>Ga0114931_10003414_pt1 | contig 20143 bp, 16 predicted proteins | sample 2SBtaG_FD_89579 | JGI IMG/M metagenome (GOLD analysis project Ga0114931, IMG submission 89579) | Deep subsurface microbial communities from Kolumbo volcano to uncover new lineages of life (NeLLi) - 2SBTROV14_V59a metaG | ecosystem: Environmental > Aquatic > Marine > Volcanic | place: Kolumbo...
TCTCGAAGACACGATGGGCCCAACGTTCTCCGATTTCATGCGCCACGGCCCATTGCCGACGTTCACGACGCGGCTCGGGGCGCAGAAAAATCGTGCCGCCACCCGATTTGGAACAGCGATTTCCGCCAAGCCGCACGAATCGTGCCCGTCCAGATTGCTGGCGATCGTGGACCACATCGATTCCGAGAGTTGTCGCAACGGCAAAAGCGTCAATCGGCGGTTGAGAGACGTTGCCCTCCAAGAACACCGTGGAAACGACGTCTTCCAGCGCCACGTCCAGATCGTGTTTTGTGACTTCCGGCAACATGCGTCCCAGCCGCCTTACGCAAAAAACATGTACATATATACACTACTCCCATGAACTGTGCTGTCAATGCCCCGACGAAATCGTCTACTCCCTTGCGTTGGTTGGTGAAATCCCGATTTCACAACGCGCGACGGTCTTCGCGGCGGCGGACCAAGATTTCAACATGAACAGGTCGCGGAGGCGCTTTACGCGGCTGAGCGAATCAACAAGCACGCGGTTGTTGTTCGAGATGGAATGACCGATGGTGCTCCTCACGGCCATGGAAACAGGAACCTATCGATTCGGATGCTTCGACGGTGTCGCGGTTGTCACCGACACAGCCTTGGGAATCGCTTGGCGATCACGTGGATTCAAGGGAGGGTTCTAACGGCAACTCTTGAGCCGTACTCGTCAATCCTCGCCTCATCCGATACGATTCGCTGAGGCGATTATTCTCGTGTGAGATGTGGATGGGCGGAATCGCCGGAACGAATTCACTTTTCAAGATGCTCAACGGCTGCCGCAGTGACGATTCCCCTAACGTCGATCACCAAACCCACGGCTGTGTCGCAGTCCAAGGGCAACTATGCGTTCGTGACGTTGGGCTGTCCCAAGAACCTTGTCGACAGCGAGCGGATGTTGGGTTTGCTGGAGTTGGATGGCTACCGGCTGGTCTCCGAAGCCGACGGGGCCGATTTCGTCGTGGTGAATACCTGTGGTTTCATCGAATCGGCACGGACCGAATCGCTGGCGACCATCGACGAAATGTTGGCTTTGAAGCGAGCCGGGAGGATTCGTGGGGTGATTGTTTCCGGTTGTCTTGCTGAAAGACAACGAGAGCAACTGCTTGAATCACGCCCTGGAATCGATCACCTGGTGGGTGTCTTCAGTCGCGAGCAAGTTACCAAAGTCGCCGATCGGTTGTTGGGGGGGCTGAGTGAACAACGCAATGTGTTTCAACCGGCTCCCATCGTGCCGCTGCCCGACCGTAATCGAATGCGGGTGACCCCCAAGCACTTTGCCTATCTCAAGATTTCCGAGGGTTGCGATCGTTTGTGTACGTTCTGCGCGATTCCGAAGATGCGGGGGAAGCACGTTACCAAGCCGATGGAAGAGGTCGTGGCCGAAGCCAGCGAATTGGCTGTCGACGGCGTACGCGAACTGATCGTCGTTGCCCAAGACACGACGTACTATGGAATCGATCGCCACGGAAAACCACGCCTGCGAGAATTGCTCGCGCAACTGGAGAACGTCGAGGGTCTCGATTGGATTCGTTTGATGTATCTCTATCCGATGTACTTTTTTGATGAGCTAATCGACCACATCGCGGCGAGTGAAAAGATTCTTCCGTACCTGGATTTACCGCTGCAACACATCAACGACGCAATGCTGCGCCGCATGTCACGTCGCGTGACACGTGAAGAAACGCAACGGCTCATCAATCGTCTTCGTGGCACGATCGATGCATTGACACTCCGCACCACGTTTATCGTGGGCTTTCCCGGCGAAACGGAAGAGCAGTTCGAGGAATTGGTCGAATTCGTCCAAGCAACCCGGTTCGAGCGGCTGGGGGTTTTTCCCTATTCCCACGAGTCAGACACGCCGGCAGCCCGATTGCCAGACCAGATTGATGAAGCAACGAAGCAATCGCGTGTCGAGCGGCTGATGCAGGTTCAACAGGAAATCGCCTTTGAAGCGGGGCGGCGGCGAATTGGCACGCGGATCGAGGTTCTCATCGATCGCGCGGTCGATGAACAGCCAAATGCCTGGGTCGGACGCACCGCGGCGGACGCGCCGGATATCGATTCGGAGGTCTACGTCACCGGGGAAAATCTGGAAACGGGAAAGATGGTGCTTTGCGAGGTTGTCGGCACCCATGGATACGACTTGATCGCCGCGGCGATCGGTGTCGCGCATTGATTGGGTGACGCCCCAGGGCACCGCTCGTGATAGAATTGAAGCAGCGGGAAATGGATCAACACTCGACACTTTCGGCGACGGAAACCGGCATGTCCGCCAACACCAAAGAACCGATCTGGAGCACGGTTTTTAATCTGCCCAATCAGTTGACTGTTTCACGGCTGTTTCTTTCGATCGTGTTGTTCGTGTTCCTTGGTCTACACTGGTACAAGACCAGTCTGATTCTATTTGTCGTGGCCGCGTCGACCGATTGGCTCGACGGCTATCTCGCTCGAAAGTATGGTCAGGTGACCGTGCTGGGGCGAATTCTCGATCCCTTTGTCGACAAGGTGATCGTCTGCGGCACGTATGTCTTTCTGGTCAGCGTGCCCGAATCGGAAGTACGCGCTTGGATGGCGGTGGTGATTGTCGGACGAGAACTTCTGATTACGGCGATACGCAGTTTCTTGGAACAGCAAGGCGCTGATTTTTCGGCCAGCATGTCGGGAAAGCTGAAAATGGTGTTCCAATGTATCGCTGCCAGCGTGAGCCTGTTCTATCTCGCCCAACTTTCATCCGGCGTTGCCGCCGATTGGGTTTATTGGCTGTTGATCGGAACCGTCTATAGCGCGGTCGCGCTGACGGTCTACTCCGGCATTGCGTATATTCGGGCGGCGATCGCAATCCTGGACGCCTGAACCGTTGGCCGCGGCGGATTGTTTTAGCGCGCCCTAGGCCGCTCTCGCGGGCTTGTATACTTTTTTCCCACGGAGGACGGTCGTGTTTGGTGAAACGTCAACGTTCCTCTGGATTGCGGCTTTTTCCGCGTCCGCGCTCGTCTGGTTGAGTTTCGCGCGACGCAAGTTCAACGCACGGCCAATCGTGCCGTACGCGGCAAGGAGAAGCGTGCCCTGGAGCGGTGCCGGCGTTTTCGCGGCGATTGTGTTTTGGCTGTTCCTCCGGGCGACTGCCGCCGACATGTTCCAACGGATCGAACCGCCCAACCCTCCCGTGGAGCAAGAACCGGCGATGGAAACGCCCAACGCCCGTGCGATGGCAGACCAACAGGCGACATCGCCGATCGAAGATATCAGCACGGGACAAATCCTGGTCGACGCCCTGTGCAGCCTGGTTGCCCTCGTGGTCTGCTGTGTGTTGATGAAAGTATCTTTCGCGTCGACGTTGGAGGACTTGGGAGTTCGGTTCGATTTCGTCTGGCCCGATGTGCCAAACGGCATTCTCATGGGCACGGCCATGATCCCCGGCTTGCTACTACTGCAAGTGTGGCTTACGCAGTGGATTCCCTCGAAGCACGTGATCGTTGAACTTGTCGCGCAGCAGCCAACCCGGTTCACGTTGATGAGCACACTTCTCTCAGCCGTAGTCGTCGCGCCGCTGGCCGAGGAGTTTTTTATTCGGTCGATTTTGCAGGGCTGGCTAGAAAAAAGATCGAGCGAATATCAGGACGCATGGCGACAAGACAACCAGATTCAGAACTTGCATGAACCTTCGATACAGCCAACCTCCGAATGCGAAGCGACGGTTGTGGAAGACGCCAATCGCGCCCTGGCGACGCCCCCGCCAGGGAGATCGTACCCCGCGGCAGTGCAAGAACCTGAACCTCCGCGGGGTTGGTTTGCCGCCTTGCCGATTCTAATCTCATCAACGTGCTTCGCCGCGATGCACTTGGGAAACGGGCCCGACCCCATCCCGATTTTCATACTCGCGCTCGCCTTGGGATATCTCTACCAACGTACCCACCGGCTGTTACCTTCGATCACCCTGCACGCCATGCTCAACGCAACGAGTCTCGCCATTTTGTGGTCGAGGTTCTTGTAACCCCTTTAGGCGAGCGGGAGGTTGAAACTTCCCGTCAGCATGAATCATCCAGGCTGGTTTTCGTTTCGGAAAAGGAGGAGCGCTGGCTGTCGCGAGACACGGCCCGTATAATTCGCCTTCTTCCATTTGAAACACGTGCGGGCGCTTCAGCGGCCTTCGACGCATCACCGACATTCACGAACGAAGGGCACGGCAACATGGCACACGGTTTTGGGCTGGTTGGTTGTGGGATGATCGCCAACTTTCACGCGCGGGCGATTGCCGACATTCGTGGCGCGAAGTTGATTGGTTGTTACGACACTTTTCCCGCGGCCGCCGATCGCTTGGCCGAAGAGCGTGGTTGCCAATCGTATCACGACCTGGGCCACATGTTGGCCAATCCGAGCATCGACGTGATCGTGATCGGCACGCCCAGCGGTGCTCACATGGAACCGGCGATCGCCGCCGCGAAGGCTGGCAAACATGTCGTCGTTGAAAAGCCTTTGGAGATCACGCTGAGGCGTTGCGATCGGATTATCGCGGCGTGCAAGAAAGCGCGCGTGCGGTTGGCGACGATTTTCCCGTCCCGATTTCACGCGTCGAGTATCGAGTTGAAACGGGCGGTGGACGAAAAGCGGTTTGGCGCGTTGACCATGGGCGACGCGTATGTGAAGTGGTATCGCCCGCAAGCGTATTACGACAGCGGTGCCTGGCGTGGAACGTGGAAGCTTGACGGCGGAGGCGCGCTGATGAATCAGGCCATTCATAGCGTCGATCTGTTGGCGTGGTTGATGGGCCCGGTGACCGAAATCTCCGCGCACTTTGGGATGTTGGCGCATCAACGCATTGAAGTGGAAGATACTGCCGTGGCGACTCTTCGATTCGCCAACGGCGCTTTGGGAGTGATCGAAGCCACCACGGCGGCCTATCCCGGCTATTTGAAACGCATCGAATTGCATGGCTCCCAGGGGTCTGCCGCGTTGGAAGAGGAGGATATCGTCCGCTGGGATTTCGCCAAGAAAAGCCGTCGCGATGCGGCCGTTCGTCGCAAGATGAATCAACGCGTGAGCACCGGCGGTGGGGCGAGCGACCCAAGTGCTATCGGGCATCATGGCCATGCCGAGATGTTCCGCGATACGCTCTCCGCGATCGACGCGCGAAAAAATCCTTCGGTCGATGGCCCCGAAGGACGCCGTAGCGTCGAGATCATCTTGGGCATCTACAAGGCCGCGGAGACTGGGCGAACCGTGTGTTTGCCGCTGGCTACCGATCCCATTCTCAAAGCTCGACGTGAAAGCGTTCGGAAGCTAACGTCAATGGGCAAGAAACGTCGCTAACTCTCGCTGGATTGGCCCAATTCCCCGCCCCAAACCGCTCTTTTCTCAAGCTGCCATTCCTGCCAGAATTCCCTGTCGTTAGCCACCGGGCACAATACCTTGGCAGGGAGGCCTTCGAGACGTGCGAATTCAGGTCTTGGTTCAGTATTCGGGCTACGTGGCGGTACGCCTGTTCATTTGCGTCGTGCAAGCGATCCCCATCGAAATGTGTCACACGTTGACCCGGGGTTTGGCGTGGCTCTGCAACGACGTCGCTCGGGTGCGGCGCAAGGTGGTGCTCGATAATCTTCGTCAAGCGCTACCCGAGTTGACTGAAGCCGAGCGGCAACGGTTGGCTCGACGCATGTGGCAACATTTGTTGTTGTTCGTGGTCGAACTGGCGCACGCACCGCGAAAAATTCACGATACCAACTGGCGCCACTATGTGAAGTTGGTCAATGCCAACGTGTTGCTCGAAGCGTTGCTTGTCGATCGTCCCATGACGATCGTTTCTGGCCACTTTGGCAATTTCGAGTTGGCGGGCTACATACTCGGGCTGTTGGGCTTTCCCACGCACACCGTGGCACGCAAGCTCGACAATCCGTATCTCGATCGCTTTCTAAACCAATTTCGGGGAGCGACGGGGCAGTATATGATTCCGAAGAAGGGCGGTTATGAGCAGATCATCGAGGTCATGAGCACCAAGGGGACCATGACGTTTCTGGCCGACCAACATGCTGGCGAAAAAGGATGCTGGGTTAATTTCTTCGGACGCACGGCCTCAACACATAAGGCAATTGCTATGTTGGCGATGCAACACGATTCGCCCGTGGCGGTGGGATATGCGATCCGCGGCGATCGGCCTTTGCAATATTCTTTACGGTGCGAGGCTCTCACGGAACCGAGTGAACACGCCGGCGCAAGAGAACTAACGGCTTGGTATACCAAACGGATCGAAGATGCCATCCGCCGCGCGCCAGATCAGTATTGGTGGCTGCACCGTCGCTGGAAAGAACGTCGCAAGCGAAGAGCCTCGCCTGGACAAAAGCAAGCCGCATAACGGACGACCGTATGTCAAATTGGGTCATTTCGTTCAAACGGTATTTCTGTTGCAAGTGGATTGCTTCGAGCTACATTTGCATGTTCGCAAGCCGTCACGCGGTTGAGGCGATCGGATTCTCCTTACCCCAATGATCCGGAACAATCGTCGCGATGAGCAACCAAGCCGAGGCGAATGCCAAGAAAACAATGGCTTGGCCGCGCGGCGTATTGAAGAACGCGTGAGCACGAAAAAGGCGTTCTTTGACCAAGCTGCTGAACGACTTGCGAGCTACGTGATAGACCGGTCACGAATAATTCGGGTTGGAATTAACTGAATATCCGCGGTTTTTCGACGAACAACGCTATAGATTACACGCGGCAAGTAAAGCCCAAGAGAGGGCGTTTTACGTGTGTCGGTAGTTGCAGTGTTTTTCGCGGTTGAGCAATCAAGAGGGCCCGATCATGGAAATGTTCTTTGGTGTTTGTGCTGTCGTCGGTGGCACGGTGCTGTTTTGCCAATTCGTGCTCACACTGATTGGTTTCGATAGTGATACCGATGTTGACGATCTGGGCGGTGATGGCGCGGGCGACATTGGTCACGACATTGGTCACGATGTTGGTCACGATGTTGGTCACGATGGTACCGACGGACACGGCGACGCGACGCACCACCATGGATCGAATTGGATCTTTGGCGTCCTTACATTCCGCACGATCGTCGCGGCGCTCACGTTCTTCGGCTTGGCAGGCCTCACGGCACGTTCCGCCGAGATGCCGCGACCGGCCTCCTTTGCGATTGCCGTTGCCGCCGGTTTGGCGGCAATGTATGGCGTACATTGGATGATGCAGGGGCTATATCGACTTCGTTCCGAAGGCACCGTCCGAATCGATCGGGCCGTCGGAAAAACCGGTACCGTGTACCTAAGGGTGCCGGGACAAAAGTCGGGCGTTGGCAAGGTAACGGTCAGCCTGCAAGGCCGCACGATGGAGTATCAGGCGATGACCGCGCAAGACGAACTTCCTACCGGAAACCGTATCGTCGTGGTCGACGTGATCGGACGAGATACCGTCGAAGTCGAATTGGCTACCGAATGTTAGCGGGCAAATTCGGTCGGTTGATTCCGTAAAGGGGCAGTTGATTCGACGAGGCTGTTTTCAACGATTTCCAACGGCGCAACCGATGCGCAGATGAAACCATCAAAGGGAGAATACGATGTCCAATAGCATAATTTTTGGCGCCCTCTCAGGTACGACGATGATCTATTTCGCCGTGATCGCGGTTGTCGTCATGATCGTGTTCTTCATGTTCGTGTCCCTGCTTGTGAAACGCTACCGACGCTGCCCGAGCAACCGCGCGCTGATCATCTATGGAAAAGTGAAAGAAGGCGAATCGGCCCGTTGTATTCATGGCGGGGCCGCCTTCGTGTGGCCGCTGATCCAAGAGTCGGCCTTCTTGAATTTGGAGCCGACCCAAATCGAAGTACCCCTGCGAGGGGCGCTGTCGAGCGAGAATATCCGCGTGAACGTCCCCAGTGTGTTCACGGTGGCGATCGGAACCACGCCCGAGGTGTTGCAAAACGCGGCGGTCCGCCTGTTGGGTCTGGACACCGAGGAAATCAAGCAACAGGCATCCGATATCATCTTCGGTCAACTGCGTCAGGTGATCGCCTCGATGTTGATCGAGGACATCAATCGCGATCGCGACAAGTTCTTGCAAAACATTCAGCTCTCGCTCGAACCCGAGTTGCGTAAAATCGGCCTTGTCTTGATCAATGTGAACATGACGGACATCACCGACGAGTCGGGCTATATCGAGGCGATTGGACAAAAGGCCGCGTCGCAGGCGATTCAACAGGCCCGGGGTGACGTTGCCGAACAAGAAAAGTTGGGTGAGATTCGCGTTGCCGAAGCCAACCGCGAGAAGTCTGTTCAAGTAGCCAACGCCACGCGTGACCGCGAAATTGGCACGACCGACGCCATGCGTGAGCAGTCGGTGAGAGTTGCCGATTTGGAAAAAGAAAAGCAGGTCGGCCAGCAGAAGGCCGGCTACCAGCAAGAAGCTGAGGTTAAAGATGCTGAACGTGACATGCGTATCCAAATCTCTAATGCCAACGCGGTGGCGATAGAGGGAGAAAACGATGCCAACGCGGTGATTGCCGCTTCGCAAGCCGAATTACAGGTAAAACGCGCCGACGCCTACCAATTGGGCGAGACCCGCAAGCGAGAAGCCGAGGCTGCCGTGCTTGAAGCCCAAAACGTCGCCATGGCGAAGGCTGCCTTGGCCGAGGCGCAACGGGTTGAAGCCGAACGCCGCGCGGAGGTCGAAGCCCCCGCCAAAGCCGATAAGGCACGCACCGTGGTCGAGGCCGAAGCAGAAGCCGAAAAACGCCGCATCGAGGCCACCGGAGAAGCCTCCGCCATCTTCGCGCGCTTGGAAGCCGAAGCAAGAGGGCAATACGAAATCCTGGCCAAGAAGGGAGAAGGACTCCAGCGTATCATCGAGGCCTGCGGAAGTTCCGAACAGGCCTTCCAGATGATGATGCTCGAACACCTCGACAACTTGACGGAAGCCTCGTCGCGAGCGATCTCCAACATCAAGTTCGACAAGGTCGTGGTTTGGGAAAATGGCGGGAACAACGGCACGAGCAATACGGCTAGCTTTCTACAGAGCATGGCGCGAACCTTGCCGCCGATGATGCAAGTGATGAAGGACATCGGCGGGATCGAAATGCCGGAGTCCTTGGCCAAGCTACAAGGCACCGATGGTTTTGAGAACGACAAGACCACGACGGCGGATGCAGCCGACACGACGAGCGGAAATTCACCCGGTTAGCATCGTCAGCGATTGGCGAGAGTTGTTTGCGTGCCAAAGTTCTCGGCGGTACGATGGCGACCCTCGAAGTATCGTCGTCGGTCTCGAATCGCCCCCCACGGAGAACCTCCATGCCGCGGATCAAACTTGTCGTGCTCATGAAATTCAAGCCGGAAGTGTCGCAGGATACCATTGATGGGATTGTGGCCGACTTCCATGAGATCAAAGCACAACTACCCGGCATGCTCGACTTTTCGATCGGCTCCAATGTGAGTAAAGAGGGCGTGGACAAAGGCTTCACCCATGGGTTCGTCATGACGTTCGCCGATGTGGAAGCCTTGCGGACGTACCTCCCGCATCCCGACCATCAGGCCGTGAAAGCGAAGATTCTCGAAAGTCTCGACGGCGGCATCGACGGGGCGATGATCATCGATTGGGAAGAGCCTGGCTAGTGCCGAGTTAGGCGATTTTGGGCCGCTACAAAGCATAAAATCCCAACCAAGGGCCCCCGTGGTGGGTGCCCCCGGTCGTGGTAATGGACTACATTGGTTTAGGAGTCAAAGGCCATCGTGGCACGGCTGGAGGTATTTCCGTCCCTTTGGCCGCAACTTCCTCCTCATTTACCAATGGACCGGAGAGTGTGCGTGCGACACAGTTTGAGGCAATCGTCGCTTGGGCTCTGTTGGCTTGTCTTCGCCGTGGCCACTTCGTCCGTTTCGGCCGATGGCGTCAAACGCGAGTTTCACGCCTGGGGGCGATTCAAGGTTGGGTCGGCAAGGCACGAAAAAATTTTCACCCAAAGCTATGACGCCACGGGCAAGCTCGAAACGACCAGCGTTACCGAACAGAAATCGACACTGACCGCGTTGGACGAAGACAGCTACACGCTGCGCATCGAAACCACGGTCGAAGTGGCCGGATCGCAGGTGCAATCGACCACCACGCTTCGCCGCGGTTTTAACGACGTGGAGTTCAGTGAGTCGAGCGAATCGACGGCCACGATTGCCAATCAGGGGCCATCGAAGGTGATCGTGGACAATGCGCCGATCGACTGCCAACTCTTTCAGGCGATCTCCAAAGGTAAGATCGAGCGAACGGTGACCACGCTGTATTACAGCGAGCGGTCGCCTCACCTGTTAAAACGCGAGGTCACGCGTATCCCGTTAGCCGGCGGCATGCCCAGTCGCTCGATTTTTGAAGTCTTGTCGCTCGACATCCCATGGAAAGTGGGAGCCGAACTCCACTCCAGCGCGATCGGGCGAACCGTGCGTCGCCACGCCAAAGGTCGCGTCGTGCGGTGGTCGGTCATCGTGGCCGATATTCCCGGCGGCATCGTCGCCGAAAGCACCAAGGAACTAGACGCCAACGGTCGACTCCTCCGCCGCAGCGTGCTGGAACTTCTAGACTACGAAATCAAGTAGTCGACGAAAACGGGTAGTCGAGTCGATGCGACTTTCGGTTCCGATCAACGTGGGATAAGTCAATCCGTACCTGACGACGGATGATGACCGACGATGCACGTTAGCCTGGATAATTCACGACGATCGTCGTGAACAGCACCCAGTCGAGGCTGATACGAGAAGGATGGCTTGTCTGCACGGCATATTGGTGAATCGGTGAGCAAAGACAAGTCATTCTTTGACGAAGTAGCTGACCGTCTTGGGGCTCCGCGGTAGGTCACTCATGAACCATCGAGGCTAGACTTCAGAGCCGATGATCGCCTGCATTTCCATTCTCGACTTCTTAATTCCGTGGCCTCCTCTACCTAGCACAATAAAGAACGCGTGCGCGAGTTGAGGTAGCAAACGACTTGCCCTGCCAGTATGACACGAAAAACTTTACAGGCCCGGTACCCCCGCTAGATTTCGGTGCGCCGAGCGAACCTATTGACGAAGTGATTCGGGCGACGAACGTCTTGGATCGTTCGTGCGGGTTTTTCTTGAAACCGCGGAGTGTGCCGGTCGGGCGACCGATTGTCCCCGAAGGCAGTTTACGCGGCCCGTGAATTTTCAAGCGATTCGATCTTCGCCTCGACGAAATCAGCATGACGTTTCATGGCTTCTTTCGGATCGTAGGTGCTGCGTCGGTCGCCCTGTTGACCACGTGGGCACAAGACATGGGAGACAAACAGGTTTTCAATGGTGCCACTGGCCGTCAATTCAGCATCTAGCTGACAGAGTTGCCCTAGCAGTTTCACAATCCGAGGATCGTGAAGCTGCATGAAGTACTCTGGGTCGATCACCTGAGCCCACAGCGCATAGAGCAGCCCACCCCCATATTCTCGGCCGTCAATCACATCGAATGAATCGTGCAACAACGCGTCAACCTCAACCGAGCGAACAGCCTCGCTTGGATCAGTTGCAATGATCGCTTCGGAAGAGATTCGACGCAGTTCCGGCACTCGAATCGCGGCAGCAGGCAATGTGCGAATAACCTTATTGACTTCATGCAGCAGGGCGTCGGAATACTGAAACCGGTTCGGCCCTACGTATTCGTTGATATAACAAACGCCGCCGGGACGGAGCGATGCCGCTATTTCGGCGTACAGGCCCTCGAGATTCTCGATGTGGTGGAGACAACCAAAAGAAATGACCGCGTCGAATTGCTCGCGGGGTAAAGAACCGTTGTTCAAATCGAGCAATTCGTAGTGAACACAATCGGCGAATCCTTCCTGTTCGGCAGCCAAGCGTGCATGTTCGAGCGACTTGGGTGAAACATCGTAACCAACCGTGCGACGAGCGGATCCTTCACGGAGAGCGATTCGCTCGGCATGTCCTCCCCCGCAAGCCAAACTGAGAAGGCAGTCGCTGACCCCGTTGGGATGATACTTGGCCATCCACCATGAAATGTGCGAATTGGCACTTCTCGGTTCGATAATCTGCTGGTTGATGTATTCGTCGAGGATCGGATTCGAAGACCAATAACATTGTGGAATCGTTTGCCAGACGTTCTCGTCCCAAAAACTCGCAGCAGTATTCGTTGATGAGGCCATGATATCTGGATTCCCTGATTTCGAGTTCAAATAGGTTGTGCCAATCCGGGTGGTGTCAACGCAGCGAACCACACGGAGAACGGATCGCGATTCAGGTAGTAGCCGTGGACGTTCCAGGAAAGCCGCCGCTTTGGATGTCGAGCGAGTCGGGGATGCTTCGCAGGCGATGTAGTTGCCCCCGAACCCGATTCGCCTCGTCCACGCGATCAGTCGCGGCGAGCAGCTTCGCCAACTCGTCGTGGGCCGTGCCATTGGTCGGTTCACGCAGCAGCAATTCGCGCCAAAGGGGTTCGGCCTCAAGGTAGCGTTCCAAGTTGCCGAGACACCGTGCTTGATATTCCAACAACCGTGGATGATCGTATCCCGCGTCGCGACTTGCTTGAAAATGGTGCAAGGCTTGTTCCCAACGCTGGTGCGTGAAATGCCCCAACCCGGCGGTGAACTCCCGGTACGAGGGCGACACCTCCGCGTTGCTCATTAGCGGAGCGGCCAAATCGAGCCCCTCCTGAACACTTCGCGTGGTCACCAATAATTCGCTGAGCGCCGTGGTGATTTTCAAGTCCTCGGGTGAATGGCTCAGATAGTCTCGCCACACCTTTTCGGCCTCATCTTCTTGGCCACCCTTGACTAGCGCCGTTCCAAGACGCAATTGCGCTTCGCGGTCTCGTGGTTTTGACACCGCATCAATACGCAGTTTTTGCAAGTGTTTCTCGGGAGATTTCTCGTCTGCCACCGATTCTTTTTCTGGTGGCTCCGCCGCGGACACAAGGAAACTGGTTGGGACGGTTTCGTCGGTCGATATGGTTGTCGAGAACGTTGTCACGGCGTCGGACGTTCCGAGACCCGCCGCGGCGACCACGCTTACGTCGGACGTCCTCTGGTTAAGTAATTCAACGTAGCGGCCTACTTCCACGTTGTGCGGTTCGATGGCGAGCCACTCGTTCACGACGGGCTCCGCGGCGTCGAGACAATCGGTCGAGATCAACGCGACTGACAACCACTGTAAACAAACCACATCGCGACAACCGGCCGAATAAGCGGTTTGCAGATAGGCTACCGCAGGAATCCAGTTTTTCTCTCGCACCAAACACGCTCCGCGAACCGCGCTGCGCAGCGCATCGCGATGAGGGAGATCGCCCGGGATGGCATCAATCGCCGTCAACGCTTCGTGCCGTCGACCTTGACGAATGTACAAATCCAACCGCGCCCGGTGCAGGCGTATCGATTCGGGCCTTGCTTCGAGCACCTTGTTCAAGGTCGTCCGCGCGCGGTCGTACTCTTTCTGGTTTCGGAGGAGTGCGCTTAGGCACATTGCCGCCATTTCGGTTACATCGGCCACATGCCATAGCAGCGGATTCACTTCGCCGTAGTTCATGGCCAAATCGAACGCCCGAATTGCCATTTCCGATTGCCCGATGGCCTGCATGTAGTTGCCCATGGCGCACAACAATTGGGCGTCGAACGGGAATTGTTCAATCGCCTCGATACAAACCTCCATCGGGCTCTCCATAGCGCCGGTGACCGTGCCGCGGCACGTCAACAAACCATAGTACGCGGCAAGCTGTTCGGTCGATCCTTTCTCGGCACTCTTCAACGCTTCCCGGTAACAGGCGATGGCCGTCGCCGGGTCGTTGAGGTTGACGTGGACGTCACCCGCGGCGGTAAGCCACTTCGAGAGCCGACCATGTTCGATGATCTCCTGCTCGATCAGCGAAAAATCGCGCACGGCCAAATCATATTTTCGTTGCGATTCGTGGTCGCGAGCGCCGCGGTGTAAGTGAACTTCACATCGCTCGACATTGAGCCGCGCGGCTTCAATCGCGGGCAACAGCGATTCCCGGACACGTCCTCCAAAACGAAGTCCGGCCGACGACGGGATCAGTCGAATCTGAGTTACGCGTTCGGCATAGCTGTCGACGGTTGCCGGCGGGAGCTCAATCCAGACCGCGTATGCCGTGTTGGTATCAGAGGAGTTGTCGACAAGGCTTCGCAGTGATTTCGCATCTTCGGCGTCCAGATTTTCCCCGGCATCGATCCACAACACCCAATCGGCATGAATCGCGGAAATCGCGCAATTTCGAGCCGCGGAGAAGCTGTCTTCCCATTTGAAGTCGATCACGGTGGCGCCATATTCTCGGGCGATCTCCGGTGTGCGATCGGTCGATCCGGTATCGACGACGACGATTTGATCGGCGATATCTTGCACGCTTGCCAACGTGGAGACTAACGTCTGCTGCTCATCGCGAACGATGAGCGCGACCGCCAGTCGTTGTCGTGATTGATCGTGATCGGACATGGAAACTCCCCGTGCCATGAATCGGCCGTCAAATAAATGTAGCAACACGAGCGCGCGACATAACGCTGATCGCGTGGCAGCAAGCCATGAAAACGCGGCGGGAGTGTACCTGCGCGTTGCTCTCGACAAAAGAGCGTTTGAGAACGATTCAGTTGCTAGCTGTCGTGTGCTGGCAAGCGAGACGCTACGTGTGATAGTCCGCGTTGAGGCGGACGTACTCTTGGGTCAGATCCGTGGTCCAAAACCTGACGCTGGCCGCGCCCTCGCGGAAAGTCAGCTCGATTCGCGTCTCACGGTTCTCGTGAATCGATGTGCTTACACTCGCCTCGTCGAACTCCACCGGACAGCCGTGATCAAAGAGTTGAAAACCGTTGACCGATAAGGAAACACCAGCCGGATCGAATGCCACGCCCGCGTAACCAGCAGCCGAAACAATGCGTCCCCAGTTCGGGTCGGCGCCCGCGACGGCTGTTTTCACCAAGGCACTTTCCGCCACGGTTTTAGCAATCGCGTGGGCTTCCTCTCGCGACTTACAGCCATCAACATCGATTGTGATTCGATGCGTTACCCCTTCCCCGTCACCGGGAATCGCCATTGCAAGTTCCGTGCAGACGTCGCGCAGCGCGCCATGAAACGCAACCAAATCGGCGCCCGAGAGCGTCTCGCCGCCAGCCGCTCCACTGGCCAACAGCAACACGCTATCGTTGGTGCTCATGTGGCCTTCGACGCTGATGCAATTGAACGTTTCGGCGACGACTTCGCCGAGCATGCGCTGTGCATCGTCTTTCGTAAGATTGGCGTCGGTCATGATCACGGCTAACATCGTTGCCATGTTCGGTCCGATCATCGCGGCGCCCTTTGCCATGCCCGTAATCCGAATTTGATGCGCCCCCAACGTAAGTTCGCGGACCGCAAGCTTGTGGTGGGTGTCGGTCGTCAAGATGCCTTGTGCCGCCGCGATAAGTGCTGTCTCGGTCTTCGCCAGCCGATCGGCGGCTGTTTGAATTCCCGCGTCGACATTGTCCATGGGCAGATAAACCCCGATCACGCCGGTTGACAACACCAGAGCTGCCTCCGCCGGTGCGTCGATCGCTCGGGCCGCAAGTTGCGCCATTTGGGCAACGTCTCGGGCACCTTGCTCGCCCGTGCAAGCGTTAGCGTTGCCCGAATTGATGACCACTACGCGAAAATTTTTGCAGGGAGTAATCGTTCGATCGAACACAACGGTGGCGGAAACAACGCGATTTTGGGTGTACACCCCCGCCGCAACCGCGGGACGATCACTCGCGATGAGCGTTAGGTCGAGCTTCGACGTGTCTTGCTTAATACCACACGACACCCCAGCCACGGAAAATCCGTCGGGAACCTTGAACGACATGGCTACTTGGTCCAGAAGAGAGATTACTTCGAGCTTGGGCCCGAACGAAACACGGATAACACGTTCTTACAGCAGGCCAGTTTCCTCGGGGTAACCGAACATCAAGTTGAAGTTTTGCACGGCCGCGCCGGAGGCCCCCTTGATCATGTTGTCCAGCGAACTGACGACGACTACGCGATCGCCGACCAAACACACATGAACGTCACAAAAATTCGTTCCTGTCGTATGTTTCGTGGCCGGCAGGTGATCGACCACGCGCACGAACCGTTCCCCCTTGTAAAAACTTCGCACGGCCTCGCGCAGCGTGGCTTCGTCAACACCACCGCGGCGACGGGCGTAGGCGGTCGTCAAGATACCGCGGTCCATCGGAATGAGATGTGGGGCGAAAACCTAGTCGACGTTGGTGCCGCACGATCGGGACAGGACTTGTTGAATCTCGGGCGTATGACGATGGCGACCGATGCTGTAAGCCGCCACGCTTTCGTTGCACTCCGGAAAATGCGTCATCAGTTTCGGAGTTCGGCCCGCGCCGGAAACGCCGCTCTTCGAATCGATCACCACGTCGTGCGGCTCGATGAGGCCCGATTTTAGAAGCGGAGCCAGAGCCAACACGGCCGATGTGGGGTAGCATCCCGGGTTCGCCACCAACGTGGCGGGAACGATCTCCTCACGAAACAATTCGGGCAGACCGTACGGTGTTGTGGCAAGACGTTCGGCGTCGGCGTGTTCTTCTCCATACCACTTGGTAAAGGTCTCCGCGTCGTCCAATCGATAGTCGGCGCTGAAGTCGACCACTTTGGCCCCCGCGGCAAGCATCTCGGGGATACTGCGATTGGTCACTCCATGGGGGAGACAACTGAACACACAGTCGGCCCGTTCAGCGGCAGCCCGCGGCGCGATATTCTCGCATCGCAGATCGAACAACCCGGTGAGCGACGGATGCACTTCGTTGAGCGGAGGTTCGCCCTCTTGCCGGCTCGTGAGCACGGCGACTTCGACGTAGGGATGGCGAGCCAGAATCTTCAATAATTCGAGCGCCGTGTATCCCGTCGCGCCGACGATGGCCACTGTTGTTTTGCTTGATTTGGCGGCAGACATGCGATGCAAGGAGGGTCCGGGGAATCGTGCAAGATTCAATCAGTTATAACCGTGCCCCGCGCCGGTGGCTATCGGGCGTTGGAAGGCGAAGAGGAACATCGGCGTGTTGAAGAATCGATCTCTTCAGCCAAGACAAGAATCCACCGGTGAGGTTCACGTTGTATGCTGAATTCCTTGTACAAGGTTGATCCTTGATGTGTGGCTCAGATTTCTTCGATCGGCAGGTCATGGTGCCCGATGAACTCTAGAGTCTCATCCCGGCGAAAGACCGATTCAGTGGCCCCCACCGCGCGGACGCAACTGGCCCCCAAAGCCGATGCCCACTCCAGACAGCGGCGTGGTTCGTCGCCGTTGAGAAGCCCCGCGATGTAGCCCGCATCGAACGCATCGCCCGACCCCGTACCGCCGACGAAATCCACCGGGTAGGTGCCCGATCGCAATTGAAGATCGTTTGAAAGCAGCACGCTTCCTGCTTCGCCACGAGTGATGACCACGGTCGCCGCACCGGCTTCCCGGAACCGTTGTGCCTGTTCGATGGGGTCGGACAGGCCGGTCAAGGCGGCCGCCTCATCGTCGTTGGGTAGGAAGACATCGGTTTCGGCCAACACCTTCTCCATGCCAGCCAGATAATCGCCCGGACCAGGCAGCACGACGTCGAGAACGGTAGTCACACCGTAGCCCCGGGCCGCTTGAAACAGCTTGGCGAGATCGTCATTTTTCAGGGACGGCATCAGCAGATATCCACCCACATAGAGCACTTTGGCTTGCCGAACGAGATCAATCGAGATATCGCTGGCACGAAGCGTCGCGTTGGCCCCCACGGCGTGAATGAACCGTCGATCCTGCCCTTGGACGTTGATGATCAGCGTGCCAGAGGTGCCAACGCCCGATCGTTGTGCAACGGCGGTGGCATGCACTCCGTGCTGTTTGAGCGTGGCGATGATGAAATCGCCAAACGCATCGTTTCCCACGCAACCAACTGCCTCGACTGCCATGCCAAGCCGTGCCAAATCGATGGCGACGTTTGCCGCACAACCGCCGATCGCCAGCGGGAGTTCATCCGCCAGCACCAATTCACCAGCCTCAGGCATTCGCTCCACCGGCGAACACAGATGATCGGCCACGAGAATGCCAACACTCAAGCAGTCGATGGCCATGGGTCGTCTATCCTCGCACGATTGATATGGATGTTGCTGTCAACGCTGGCTTGATCGGCATTGACCGCCTGGCTGGTTTGGTCTACCGTTCGCCGCCCATCCAGCAGCGTCAAAGGATGGTGACGACGAGCGAAGTGGTTTCTAGCACCCGACATCATTGAATTCCAGTCCCCGGGCACCCTCGCCACGACGAGTATCGCGGAACATCAAGCCGCATGTGCTCATCGCGTCTTCACCACCAACTGGGAGAAGCCGCATGATGCGAGCCGAACCGTACGATGCAAAGCTGATTCACCCCCATTTTCTCCGTGGGGAAAAAATCGTTCCTTGTCGCGAGGGATTTCTCTTCCCCGGGTGGCAACGGTCGATCGGCGTGGTCTTCCTTGCCATCGCGATTAGCTTCCTTGGGATGGCGTTCGTTGTTGCCCAAGACACGTCTGAGGGCCACGCTCCTCCAAGGATTCGTGTTGCCCGGCTGGTTCAGCGGTTGGCATCGGGAGACTATAAGCAGCGGGTCGCCGCGCGGGAAGAACTCGAAAGCTTGGGCGAAATCACTCGCGCCGAAATCGAACGCGCGGCCACGAGCGACGACGTGGAAGTCCGGCTTCAAGCTCGCGCGTTGTTGCGAAAGCTCAAGATCGGTCGCCTGTGGTCGGCATCGCAGGTTTCTTACACGACCGAGGAAGCGAAACCCGCTTCGGTTGTCTTTGAATCGCTGGCCGGTCAGTCAGGAAATCACCTTCTCCTGGGCGATCAATACGGCACCTTTCACGACACGGCGGTCCAGATCTCTGCGAAGAAGCAGCCGTTTTGGGCCGTGCTCGACGAAGCCTGTTCGCAGAGTGGGAATCATGTTCGCCCACATTACGATACCAGCCGGCCGGGTTTGGTGGTCGTCTCCGGCGCCCCGGGGCAATACCCAGTGGCCTATGCTGGCCCTGTTCGGGCCCAGATCACCAACGCGCGGCGCGTGTTCACCGAGGATTTCGACTATGAACATCTCAAGTCCGAGACGACACACACGTTTCAGCTCAACTTGCAGATGATGTGGGAAGATCAGTTCCGCTTGGTAGCCTATCGCTCGCCTCCCCGCGTGATCGAAGTGGTGACCGAGACCGGAGACGAGCTTTCTGCCACGCAACCCTCGGGCAGTGCGTGGAACGTGGCCGGTTCGAGCAATCGGCGGCTGTCGATGGATCTGCGTTTGCACCCGCCATCGGTCGATGCACGCCGTCTCGATGTGTTGCGGCTCGAGTGGGACTTAATCGCCGTGGGAGACATGGCGGCGATCGACGTGACCGATCTTTCTGGTCCCAGCGAACATCGTCAGGACGATTTGCGAATGACGGTCGAGAAGATCGAAGCCAAGCAAGGCTCGCGGTATGAAGTTACGATCTTGGTGGTTCGCGATCTGGTTGTTCCTGAACCGCAGGACGTGCTGTTCCAGGAAATCCGCGTTGAACAATTCGACCAAGACGGCGCGCCATTTCGACATCACGGGCAAACCAACGCCTTGACCAACGAAGGGGCTCGTATGCGGATCACCTTTGGCGCTCCCGATTCCGACAGCAAACCGGAGTTCCTGCGTTTGGCCTATCCTCGGGTACGATCGCAACATTCACTAGAGATTGAGTTTCGCGACGTACCGCTGCCAGTGAAACGCCCCGAGTGATTCTCTGAGTTATGTGTTTCGCGGTCCGATGAGGTGGTGGGTGATCACCTTGAAGATACCCCGCGCAACCTGCTCCTTCGGACCGTTGATACTCTCGATCACGATCCCGTGGGCATCGATAATTTCGACATGGTTGTCGCTGGCGTGCATTGCTTCAGGGCCATTGAGCACCATCAGATCGCAACTTTTTTTTTCCAGCTTGGCCAGTGCGCGAAGGCGATGGTCTTCGGTCTCCAAGGCGAACCCGACGAGCCATTGATGGCCCTTTTCGGCTCCTAAACTAGCGACGACGTCGGGTGTCTCGATCAGATGCAGCACCAGCGGTTCGCCGGTCTTGGAGATCTTGCCGGGGGCGACCTTGACGGGGCGATAATCGCA
>Ga0114931_10003415_pt1 | contig 20135 bp, 12 predicted proteins | sample 2SBtaG_FD_89579 | JGI IMG/M metagenome (GOLD analysis project Ga0114931, IMG submission 89579) | Deep subsurface microbial communities from Kolumbo volcano to uncover new lineages of life (NeLLi) - 2SBTROV14_V59a metaG | ecosystem: Environmental > Aquatic > Marine > Volcanic | place: Kolumbo...
GACCCCCTCCGCGGTGGCCACCAGGGTATCGCGCAAGGTGGCGAAATCGGCCAGGCCCGCGGCGCGGGCAAGGGATGCCTGTAGGCTCTCGGTGCCCTTGTCCGCGTCGAAGGCGGGCGCGGCGGCCAGGCGCAGGGTGCCCTGGACCTGGCGCATGAGACGGGTCCCATGGATCAGCCGTTTCGCGCGCGCGGCGCCGAGCAGGCCGGCGGCGGCGAGCTTGGCGAACACCGCCTCGGTGGAGCCGTCTAACAGCTCCGGGTGGTCGTGGGCGTGGCGCAGCAGTAGGTATTGGGCCAGGAACTCCAGGTCCATCAGGCCGCCGCGCAGGTACTTGACGCTCCACAGGCTGGTCGCCGGATGCTCGCGGGCGATGCGGGCGCGCATTTCGGCTACGTCCACGAGCAGCTTCACCGGGTCGCGCGGGGCGCGCAGAATCTCGCCAATCGCCGCCTCGATCCGGCGCCGCAGCGCGGGCGCGCCGACCACCACCCGGGCGCGGGTCAGGGCCATGTGCTCCCAGGTCCAGGCGGATTCGTCGTAGTAGCGGCGCCAGCCGGCGAGCGTAGTGGCGACCGGCCCGGCGTTGCCCGACGGGCGCAGGCGCATGTCGATTTCGTACAGGCGCCCCTCGGGGGTGAGGGCGGTGACCGCGTTGATGTATCGCTGGGCCAGGCGGGCGTAGTAGTGGGTCACGGGGAGCGGCTTGGGGCCGTCGGAGTGCTCGACGCCTGCTTCGGTCTCGTAGACGAAGATGAGGTCCAGATCGGACGAGACGGTCATCTCCCGGGCGCCCAGCTTGCCCATGGCCAGCACCGCCATGCCAGGGCCGGGGGCGCGCCCGTGGGCGCGGGCCACCTCCTCCAGCACCAGGTCGAAGAGCCCGGCCAGAACCGTTTCGGCGATGTCGCTGAGCGCGCGGCCGGAGTCGTCCACACCGGTGGTGTGGCGCAGGATGTGCACGCCGGCCTGAAAGCGTCTGTCGTTGGCCCAGCGCCGCGAGAGCCCGAGCACGTCCTCGAAATCGCGCGCCAGGGCCAGTTGATAGTCCAGCTCCCGCGCCAGGACCTCCCGCGCCGGGATGGGATCGAAAAAGCCCGGCGAAAGGACCGCCTCCAGGAGGCCCGGATTGCGGCTCAGGCGCTCCGACAGGGCCGGCGCGCCGCCCATGATCTCGGCCAGCATGTCGAGCAGGCCCGGGTTGGAGTGGACCATGGCGAACAACTGCACCCCGGTGGGCAGGCCGGCCAGGAATTCGTCGAACTTGGCCAGGGCCAGGTCCGGCTGGCGCGTGGCGCCCAGGGCGTTGAGCAGGGCCGGCATGAGCTCGGTCAGCAACTGGCGGCTGCGGGTCGAGCGGGTCGCGCGGTGGCGCCCGTGATGCCAGGCGCGCACCACGTTGAAGACCTTGTGGCCGTCGGCGAAGCCCATGGCCTCCAGTGTGGCCAGGGTTCCCGGCTCCGGCTCGCCGCCGGTGAACACCAGGTTGCCCGTGGGCGAGAGCGCCGGCGCCTCCTCGAACAGATCGGCGTAATATTCCTCCACCGTGCGCAAGACCCCGATCAGCGCCGCGCGAAAGGCGGGCACGCCGTCGTGGCCCATGAAGGCGGCGACCCGTGCCAGTCCCTGGTCGTCGTCGGGCAAGGTCTGGGTCTGCTGATCGTCGATCATCTGCAGGCGATGCTCGAGCCGGCGCAGATAACAATAGGCGGCATCGAGATCGCGCGCCGCCTCGGGGGCGATGTGTCCGGCCTGGGCCAGCGCGGCGAGGGCCTCCAGGGTCTTGGCGGTGCGCAGGCGGGGCTCGCGCCCGCCCCAGATGAGCTGCTGGGTCTGGACGAACAATTCGATCTCGCGAATACCGCCGCGGCCCAGCTTGATGTTGTGGCCGGCGACGGCGATCTCGGCGCCGCCCCGGTGCGCGTGGATCTGGCGCTTGATCGAGTGGATATCCTGGATCGCCCAGAAATCCAGGTGCTTGCGCCACACGAACGGGCGCAACTCCTCCAGAAAGGCCCGGCCCAGGGCCAGGTCGCCGGCCACGGGGCGCGCCTTGATCATGGCCGCGCGCTCCCAGTTCTGGCCCAGGCTCTCGTAATAGGTCATGGCGGCGTTGTATGAGATAGCGATCGGCATGGCGCCTGGATCCGGCCGCAGGCGCAGATCGACCCGGAAGGCGTAACCGTCGGCGGTGCGCTCCTCCAGCATGCGGGCCAGGTCGCGGATCATGCGCACGAATCCTTCCTGGGGGCCGCGCCGGCCCGTATAGCGCGCCTTGTCCGGATCGAAGATGATGATCAGGTCGATGTCGGAGGAGTAGTTGAGCTCGCCGGCGCCCAGCTTGCCCATGGCGATCACGACCAGGCCGCAGTCCCGCGCCGGACGGTCCGGGTCGGCGAGCTCGATCTCGCCGCGCGCGGCCGCCTGGCGCAGCAAGTGATCGAGCGCGGCCGTCACGCTGGCCTCGGCGAACGCCGACAATGCCTCCAACTGGCGCTCCAGGGGCCAGTACCCGCTCAAATCGCCCAGCGCGATGGTCAGCGCCGCCTTGCGCCGGGCGCGCCGCAGGGTGGCCATGGCCTCGCCCTGGCCGTGGCCCGATGCGCCGGCGAGCGAGCCTGGAAGGTCGGTGATCAGGGCCGCCAGGGCCGCGTCCGGGCCCGCGGTGAGCGCGGTTACGCAGGCGTCCACGTCGCGCACCGCGCAATCGGTCAGGAAGGGACTGTTGCCGAAGATCGAGTCCAGGAGGCGCCGGCCGGCCGGATCGGCGGCGAGCGCCGCGGCGCGGCCGGCCAAATCCCGATCCTCCAGCCGGGCGAGCGCCTGGTCCCAGGCCGCGAACCCGCGCGCGGCCCGGGTGGCGCAGCCGACGCCGGGGATGCTGTGCGCCGAATCGCGAAAAAACAAATCCGCCATGTCCGACGGCACACTGCGAGAGCGCCGCGCCTGGGTCAAGTATGCGTGAACGGAGCGTCGCCGGTGGACAATCCGCCCACGGGGCTCGATATATGCAGGGTCGGCCCATGCCGGGTTGGCGTGCGCGCGCCCAGCCGGTGCCATAATCTCGTGCCATAATCGTAGCCAGACCGCCCGTAGACCCAGGCCCGCATGATCCGAACCAGCACCCGAATCGCGCTCGAGGTCGTGATCGGCATTCTCGCCGTGATCGCGCTCCTGGTGGGCGTGGCGATCTGGCGCCTGTCCTCGGGTCCGGTCCAGTTGGATTTTCTGACCGCCCGGGTTGAGCGGGCGCTGTCCGATCCGGCGGGCGGATACACGGTCGCGATCGGTTCCACGGACCTGACCTGGGGCGGCTGGTCGCGCACGGTGGATCTGCACGCGCGCAACGTGCGGGTGCGCGACGCCGCCGGGGCGATTGTCGCGGCCTTGCCCGATTCGGTGGTGCGCATCAGCTTGCGCGCGCTCATACAAGGCACCGTCGCGGCGACCGCGGTCGAGGTCTTCGGCGCGCGGCTCAGCTTGGTGCGCCGCAAGGACGGCACCTTCCAATTCGGCCCGTGGGTAGAGCCAAGCGAGGCGGAGAGCGCGGCCGACGCCGGGGCGGAAGCCGATCTATCCGCCATTTTTCCCGCCGTTATCCAGCAGCTCATGTCGCGCCCGCGCGCCGATGAGCCCCTCAGCTTTCTGAGCAAGGTACGGATACTGGGCGGACGGTTGCTCGTTGACGATCGCATGCAGGGGCTTTCCTGGCAGGCGCCCTACGCGGATATCGAGCTGCGGCGCGATGCCAGGGGACTTGCCGGACAGGTTGAGTTGAGCGTGACCCTGGGGGCGCGCGAGGCGGAGATCGCGGGGCAGTTCTACTACGATTCGGCGACCCGGCTGTCCCACGTGCAGCTTACGTTCGACGGGGTGCTGCCCAAGTCGGTGGTGTCGTTCGCGCCGGGCTTGGCCGGCCTGCGCGGGCTAACCACGCCGTTGAGTGGCTCGGCTTCCGGTTCCGTCGCGCTCGACGGCGCCATCCGCCATGTGCGCTTCGATATCGCCGGCGGGGCGGGCGCGCTGGACATGCCGGGACTCGAGCGGTCGTGGCCGGTGCGCGCCTTGAGCCTGGTGGGCGAGGCCGACGGGCCGGAACGCCGGCTCGTGCTGGAGCGCGCCCGGATCGACCTGGGCACCGACGCGGCGCCGGGCCCGCGGATCGAGGCGAGTGGGACGCTGACCAGCACGGCACCGGGATTCGCCGGCGATCTCGACATGGCGGCCGAGGTCGCGGTGACGGATGTTTCCCTGGGCGCGCTCGCGCGCTATTGGCCGGCAGCCCTGGGCGGCAACGAGCGGGCCTGGGTTCTGGAGAATGTGACCGCCGGACGGGTCGAGCGCGCGGCCGCGCGCGTGCGCCTGCATGTCCCCGGCGGCCGGCTTGCCGAGGCGCGCCTCGCCGCGCTCGATGGCACCTTGCGCTACCGCGACCTGACGGTGCACTACCTGCGCCCCATGCCGCCCGTCGCCGGCATTTCCGGAACCGCGAAATTCGATGCGAAGCAACTGATATTCGAACCGAAAAGCGGTGCCCTGGAAGCCTTGCGCGTGGAGCCCAGCACCATCACCATCACCGGGCTCGACGGCGACGATCAGGACATGGCGATCGACCTGGCGGTGCGCGGGCCGGTGCGCGACATGCTGGTGGTGCTCGATCACGACCGCCTGAGGCTGATCCGCCGCCTGAATATCGACCCGCGCGCCGCGACGGGGGACGTGGCGGCGCGTATCGGATTGCGGTTTCCGCTGGAGAACGACCTGGGGTTGGAGCAGATCGAGATCGGGGCGCGCGCCAACCTGCGCCGGACCGGGGTGAAAAAGCTCTTGCTCGGACTCGACGCGAGCGACGGCGACCTGGCCCTGGAGGTGGACAAGAGCGGGATGGCCCTGACCGGGCCGGTGAGCCTCGCGGGCGTGCCGTTCGAGCTTAACTGGATCGAGGCCTTTTCCGACGACGCGCCGGAGCCGACCCGAATCGAGATCGAGGCCGCCCGAATCGATGCCACGGCACGCGCCGCCCTTGGCATCGACACCGCGCCCTATATGGATGGCCCGGTTTCGGTGCACTTGACCGCGGTGCGCGACATGGGCGGGCAGACCACCGTCAAGGCCGCGATCAATCTTCAGGAATCGACACTCAGGGTCGCGCCGCTGTTTTGGGAAAAGCCGGCGGGAGACACGGGGGCGGCCTACTTCACCCTCGTGCTGGAGGGCGGCCGGCCGGTCGGGATTCGCGATTTGGAAATCAGCGCCGGGACCCTGCGCGCCAAGGGCGCGGGAACCTTCCGCGACGACGGCAAGGCGCTCGGTACCTTGCGTCTGGATGAGTTGGGCTTCAACGGGACCAGCCTGCGCGAGGTCGCCATCGACTTCGGGGACGATAAGATCGTGGCGCGCGCGGGGGGCGGCAACCTGGACGCGACCCCTTGGCTGAGCGGGGACGAGGAGGCGCCGGCGCAAGCCTCGGTGCCCGCCGAACCGCCGGTCCAGCCGCGAACGCCGGACGAACCGGCGGCGCCGGCATACCGGCCCCTGCACCTGGTCGCGCGCGGCCTCAACGCGGTTTATTTCGGCGCCGACCGTTATTTTCGCGATGTGGACCTGGAGGTGGAGCGCGGGGCGTTCGGCTGGAATCGCATCGCGTTCTCGGGTCGGGTTCCCCGGGCGCTGTGGCACGTGCGCGAAAAGGTCGATCCAGCCAAGGCCAAGCAAGACCAGGAGCCCCCAGAAAAAGGCGCGAAGACCCTGATGGTCGACTTCGGGCCCGACAAGAACGGCGGCCGGGCCTTGCGCGTGACGGCCGAGGACATGGGCGCGGCGTTGCGCGCCCTCGACGCGCTGGACACGGTCGAGGGCGGGCGCCTTGAAATCGTCGGGCATAGCGACGGTCCGCTGCCCACGGCCACGCTTCGGGCCCGCATCAAGGCGCGGAATTACGTTCTGGTGGGCGCGCCGACCCTTGCCCGGCTGCTTACCGTGGCGTCTTTCACCGGGATCAGAGATCTGCTGAGCGGCGAGGGGATCCGCTTTCGGCGCCTGGTCGGCGAGGTCACGGTGCGTGGCGGCAAGGTGCATACCGACCTGCTGCGCGCCTACGGCCCCGCGCTCGGGCTAACCGCGAAGGGCAACGTCTCCGTGGACGGATCGGAAACCAACATCAGGGGGACCGTCGTCCCCGCCTACACGGTCAACCGTATTCTGGGCAAGATCCCCTTGCTCGGCCCGCTTTTGATCGGCGGCGAAGGCGAAGGATTTATTGCCATCACATACAAAATGAGCGGCCCGATCTCGGACCCGAAAGTGACGGTCAACCCGTTGTCCGCGCTGGCACCCGGGTTTCTGCGGAACCTGTTCAATGCCGGCGGCGACCGGGCGGACAAGGATGGCACGCCCAGCGCCCTGCCCCGGCGCGCCGAACCCTAGACCGCCCGCACCAGGGCGTGCCGCTTCTTGCCGGCCGACAGCTTGATCACCCCGTCGGGATTGAGGTCCGCGAGGCCGATGGCGCGGGTTTCGCTCTCGATCGCGCGGTCGTTGAGGCGCGCGCCACCGCCCTTGATGAGCCGCCGGGCCTCGCCGTTGCTCGCGGTCAGGCCGGCCTCGCGCATGAGCTCGTAGGCGGGCACGCCGGCGGCCAGGCGCGCGCGTGGCACCTCGATGGTGGGCAGGTCCGCGCCCAGGCCGCCTTGCTCGAAGGTGCGCCGCGCGGTCTCCGCGGCGGCCTTGGCGGCGGCGGCTCCATGGCACATGGCGGTCGCGGCGTCGGCCAGGGCCTTCTTCGCTTCGTTGATCTCCGCGTCGCGTAGGGAGTCCAGGCGCCTGATCTCGTCATCCGGCAGCTCGGTGAACAAGCGCAGGAAGCGGCCCACGTCGGCGTCGTCCGTGTTGCGCCAATACTGCCAATACTCATAAGGCGAGACCCGATCCTCGTTGAGCCACACGGCGCCGGCCGCGGTCTTGCCCATCTTCGCGCCCGAGGCGGTGGTGATCAGCGGCGAGGTCAGGCCATAGAGCGTCGCCCGATCGACCCGGCGCGCCAGCTCCACGCCATTGACGATATTGCCCCATTGGTCCGAGCCGCCCATTTGCAGCACGCACGCGTGGCGCCGGTTCAGCTCCAGAAAATCGTAGGCCTGGAGGATCATGTAATTGAACTCCAGGAACGTGAGTGGCTGGTCCCGCTCCAGGCGCAGCTTGACCGAATCGAATCTCAGCATGCGGTTGACGGAGAAGTGGCGGCCGTAATCGCGTAGGAAATCCACGTAGTGGAGCCGGTCCAGCCACTCCGCGTTGTCGCCCATGAGCGCGTCGGTGGGCCCGTCGCCGAAAGCGAGGAAGCGGGCGAACACCCGCTTGATGCCCGCCATGTTGCGCCCGATCTGTTCGCGGCTCAAAAGCTGGCGGGTTTCGTCGCGGCCCGATGGATCGCCGATCTTGGTGGTGCCGCCACCCATGAGGACGATCGGCTTGTGCCCGCGCTGTTGGAGGCGGCGCAGCATCATGATCTGCACCAGGCTGCCCACGTGCAGGGAATCCGCGGTGCAGTCGAACCCGATGTAGGCCGTCGCCGGCGCGTCGCCGGCCAGGATTTGGTCCAGGCCCTCCGGGTCCGTGCATTGATGCACATAGCCGCGCCCGTTCATCTCGCGCAGAAAGGCCGAGCGGAATTGGGTCATGGGTCGGACGCGCCGTTGGTGATCGGGGTCTGGCGATCGGGGCCCGGCGGCCGGGCTTGCCGCGGGCACGCGGATTTATCACAATCCCTGGCGCACCACAAACCGCGTGGTCTCAGCCCATAATCCAGTGTTCCGTGACCCCTCCCGTGACCGAACCCGCCCACCGCCTTGCCCTTGGCCTCATGAGCGGCACCTCGCTCGACGGCATCGACGCCGCCGTGATCCGCGGCGACGGGCGCGGGCGCGTGGAACCGGGCCCGGCCCTGAGCCGGCCCTACGACGATGCGTTCCGGGCGCGTCTGCGCGCGGTGCTGGGCGGGCGCGGGGAGATCGCGGCGGTGGAGCGGGAGCTCACCCTGCGCCATGTGGCGGCGGTGCGCGCGCTGCTCGATATGGCGGATGTGACCCCGGGCGAGGTCCGCGTCGTCGGGTTTCACGGCCATACGATCCTGCATGAGCCCGAGGCGGGCCGCACTTGGCAGATCGGCGATGGGGCCCTGCTCGCCGCCGAGGTCGGGATCGACGTGGTCGCGGATTTTCGCGCGCGCGACATGGCCGAGGGCGGCGAGGGCGCGCCCTTGGCGCCGCTTTATCACGCGGCGCGCGCCGCCGGCCTGGCCAAGCCGTTGTGCGTGCTCAATCTGGGTGGGGTCGCCAACCTGACCTGGATCGGCCCAGGATCGGAGGCGGGGGCGGAGGGCGACGTGCTGGCCTTCGATACCGGGCCCGGCAACGCGCTGATCGACGATTGGGCGCTGCGCGCGACCGGCCGGGCGCTGGACCTGAACGGCGCGTTGGCCCGCGCCGGGCGCGTGGACGAAACGGCGCTGGCGGCCCTCATGGCGCATCCGTTTTTCGATCGCCCGCCGCCCAAGTCCCTGGACCGGGATGCCTTCGACGCCACGCCCACGGCGGGTCTATCGCCGGCGGACGGCGCGGCGACCTTGAGTGCGTTCACCGCGGCGGCGGTGGCGCGCGCGCGCGCTCATCTGCCGGCGCCGCCACGGCGCTGGCTGGTGACCGGCGGCGGGCGGCACAACCCGGCCCTCATGGATGCCTTGGCGGCGCGCCTCGACGCGCCGGTCGAGCCGGTCGAGGCGGTCGGTTGGGACGGCGACGCCCTGGAGGCGCAGGCGTTCGCCTATCTGGCGTTGCGGGCGCTGGACGGCCTGTCCCTTACCCTGCCGGGCACCACCGGGGTGGCCCGGCCGACCGGCGGTGGCGTATTGCATCCGGCGCCACGGCGCTGACCGCGCGCGGTTAGGGCGCGGTCGCCGCCGCGTCCGCGGCGATCACCTGGGAGAGATAGCTATCGAGCGCGGCATAAAGCGCGTCGATATGGTTATGGAAAAAGTGGTCCGCGTCCTTGATGATCCGGTGGTCGATGTGCAGGTTGCGCTGGCCTTTCAGGCGTTCCACGAGCTTGTCGACGGACTCCGGCGGGACGATCTCGTCCCGGTCGCCCTGGACGATCAGGCCCGACGAGGGACACGGCGCCAGAAAGCTGAAGTCGAACATATTGGCCGGCGGCGCGATCGAGACGAAGCCGGTGATCTCGGGCCGCCGCATGAGAAGTTGCATGCCGATCCACGCGCCAAAGGAGAAGCCGGCGACCCAGCACTGGCTGGCGCCTTGGTTGAATGTCTGGAGCCAGTCCAGGGTCGCGGCCGCGTCCGAAAGCTCACCCTCGCCCCGGTCGAATGTGCCCTGGGAGCGGCCAACCCCGCGGAAGTTGAAGCGCAACACCGAAAACCCGCGACGCGCGAAGGCATGGTACAGGGCGTATACCACCTTGTTGTTCATGGTGCCGCCATGCTGTGGGTGGGGGTGAAGGATCAACGCGATCGGCGCGTTCGGCGTTCGATTGTGCTGATATCGCCCTTCCAGTCGCCCCTCCGGGCCATTGATAATAACCTCCGGCATTGGCTCAGAAATTCCTCATAAGATACTGTTATTTAAACGATGAACTTCATTCCAGCATGCGAAAATCATTGGATTGTCCAACCCATTTGGCGCAATCCGCTGGTTCGCTCGCCAAACTTGACCGAATTAGTCGGATAACCTATATGCTAGCCAGAGGGTACGAAATTACCGCGCGCGGCGTAACGCCCTGGACTCATACGGATGCGAGCGCGAGTTTAGCACGATGGACCAAGCCATGTTCAAGTCTATCCGCGACGAGATCGACACCATGATGGCGCGCGACCCGGCGGCGCGGTCGCGATTAGAGGTGGTGCTGTGTTATCCCGGTTTCCAGGTCATCATGATCTATCGTCTGTCCCACGCGTTGTGGACGCGCGGGTTTTACTTGGCGGGGCGCATCGTTTCGCAGTTTGGCCGCTGGGTCACCGGGATCGAGATCCATCCCGCCGCGACCATCGGCGAGCGCCTGTTCATCGACCACGGCATGGGCGTCGTTATCGGCGAGACCAGCGAGATCGGCAATGATGTCACGCTCTATCACGACGTGACCCTGGGCGGGGTCGCGCCCAGCGTGGATAGCCACGCCCAGCGCGACACCAAGCGCCATCCGACCCTGCGCGACGGGGTCATCGTCGGCTCGGGCGCCCAGATTCTAGGGCCGATCACGGTCGGCGAGAACGCCCGCATCGGCGCCAACGCGGTGGTGACCAAGGAAGTCGCTCCATGCGCCACGGTGGTCGGCGTTCCCGGCCGCGTGGTGCAGCGGCGCGACGCGGCGCGCGAGGCACACCCGCCTTTCGTGGCCTACGGCACGCCGACCGGCGATATCCCCGACCCGGTGGTCCGCGCGATCGAGGGATTGCTCGACGAGGTGCATACCCTGCGCGCGCGGGTCAACCGCCTGGAGGAGGATCAGGCCCCGCCCATGGAGTCCGCCGGCGGCGACGGGGAGCGCGCGCGCCGCGCGGACGAGCGCACAACCGGCGACGGCACGCCGACGCCGCCCGGGAAATGTTGAATTTTTTTTGATGGGAATGCCCCGCGCCCGTACGCGAGGCGGGAGGGTTGGACGTTGAAGCTGAGCACCAAGGGTCGCTATTCGGTCATGGCGATCGTCGATCTGGCGGGTCACAGCCGTGGCCGGCCGATCTCCCTGGCCGAGGTGGCGGAGCGCCAGGAGATTTCGTTGTCCTATCTGGAACAGCTTTTCGCCAAGCTCCGGCGGGCCGGGCTGGTCAAGAGCGTGCGCGGGCCCGGCGGCGGCTATCTGCTGGGGCGGGATCCGGGCGAAATGCGCATTTCCGACATCATCCTCGCGGTCGACGAGCCGATCCGCGCGACGCGATGCATGCCCGGCCAGCCGTTCGGCTGCCGCGGTAACCGCACCCGCTGCCAGACCCACGATCTGTGGGAGGAACTCGGCAATCAGATATATCTGTACCTGAGCTCGGTGACGGTGAGCGATGTGGTGCACCGGCGCGTGCGCGGCGGCGGCGGCGTGAGCCGCGACGAAAGTCCGGTCGCGGCCCTGCCATGACGGCGGCCGCCTATCTGGATTACAACGCGAGCGCGCCGATTCGCCCGGAGGCCAGGGCCGCCTTGTGCCGGGCCCTGGAGCTGACCGGCAATGCCTCGTCGGTCCACGGGTTCGGGCGCGCCGCGCGCCGCGAGATCGAGGACGCGCGCGAGGCGGTGGCGGCTCTGGTGGGCGCGCGGCCGGCGCGGGTTGTCTTTACCGCCGGCGGCACCGAAGCCAACAATACCGCGCTCGCCGGGACCGGGCGTAGCAGGCTCGTGGTCTCGGCCGGCGAGCACCAGTCGGTGCTGAGCGCCGCCCCGGGGGCCGCGCGCGTACCGCTTGGCGCCGATGGGGTGATCGATCTGGACCGCCTGTCCTCCCTGTTGGCGGAAGATGGCCCGTCGGCCCTGGTTTCGGTCATGCTGGCCAACAACGAAACCGGGGTTATTCAGCCCGTGAGCGAGGTGGCGGCGCGGGCCCGCGCGCGCGGGGCCCTGGTCCACTGCGACGCGGTCCAGGCTATCGGCAAGGTGCCGGTTGAAATGCCCGCTCTCGGCGTGGATCTCATGTCCGTCTCGGCGCACAAGCTGGGCGGGCCACAAGGGGTGGGCGCGCTCGTGGTGGCGGAGGGCATCGAACTCGCGCCCCTGCTGCGCGGTGGCGGGCAGGAACGGCGCCGGCGCGCCGGTACGGAAAACGTGGCCGGAATCGCCGGCTTCGGCGCGGCGGCCACGGCGGCGGCTCGGGACATGGCGAGTGGCGGCCCGAGCGCCATCGCGGCCTTGCGCGACGAACTGGAGCGCCGCGTGCGCGCGATCGCGCCCGAGGCGATTATCTTCGGCGTCGGCGCGCCGCGCCTGCCCAATACATCGTGTATCGCTCTTCCCGGTCTGACCGCGGAAATTCAGGTCATGGCCCTGGATTTGGCGGGCGTGGCGGTCGGCGCGGGCGCGGCGTGCTCGTCGGGCAAGGTCGCGCCATCCCATGTGCTGCGCGCCATGGGTGCCAGCGCGGCCGAGGCCGCCTCGGCGATCCGCGTCAGCCTCGGTTGGGCGAGCCGGCCCGAGGACGTGGAGCGTTTCATTGCGGCCTGGAGCGGACTATACAAGACTTGGGCGGGGGGCCGTGCCGGCGCGCGGACGTCCTCGGCCGCCTAGACACAAGAGGACGCAAGAAGGTGACGTCGGGCATGAGCAGCGCGAACGAGGGCAAGAGCGCGCGAGCCGCCGCAACGGCGGCGGAGCGGCCGATCTATCTTGACTATCAGGCGACGACGCCGTGCGATCCGCGCGTGGTGGATGCCATGCGTCCCTATTTTACAGAGGCGTTCGGTAATCCCCATAGCGTGCATCACGTTTATGGCAAGCGCGCCGAGGCGGCTGTCGAGGTAGCGCGCGCCCAGCTCGCGGCGCTGATCGGCGCCGAGCCGCGCGAGATCGTGTTCACCTCCGGCGCCACCGAATCCAACAATCTGGCGATCAAGGGAGTGGCCCGGTTCCATAAGGCGCGGCGCCCGCGCGTGGTGACCTGCGTGAGCGAGCACAAATGCGTCTTGGAGAGCATGCGCCGCATCGAGCGGGAGGGTATCCAGATCACGCGCCTGGCCGTCGGACCGGACGGCTTGATCGACCTGGCCGCCCTGGAGGCCGCTCTCGACGAGGACACCTCCCTGGTCTCCGTCATGGCGGTCAACAACGAGATTGGCGTGATTCAGCCGATCGCCGAGATCGGCGCCCTGTGCCGCGCGCGCGGCGTGGCCTTCCACACGGACGGCGCCCAGGCGGTCGGCAAGATTCCGCTCGATGTGGAGGCCATGAACATCGACCTGCTGAGCGTCTCCGGGCACAAGGTCTACGGTCCCATGGGGATTGGCGCGCTCTATGTGCGCCGCCGGCCGCGGGTGCGCCTGGAGCCCCTGTTCGACGGTGGCGGGCAGGAGCGGACCTTGCGCTCGGGCACGCTGCCCTTGCCCCTGTGCGTGGGCTTGGGTGCCGCGAGCGCGATCGCGGCCGAGGAGATGGCGGCCGAGGCCGAGCGCCTGGCCGGGCTCAATCGGCGCATGATGGGGGGGATTGCGGCCCGCCTCGACGGCGTTTCGCTCAATGGCCATGCCACCCGGCGCATTCCCGGCAACCTCAACCTCGGCTTCGCGGGCGTGGACGGCGAGGCCCTGATCGGCGCCATGCCGGGGGTCGCGGTGTCCTCGGGCTCGGCATGCACGTCGGCCTCGGTGGAGCCATCCTACGTGTTGCGCGCCCTCGGCCTGAGCGACCAGTCGGCGCGGGCGAGCATTCGCATCGGCTTCGGCCGGTTCACCACCGAGGACGAGATCGACGGCGCGATCGAGGAGATCGTCGGCGCGGTCGCGCGCCTGCGCGCCGAGGGCGCCCGCGCCGCCGAGTAAAGCTCCAGAATTTTTCCAACAGACGAGATATCCGACAAGGAGCCGGGAGGAATGCCGAAGATGGTGTTTATCGAGAGCGATGGAAACCGCAGGGAGGTCGAAGCACCCCTGGGCTTGTCCGTGCTCGAGATCGCGCATCGCAACGATATCGACATCGAAGGGGCGTGCGACGGGTCGCTGGCCTGCTCGACGTGCCATGTCATTGTCGATCGGGACTGGTATGCGCGGCTGAAGGCGCCCTCCGAGGACGAGGAGGATATGCTCGACCTGGCCTTCGGGTTGACGGCGACCTCGCGTCTCGGCTGTCAGATCGTGATTACCGAGGAATTGGACGGCCTGACCGTTCGCCTGCCCGAGGAAACCCGCAACATGCTGCTGGATTAGCGGTGGACCGCGCGGCGCGATCGGTGTTTGCCCGGTTGAAGGCGTCGTGCGCCGAGGATTGGGCGCGCTATCTCGATCACGCCTTCGTGCGCCAATTGGGCGACGGCACCCTGCCGGAGGCCTGCTTTCGTCACTATCTGGCCCAGGATTATCTTTTTCTCGTCCAATTCAGCCGGGCCTACGCCCTTGCGGTCTACAAAAGCGACGACCTGGCCGACATGCGCCAAGGCGCGGCCACGCTGCGGGCGCTTCTGGAAACGGAGATGAGCCTGCACGTGGCCACCTGCGCGCGCTGGGGTCTGAGCGAGGCCGGGATGGCGGTGGTGGCGGAGGCGGAGGCGAACCTGGCCTATACCCGGTTCGTGCTCGATGCCGGCATGGCCGGGGACTTGCTCGATCTGCTGGTGGCGCTGGTGCCGTGCGTGGTCGGTTACGCCGAGATTGGCGCCGCCTTGAAGGTCCGTGCCGCGGCGCTGGACTCGAACCCCTATGGGGATTGGATCGAGATGTACGCCGGCGCGGATTACCAGCAGGTGGCCGCGGCGGCGATTGGGCAGCTCGACCGGGTCGCGGCGCGCCGCCTTGGCGAGGCGCCCGCCGCGTCGCCCCGGTGGCCGGGCCTGACACGCCTGTTCGCCACCGCCACGCGCCTGGAAATCGGGTTCTGGGATATGGGGCTCAACCCGCCGCGGTGAACGGCACGCGCCCCCGCCGCCCTCGAATTGCGCGACAGGGTGCGTTAACCTAAATAACGATTAATAAATATATTTCTTTTGCTTATCAACAATAAGCAACATTGGTGTCGTTAATGGTATAATAACAATCGAAGTCTAAAACGGCCCGATGGTTGATCGTGCCGCGCCAAGTTTTTGCCGAATCAATAAAGTAAAAACGCCGAGCGAGATGGGGCGGGCGGGCACCAGCGCGGTGCCGCGGTCCAATCCGCGATAGGCGGTGTCGCCATGGCCCACGAGTCCGTAACTTCGCATGCGTGGCCGCGCGCGCCGGAAGCCCCTGTCCACCGGTCGCGCGGCGGCATTTGGGCTCAGATACTTGGAATCGTGAGCCTCGCGGCCGCGTTGTCGTTCGCGGTCATGTACGTCAACTACCGGAACGACAAGATATTCGTCGCCCAGGCGACCCACGACTTTCAAGCGATGCAGCTCGTCAACCTGTCGAATCTGGCGGATCGCGCTGAATCCCAGTTCAAGACCCTCGATGACGGACTCTATAACCTGTCGCGCATGCGCGAAGTGCAGGCCCTGGACGAAGCCGAGTACCTGCGCAAGATGATCCAGGCTTATCGGATGAATCAATCCCTGATCGACGGAATTTATCGTGTCGATGAGCAGAACGTTCTGCGCGACGCCTATCCGGACGCAAGAGCCGCGCCGGCGTCGGATGAGCTGCGGCCCATCTTCGATCAGGCGCGGTTGACTGGAGAGTCGGTCTACAAGATCGTCAAGCGCCGCCGGGACTCGTCGAGCGTGCTTGTGATCGCGAGGCCGGTGCACACCGTAAACGTCCGTGGTCACGGAAGTGCCGTTAAGGATTTTAGCGGCTTGATCTACTTCACGATCTCGATGCCGCGGCTCAGCGGCGAGTTCTTCGATCTGCCTATGTTCGGCAGGCACGGTTTCAACCTAGCGATCACGGACGATGGGATGGTGGTCGGCGCGGCCGATTCGAACTTGCTGGGCCATCACGTCGACGAGCTCTTGCCCGACTTTCTCACCGCGCCGGAACGGGAGGATTTCACCGCCGTTATCGATCGCATGCGGAAAGGCGAGAAGGGGACCGCGAGCTTCCGCCATCGCCACGTAACGACGGTGACCACGAGCACGGCGCCGGCGCCCGCGAACGAGCAGCCGCATTTCTTTATCCTGCGCGGCGGCGCGCGCGGGGGGTCCGCCGGTGTCGACGAGGCGGTCTCCACTCCGCGCGCGGACTCCGACACCAAATTGTCCAGCGACCTGGTTTCGTTCGTACCCCTACGTTTGAACGGCCAGGTTTGGTCGCTCGCGTATATAAACCCCCGCGAAGCGGTGACCGGCATGATCGACCAGGCGGTCGGCGAGCGGCGACTCAACAGCCTTGGCCTGCTTGCGACCGTGGGCACCATGACCCTGATTATCGTCTTGGTTCTCCGGCGCAATCATCGGCGCCAGATGGTCGAGATCGAGGAGGGGCAGGAGGCCATCCGCGAGGCCGAGGAGAAATACCGAACCCTGGTCGAGAATTCGAGCGATGCCATTGTCATCCTCTCGCCGATCGGCGATTCCATGTATCATAACCCGGCCTATGCGCGCCTGCTGGGCGGCGCGCCGGACGAGCCTGGCCGCTCCAGTTTCTTCGATGCGATCGTGCCCGAGCAGCGCGACGCGGCCTTGCGGTCCTACACGACCCAATGGTGGTCCCACGGCACGCGCGGCGCGCGGGAACTCGTTTTGACCACCCATGGCGGCCGGCCCATGGACGTCGAGGTGGTCCTGCACCCAATACAATATCAAGGCGGGCGCGCGTCCATGGTGGTGGTGCACGATACCACCGCGCACAAGCGCGCCGAACAGGCCCTGCGCGAGGCCAAGGAAGGGGCCGACGCCGCCAATAGCGCCAAGAGCGAGTTCTTGGCGCGCATGAGCCACGAGATTCGCACCCCCATGAACGGCGTGATCGGCATGACCGAGGTCTTGCTGACCACCAGCCTCGCGGACCGCCAACGCATGTTCGTGGAAACGATCCACCGTTCGGGTCACGCGCTGTTGGCGGTGATCAACGACATACTGGACTTTTCCAAGATCGAGGCCGGCCGGCTGGAGCTGGAAAATATAGAGTTCGATTTGCGGGCGACGGTCGAGGACGTGGCCGAGCTCTTGGCACGGCGCGCGAGCGCGAAGGGGCTGGAACTTGTGTGCGATATTCCGCCGCTCGTGCCCTGCTCCGTAATCGGCGATTCCCATCGATTGCGCCAGGCGGTGACCAACCTAGTTGGCAACGCGATCAAGTTCACTCCGCAAGGCGAGGTGGTGATCGGCGTATCGGTCGACTCCGAAACGGACGAATGGGTCCAGGTCCGCGTCCAGGTTCGCGATACCGGCATCGGCATTGTAGCGGAGGCGCGCGCGCGAATATTCGAGCCATTCACCCAGGCCGGGGGCACGATTACCAGGCACTTCGGCGGTACCGGCCTTGGGCTGGCCATAACCCGGCACCTGGCCGGGTTGATGGACGGGACCGTCGGTGTCGAAAGCACGCCGGGGCACGGCTCCACGTTCTGGTTCTCCGCGCGGTTGCGCAAGCAGACCAACGCGGCCGGCCCATCCTGGCGGGGCGGCGAGGCGCTCGCGGGTCTGCGGGTTCTGATCGTGGATGACAACGAATCCAGCCGCGCCATGATCCGCGAGTTGGTCGCGGCCTGGGGCATGACCGGCGACCTGGCGCCCGATGGGGTGCGCGCCCTGGAGATGCTGCGCGCCGCGCGCTACGATCTTGTTCTGCTGGACACGGACATGCCGGGCCGCGATGGCCTGAGCGTGGCCCGGACGGTGCATGGCGAGCCCGATTTGGGCGCGCCGCCGATCATCGTGCTGGGTCCGCCCGGCGTCGGGGAGGATCCGCGCCGCGCCGTGAAGGCGGGCATCGGTTCGTGGCTGGCCAAGCCGGTCCGTCAATCGGCGCTCTACGACGGCATCATGGGGGCGCTTTCGGCCGCTGGGCGCGTGGGCGCCGTGGCGCGGTCCCGCCAGGAGGCTGTACGGATCGGCGAAGCCCCACTGCGTGCGCGAGTCCTGCTGGCCGAGGACAATCCGGTCAACCGGCTTGTCGCCGAGGAGTCGTTGGCGCTCGCGGGCTGTACGGTCGAGACCGTCGAGAACGGCCGATTGGCGGTCGAGGCGGTTAAGCAAGAGGCGTACGACGCGATCCTGATGGACATGCGGATGCCGGTCATGGACGGCTTGGCCGCGACCAAGGCGATCCGCGCCCACGAGGCGGAGCATGCGGCGCGGCGCCACGTGCCGATCATCGCGCTCACCGCGAACGCGCTCAAGGGCGAGCGCGAGCGCTGCCTCGCCGCCGGCATGGACGATTACCTGAGCAAGCCGTTCAGACCGGAGCAGTTGCGCAAGGTTCTGGACGGGTGGGTCGAGCCCAAGCCCGCGCCCGCCGGCGCCAGCGCCAGCTCGGAACCCGATACCATGGGCGCGGCGAGCCCTGCGTGCGATGCACCCGCCCGCCTCGATCCCAAGGCGTTGGACGCGATCCGCGCCTTGTCGGGACCGGGTAGGGGCGGCGATATGCTGGGCCGGGTGGCAAGGATTTATCTGGACCATGCGCCCCGGCTGCTTGCCGAGATCGAGACGGCGGTCGACGCAGCCGACGCCGGGGCGCTGCGCGACACCGTTCACAGCCTGAAATCGAGCAGCGCCAACGTGGGCGCGCGCCGTCTGGCCGACCTGTGTCGGGCGTTGGAGGCCATGGCCGGCACGCGCGATACCGGCGGCGCGCGCCCGTTGGTCGGGCGGATCCGCGCGGAATTCGAAGACGTTTGCCGCGCGCTCGAGGCCGAATGCGCGGACCAGGCGCCGGCAACGAGCGCGAACCAGGCGCGCAGCGCCTAGCCAAAACCGCCAAACCGACTTGGGTTCGCTCAGGCCGGGCGCTTGCGCGGTTCAGGCCGGTCTGCCCACGTGTCCAGGATGTGCGCCGCGGGAAAGGAGAGGGTGACGCGTGTCCCCGTGCCCGGCGCGCTTTCCAGGGTCATGGAGCCGCCCAGGCGTTCGGCAATCAGTTTGGCCAGGGGTAGCCCGAGCCCGGTGCCCTCGAACCTGCGGTTCAATCCCCCATCGATCTGGCTGAACAACGAGAGCGCCTTGTCGATCTCGTCCGGCGGAATTCCGATGCCGGTGTCGCTGACGCCGATGCGCAGGTCCTCGCCCTCGGCGAGCCACGCGTCGATCGTGACGGTGCCGCCGGCGGGCGTGAACTTGACGGCGTTGGAGATCAAGTTGAGCAGGACTTGCTTCGTGCGCAACTGATCGCCCCAAAGGGGCGGCAGATCCGGGGCCAGGTCCAGGCGGATCGTCACGCCGCCCTCGTCGGCGCGCGGGCCTACCAGGCCCACCACCGAACTCACGCAGTGATCCAGCCGGAACCGGGATTTATTCAGCTCGAAATTTCCGCTCTCGATATTCGAGATATCCAAGATGTCGTTGATGATATGCAGCAGGTTGTTCGCGCTGTGGTTGATATCCTTGGCGTAGACCAGGTACTTGGGCGTCCCCACGGGGCCGAGGCGCTCCTCCAGCATGATCTCCGAGAATCCCATGATGGCGTTTAGCGGCGTGCGCAGCTCGTGGCCCATGTTGGCCAGGAACTGCGATTTCGCGACACTGGCCTCCTGGACGACGCGCATGGAATCGCGAATCTCCCGCTCCAAGCGGGCGGCGCGCACCATGTACTTTACGTGGTAGCCAAGAATGAGAAGATTGATGGGCTTGGCCAGGAAGGCGGTGGCGCCGGCCTCGAACGCGCGCTCGATCGAGTCCATGTCGTCCAGGCCGGCGATCATGAGGATGGGGATGTGAACCGTATCCCGGCTGGCGCGCAGTTTGGCGCAGACCGCGAAGCCGTCGATATCCGGCATGATCACGTCCAGGATGACAAGATCCGGCCGCGACCGGCCGACCGCCTCAAGGCCCGCACGGCCATGCGCCGCCTCCACGATCCGCGCACCGGTTTGTTCCAGCGCGCCGCGCACCAGGGTCCGCTGAATCGGATCGTCGTCGATCACCAGCACGAGAGGCGGCGTATCGCTCCGAGGCAGATTGGACGGCATGGACGATGTCTCCATGGACAACGACCCGCGGCGAATGGCCAAGGGCGAACCGCGCGCGCCGACACGGCCGACGCGCCGGCCTCTCGCCGGCATGTCATGAGCCATTTAAGTGATTTATACTTAAGGCTTTCCTAATCCCGACGGGGGAGGTGGGACGATGGAGAGGATCTAAGGAGCGGTCGCCGCGCTCGCGATCCTGGCGAAGATGGTATCCAGCTCCCGGGCCAGGGCCGCCAGCTTTTCCCCGCCGTCTTTATAGGGCGCGAAAACCGCGGAGGGGGGCTTGTAGCTGAGGGTGCCCGTGCCGTCGGAATTTTCGGTAATGTAGAAGCGGATTGGGGCCTCGATCCCGGCGGGCACGCTGGCATTCAGCATGCGGATCGCGAAATC
>Ga0114931_10003416_pt1 | contig 20132 bp, 16 predicted proteins | sample 2SBtaG_FD_89579 | JGI IMG/M metagenome (GOLD analysis project Ga0114931, IMG submission 89579) | Deep subsurface microbial communities from Kolumbo volcano to uncover new lineages of life (NeLLi) - 2SBTROV14_V59a metaG | ecosystem: Environmental > Aquatic > Marine > Volcanic | place: Kolumbo...
GCGGCTGGAAATGCAGGTTACAAGGTGTCATTACAGATATTTAATAAGGCAGACCAGTCCTTGGCAAGAGAGATGATTGCTGCGAGTGGTTTGTCTAAGGACGTCTGGAAAATTGATGCTGTTTCATATGTCGATATGCCGAAACATTTGGCAAAATTTCAAGCAGGATTGTTTTTTCTTACTCAGGGGATTAGCGAACATGGTTGTTCGCCGACTAAAATCGGAGAGTATTGGGCGGTTGGTTTGCCAGTGGTTACCACTCCTAATGTGAGTGATACGGATGAAATTATTAACGAGAAAAAGGTTGGTGTAATAGTAACAGAGCATTCCACGAAGGCTTACCTAAATGCCTTTGAAGAGCTCATAGAACTTTTGAAGGACCCTGATTTAGGCAAGCGTTGTCGAAAAGCAGCGGTTGATAATTATGGTTTATTACCCGCTTGTGAAAGGCAGATTATTTTATATAAAACTCTTGTAGAGTAAAGACTCGCGCTGATAATTTGTTCAAATTATGAAAGAAATTAGATACAGGTTTAGGGATGTAATCTCCTGCAATATGTGTGGATATGAAACTGCGAAGAGTCGGATTATGGGACAGCGAATGAACCGTTCGCAAGGGGTAAAGCCCACGAGGAACACGGGTATCACAACTTCTGTAGTTAAATGCCGTAATTGCGGCTTGATTTATTCTAATCCGCAGCCGATTCCGTTCGACATTGAGGATCATTATGGAGTGCCGCCCGAAGAGTATTGGAGTAAAGAGTATTTTAAGTTAGATACAACATATTTTTCGAGTGAAATTTTTGAGGCTAAGAAATTACTTTCCTTTGTAAAGGGGATGACTGCATTAGACATCGGTACTGGAATTGGAAAATGCTTTGTTGCTTTAGAAAAAGCAGGATTTGATACTCGCGGCATAGAACCATCGGCATCATTCCGAGACAGAGCAATCGATACGATGGGTATTGATTCCGATAGGTTAAAACTTGGAATGTTGGAAGAGACTGAGTATGAAGATGGACAATTTGATTTTATAACCTTTGGAGCTGTTCTTGAACATTTGTATGATCCGTCGGAGAGTATTTCTAGAGCGTTAAAATGGTTAAAGCCAAATGGTGTATTACATCTGGAGGTTCCGTCATCCGATTACTTTATGGCTAAAGTCTTGAATCTCTACTACAAAATCATCGGAACAAATTACGTGACGAATATAAGTCCCATGCATGAACCTTTTCATCTTTTTGAATTTGGATATAAATCTTTTACGGAGCATGCGAGTCGAAATAATTATGAAATTGCTTCGCACCGTTATTACGTCTGCGATATTTACCATGTTCCGAGACTTGTTAAGCCTTTGCTCAGGTGGTATATGGGGAAAACGAAAACTGGAATGCAATTGTCTATTTGGTTAAGAAAATTAAATTAGTTCTAACTTATTACTCAGCCATGCCAAAGATCAACTTTGGTTTTTGCATTTTGAATGGGAACATTCGTGTTTTATAATCTCGCCTTACTTTAGGATGGACAATTCGGATTTTCTATAACTCTAAATGAGTATTTCAAACAAAAATAAAGTTAGGATTTGCGCATTGATGCTTGATCCATACGATACATGTCCAGGACAGCGTTTTCGCATTGAGCAGTGGGAACCTTATTTGAAAGATACTGGTATTGAAATTGATTACTTTTCTTTCACGAATGAGAATTTAAGGAAAATCCTTTATAAAGAGGGACATTTTTTTAGTAAAACCTTAGGGATGTCGAAAGCACTTTTAAGAAGAGTGGGGCATGTTTTAGGAGCGTCGAATTATGATGCTGTCTATTTATTCAGGACAGCAAGTTTTATTGGTCCTGCATTGCTCGAAAGACTTTTAAAACTTCGAGGGATTCCTACGATCTTTGACTTTGACGATGCGATATACTTAACCAATACATCCGATAATAATAAGCGGTTTGGTTGGTTGAAATTTTCTGGGAAAACAGCGGATATTTGCAGACTAAGTAGTAGCGTAACAGTTGGAAACTCTCATCTAGCTGAGTATGCAAAACAATTTAATGAAAGTGTTTTCGTAGTACCTACGAGTATTGATACTGATTGGTATCGACCTGTTGAAGATGAAGGAACAAAGAATGAGAAAGTGATAGTTGGTTGGACGGGGAGTTCAACATCTCAATATCACTTGGAGGCGTTTGAGCCGACATTGATTGAATTATTGGAAAAACGCAAAAATGTGGATATACGTGTGATTTCCAATCGAGAGCCTTCGTTTAAGGAAATTCCATATTCTTGGCGAGAATGGTCGCCTGAGACTGAGGTTAAAGAAATTGCTAACATTGATATTGGAATTATGCCAACACCAAATGATGAATGGTCTCGAGGGAAATGTGCTCTAAAGGCACTTCAATACATGTCGTTGGGCATTCCCGCAATTTGTACTGATATGGGAGCAAATCGTGATGTTATTGAACAGGGCGAAAATGGCTTTCTAGCCAAGAATCAGGAAGAGTGGTTAAGTTATTTTGATTTACTAATCGATGATAGTGTATTAAGAAAGCAGTTGGGCGATGAAGCCAGGCGAACTGTTGTTAATAGATATTCGATGAATAAATGTGCGGAGTTATTTGCTGAAGTAGTTCGTACAACGATTAAAAATTAATAATATTTTTATAATAGGAGTGGGTTTTAATGAGTAAAGTTTTAGTTACTGGTGGTGCAGGTTTTATTGGCTCTCATTTGGTGGATGCTTTGGTTGAAGAAGGGCATGAAGTACGTATTCTTGATTCGATTGTTAGACAGGTTCATGGGGATAAAATTCCAGAGCATTTAAATAAAGAAGCAGAGTTTATTAAGGCAGATGTTTGTAATAGCGAAGCGGTTTCGAAAGCCCTCGAAGGTGTAGAAATTGTTTACCATAAGGCGGCTGAAGTCGGAGTCGGACAATCGATGTATGAAATTGTGCGCTATGTTAAAGCAAATGATTTGGGAACAGCTGTGTTGCTTGAAGAAATGATTAAGCGGGCAGGGCAATTTAAGAAGCTGGTAGTTGCTTCTTCGATGTCAATTTATGGTGAAGGCAGTTATTTTTGTGATAGCTGTAATGAAACGATTTACCCACAGCTCCGTTCAGATGAGCAGTTTGCTAATCATGATTGGGAGATTAACTGCGGTAAGTGTGGTACGGAGGCAAAACCTGTTGGGACTACGGAAGAGAAAGCTCTATTTCCTACATCGGTTTATGCGGTTACAAAACAAGATCAAGAACAGTTTTGTTTAAGTGTTGGACGTGCATATAAGATACCGACAGTTGCTTTACGATATTTTAATGTATATGGGACGCGTCAAGCATTGTCTAACCCCTATACAGGGGTTTGCGCCATATTTTCATCGCGACTAATGAATAATGAAAGCCCGCTGATTTTTGAAGATGGAGAACAGACCCGTGATTTTGTCCATGTAAGTGATATAGTTCAAGCAAATTTACTTGCTTTGAAGAATGATAATGCGGATTATCATGCTATGAATATTGGTACTGGTCGTCCGGTTTCTGTTGCGGGAATTTCGCGAATGTTGGGAGAAGGTTTGAAGAAAGATATCAATCCAACTATTGTTGGGAAATATAGAGAAGGCGATATTAGACATTGTGTGGCGGATATTTCACTTGCCCAAAAACTTCTTGGATATGAACCTAAGGTAAAATTAGAGGACGGTCTTGGTGAATTGCTTGATTGGGTAAGAGATCAGAACCCCGATGACAAAGTAGAAACGGCTACCTCAGAATTGGCTGCACATAATCTCGTAAAATAGTTCTAGCGGGGGTTAAGCTTTAATCAAGTGTTACTAATAATTTATGCTTAGTTTTCGGTTTTAATAAAAACAGTTTGTTGATTATGAACTGGAGTATTTATCATGGATAAGCTTCTAGCTCTTGTATGTTTTGTCTTGAGTTTAGGAATCGTTATTGTCACGTTTCCGGATGGAAACGTGGCAATATTGGTTGCAATAAGCTGTTCTGTTGTGGTAGTTGGTCTGATTAGAGTGTTTAGAAGAGAAGAGAGCGTTTTTTTGACAAGACTATTTCTTTTTTCACTTTTTGCGCGATTAATATTTGGCACAATCACTCATATCTTTAAGTATCGAGACATTTTATCTGGGGATTCCACGACTTTTAGTACGGCGGGAAAACGGCTAATGGAGTCTTGGTTTGGGCTTTATGATGCAACTGGTGATCGTTTTTTAGAACGTTTTTCTACCGATGTTGGGTGGGGAATGACGTATTTAGTAGCAGGTATCTATTCGGTAACTGGACCGGATATTCTTAGCGCACAATTCTTTTGTGCCGTTATAGGTGCAGCCACAGTGCCTATTGTATATGTTTGCGTCAAGAAAATTTTTGGTAATCATCGGGCAAGCCTCACGTCAGCATTGTTAATAGGATTTTACCCAGCTTTTGTAATTTGGACTAGTCAATTACTTAAAGATGGGTTAATTGTTTTTTTTCTTGTCTTGGCAGTTTCGATGATCTTAAGTTTACGTGAAAAGTTTAAGTTTAGTTCGGCAGTTATTTTAATAGCCTCTCTTTTCGCGATTATGTCTCTAAGGTTCTATATTTTTTATATGATTGCAGCGGCTATGGTTGGTGCCTTTGTTGTTGGTGTGGGTGAGTCTAATCAGTCAATTGTTCGAAACCTTGTTATACTGGCTGTGTTAGGTTTGGGGCTTACTTCATTTGGAGCGATTGGAGAGGCGGGGAGTGATATTGCAGAGTACGGAAGTCTTGAGCGGTTACAAAGAACGAGGCAAGGAGCAAGTCGCGCGGGTTCCGGGTTTGGACAGGACTTAGATGTTTCAACTGCCGAAGGTGCGATTTTAGCAATCCCGATCGGATTTGTTTACGTTATGTTTGCTCCTTTTCCATGGCAATTAGCTAGTTCGCAGTATCTAGTTACATTGCCTGATATGATTCTTTGGTGGTTGTCCATACCCTTTTTAATAATGGGGTTAAGTTTTTCGATTAAAAAAAACCTAGGTAACTCGTTAGCTATACTTATATTTAGCATGATGTTAACTTTGGCGTATTCACTTTTTCAGGGAAATATTGGCACTGCGTACAGACATCGAATTCAAATTCAAGTGTTCTTGTTTATGTTTGTAGGTGTGGGGTGGACGCTATTTCAGGAGCGTAGAGAGAATAAGAAAGCCCTTCGGGGCGCTGAAAAACAAAGGTTTGATAAGAAGTTTGGAAATAGGCAATATGTGTAAGTTGCATATTGAATCTGAAACTTTAACGGCAGAAGCTCGTTATGTGCGGAATAGTCGGTATAGCAAATACAAACTCACGTGAAATAAACCGTGAAGTTTTAGAAAGAATGAATGAGGCGATTGCGCATCGCGGACCTGATGAGGATGGTTTTTTTGCAAAAGAAAACATTGGTTTGGCGATGCGTCGGCTTTCGATTATTGATCTTGCGGGTGGACAGCAGCCGATTTTCAATGCTGACAAAACTAAAATCATAGTTTTTAATGGTGAAATATATAACTTTCAAGAATTAAGAAAAGATTTAGAGGACGCGGGCAATACATTTTACACAAATTCGGATACCGAAGTTATCTTGCATCTGTATGAAAAGTATGGGGTTGATTGTCTTAAGTATCTTCGCGGAATGTTTGTGATTGCGATTTGGGATGATGTGGAGAAATCGCTTTTTATAGCACGAGATAGAGTTGGGCAGAAACCTCTTTTATATTCTCAACAGCCAAATGGCGATTTGATTTTTGGCTCGGAATTTCAAGCGATTCTTAAACATCCCGATATTAAACGGGAGGTAGATTATGACGCAATTGATAGCTATCTTAGCTATCTGTGCATTCCCGCTCCTCAAACAGCTTTTAAGCAAATTCGTAAATTAGAGCCAGGTCATTGGCTTCGTTGGAAAAATGGGGAAATCGAAACAAAACGCTATTGGCTGCCTGATTTTTCAAAGAAGCTACGTATCACACAAGAAGAAGCGGAAGAAGAGACTTTAAGGGTCTTGCGCGACGCGACGAAATTGCGGATGATCTCGGAAGTTCCTTTGGGAGCATTTTTATCGGGCGGAGTTGATTCATCGGCAATTGTGGCTCTAATGGCTCAGGAGAGTGAAAAGCCGGTAAAGACATTTTCAATCGGTTTCGAAGAACAGGATTTTAGCGAGCTGAAATATGCCAAGCAGGTAGCAAAACATGTCGGAGCGGAATACAACGAGTTTATTGTTAAGCCAAATGCTCTCGAGGTGCTGCCTAAATTGGTGGAGCATTATGGAGAACCTTATGCAGACTCTTCAGCAATTCCGACTTATTATGTTGCTAAAGAAACCAGGAAGTTTGTGACTGTCGCCTTAAACGGTGATGGCGGCGACGAGTCGTTTGCCGGATACGAACGCTATGCTGCAATGCGTGTTGCTGAAATATATAATCGAATTCCGAAGCTTGCACGTAAAGTTTTGGTTGAAACCCCAATAAAACTATTTCCTACATCGGAAGTTAAGAAATCTCGGGCACGTGATGTGAAACGATTTTTGCAAGCGGCATCCCTTCCAAAAGCGGAGCGATATTTGAGGTGGCAGTCGGTTTTCTATCGAGATGCGAAGAATTCGTTATACACGGCAGGTTTTGTCGAAAGGGTTAAGGCAAATAGTTCATTCGGCGTTTTAGAAAAATGGTTTAATAAAGCCAACGGCGCGGGAATTGTTGACACAACTCTTTTAACTGATCAAATGACCTATTTGCCAAATGATCTTCTTGTAAAAGTTGATATTGCATCAATGGCAAATTCTTTGGAAGCACGTTCGCCTTTTCTGGATCATAAGGTAATCGAGTTTGCTGCGAGTTTGCCCGAAAGTATCAAGATGAAACGCTTTGAGACGAAGTCTTTGCTTAAAAGAGTTGCGGCAAAATTAGTCCCTAGAGAAGTTATTTATCGCCGCAAAATGGGTTTTGGTGTGCCGATAGGGAATTGGTTTCGCGGCGACATGAAAGATTTTGTTAGGGAAGTCATGTTATCAGAGACTTTTACAAAACGAGGAATTGCGAAGCCGGAAGTTGTTCTAAGGTATGTTACCGAACACATTGAAGGGACGCGGGACCACACATTTCAGATTTGGACTCTCTTGATGCTTGAGTTATGGTTTCAACGATTTATAGATTAATACTTTAGTTGTTAACATATACAATTCGGACAGTCGAAAGGCTGTCTTTTCTCTTTGGTTTGATTAACCAATTGAGAAGGTGAAAACGATTGCTTATGGAAAGCCTATAAGCTCTAGATACTTCGTGGAGAGACAGCTAGTTTCTCTTCTTTGGACGTCCGTATGAAGATAGTTCGTATCATTGCAAGACTTAATGTTGGCGGTCCGGCGCGTCATGTCGTTTGGTTGAATCATGCCTTGCAAGATGATGAATTTGATTCCGTTCTTCTGGCAGGCGCGGTTCCGGATGGCGAAGAGGATATGGGATATTTTGCTGATAAGTATGGCGTTAATCCCATCTTTATTAAAGAGATGAGCCGCGAACTGTCTCTTAAAGACATTGTTTCGCTATGGAAAGTGTATAGGTCTTTTTTAGTTGAAAAACCCGATATTATCCACACGCATACAGCAAAAGCCGGAACGATTGGAAGAACAGCAGGTTTTTTTTATCGTTGGATAACACCGAAAACGTTAATTGGAAAGCCGAGAAAGGTTAAGATTATACATACTTTTCACGGGCATATTTTTCATAGCTATTATGGCAATCTGAAAACGAAGATCTTTTTGCTTATTGAAAAATGTTTGGCGCGGTTTGTTACTGACAAAATTATTGTTATCAGCGATCAGCAAAAGAAAGAGATACACCAGGATTTTCGCGTCGGGAAAAACGAGCAATTTGAAGTGATTCCGCTCGGGATTGATTTGGTGCCGTTTTCAAATTCCGACGTGAAAAAAGAAAATTTTCGTAAAGAGATAGGTATAAAAGATGATGAGATTTTGATCGGTATAGTTGGGCGTTTAACCGAGGTTAAGAATCATGAGTTTTTTTTAAAGGTAGTAAAGACATATAAGGATCAGGAAAATTTAGACTTTCCGAATTTGAGATTCGTCGTAATTGGGGACGGACATTTAAAGAAGGATTTGGAAAATAAGGCGGCGGAGTTTAAGGTTGAGGATAAGGTTCAATTTTTAGGTAGTAGAGTCGATCCGGATGTGTTTTACGCAGGGCTTGATATTGTAGCCTTGACGTCTCTTAATGAAGGGACACCACTTACTTTGATTGAGGCGATGGCTAGTGAAAAGCCTGTGATTTCAACGAATGTTGGTGGAGTCGTGGATTTGCTCGGCGAAGTTTCAGAGAATCGGAATGGTTTTGCGTTGCGTGATAGAGGAATTAGTGTTTCATCATTTGATGCTGAAGATTTTTTTAGAGGGTTGACTGAATTGATTAAGAATGAGAAATTGCGCGAGAGCTTCGGGAAAATGGGTAAAAAGTTTGTATACACTTATTATTCAAAAGATCGGCTGATTAAAGATATGGCTTCACTATACCGTGGGCTCAATGACGATTAGTATAAAAACGGGCATTGATTTATTAAGGTTCGTTTGTATTCAGAATGTTTCGGAAAGAATATAGGACTGAGTTTTTTTACTTATGATAGAGGTGGTTTCCAACCCATTTTTTTCTTTAGCAATTGGTTTTGTAGTTTCGGTTGCTCTTACCTTTTTGGTTCGGAAATACTCTCGGGCGAGGGGCTTTGTCGCAAAGCCAAAAGCAGACCGTTGGCACAAAAAGCCGACGGCTATGCTTGGCGGCGTCTCGATTTTTGTTACTACCCTCGTTGTTTACCTTGCCTTCGTTCCTAAAACAACCGATTCATGGATCGTTCTAGGAGCTAGCTCCTTTCTTTTTCTGGTCGGGCTGGTTGACGATTTACTTGTTATTAAGCCTTACCAAAAATTAATAGGACAAATTATTGGGACCGCGATGGTTGTTTTCGCGGGAATGTCTCTGCCGTGGACGGATTGGGAAGTAGTTAATATCTGGATAACTGTATTCTGGATTATAGGGATCACCAATGCGATAAACCTGCTTGATAATATGGATGGGCTCGCCGCAGGTGTCTCCGCAATTGCCGCGTTTACGCTAGCTATTGTTCTTGGAGGAAACGGGCAGGCTACCGAATTGGCATTTATCTGCGCATTTATTGGTGCACTAGTTGGATTTCTTGTTTTTAACTTTAACCCAGCTTCTATTTTTATAGGTGACAGCGGCTCAATGTTCATAGGTTTTTTTCTTGCCTGTTCGGTGCTGCTGAGTGAGATGGGAGGACGATCTAGAAGTATATTTGCCGTATTAGCAGTACCGGTATTGATCTTGGTGGTGCCAATTTTTGATACTACTTTGGTTACGATTCTTAGAAAAATGTCAGGACGAAAGGCTTCTGAGGGCGGGAGAGATCATGCATCTCATCGCCTTGTTGCGCTTGGACTTTCTGAACGATCGGCAGTGCTGATGTTGTATGGTTTTGCGATTCTAGCGGGGGTGCTGACTTTGTTTGTTAGAGAACTGGCTCTCACTCAAAGTTTAGCTTTGGTTGCTTTTTTTATTGTCATTCTTACCTTGATCGGGGTTTACTTATCCAAGGTTAAAGTATACGAGGAGAGTGAGGAATCGCTAGCTTTAGAAAACCGAGCAGCTTTTGGTTTTTTGATAAACTTGTCATATAAACGCAGAATATTTGAGGTTTTTCTGGATGCGTTGCTTATAACTTTGTCTTACTATGCGGCTTATTCGTTACTGTTTGGCTCATTTGAATATACAAGAGATTGGGATCTCTTTGTGAAAACCCTTCCTCTTTTAGTGGTGTTAAAGTTGGCAGCATTTTTGGTAGTTGGTGTGTACCGGGGGATTTGGCGATATACGAGTCTTAGGGATTTCGTAACCTTTGTTAAAGCTGTTTTTCTCGGTTCTGTCTTGAGCGTTTTGGCAATTCTCCTTCTATATAGGTTTCGGGAGTTTTCAAGAGCAGTCTTTATTGTTGATGGTGCTATCATGCTTTTTGGCTTGGCGGGCAGCAGAATGGCATTTAGGTTTTTTCGGCAGCTTCTTCCTGCACCTATGTCAGATGATGGACGGAGGGTTTTGATTTACGGTGCCGGAGATGGGGGCGAAATGGTTTTGCGGGAATTAGAAAATAATCCAGAATGGCTTTATAAGCCGGTTGGGTTTTTAGATGATGATCCGCTCAAAGAAGGCAAGGTTATTCGCGGCTTAAAGGTTTACGGTGGAAACGGCTCCTTCCCCGAAATTTGTGAAAAGAATAATGTACAAGAGGTTTTGCTCTCTTTTCGTGAAATTCCTCAGGAAAGGCTTAAAGAGGTGAAACGGATGTGTAAGGAAGCAGATGTTTCTCTAAAACGCGCCTGGATAAAAATTGAGCCCGTTGACTTTAATTAATCGAGCAGAAGACTTTATTTATCCCTCACAATAAAATAAGATTTTAGAGATTTTTAAAAAACTATTTGGTTTTTGCGAATATGGCGATTAAGTCTTTCAAAGTAGAAACAGGTATTACCCGTATCTTGTTGGTGTTAGCGGGTGTCGTTTGTTTAGCCTGTGTGTTTTTCTCTATCCGCTGGTTTTTGGGGAATTCTATTTCTAGTCAAGCGAATAGCATAGAGGTTGCCGAACTTGCGGTTAGAATGGCTTCGTCTGATCCTCGACCCCATTTTGCTTTGGCTGTACTTAATGAAAGGACGTTTTTGCCGGAGGATTTACCCAAATCGTTAAGAGAATATGAGAAAGCTGTGTCCCTATCTCCGAATGACTATCGCCTATGGTTAGCGTTAGGAAAAGCCCGTGAGCAACGCGGAGACTCGAAGAGAGCGGAATTTGCGCTAAAGAAGGCAATTGAACTCGCGCCTAATTATGCTCAGGTGCAATGGGCTTTGGGAAATAATCTTCTGCGACAGGGTAAAACCGAAAAGGCATTTGTTGAAATTAGAAAAGCGGTAGATCAGGACCCTAAGTTTGCGAACCCGGCTGCTACAACCATGTGGCAGATATTTGATGGGGATATCGATAAGGTAAAGGAAATAGTTGGAAATTCCAATCATGTTAACTCGGCTTTAGCGACCTTTTTGGCGAGACAAAAACGGTTTGATGAGGCAATTAGTATTTGGAATAAACTGCCTGAAACTGAAAAAAAGAAGGAATTTAAAGCTGATGGCGAGAATATATACAAGCAGTTACTGAAAGCTAAAAAATACCAGATTGCATTAGCGATTAAATCGCAAATTGCCGAAAATGACGATGGGAATTTCAAGATCGGCTTAGTCAATAATGGTGGTTTTGAATCCCGCGTAAATACCAAGGATCCTAGCGAATTTGAATGGAGAATTGCGAAGGGAACGAAGCCGCAAATAAACATCGCCGGCAACCAAAAGAAAACCGGTAAGCGAAGTTTGCTGCTCACGTTCAATGTGACGAAGCGGGATGATTTTCGGGATGTTTCACAATTGATTGCCGTTAATAGTTCAAAGGATTATGAATTCGTAGTTTTTTATAAGTCAGACTTGGATTTGAAAGAGACGATGAAGTGGGAAATCGTGGATGCGGGTAATAACAGTATTTTGGCGTCTTCTGAGATGATTAAGGCGAAAGCTGATTGGACACGCCTTGCTGTCATCTTTACTACCGGAGACAATACAGAAGGCGTAAGAATACGGCTGGTAAGAGATGGCTGCGAATCAACGGTATGTCCTCTAAAAGGCAGAGTTTGGTTTGATGATTTTGAACTGGAATAAATGACGGAAAACGCAGAAATAACAGATTCGCATGGCTGGACCGAAGACGCTTATAAAAAAAAGCCGTCGCGCTTGAATAGTATCGTTTTTTTTCTAACATGTTTTATCCCGATATTTGCGAGTTTAATTTTCGGAGCGGTGAGCACCGGAACTCTCGCAATTCTTACCTTTCTCACAGGCGTACTATTATTTTTCTGGTTTATTGATTCTTGGAAGAATAAGCGGGTCACATTGAGTACGGATTCGCTACAACTACCCATAATCGGGCTGATTCTGATTGGATTAATTCAGTTAATTCCAATTTGGAGTTATAATTTTTCTTCTGAACTTTTATCTATTCCCGCCACGGGTGCGCTCTCGCTTGACCCAAACTCAACAAAGCTAGCAGTCGTAAAACTCTGTATTTTTCTAGTTATTTTTGCTATTACGCTGAGTAATCTGAATAGTGGTAAACGGCTTAAGATAGTGGTCTTTACAGTTATTATTTTTGCTGCTGTTATGGCATTTATAGGAATCCTTCAGAATCTGGCAAGTCCGAGTTTTATTTATGGATTAAGGGAAGTTTATTACGCGAATCCGTTTGCGTCATATGTGAATCGGCATCATTTTGCTGCCTTTATGGAAATGACTATTGGCTTAACGTTGGCATTACTTGTCGGGCGGGGAATAGCAAAGGATAAGCGTCTCCTCTTGGTAATAGCGATTTTGTTGATGGGAATAGCTATTATTTTTACTAGTTCACGTGGAGGCTTTCTAAGCTTAATTGGCGTTATCGGATTTATTGTTTTAATCAATACCTTGGTTAAAGGCAAAACGGTTAAGGAGGGTGACTCTAAAACGGGGATTACTAAAAATTCTCTGAGTTTGATTGGCGGAAGTCTTGGGCTAGTGGCGGTTTTGATTGTTGCGGTAATCTGGTTAGGCGGAGATGACTCCGTAACGCGTGGAGTGGGTCTTCAGTCAGGCGGGGATGACTTTTCGAACGGCAGAATTCATTTTTGGAGCACTTCGCTACAGATTATTCGCGATAACCCTGTTTTTGGAACGGGACTTGAGTCTTTTGGAGTTGCGTTTACAAAATACGATACCTGGAATGGGACTGCAAGAGTTGAGCAAGCGCACAATGATTATTTACAAACTTTAACTGATTCAGGGATAATCGGCTTTATTTGTATCGCTTTTTTTGTGTTTTTACTTTTCAGAAAGAGTTTTCGTTTGATCAAGAGTACGCCAAATATATTTCGTAGGCATGTTGCAATAGGCGCTTTGGCAGGGTGCTTTGGCATTCTAATTCACAGTTTTGTTGATTTTCCGCTGCGCACCAATGCAAATATGCTGTTTTTCTTGATTTTGGTCGCGTTAGCAACCGTTCCTATTAAATACCCAAAACTATACAGAAAGCCCACGCTAGTTCGTTCAGAGTGATTCGAGGATTAATTCTTATTTGATAATTTTTCCTTTGCTTTAAGTGCCTTAGCGTAAGCCCCGCCTCGGACTCGACCCATACTCAACGCCGCTTCATATATCTTTAGGGCGTAAGCATTTTGTTCATAAAACTCATAAATCCTTCCAAGCGCAAAATATGATCGCGAAGCCCACGCCTTATCAGCTTCCGGTGTGTCCTTTGTAAAGGGAGCAACCGAACGAATCGCATTAGAATAATGAACGATTGCTACCTGCAATCTTTTCTTGATTTCCTTTGGATCTTTTAATTGACCTGCGGAAAGGTTAACTACTTCTCCGAGCGCATAATAAATTCTCGCTTGATCAGGATTTTTATTCAAAAGGGTTTTAAGTTCCTTTTCCGCTTCAAGATATTTTTTTGCCTCTATAAGTTTGTCAATCTCAACAAGTTTATCAGTTACGGGGTTTTTCCCTAGGTTTGTTTCTGTAATCTTGCCCGCGCGTCTTTTTTCAACTGCACGGTTTTTTGCTGTAGCGTATTCACTCAATCTATCTTTTTCACCATTCGGTTCTAACGAAGATATCCAGTCACCCAAAGAATTTGCAATGTCAAAACCTGAATCCTCAGTCCCACGTAATTTTTGGGCAAAATAAAAAGCTAAGACTGCGCCATTTTCGTAGCTATTAGATAGTTCAAGAGCGGCATCATCTGCAAGCGCACTTTTATATCGTTGGAGTTCGTCCGACACTTCGTTCTTTTCAGCTTTTGTTCTTTTTGTATCAATCCTATTTCTCGCTTGATTGGTTGCAATTCGTCCCTTCCGGTATTCTTTTTCGCGAATATCTGCAGCCGCTACGAGTGACCGCGATACTGCAAGCAAAACGTCAGGTGAAACAGCGGCACCTTTTTTACGGCGCTCATCAAGCAGTTTTTTAATCGCAGGTCGATGAACTGCAATATCTTTTGCGTTTTCCAATACGAGCGGATCCAAAACAAACTGTAGATAAGCGCGACGCACCTCGGAGGAACGCAGATTCGTTTCGGGAGAAACTACCGCATAATAGTTATCCTGTATATTTAGGAAATTTATCGTTCCTTTGGACGCGAGTAATTCCGGCACAATGCTAAAGTTTCGCTGATGGCGAACCGTATCAACTCTTATTGTCTTTTCCTTTCCTTTTTTCGATTTTGTTCTAATTTTTTCAAGATATATTAGTCGCGGTTTTGTATGAAGGTAATCCAGCAAGTCCCTAACCATTGCTTCAGCCGAAGGTTGTAAAAGATCGCCTGTTTCCGAATATGTTTTGAAATAACTATCGATAAAGGAAGCGAACCCTGGACTCTTATAAAGGCGTTTAATAATTTCTGCGAAATCCAATACTTCCAAAAGATCATCAGGAAGATCAATAGATCTCTCCGGAGCATTTAATTCAGGGGTTTCGGTTAGACTATAAGCCAACGAAATGAAGGGTGCGGTCACCTCGGCAACACTTTTTTTTGGGTGTCTTTTACGATATTGGCTGACAAAGCTTCTGATCTTCTCCTTAATTTCGGGACTGACGGTAGATAAATCACTGTCTAGAGTTTTTCGGAATTGTTCTCCTTTTGTACTCAAAACAGTCCGCATACCGGCAATTTCAAGAGATGCCATTACCAAAATCAGACGTTTGTCCGGCTTAATTTTAACGCCGTAATCTGAAAGGTGAAATTTATTGCCGGATTTTTGACCAAAGGAGGTCAAAGAAAAGATAGTAATAATCGCAAATAGTAAAACTTTTTTCATGTCGGTTTGTTAACGAAATAAACGCGAAGAACACAAAACAAGCAAGTAATATAAAAAGGGGTAAAAAATCTGCTTCTTTTATGTCTTCGCTACAATTAAAGATGCAGTGTTCGCAAAGATGGATGCTTTATAGAAAGAAAAATGAAGGACAAAGGTTAGTCGCTTACGAATCCCTTATCCTCCACCGATTATTTTTTGATAAAACTCATTTTAACTATAACTCGCCAATGCCTCGCCTTCATCGTCAAAGGTGTCAAAAACTGTTAAAAGTTTCGTGATCGCCAAAAGATCTTGGATTTTTTGTGTAAGGTTCAGGAGCTTTAGGGTTCCGCTTTCCTTATTTACCGCCGTAAAACTCGAAACTAATTCGCCGATGCCGCTTGAATCAACGTATCCGACATCGCCAACATTTAATAGGATGTTCTTTTTACCTTCACCAAGCAGACGACGAATAGTGTTTCTGAGTGCTACGCTTCCTTCACCAATCGTTACTTTGCCGCTCATATCGAGAATCGTCACATCTCCCGCTTGTCGTTCCGAAATATTAAGTTCCGCCATTTTTATCTCCTCAAAGTTTATTTTTTTCAATAATTGCAACTTTCATAGGAAAGTTACCAAAAAAGCTAATTTAAAACAAAATTGTTAACAATTTTTTATCATCTTGACAATCAATCCGCCGCTAGGGTGATCATGCCACTCAACTGAATCTACAAAATTCTGCATAAACAAAAGTCCGCGCCCAGATTCTTTGAGCAGGTTTTCGGGATCAGTCGGGTCTGGTACGGACTTTACATCAAATCCCTTTCCAAAGTCTCTAACCTTGATTTCTAAGCCATCATCGGTTTTGTTTAACGTAATCTCAACTTCTTTTGTTTCGTCAAGTTTATTCCCGTGCTTTACCGCATTTGCAACCGCCTCTCTCACAGCCATATCGATACCAAAAATTGCTTCTTCGCTGCAGCCAATTTTCCTCGCAAAATCTACCGATTTAATTACGGCGGTATCAATCGCCTCAATTTTACTTGAGATAGAAAGTTTTTTTTGCTTTTCGCTCACAATTCCGCCCGATAAAAAGATATTTGGTTTGATTTGAATTCGTATAAGTTTGCGTTTTATTAAGGTTTATGTCAAGAACATAGGGGAATAATTGGCACACTTAAAAAGATGAAAATCCGTCAAGCAAAATCTATAAATGGAAAAGTTGAAATTCCGGGCGATAAGTCGATTTCGCATCGAGCTGCTATTTTTGCTTCGATGGCAGTAGGTGCGACACGGATTGCGAACTTTTCCACAAGCTCAGACTGCACTTCAACACTCAATTGCTTGACCGAACTTGGGGTTAGCATAAGTCGAAATGGAAAAAATGTCGGAGTGAAGGGGGTTGGGAAGCGTGGATTTCATAGACCGAATGCGCCTCTCGATTGTGGCAATAGCGGCACAACAATGAGGCTTTTGGCAGGCGTTTTAGCTGGGCAGGGTTTTGAGTCGGTATTGACTGGAGATGAATCACTTAGAAGCCGCCCGATGAAACGGATTATTAAACCTTTGAATTTAATGGGTGCGAGAATTGAAGCAGAAAATTATCGTGCGCCACTGAAGATTTCGGGGATGACACAATTGACTCCAATAAATTATCAAATGCCTGTCGCTTCCGCTCAATTGAAAAGCGCGATTATTCTCGCAGGATTAAATGCCGATGGTTTTACGAGGGTACGGAGCCCGGTATCGCAAAAGAAATTATCAACCTCTCGAAATCATACGGAATTGATGTTGAAATATCTTGGAGCGGATTTATCAGAAAGAAATATCCGCGAAGGCGAAGGGTTTCTGCATGAGATAAAGGTTTGGGGAAATTCTACGTTAAAAGCCAAAGATATTGAGATTCCTTCAGATATTTCTTCGACGTCTTTTTTTCTGGTAGCAGCGGGTTGCTTGGGCGGCTCAAAAATTTCAATGAAGAATGTAGGGATTAACCAAACCCGTTCTGCCATAATTGAATTCCTTGATAAAACGGGAGTTAATATCGAAATCGCAAATCAGAAAGAAAATTGTGGAGAAATTGCCGGTGACTTGAGAGTTCTGGGTGATCCGCAAGTGTTTGTTAGACAAAGAATAAACAGAATAAGTGGAGATATCGTAGCAAATTTAATTGACGAGATTCCAATTCTTAGCGTATTGGGTACGCAACTGCCGGAAGGGCTAGAAATTAGAGATGCAAAAGAGCTGCGCGTAAAGGAATCTGATCGTATCGCTGCGATAGTGGAGAATTTAAGACGAATGAAAGCCACGGTTGAGGAATTTTCCGATGGGTTTCGAGTAAAGAGATCTAACTTAAAAGGCGCGGTCGTGGATTCTTTTAAAGACCATAGAATAGCGATGGCATTTGCGGTAGCAGGACTTCTGGCAGAAGGCGAAACGGAAATAGTTGGTGCGGATTGCGTAAATATTTCGTTTCCCGGATTTTTTCAAATTCTTAAAAGGATTGTAAGATAGGCAACTTGATGGCAAACAACGAAACACGAATTGTTCTTACGGGTTTTATGGGTGTAGGGAAATCTACCGTAGCTCGACATCTGTCCTATCTATTAAGATATGAGACACGCGATCTTGATGATCTGATAGAAAAAAGCGAGAAACGCCGTATTGATCAAATATTGAAAAATGACGGCGAACCTGCCTATAGAAAAATTGAGACGGAAAATCTTAAGAAAATTCTGGAGTTTGATTCAAAAATAATTGCTTTGGGAGGAGGAGCCTGGGCGACAGGGATTAACCGGGAGATCATTAAAAAGCATAGCTATACAAGTGTCTGGCTTGAATCGACCTTTGATCATTGTTGGAGGAATATACGGTTTTCACGACGTGAAAGACCACTTGCAGCCAATAAAGAAAAAGCGAGAAAACTCTTTGAAGAGAGACAAAAAGTTTATTGTCTGGCGGACTGGCATTTTGTAATTAGATCGGGATTTAATTCCTTTGACATCGCAAAACAGATTTCTAAAGAGGTTTTTGCGTAAGAGAGTCTCTAAACAAGGAAGGTATATTTCTTTCAAAAAGTTTGACAAACTGATAAAATCAAAGTAATTTCAGACAACTTATTAAAGTGTAGGTCATACCAATCAGGCTTTCTGAACCCCAAAGGCTGACTTGCCCATAATTTAGGAATTGGAAGAGAAATTATTAACTCATTTATTTTCAGGAGGAAACATGAAAATCAAATTATTGACAGTTGTTAGTTTAATGGTTGTTTTATTCCTTGGTGCCTGTGGCGGCAAGAGCGATGCTGATTTACAGTCTGCAGCAGATAAAGCGATTAAGGGCGACACCACAATATCGGGTGTCACGGTAGCAGTAAAAGACGGCGTGGCTACAATTACAGGTGAAGTTAAGGATGCCGCTGCAAAAGCAAAGGCTGAACAGCTTGCTAAAGTCGAAGGCGTTAAATCGGTGAAAAATGACTTAACAGTTACACCACCACCAACTGCTAAAACAGATCCTGCACTAAAAGCAAAGATCGAAGAAGCTTTGAAGAAAAAAGGCTATGACAAGCTAGAGATTGACACTTCAACCACACCTGCAACGATGCGCGGAACCTATCCTAAAGGTAAATTAGCAGAAGCAATGCAAACTGCTCAAGTCGCAAACGGAGGCAAGCCGGTTAAAAACGAAGCAACGGAAGCTAAGTAAGGATTTATAGGAGGAAAAACAAATGTTAAGAGAAAAATATGGCAGCCTTATTGATATGGCAACCGGGCTCGGTGTCACTGGGCTAAATGTGACCGATGGTGACGGTTTTATTACGATCGAAGGTGAAGCCGGAGCTGATATTAAACAGCAACTTTGGGATGAATATGCAAGCATCGACCCCGATTATAGATCAGGAGATCTTGTGCTGAATATTAATGCTCCTGAAGGTGATTCTTCGACGACCTATACGGTTCAGTCAGGTGATAGCTTGAGCAAAATTGGTTCGAAATACGGCGTTAGTTGGAATGCAATTTTCGAAGCGAATCGTGACATTCTTGATAATCCGGACGTAATTCAACCTGGTCAAGAACTCAAGATTCCGCAAGCAGATGCGGGATCGGCATAAGTTTTAATTTGATCTAAACATAACACTTTGGTTTGATTTTTTATCAGATCAAGGTGTTTTTTTAGCAGCCCGTCGTGCTAAGAATTTTTTCGAAAAACCTCGCCTGAATATTGCATGAATATTAATGACGAAGCCCTTTAATCCAATATAATAAAGCTAGTTAGAACGAAAACCCATAGGAACAATTTTCAATACGCCACCGAAAGTTGGGATCGAAAATCGCGGATCATCGCGAAGATCGAATTTGACTCCTTTGGGCGCATCCTCGTTATTTGGAAATCTTGAGGGCGATCCAAAGGAACTATATGAACGTGTTTATTGCGCCCGTGGCGACATGGAAAATCCCATCCAGGAACAACAGCTATGACTTTTTTCAGATCGCACAAGTTGCCATAATCCACTCTGAGAACACTTGAAATACCAAAAAAGCGTTATTATTTCTTCCTCATGCGATATAGGGCTAGCAGCCTGCGAGGTCTAGAATAGCCGTCGGGAGAAGATACCGGATTCGTTCATACTTACCTTTATTTTCCGGCAAAAACTAGCTATTCACCGAAATTTTTCCGCAAATTTGACTCAAACTGGACGCTTTTCCGGAAAAAACTCCCTGAGTTCGACTCGCTGTTGACCTGAATATTGCAAACAGGTGAAGCAATGATTCCAATAAACACTTGGTTTTTCATGGTGTTACAAGAGGAAACCCATTCCCTCGATGCATTATTCAGGTTAACTTTTTGATTTTTGAGTTGCTTAAACTAGTTTTTTCATTATTTCATCGCGCTTTTTCATTTATAAATTCAACGATTTCATTTGTCTATTGATTTTTTTTTCAATTGGCATTGTTTTAAGCTTGTTGAGCTTCCAAACGGAGGAGGTTTTAGCAGGTTTGTTGAGTTTCCACCCGGGAGCGGGCTTAGCAGTTTTATTGAGTTTCCAAACGGAGGAGGTTTTAGCAGGTTTGTTGAGTTTCCACTCGGGAGCGGGCTTAGCAGTTTTATTGAGCTTCCAAACGGAGGAGGTTTTAGCAGGTTTGTTGA
>Ga0114931_10003417_pt1 | contig 20131 bp, 14 predicted proteins | sample 2SBtaG_FD_89579 | JGI IMG/M metagenome (GOLD analysis project Ga0114931, IMG submission 89579) | Deep subsurface microbial communities from Kolumbo volcano to uncover new lineages of life (NeLLi) - 2SBTROV14_V59a metaG | ecosystem: Environmental > Aquatic > Marine > Volcanic | place: Kolumbo...
AGAAACAGTCTCGAAATCTCCTAGCAGTCCGCCGCGAAAGCGTGGCACAGCCGCCCTCGGCTGTGTTTCCGCGGCGTCAGGGACGATTCTCCGCACCCAAGCTACTTTCGCGGCGGACTGCTAAGTCTCGCCGCCGACGGAACGCACCGGAGCCTCGTCGCCCCCCACGCGCGAGTACGCACTCAGAATTCAATTCATACCGGAACCGCCTCATCCGACCGCAGCACTTGGCGCCAAGACTGCACGACTACAACCATTGAACGGTGGGATGACTGTGTAACAACTTCCAGTCAACAATGAGGCCCGTGTTCTATCTTCGTGTCCTCGATGAAGGGGCGATAAACGGTTCTTCACACATTTCCGGGGAAGGCGGCTCGGATTCTGAGGAAGGAATAGCCTTGGTCGCGGTAGCCGTAGGGCATGCGTTTGATGACTTTGATCTTGTTGTTCATCCCTTCCAGCAGGCTGGTGTGCAGCGGCCGGCGGCAGTGCGCCAGGACGCCGTCGATCTTGGCCTTGAGCCGCCGGGCGAATGTCTTCAGTGGCTCGATGCGGCTGCGGATCGCGCGGTTGTACCAGTCCAGCCAAGCCCGCCACGCGTAGCCGACGTGCCGGTAATCCCACAGCGTCTTGAGGTCTTCTTTCAGGATGTAGACCTTGGACAGCGCTCGGTTGGCGGCCGGCAATTCCTTCAACCGGACCCGGTCGCTCGCACGCGTCACATTCTCGGCGTTCCGCAGAAGCAGCCGGCGTGAGCTCGATCCAGATCTCGCGCCGCGACCCGCGCTGCTCGTTTGGATCGCCTTGGTCGACCTTCCCGATCAAATATCCTTCCCACGTACCCAGCAGTCTCGTAAGCTGTTCACGGTTCAACGGCAGACTCCTGCATCTTATTGCTTCAGCAACAACAAGATACGCAGGCTGCCGTTGAGGCGCATCCATTCCCCGGTATTCCGTGATGAACCAAAAAAAAAGGCGTGCGGCACCCTTTTGGGTATTGGCGCGGTCTCAGGGTGCCGCAGCGAGTGGAAGCAAACTCTTCAGATTCAACGGTTTACAAAATCGCCGTTTCGACGCGTCTATCTCCACGCGTACTAGTTACGTTCAAGTATATCAAGATGAACCCCCGATTCAACCCCTCTCGGCAAAACAATTGACAGATTCTGTCAATTCTTTTCCCGCTATAATGCCCGCGTGGCCGCGCGCGTTCGTCACAATCCGCTCCGCCCGCGACATGCCTGGCTCTATGCGCTCGCGGACGGCCGGCTGCCGGAGGCGGTGCGCTGCGCCGGGCGAGCGTTCACCCTCGTCAAGACCTTCAAGCACGACTTCTTTGCCGCGACCGGGCTCTATCGCAGCGGCGACTGCCTCGGCGTCCTCAAGGTGGGTCGCAGGAATCACCTGCTGTCGATCCCGGTCGACTGGATCGGTCGGTTGCTCACGCGGCGAGAGGTGGCGGCGTATGAAAAGCTCCAGGACTTGCCCGGCATCCCACGCTTGATCGGCACGGTCGGCAGGAACGGATTCCTGCACGCATTCGTCCCCGGACATCCGCTCAGCCGAAGCGACACGCTTTCCGACACGTTCTTCGACGAGTTGGCGGACCTGCTTGCCGCGGTGCATGGGCGGCACATGGCTTATGTCGATCTCAACAAGCCGCAGAATATTCTGCTGGGTGACGACGGCCGGCCTTACCTGATCGATTTCCAGATTTCGCTCGATCTTCCGCCGACCGGGTGGCGAAGGCTGCCGCCCGTCCGCTGGTTGCTGGGCAGATTTCAGCACGCCGACCGCTATCACTTCCTCAAGCACAAGCGCAAGCTGCGCCCGGATCAACTGACCGAAAGCGAGCGGCGTGAAGTCGAACAGCTCAGCATCTGGATCCGGATTCACCGCGTCGTGACGCGGCCGATCACCCAACTGCGCCGACGAACGCTCAAACGCCTGGCGCGATCGGAGCAGCGCGAAGTGGCCGGCTCATCGGCGAAGTGATTATCGGATCACAGAGAGCGCGGCAAGGACCGCACATTCGCAGATTCGCTCGCCCGCGGCACTGGCCGCATCGCGCGGCGCGCGGTACATTGCGACGACATCAGTGACGCGGGTTTCCATCAACCAAGACTCTTGGCAGGCAGGGATGTTCCAATGAAAAGAATCGCATCAATGGCACTGGCGGCAGCGACGTTGTGCGTCGCGAGCGGGTGCGGCAATCGCATCGTCGGGCACCAACTCGAACGATCGAGTCAGTTCTACGTCGAACTCGGCGTCACCGGTCACCTGAACGAGGTCGCTGTATTGGACGGCTCGCGCGTAACCAAACTATCGTTGTTCGGCAGCGCGAACGTGATCGACGTCGCCGACGACGTGACGCTCGGCAAGATCGAGGTGTGGGGCAACAACAATCGCGTCACGATTCCGGACAACTTGTTCGTTCGCGTGAGCGAGGTCGGCAAAGGGAATCAGATCATCCGCCGGCCGAGTGCGAACGTCGCTTCTTCGACGGAGCGCCCGCGACCCGCCGCTGCCGCCCAAAAGCCGACCAAGCCAGACGCGCCGGACAAGGCGCCCGAGAAGACGCCGGGTTCGAATCCGTAGGTCGAATTGGAACGGGCGCGCGGCGAATACCTTCACGCAAACGGGCTAGACTCGGCCTGAGCGCGCCCGCGATCGAATGGTTAGGATTAGTGCCTGTGTCTTTGAGGAGCGACGCCCGTGTCCGCTGATCAATGGTTCTATGTTCAGGACGGCGATTCGATCGGCCCGATTTCCAAAGCGGAGCTGGTCCAAAAGCTACCCGCGTTGCAGGCGGATGAGACGCTGGTCTACGGGCCGGGAATGGCCGGGTGGACCGCCGCCGGACACGTCGCGGCGCTGCGCACGCAGACCGGGGGCGTCGCGTCGGTCGCCGCCCCGCCCAGCGTTTCCGCGCGCCGCGCCGATGAGATCGACTACGAAATCTTCGGCGACGACATGCAATTCGTCGAGGTCGAGCTCGATCCGGACGAAATGGTCGTCGCCGAGGCCGGGGCGATGATGTACATGACGCCCGGGATCGAGATGGAGACCAAGTTCGGCGACCCGAGCGCCAAAGGCCAGGGTTTTTTCAGCAAGGTGATGACCGCCGGCAAACGCGTGCTCACCGGCGAGTCGCTGTTCATGACGACCTTCATCAACGAGGGCAGCGGAAAACAGCAGGTCGCCTTCGCCGCACCCTATCCCGGAAAGATCATCCCCATGGACCTGGCGCAGCTTGGCGGCGAGATCATGTGCCAGAAGAACTCGTTCCTGTGTGCGGCGCGAGGCGTACAAATCGGGATCGCTTTCACCAAGCGGCTCGGCGCGGGGCTGTTCGGCGGCGAAGGTTTCATCCTGCAGCGGCTGACCGGCGACGGCGTCTCGTTCATCCACGCCGGCGGGACACTCTGCAACAAGCGCCTCGCCGCCGGTGAACACCTCAAAGTCGACACCGGCTGCATCGTCGCGTTCCAGAAATCGGTCCACTACGACATTCGCTTCGTCGGCGGATTCAAGAACACGCTGTTCGGCGGCGAGGGGCTGTTCTTCGCCGAACTGACCGGCCCCGGCGACGTGTGGCTCCAATCGCTTCCATTCGCCCGCCTGGCCGACCGCATTCACGCGGCGGGCCGGCATACCGGCAAACGCCAAGGTGAAGGCAGCATCCTCGGCGGACTCGGCAACCTGCTCGACGGGGACAATCGCTAGAGCGGACTATTCACTGCGGAGCACGCGGAGAGCGTGATGCGTGAAGACGTGCCGAGGTTGACCGCCCCGGCAAGTTCGCCGCAAGGGTGCAGAGCGACGAGCGACGACGCAGCCGCCGACGCCCTCGCACGCAGGGGTGCTTGACAGAGTCCGCGGCCTGCAAGCCCGCTCCGTAGCGTCGTCCCCCCGTGGGCGACGTAGAATGGCGACGGCGCTCGCCGCGAATACGTCCGCCACGGGGGGCGGACGCTACTTTCGCGGCAAACCCGTTCCGCCGATTCTGTCACGCACCTCGCCCGCGGCTACACCATCGTTCGGCGATCCATACTTCGCGACGGACTGTTATGTGCCGAAGTTCCCCAGCAATTCCGCCAGGTCCACCAATTCCACACATCCGTTGGCATCCAGGTCCGCCGCGGCAAGGTAATTGGCGTCGCCTTCGCATGAGCCGAACGCGGCCAGCATCAAACTCAGGTCGCTCAGGTCGACATCACCATCACCGTCAAGATCGCCGAGAGTGTCGGTCGACACGCTGATGACGGCGATCCCCTCGCTCGCTTCGGCGATCCACACTTCGTATCCACCGGCGATATTGCGCGAGCGGATATGGGTCACCTGATTGTGCGGCAAAGGCGAGGTATCCGCCGAGTAGGTGGTCCATGTGCCTGAGTCGATGTGGGTTACACCGCCGATGTGCGGAAACGTAACGTCGAAGGTGTTGAACCAGACGCTGCCGTCGGGGGCGATATCGACGACTTTCACGTCATCGGACGGCATCGGATCGCCGAGCGCCGGCGAGAACTTGGTGAAGCTCCCGTCGGCCGGATCAAAGTGAAACAAACCGCCGTTGCCCGCGCCCGCGACACCGAACCAAACAGTGCCGTCCGATGCCGCCGCGATGCTGCTGAGCACGTTGCCGTCGGTAGGCCTCGTGTAGCCGAACAGAGCGCGGTCGTAGAGCGTCCAGTCGACCCCGTCGGTATGCACGGCGGCGAACGGCGTCACGAACCAGACAAACCCGGGATTTACGGGGTCGGCTCTGAGGCTGCGGGTATCGCCGCCGACCAGCGGGCTGTTGCTGGGCGAAAACGCCGTCTGCACGCCGGCCGCGTCAATCATGTCCAATCCGGATCCGCGCGTATCCCAAATGCGGCCGCGCCCATCCTCGACGACTTCCTCGATGTCGAAGAAATCGGGGATGATTTGGGTATAATTCCGCCCGTCGTACTCGTAGAGTCCGTGGAAGCCGGGAGCGAACAACAGGTTGCCGTTAGCGCGATAGGCCACGGCGCTGCAGTTGTCGGCTGCGATCCCCCACGGCAGACCGAGCCCGTAGGTGAAGTCGTTGGCGTTGGACCAAGTGTCGTCGGGATGCAGGATGTCGAAACCGCCCACGCCCGGGCCGGCGTTGGCATTCATCGCCACGTCGCCGTTTGGTGCGAGCGCGATCGTTTTGGTGAAGTAGCCCAGCATGCCGGTGTTGGTCAACCGATGGCGCTGCCATGCGCCGTTTTCGTACTTGGCCGCGCCCCCGAGGCCGCCGACCCAGAAGTCTCCGGCCGAGTCCTCCGCGAATGCGAAGGTTTGGTTGTGGTTGCCCCAATTGCCGAGGCTTGACCACGATCCATCCCAGAGAAACACGTCGCCGTTGAAGGTGAGCGCCACCGCCCGACCGCCCGACGCCGCATAGACGCGCGCGACGTTCCCCCTGGCAACGGGCGGACCGCCGGTGACCGTCCATGTCCCGTCCGGGGCGAGCCGGCCCAACCCGTCGGCGCCCGCCAGCGCGATCCAGATGTTCCCGGATTCATCGACGGGGTCCGTGCTGAACAGGGACACAGGGTACGGCGTGAACGGTGGGGTGCCGGGTTGATCGAACCAGTTGAACACGCCGTCAATGTAGGTGCCAATCCTCGCGAACCCGTCGATCCATACGGTGTACGGCCCACCGCCGGGGTCGGGGACGACCGCCACGCGATCGGTGATGAAGTTCCAGGTGTTCCAGGTGTTGCCGATCGGATCGAATTGCGCCAACCCGCCCGCGCCGCCGCCGACGGTGCTTGTCGCCAGCCAGATCGTGCCATCGGGCGCGACGGCGACGTCGCGCACCTGATTGCCGGGCAGCGGGCTGTTGGAACGATCAAAGCGTTGGAGCGAATCGGGACCGGCCGCGAGGTCCATCCGGAGCAGCCCGGCGTCCGATCCGATCCAGAGCGTACCCGCCGCGTCGCGCGTCATGTCGTTGAAGCGCGGCGAGAGAATCTCGGGATAGTCGACGTTGGAGATCGCGGTCCAACCGCCGGCGGCATTGGTGTGCGCCACACCGCCTTCTTCAAAGAACGTAATGTAGCCGGCGATCCAGGCGCGATCCTGCGGATCGACGAAAATCGTCTGGCAAATGTCGCCGGGAATCCCCGTGTTGCTCGGGCGTATGAAGCGCCAGTCCACTTGTGCGCCGGCCAGGGACGCCGACACGATCAATAATCCAACAAGCCGCATGATCATTCTCCATTCAATGGTCCGCTCTTCGCGAGAGCGGTTCGGTAATAGTTTGGCGCGGTTTTCCGCGCGATATCTCCTGCGTGTCAGCTTCCGAAGTTCGCCAGCAGCGTCGCGAGATCGTCGAGCCCAACACAGCCTCGGCGTTGATGTCCGCCTCGGGCACGAACGCCGCGTCTCCCTGGCAGCTTCCGAACGCGCTCAGCATGACCGCAAGATCAGCCAGGTCGACGTCGCCGTCCCCGTCGAGGTCGCCGGGCGTGCCCCCGTCGCCGGGCAGGATCGCGAACGCGCCACCCGTGCTCGAACTGCTCTGGAAGCGGTGGTCGACCGCGATCACGCGGACGCGCACGTCTGCGATGCCGGTGCTCGGCGGGAGGTTCCAGGCAAAGCTGCGCGCTACGCCGGGAATGTCCTTTTCGACGAAGTGCCACGTTCGTCCACCGTCGTACGACGCCTGAATGTGAAAGGCGCGTAAGCCTTCGTCATCGGATGCTGTCCAGCGCAGCGGCACCGTGCGACCACCGACGAACTGCTCGCCGCCGGTGGGTGCATCGAGCGTCACGGCCGGCGGCGCGTCGCCGAAGCGCGTGTCCGGGCGAATCTCGAAGAAGTCGGAGAACCAGAACGCTGCTCGTCCTCCCGCACCAAACGTGATGCGGACCATCGCTCGGGCGGTATCCGTGCTGACCCAGGGCGCGTCCACGCCGATCGGCAAACACCCCGCGATGCCGCTGCCGGACGCTTTGAACAGATCGTCGCCTTCGATCAGTACCCACGCATCCGCACGCCCGTCGGGACTCCAGCACAGGTCCATGTGTTGTCCGGGCGCGGGCGCCGTCGGCGAGATCGCGACGGTCTGCGGCGTCGGCGTCCAGTCTTCCTGAAACGGGATGGTCAGTCGCTGCTCGTCCCAGGTCTCCTGCCCGATGTCGTCCACGGCTACGACGCGAATCGCGGCGGACCCGAGCAGGTTCGACGGCGGGACGATCGGCACGGTGAACTCGAACGTGCGCGCCGCGGCGGAAAGACTCGCCAGGGTGCTGAACGTGAGCCCGTGCTCGGAAAACTCAATTCGTTGCGAGGTGATGGAGCTGTCGTCGGAGGCCTTCCAACGCAGAATGATCTTGTTGCCGGCCCGCGCGGTGAAGAAGATCGGCGTCATGCTGACGCGCGGCGGATCGTCGTTCTGAGGCGGCGCGGAAGTCAGCCACGGCGAGAACCAGGCAGACAGCAGCCCCTCGACCACGTCGCCGCTGCCGCCGGGGTTTTCCGAGGTGGTCGGCCCGGTGGGGTCGTTCCACCAGTTGAAGTCGAACAATGCCCGAGAGCTTGTGTTGTTGTAATCGACCGCGACCGCGTTTCCGGAGAAGACGTTCGGGCTGACGCTGCTGCGCGCGTTGATCCGGCCTGTCGTGGTGGTGGTCATTCCGATGCCGTTGTTGAGGACGCGTGAGTTGCGCAGCGTAATGGATCCGCCGGTTACGCTTGTCGAACCGGTCAGCGAGTTCTGAATCGCGCAGTTCTCCATCAGCAAGCGTCCGCCGTCAGATTGGACGGCGATATCACAGCCGTCGAGCATGGTGTCTCGCACGCGAGCGTTGAACACGTCGATCCACTTGAGGCCCGACCATCTTTCGCCGGGCACAAACGGCTCGAAGCGGATCGGCGCAGCGCGCGTCCCCTGGAGATTCAGTTGTCCCCCAGTGCGAATGAAGGCGCCGGCGCCGCTCATGGCCTGGATCACCGCCCCGGGGGCGACGGTCATCGAACCGCCGCCGTTCTGCGGGAATCCGTCGATGACGTAGGGGATGCCGGCGTCGGCCCACTGCCGATCCGAGCCGAATGTGAACTCGCCGGCGGGGATGTAGTTGTTCGTGTTGCCCGTCGCGGGAAGAGTCGAACCCGAAAGCAAGCCGCCGCCGTCGAGGAGGAACTCGAGCGGATATCGATTGCCCTGCGTTACCACGTTCGAGCCGATCAGGTAGTTCGCCCCGCGAACGCGCAGCCCCGCCCCGGCGGCGTAGTTGGTCACCGAAACATTGTCGATCAAGGTGGGCTGTGCGATCGTCTCACGGTCAATCGTCAGCGGTTGACCGTCGATCGTGACATGGTCGACAAACACCAGCCCGGCGACGTCCGCGAACCCGCCGTTGATGAAGTTACAGTCCGCCAGTCGCACACTGGCGCTGCTCCCGAAGAACCCCCCGATGTTGCCGCCGTCGAACTGACAGCGCTCGAACACCATCAACGCCGAAACGCCTTCGACCGCCGCACCGTTCATCAGTACCGAATCTCGCACCTGAAGCGCGGCCGCGTCTCCATCGGTGTTAATATGCACGCTGATGCTCGCTTCGGAAATATCGACATCACCGGCGACGTCAAGTCCCGCGCTGCTTCCGCGATTGCCGTCGAAGGTGATCGGCAGCGCCGACGTCCCGTGCGCCGTGAGCGTCCCTTCGACGCGCAGCGTATTGGCCGGCTCGAACGTCACACGCGTTCCCGGCTCGATTACGACGGATCCGCCGAGAGGAACCAACAGGTTTTCGCAGATCGTGTACGGGCCTCCGGCCGCGGTCCACGTCACCGTCTCACCCGGTTGCGGCAGCGGGACGCCGCACAAGGGCGGCGGCGGGGGTCCGACCGACAGCGCGTCAACCGAGAAGATCGATCCGCGTCCGGCAAACGTTGAGATGAACGGCGAGCGGTAGCGCATCGCAATCCGGCCCGGCCCCGGAACCTGCACGACGACTTCCTGATAACCCTGCCCCGCGACGGGTAGTTCCGCGGAAAAGAGAAGCTCGGTGAAATCGCCGACATCGGTCGCCGTCGATCCGCTGTCGGTCTGCCCGTTCGGCGCGCGGCGAACCTCAAAAAATGTATCCGAGCTGGGCGAGTCGCCTCGGAACACCCAGATACTGAACGTATCGCCGGCCTGAAGCCCGGCCAGGTCCGGCAGAATCGCCCAGGTGCTCAGCGCGCCGCCGAAGAAATCCGTTGCCGTGCTCTCGCTCGTCAAGTACCCCGAGCCTTGCTGCGGCTGGCCGCCGAATCCGTCGCCGTCGTACCATGCGGCCCCGACCGGCGGCTCGCTCTGATTGCGGAAGACCCATCCGTCAGCGATCAGGTTCGCCGGGCCCTCGTCGCCGGGGTTTACCGGACCGACGGCCTCAAAGTTCTCGGTAAAGTTTGCCTGTCCCCAGACGGGCATCGCGCTCGCGGCCAGCAGGCTGAGGATGGATATCGCGATCGCGCTGCGACTCGCATGACTGCCATTCATCGTTCGATTCTCCATGTCGGGGGCTCGCACATCTCAGGCCCCACAGTTCCAATGATTATTCCGGCTGTCCGGGCGAAATCAGCCGCCATTATTCGCCGGCGGCGTCACAAGACCATCCAGCGTGACCGCGGCGGTCTGGACAGGTGGATGTCACCTGCTGTCTCCTGATCGAGGAAGTTCAATCCATGTTTTGAACCGGGGCGCTGACGCCTCACTGCCGGGTATCGCTACGCCGTGTCGCATCTCATGCTGCTCGCTGCGCCCGGCGGCCTTGCGCCGGCGGAACGCCTCTCGAACACACAGCCAATTGCATGAGAGCGGCACGAACTCCTTAAACAGCAGGCCCAACGGGGTGGACTCGCGGCGGCCTCCGGAGACGCCGTCGCGCCTCTCGTCACCCGCGCTTCGCGGGGATTGCTGAGAGGCCTCCCTCGTATGAAGTAGAGTCCGCCGCGGTCGCTGAAAATACACGGCCGCGGAACGCTGGACCTCTTCGTGTGAAGTCACTACACATGCCGCCGGCTCGCCCGGCGGTTCGCTCCCGGACGCCGATCACGCCGGTCACGAAACCGCCGGGGCGAATGTTCCCGGGATGCGCATCTTCGCAATCCGAATCCCCTGCTCGCTACGCCACACTTGTGAATCAGAGCGCGAACGCCTGCGCCCTGGAGCGCGGGCTCGCCACACCCGTCGCCATTTCGTTCAGTCGCCGGAAACCCGCCGCCGCGACGTGAAGTCCGCGTCGCGGGTCATCCCCCTCCCATAACAGTCCGCCGCAAGAGTAGCTCGGGCGCCAAGAATCGCCCCTGACACCGCGGAAACACAGCCGAGGGCGGCTATGCCACACTTCTGCGGCGGACTGATAACGTGTGCGTGGCAGAATCCGCAGCCTGCAAGGCCGCTCCGTAGCGTCGTCCCCCCGCGGGCGACGTAGAATGGCGACGGCGTCCGCCGCGAATACGTCCGCCACGGGGGACGGACGCTACTTCTTCTTCCGCCGCAAAACGCAGTCCGCAGCCTGTGTCAGACACGCTCCACAAGTTATTGCAACATCCGGCGTTCAGACCGGCCGGAAAATTCGTTAAACTTTCGGTATAGGAGATCGTGTGTGAAGAGCTCGGACGCGACAGAACTACTCGCGAACCTGCGCGAAGGCGATTCCGGAGCGGTCGACGAGCTGTTCGCACTCGTGTATCGGCAATTGCACACGCTGGCGCGCGGCTGCATGGACCATGAGCGCGCCAACCACACGTTGCAACCGACCGCGCTCGTGCATGAGACTTACCTGCGCCTGATCGGACAAAACGAAGTGGACTGGCAGAGCCGAGCGCACTTCCTCGGTGTCGCCGCTCGCGCCATGCGCCAAATCCTCATCAATCACGCCGTCGCCCGGCGGCGGCGAAAACGCACCGCTCCCGGACCGCGTGTTCCGCTCGACGCTGTGGTCGAGCTCTTCGAGCAACGCAGCGGCGATTTGATCGGCCTGCACGAAGCGCTGGAGCGCCTCGCGAAACTCGACGAGCAACAGAGCCGCATCGTCGAGTTGCGATTCTTCGGAGGCCTGGGCGTCCGGGAGACCGGCGAGGTGCTCGGCATTTCTGAGCGAACCGTGCGGCGCGCGTGGCAGGTGGCGCGCGTCTGGCTGAAGCGCGAGCTGGCTGACGCTCCACTCTCCGGAGAATCAGCATGACCCCGGAACAGTGGGCTCGCGTCAACGATCTCTATCATGCGGCTCTCGCGCTGCGCGAGGACGAGCGGGACGCGTTTCTGGAACGAAACTGCGCCGCGACGCCCGAGATCGCCGCGGAGGTCCGCTCGTTGCTGCAACTGTCCGTCGAAGATGATTTCATCGCCCACCCGGACCCCGCCGCCGTTTCCGAACTGATTGCCGCGCACGACGCGTTGGCCCTGATCGGGACACGTCTCGGGGCGTATCGCGTCACCGATCGAATCGGCACCGGCGGCATGGGCGAAGTGTACGCCGCCCAGCGGGTCGAAGGCGGCTTTTCGCAGCGCGTCGCGATCAAGTTGATCCGCCGCGGCCTCGAAACCGAATCACTACTCAGGCGTTTTCATCGCGAACGCGAGACGCTCGCTCGACTCGAACATCCGAACATCGCGCGACTGCTCGACGGCGGCGTCGCCCACGACGACCGGCCCTACCTGGTAATGGAGCACGTCGACGGGGCGCCCATCACCGAATACTGCCGGGAGCGCGCCCTGGAGATCGGCGAACGGCTGGAGTTATTCCGCACGATCTGCGCCGCAGTCCAGTACGCGCACCGCAACCTGGTGCTGCACTGTGACATCAAGCCGGGAAATATCCTCGTCACGCCCGCAGGCGCGCCCAAATTGCTCGACTTCGGCATCGCCCGCATGCTCAGCGCCGACGACGATCGCCTGCCAAAAACGGCGACGGCGCTTCATCGCTTCGTCACTCCTGAATACACAAGCCCCGAGCAGATCCGTGGCGACGCGTTGACGACCACCAGCGACGTCTATTCCCTGGGAGTCGTGCTGTTCGAATTGCTCGTCGGACAGAAACCGTTCGAGTTCAAGAGCCGCTCGCTGACCGAGATCGAGCGAATGATCTGCGAAACTGAACCCAGCAAGCCCAGCACCGTCCTGCGGCAGACCATGCTCCAGACGTCCCGAGCGGGCCCGAACGGGTCGCGACCCCCTAAGCGTATCGCCGGTGACCTCGACAACATCGTGCTGATGGCACTGCGCAAGGAACCCACGCAGCGCTACGCATCGGTCGAGCAACTCGCCGAAGACGTCCGCCGATTCCAGCGCGGGCTGCCCGTTGTGGCCCGCAAAGGAACCTGGAGCTACCGCGCCGCCAAGTTCTTCCGTCGAAACCACGTGTCCGTCGCCGCTGCCGCGGTCGTTGTGCTGGCCCTGACCGGCGGGATCGCGGGTGTATCCTGGCAGGCGCGCATCGCCGATCAACGACGCAACGAAGCGATCGCCGCCCGACAGGATGCCGTGCTGGCGCAACAACGTTCCGAGCGGATCAACGAGTTTCTCCAGGGCATGCTCGCCGCGGTCGCGCCCGGAAACGAGGGGCGCGACGTCACCGTGCTGCAGACGCTTGATGCCGCCGCCGAGCGACTGGAGACCGAGTTGCGCGACGAGCCCGAGGTCCGCGCCGACCTGCACACAACTATCGGAAACACCTACGCCGCGCTCGGCCGCTACGCCGAGGCCGAGACGCACCTCAGCGAGGCGCTCACCATCCGCCAAAGCGTGCTGGGGCCGCGGAACGCGTCTGTAGTCGAAAGTCTCAGCGCATTGGCGGTCGTGAAGTATTCACAGGCTGACTTTCCCGCTGCCGAAGAGTTCGCGCGGCGTGCGCTGCAAATGCGACGGTCGTTGCAGCTCGGCGATCCCGAGGCGCTCGCGCAAACGCTGAACAACCTCGGCGCGATCCTGCGCGCCCGCGGCGAGCTCGACGCGGCGGAACCCTTGTACCGAGAGGCTCTTTCCACACGTCGGCGGCTACTCGGCGATCAAGCCCCGGCCGTGGCCGAGTCGTTGAACAATCTCGCCGGCCTTTACATGGCGCGCAAGGACTACGCGGGCGCCGAGCCCCTGCTTCGCGAGGCACTGGAGATTCGAGAGGCGGCGTTCAAGCCCGACCACCCGCTCGTGGCGCAGAGCATCAGCAATCTCGCCACGCTGCTCGCGAAAATGGACCGCGGCGCGGAAGCCGAGCCGCTCCAGCGCCGCGCACTCGCACTACATCGCAGATCACTCGGCGACGATCACCAGTCCGTCGCCCGCGACCTGTCCAATCTCGGGCACATCTGCCTGCAAAACGGAAAGCCCGCCGAGGCCGAAACCGTTTTTCGAGAGGCAAGTGCGATCTGGGAGCACATCCGCCCCGCCGGCCACTGGCAGATCGCCTACGAGCGGTACGCGATCAGCCTGGCGCTCATCGCACAAGAGCGATACGACCCGGCCGAGAAGATCCTGCTCGAAGCCTATCAGACGCTTCGCGATGCCCAAGGCGCGCCGCGGGTGTACAGCCGCCGAATCTTGACCGAACTGGTCAAACTCTACCGAGCGTGGGACAAGCCCGAGCAGGCGGCGGCGTTTCGCGAATTGCTCGACAAGGCGCAGCGCTCGCCCGCTGATTCGAGCGGGTTCCGCATCAGACACAGCGGCCCGCGCCGACTCAAACTCGAAAGCGGGCCGGCCATTCGGAGATGACGGCGTCAGGTTCCGAAGTTGGCGAGCAACACCACGAGATCCTGCAACTCAACATGACCGTTGCCGTCCAGGTCCGCGGGCGAATGGACGCTGCCGAACGCCGCGAGCACCAGCGCAAGATCGGAAAGACCGACGGACCCGTCATGGTCCAGATCGCCGGGCATCGGCGCGGGACCGCCCACGGCGACCGCCGCCGCCACGTCGAGCCGTCCTGCTCCGAGCAAGCCTTCGAAGCCCGGGTTCTGCGCCGCGATGTCAACGGCGGTGTCGCGGATAATCCGCTCGACGCAGCGCGTGATTGACGCGGACGGGGGTCTGCTCAGGCAAGCCGCGTCGTTCGGATCGCACGCGTCGCAGCGCTGCCACCACCATTCGGGGTGCTGCGCCTTAATCAACGCGGCCGCCCCGGATACGAAAGCGGTGGAGAGGCTGGTCCCCTGCCACCAGGCATAGCCGCCGCCGGGGACCGGACCGAGGATCGCGCGTGTCGTGTCGAACTGGTTGGGATCGCCGCCCGCGATGTTCGCACTCGTACCCGGAGCGCTGATGAACAATCTGCTGGTGAAGTTGCTGAACGGGGCGCGAACATCGTTCTCGTCCACCGATGCGACGCCGAACGCGTTGCGAAAATTGGCCGGGAACTCGGGGAACGCCTCGCGGTTCATGTTGCCGGCCGCCGAGACGACGATGATGCCCAGGTCGTGAGCTTCCTCGATCGCGTCGCCGACCGCTTCGGCGTTGTAGGTTGAACCCAAGCTGAGATTGATGACCTCGACTCCGTGGTCGATCGCGTAGTACATCGCTTTGGCCACGGTGAAGTCACTCGTATTGCCGTCGCTGTCGAGCGCGACGATCGGCAAGATGTTGACCCCCGGGGCGCTCAGCGCGACCAGCCCGGCGATGAACGTGCCGTGTCCGAACGCCTCATCAATCTCGCCGTCGCCGTCATTGTCGAGCCCGTCGGGCAGATCGCGCGTGTCGGAAGTCTGTGTCAGGAAGTTGAACCCGTCGGGCAGCACGCGGCCGGCGAGCTCGGGATGCGCTTCGTCGACGCCCGTATCGATGACCGCGACGGTCACACCCAGCCCGGTCGAGTCGCTGTGCGCTTGCCCGAGCCCAAGCGTCCCCGACGAATACTGCGTCGGGAAAATGCCGCCGGCGTTCGGCCCCTGGAAGCTGACATAGACGGACCCTGTGCGGCCCTCGGCGGTTTGCCCGAGGTAGCACTGCTCGCCCCAGATCAGCGGGCGATTCGGGTCCGGATTCAAAGGATCGCGAACGAATTGGCCTTGCAGAATCAGTTCGACCGCACCCGCATCCGTTCCCGGCGGAAGATCGAGCAGGTATGTTTGCCGCGAAGCGATCGAATCGGAAACAGTCGCCCCCGGGACGAGCACCGTCAGGCGCGCGAGAAACGCGTCGATCGTCCAATCCGGCGCGACGCGAACACTGACAATCTCCGGCAGCGGCGGATCGACGCTCGGGCCGTCCGCCCGCAGCGCAGCGAGCGGCGCGATACTGAGCAGCGTGTATAGAAGCAGTCTTCGTTTCATAGTGCGTCCGTTCCGAATCTGTTGAGGAGTCTGTCGAACTGATCGCTGCGGGCGTGACGCGATCAGTTGAGTTCGATGTTCGTCAGTTCCAGCACCTCTCCTACGACGCAGACCAGTAGATTGTAGTCGCCCCTGGCGGCCTTCAAGTGAAAAACGCCGAAATTATCCGCTTGGACGGTTTGAACCGGCACACTCGAGTCACTCCGCAGCAGCGCGATCTCGGCGCGGCTTGCGTCCGACTTCGACGAGACCTGACCCGTCAGCGTCCAGCAACGATCACCGCGCTCATGCTCGTCAGGCCGGCACTGGAGATCCACTTCCGCAATCGGACAATCATACGAAAGCTGAAAATCATCTCCCCGACCCCGAAATCCGCCCAGCGCCGGCTGGAGGCGGCTGTCGAACACAACCTCCGCGGCGACTCGGATCAGACGCTTCCACCAGCGTTCACCTGCTTGCGCCGCGGCGACATGCAAGATGCCGCGTGCCCGCTCGACGGTGTCGCTCGCGGGCGCGCAAGAGTCGTCCTGTCGCATCGTTTCCAGCGCAGAGCGAATCCGCACGACTTTTTTTCGGTCGGCCGGACTGCTCGCCAAGTGCGCTTGCAACTTGCGACGCGTCCCATCATCCAACCCACCGGCGGCGTAGCTGATCAGGTCGTCGTATGTCACTCGTGGTCTCAGCATCGTGTGTCCTCGTGTGGTCACACCAGTAGAGGACAAGCTCGGCTTGAAAATACAGGCATCGCGGCAATCCGCGACGGGATCAATCCCGGCGAACGGCGAACAAGGCGACCGCGGGCTGACGGTCTTCGCCGGCGGATTCGGCGAGCGGAGGATAGATCCGCTCAAACTGAGCGGAATCAGTCGTCAACTGCTTGTAGAAGTCCGGATGATCGTCCGCCACGAACACGTAGGACGCCGCGAACTCGCGTCCGATATCCGCGAGCGTGACGCGCGGGTTTTTCTCATTGTTCATGGCGTGCGGAAGATCGCGCGGCGACTGCCCGCGTGTGATGATCCGGTAGCGCTCCCACAGCGTGGGATAGGGTTTCGAGGTAAACACCGGATCGAGCCCGACGATGTAATGATTGTAGATGTTGTAGTAGAACAGCACCGGGAACACGTCCCAATCATCGGTGAAAACGAGCGATCCAGGTTCGGAATGCGATTGGAGGAATGCCATCGCCTGTTCGATGGCGGCGTGATTGTGCTTGACGCGAAGCTCGGAGCGCGCGTGCCGCAGTGATGTTACCGAGACGCCGGCGATCAGAACCGCCAGCAACGCGGCGCCGACCCGACGCAACCGCGTGCGTTGCCGCTCGGTGGCGGGCGCTCGTTCGCTAACTAGAAACCGTCCCATGTCGGCGGCGTTGATCAGCGCGAACACGGGCCAGTATTCGACGAAACGCCGCGACTTGATCGTGAGAATCAGGAACGCGAGATTGAGCAGAAGCAGTCCGATCTCGTACGGATCCGCGCGGCGCGGCTGAGTCAACCGCCGCAGCAGCGCGACTAACCAGACGGCGGCGAGCGCGGCGCTGAGCTTGAGCAGGAACCAGCTCTCGAACGGTCGCCACTCGGTGCCGATGTCCCGTGCCCCGCCGAGCCCGGTGTCGAACAGTTGGGTCTTGAGGAACACGAGATTGTGGGGGAAGTGCGGATTCAATATGAGCCCGGCGCCGATGCCCGCGACGCTTGCAGCCAGGCAAATCAGCGCTTTGCGCAAACCGTCGCCGCAGACCAGCGCTCCACCGACAAACGCGAGCGTCACAAGCGGCATCAGCACTACGCCGCCGTAAACCTGCGCAAATACGAACGCGACGAACGCCAACAAGAGCGGCCGGTGACGGACGACGAGCCACACGGCCAGCACGAGCAGCGGAAGCGCCACGATCGGAGCCCGCAAGTAGGACATCCGCAACCAGAAATGCCACGGCGCGCAGCACAGCAGCAGCACCCACCACAGCCGATGCTCCACGCCGCGTGCCCGCAGCACCAGCACCAGCAACGCCGCGCTCACGCCCATCCCCAGGCAGATCGCCGCTTTGCCGGCCAGCTCGGGCGTCGCTCCGATGCGTTCGGCGATCCACACCAGCGGCGCGAGCAGCGTGTGAAAACCGTGATGGTGACTGACGAACTGGTCTCTGAAGATCGTCCAATGCAGCCAGGGGAACGCGTGTATGAACCCGTGCGACGGGAGCATCTGCGCCATTTTCAGATGGTAGTACGAATCGTTCCCGGCCAGCCCGGCGACGCCGGTCTGTACCGCCGCCATTGCGGCAACCCCGAGGACGGCGGCAGCGAGGTATTCGGCGGCGGCGTGGCGGCTGTTCGTCGAGTGTTCCAGAGTCATGTCAGATCGCGCGGCGCCGTGGAACGAGGCCGGGCGGCGGGCTTGCGCAAGAGCTACGCCGGGGCGGGAACCTCAAATCTTGCGCACAGGCGGCCGAACCTGTGCTCGGCCGCCACACGCGGAATGCTAGCGACTCAGTGACACTCGGACAACGTGCGCACGTCGTGCGGAGCGCGACGCCGTCTATTCGTTGTCATTCTCGTTGTCGTCGTTGTCGTTCGAGTTTCCGTTTGAGTTTCCGTTGCCGTTATCGTCGTTGTCGTTTTCGTTGGAGTTTCCGTTCGAGTTCCCGTTTCCATTGTCGTCGTTGTCGTTCGCGTTCGCGTTACCATTGTCATCGTCGCGAGCGGGGCTTCCGCTGCTGTTGTCGTTTCCGTTCGTGTTCGCGTTTCCGTTTGCGTTCCCGTTGCTATTGTTGTCGTTGGCGTTGGAGTTCCCGTTGGCGTTGGCATTGGCGTTGCTGTTGGCATTGCTGTTGGCGTCGTTGTCGTTCGCGTTCGCGTTCCCGTTGGAGTTCTCATTGATGTTGACATTGATATCGATCCCCAGGTCGCTGAGAATCTGATCGAGTGCGGTGAGATCGCACGCGACCGACGTAAACAGTGCCAATGCGCCCAGCAGAGTGCCGGCTATCAATCGTTTCATCCCGAAGTCTCCTTTCCAAAGACAATCACTCATCACGCGCGCGCCGCTTCATCGGAGCGCAGGTTCGGCTCTGAGCCGATGTGCGCTATTCCCGCACGGTCACCCAGTCAGAGGCACGCACCCGATCCGGAAATACCGGACCGCTCACATTTTTCGCACGTCGTCGTCGGTGCGGCTTGGGCGCCCCATCTCATAGCGCGGCTTGGGATGGGGGACGTAGACGACTCCCACTCCGTCCGTCGCCCCGAACTGCGCTACCAGTCCGCCGCGAAAGTAGCTTGGGTGCCAAGAATCGCCCCTGACACCGCGGAAACACAGCCGAGGGCGGCTATGCCACACTTCTGCGGCGGACTGCTACGGGACCGGATGCTCGCGCACTCCGCGGGCGCGACAACCCCGCATCCGACACTTCGATGTATCAGACGCTCACTGCGCGTGCTCTGTCTGAGTGTCAGTCGGGCCGCATCCGGTTCGGCGAATTGGCACAGCGCTCGATTCGCTGGTTCAGGCGCGGGCCGCACAAACTGTGATACGTATTCGAAACCAAGACGGAGGACGATATCGGTATGGCTCGCCACGGTGGACAGATGCCCCAGTTCCGTTTCCAAGCTCGAACGGACGACACGAGCCTCGCCGGCGCAGCCGGTCATCCTGCAATCCCCACGGGCGCAGGCCTAACAGCCGCGCCGTCGCTGCTCTCGCACGACGGCGTCCGCGAATCGAAACGCCTTTTTCTGGTTCGCGCGCCTCGGGGATTCGGCCGGCTGCGCCGGACGACACGCCGTCCCTCCAATTCGTGACAAAGGATCACTTCGGTCTGCAATTCAGGGAGAAGACAAGCCATGAGTCCAAACCAGCTCTTACGCGCCGATCGCCGCGCGCACTACGCACCACTCTGCACGGCCGCATTGGTCGCCGCGCTGACGCTCTCGATCGCGGCTCCGCACGCCGCGGCGCAGCTCGTCAACCGCCCCGTCATCACGGAGGTCTACACCGACCCCATCGGCGCAACCGACGGCCCAGTGGCGCGCGACCCAGCCAGCGCGAATCAGGAGTTCATCGAAATCTATCTGCCGCAGACGCTCGCGGCGGGGCTGAACGCGGACGCGCTGCGGCTCACGTTCTACGAGGTGGAAGGCGACTCCACGAGTTCCGGGCTCGGGTTGGTCAACTACCGCTTCGACCTGCCGACGTTTGATCTCGATCCGTCCAACGGAATCACGCCCGGCGCGATCGAGCGGCCGCCGAGCGGCGTCGTTGTGCTCGGCTGGGTGGATTACGTCGGCAACCCGCCGGCGGACCTCGCCGGAACGCCGAGTACGCGCGTGGCGCTGATCAACGGCGGGGTCACATCGACAACCGACTTCACCTTTATCGCAATAAACGGACATCACTTCAGCGGCACGACAAACTTCCCGACGCTGACCGCCGAGTCGCTGATCGACTTGCCGAACGAAGCGACGAGCGGCGTCGTCCAGAACGGCTCGGGGGCGTACCTGTTGGTCAACCGCGACGCGGCGGGTTATGCGGAGTTGTTTGACGATCAAAACGTCCCGCCGGGGCGCAGCGCGAATCCTGATCTTCCGAGCGGGGCGGTGCTCGGCACCGACGCATTGATGGACGGGTTTGCCTCGAACGATCATGGCAAGTTCCGCATCGACCGCCAATCCTATGACCCGCCGACCGGTGACGACATCGACCTCGAGACGGTTCTGCCGCGCCGCGGCGCGTTCAGCAATCTCGTCGCACAGGTTCCCGAGCGGATCGGGACGCGCCCGAATCAGGGACGCGCCAACGGATACGCGCGCCTTTACGCCGACGTGCCCAAGACCACCGACGACGCCTCCGCGGGAAACGACGA
>Ga0114931_10003418_pt1 | contig 20129 bp, 21 predicted proteins | sample 2SBtaG_FD_89579 | JGI IMG/M metagenome (GOLD analysis project Ga0114931, IMG submission 89579) | Deep subsurface microbial communities from Kolumbo volcano to uncover new lineages of life (NeLLi) - 2SBTROV14_V59a metaG | ecosystem: Environmental > Aquatic > Marine > Volcanic | place: Kolumbo...
AATATGGGTTGAAAGTATACCGGCTTCTTCTGATGCCTCTAATACAACTGCACCCGCACCATCACCAAATAAAATACAAGTACCCCTATCTGTCCAATCAACGATATTCGAGAGAGTTTCTGCACCTACGACTAGAGCACACTTATGTGAACCACTACGGATAAATTTATCAGCAGTCGCCAGTGCATAGACAAAACCAGTGCAAACGGCTTGCACATCAAAAGCAGCTCCACCATTTTTAATGCCTAGACGTTTTTGCAGAAGGCAGGCCGTACTGGGAAAGACTAAATCTGGCGTGGTGGTTGCAAAGACAATAAGATCAATATCATCGGGTGTTTTACCCGCCATATCGAGAGCGTTACGTGCAGCAATCTCAGCTAAGTCAGAGGTAGTTTGACCATCAACAATATGGCGTTTACGAATACCCGTACGTTCAATAATCCACTGATCAGAGGTATCAACCATTTTTTCTAGATCATGGTTGCTCAATATTTTTTCTGGCAGATAACTACCTGTACCGATAATACGTGAAAACATTAACCCTTTTCTCCTAACCTAGAAAATAGAAATCTGCACTTAATCAGAGTTTCCTTAATTTATTTCTTTTCTTCAAACAGCACTTCAAGTTGTTTATTTATTTTTTGCGGAACATTTGTAATAGCTTCTGCTCTAGCAATACCAATCGCATTCGCATAAGACAAACTATCTGCTCCGCCATGACTTTTCACAACGATTCCCTGCAATCCCAAAAAGCTTGCACCATTATAGCGACGAGGGTCAAACTTGCGACGAAATGCTTTAATAACAGGCAAAGAAATCAATGCGGCTAACTTTGAGAATATATTACTAGTGAACTGAGCTTTCAACTCATTAGATATCATCTTAGCTAAACCCTCTGTTGTTTTTAATGCAACATTCCCAACAAAGCCGTCACAAACCACCACATCAACATCTTTTAGAAAAACATCATCACCTTCAACATAACCAATATAATTGAGGTCTGCTTTTTCCAGTAAAGTGCTGGCTGCCTTTACTTGCTCATTACCTTTAATTGCTTCTTGACCAATATTAAGCAGCCCAACTTTAGGTGAGTCAATATTATCAACTGCTTTCACCAGCTCTGAACCCATCACTGCAAATTGATAAAGATGTTCGGCAGACGAATCTACGTTTGCACCTAAATCTAACACATGAGAAGAACCAAACTCAGAAGGAATAACCGAGCAGATAGCAGGACGATCAATGCCGGGCAACATTTTCAATACAAATCGAGCCGTTGCCATTAAAGCTCCAGTATTACCTGCACTCACTGCTGCATTTGCTTTGCCGTCTTTAACAAGGTTTATGGCAACGCGCATAGATGAGTCTTTCTTACCCCTTAAAGCCAATGCTGGGGCTTCTCCCATATCAACTACTTGAGAAGCATGATGGACTGCTAATCTTTCACTGGGTTCTTGACCATGCCTCTTTAGTTCAGCCCTTACCTTTTCTTCATCACCAACAAGTATCAATGCAAGATCATCATAATTTTTCAATGATGTTATTGCAGCCGGCACAACAACCGACAAACCGAAATCACCACCCATCGCATCAAGTGCAATCGTATATACTGATGTCATGTATTTTTTCGCCAGAGTGAAATATTTTCAGATAATAAAAAAAGCGGGTATTAATGCCCGCTTTTTTTATTATCTATATTCAAGCCAGCACAGTAAACCCTTGAAGGTTTTTTATACCAACTTTGATAAAACAAGTAATTTTTACTCGTCCTCATCATCCTCTACTTCTACTGCGTTATCAATAATCTGACGACCACGATAAAAACCATCGGCAGTCATATTATGACGTAGATGCGTCTCACCTGAAACAGGATCAACTGATAATGTTGGATTAGTCAATGAGTCGTGAGAACGACGCATACCACGTCTTGAACGTGACTTTTTACTTTTTTGTACTGCCATGATTTACTCCGTATTCTTCCAATCTTTTAACAATGCAAAAGGATTCTCAGACGCTTCCTTTTGCACAATATCTTTATCTTCTTCATCAAATGAGGCATCTAGTGCAGCTTCATTTAAATCACATGTCTCATGTTTTGCTACTACTGGCAGTACCAGCAAAAGCTCATCTTCAATAAAATCCTGAAGAAAAATTCTATCATCTTCAACTAACCACGTATCATAACTGTCTTGCAAACGCTCTGCTTCTGCATCTGTCTTGAGCAAAATCACTTGCAAATCACTATTTACAGCGAACTCAAAGGAGTCCATACATCGTTGACACAATAAGGGGATGCTTCCCGATACTTTGCCAATAATTGTGGGCAAGCCCGTATCTGTTACCGTAAACTCAAGCTCTACAAAAACCTCACCGTTATCAGAGGTTGTTAGCTCTTGAATACGCGACATTTTGTTTAGTAGCACGTTACCACTTAATAAGCGACGTTGCTCAACCAAACGATATGGATTTACTTCTATAGGTAGCCGAGTTGACATAAGCGGGCGATTATAAAAACTAACAGCCTATAATGTAAAGATAAATAATTGACTTAATACATTTAGAATCTAAAAATTACAATCAAAACAGCTTATCTTGTACGTTTACTCGTTTATCAGCTTCGCATTAGCCATTCAACTACGCACAACTTAACCTTCTTTCATTGATTTTAATTCCGCTTGGGCTTGCAAACTCTGATGGAATAAAAGGAATCTCTATGAACTTAAAGTCTTAATAATTGAGATTCATAGTTTTAAGTTTATTTATCCTAAGCCGATGAAATAGAGATTTCCATATATATCCGGGTCAAGGAAGACCCACTTTTTCCAGCCTAAAACGAGAGTTCGATAAGTTAAGGAAGATCTGACCAAGGAGATCATCTGTGTCCCGTATTATCTCGATTATTGCTTTTATTGTATTGCTTGTTTTACTACTTATATTATTTAAACAGTGCTCTCCTAAACAGCAAGTCAGCAAGCAAGTTTACAGTAATGGCAACCCAACTTCTTTTGAAGGCATAATCAAACGGACACCGCTGGAAAACAACCAGACTACAACTGCAACACAGAGCATTAAACCAATAACGACGAATACTCTACACACCGACAACACTCCCATAAACAAGCCAACAAACAAAGCCGATGAGATTCAAAAAACCACCAAAACTCAAACCAAAAAACAAATAAATACAAAAGCACAACTAACAACACCATCCCCAGCAGAAGCCGTTGCTAGTGCCGCCAAGAAAGCTCAAGAAAAAGCAAATAATTCACCAAGTGAAAGCAGCTACATCATTTTACAAGGCGTTAAATTTAAATTTGGATCAGCCACACTTGCCCCTGATGAATCGGCACAACTCAAGAGAATCGCCAACCGTTTAAAAAACAAGCCTGAATTAACAGTCGAAATAGCGGGCTATGCAGACAGTACCGAGGATAGCGATGTGAACAAAAATATATCTCAACTTCGTTCCGAGGCAGTTAAAGATTATCTTGTATCCAGTGATATAAAAGCCGAACGACTTATTGCCAAAGGCTATAAATCTTCCAACCCTATTGCAGATAACTCAAGCCCTGAGGGACGCAAACATAATCGTCGCGTTGAAATACATATAAAACGTTGAGGTCAAAAATACGGGCTATCAAATAAGATGTGTTAGAACTTCTCCTATTTGCTACTATTTCGTTTCTATTGGCAATTACACATAGAAAATTATAGTGAGACAAAATCTATTACGAGCAAATATTGAACTACTCCGCTACCCTATCCGTGAAGTTGTCGAAATTGGCAAGCAACTTGAGAAACTTGGGCACTTCTCCATGGTATGGGAAAATATTGGTGACCCCATCACCGCAGGTGAGTCTATTCCCAAGTGGATTAAACAAATTGTTAACGAAACTGCCGCAAGTTCTGCTGCATTTGCCTATACCGATTCTCGTGGTGATATTGCCGCTAGAAAATATGTATTAGAAAACTTTTCTAGCGAAAAAGTTTGCACCATTGACGATATTTTGTTTTTCAATGGCTTAGGTGAAGCCATCAATAAAATACTGGGCAGCCTACCAAAAGAAACTCGGGTACTCGTCCCATCACCGACCTACCCCTCTCATGCGACAGCAGAAGCTATGCACGCGGGCTGTGATTTTATATCTTATCAATTAGATCCTGAAAATAATTGGGAGCCTGATTTAATAGAAATTGAAAACAAAGTGCGTTACAACGAGCAAATTGTCGCCATCCTAGTCATTAATCCGAATAATCCAACCGGCAGTGTTTACAAGCGTGAAACATTAGAGAAAATTGTTGCCATTGCCAAAAAGTATGATTGTTTTCTGATTTTTGATGAAATTTATCATCACATGACATTCAGTGATGTTGATACCACCCTACTCTATGAAATTATTGGAGATGTGCCCGGAATTAGCATGAAAGGAATCAGCAAGGACGTACCTTGGCCGGGTTCTCGTTGTGGCTGGATTGAAATCTACAACAGCGAAAATGATGAAAACTTCCGTGGTTATATTAAAAGCTTATTACTCGCGAAAAGGTTAGAAGTTTGCCCGACTACTTTGCCACAAAAAATACTACCCAGTATCTACTCCCACCCTGAGTTCAAAAACTTACTGCAACAGCGAATTCAAAAATATGAGCAACGAGCAGAAGAAGCTTATAATTTCTTTTCTAAAATCCCACAAGTAAGACTCAATAAACCACATGGCGTTTTTTATCTCGTTGTTGAGTTACTAAATTTACCCTATGCAACGCTAGAATCTAAAAACAAAGCCATTCGTTTACGATTAAATGAGATTGAAGAAAAAGATATGCAAGAAGACTTTCAATTCGCTTATGAACTAATGGGCAATGCAGGTATTTGTGTTGTACCACTTTCTGGCTTTGGCTCGCATTTAAATGGCTTTAGAATGACATTACTACAAAATGACGATGATATTTTCACACAAACACTAGAAAAAATAGGTCGTGCAATTACGGCATATTATGGAAAAAGCTCATGATTATGTATGGTATTAAAAACTGCGACACCATCAAAAAAGCTAAAAAATGGCTAGAAGCCAATAATATTGATTATGAATTTCATGATTTCCGCAGTGATGGGCTTAACCCCGTACAACTACGTTCATGGATAGCTGAAGCAGAATGGCAAACACTACTCAATAAACGCAGCACAACATGGCGACAACTACCTGATGAAACAAAAGAAAATATGGATGAAACACTCGCCACTGCCGTCATGGAAGACCAGCCTACGATTATCAAACGCCCAGTATTAGAAACAGAAAACGGTCTACTTGTGGGCTTCTCGGATAAAGCCTACTCAGAGAAATTTCTGTAAAGTGCTTAAGTAGGAACAATATGTTCACACCGAAAGACCACCACTACATGAGCCTTGCTCTTCGTTTAGCCGAAAAAGGTAAGTACACCACACATCCAAATCCTCGTGTTGGTTGCATAATTGTTAAAGATGATAAAATTATCGGCGAAGGCTTTCATGTACGAGCCGGTGAACCTCATGCTGAAGTTAATGCTCTACAAATGGCGGGAAGCAAAGCCGAAAATGCCACCGCTTATGTCACTTTAGAGCCATGCTCTCATACAGGTAGAACGCCTCCTTGTGCAACGGCACTTATCAATGCAGGCATTAAACGCGTTATTGCCGCCATGCAAGATCCCAACCCTCTAGTTGCTGGCTCAGGCTTGAAAATGCTAGAAAAAGAGGGAATTGAAATAGCCAGTGGATTGCTCGAAACCCAAGCACGAAAATTAAACGCGGGTTTTATTAAACGCATGGAACACGGCTTACCTTTTGTACGTGTCAAATTAGCAATGGGGTTAGATGGTCGCACGGCGATGGCTTCCGGCGAAAGTATGTGGATTACAGGCTCTGCGGCTAGACAAGATGTGCAACGATTACGTGCTCAGTCAGATGCCATACTGACGGCTAAAGGCACAGTGATGATGGACAATCCATCGCTCAATGTACGCTTATCCGCCAAAGAACTAGGCATTCAGGGTGCTATTCGCCAACCTGTACGTGTAATCCTAGACTCAGACCTATCAACGCCATGCAATGCCAAATTATTCAGTCTTGCAGGTGAAAGCTGGATTTTTACTAATTCGCAAAATACAGATAAATCACATGCAAAAGTGCAGGCATTAAAAAATGCTGGAGCAGAAGTCATCAATATGGGTTTACAAGGACGCTTACCACTGAAACTTGTCCTGCAAGAATTAGCAAAACGCCAAATCAATGAAATCCACGTAGAAGCAGGTGCGACGCTGTGTGGTGCATTGCTCCAAGAGGGCTTAGTTGATGAAATCGTTGTTTATATGGCTCCACATATTATGGGTTGCAATACCCGTGGCTTATTTGATTTGCCTAATATTGACAAAATGCAAGATCGTATCGACATTAAAATACAAGATATACGAGCCATCGGTGATGACTGGCGTATTACCGCCATACCTATCACTCAAAATAAATAAGGAATCTCATGTTTTTTTCAGATTTACAAGAAACTACCACTCCAATTGTTCCACTATCTCCTGACACCTTAAATGCTTGGATTAAAGACAAACCCGATAGCTGGAAAAACTGGGTAAAACAAAATGAATTTAAAGCAAAAGATCATCAAACCTGCTTGATTCCTGCACTCGACGGCAGTATTGAGCATGTCTTATTAGGCATTGAGAAAAATGCCAATCACACATGGGCATTAGCCAAATTAAGCAAACAATTACCCAAAGGGCATTACCACTTAGACAGCAACTGGACAGAACAACAAATCACTCAAGCGATGGTTGGCTGGGGACTAGGGGCTTACACTTTTACTGCCTACAAAAAAGACAAGCAAATACGAGATAAAGCACATATCTATGTACCGGAGCAACTCTTAAGCAAAGTCACTGCATTTATTGATGCTATCTACTTGGTGCGTGACCTCGTTAATGCTCCAGCCAACCACATGATGCCAGAGCAACTTTCCAATGTAACATCAAAACTAGCACGACAATTTGGGGCTAACTTTTCGGAAATCGTCGGTGATGCCTTGCTAGAAGATAACTTCCCTACTGTTCACGCTGTTGGACGAGCGAGCAGCCATCCACCACGTTATTTGGAATTGACATGGGGAAATACAGCACATCCACGCCTCACCCTAGTAGGAAAAGGCGTTTGTTTTGATTCAGGTGGACTCGATTTAAAGCCTTCACGCTTTATGCGACTGATGAAAAAAGATATGGGTGGAGCAGCTCACGCATTAGGATTAGCCAGTTTGATTATGGAAAATAACCTGCCGGTTAATCTACGTGTGTTGATCCCCGCCGTAGAGAATGCTGTTTCTGGCGATGCTTTTCGCCCAGGGGACGTGCTTCGTACACGTTCCGGAAAAACAGTTGAAATTGATAATACCGATGCTGAAGGTCGATTAGTTTTGTGTGATGCATTAACCGATGCGATTGCTGATAACCCTGACTTAATCATCGACTTCGCCACACTAACAGGAGCCGCACGTGTTGCTCTCGGCACAGAAGTACCCGCCTATTTTAGTAATACAGATTCCGTAGCCACTGCATTAGATGCTCAAGCAAAAGAAACCCAAGAGCTGGTTTGGCAACTGCCAATGGTGCATGAATATTTTGATCAATTAAGCAGTGACTGTGCCGATATACTCAATTGTTCCCCCGAAGGTTATGGCGGAGCCATTACCGCCGCTTTATTCTTAAATGAATTTGTCCCAGAGACAAACAAGTGGCTGCATTTTGATGTGATGGCGTGGAATAATCGAGAGCGTGCAGGACGACCCAAAGGCGGAGAAGCAATGGGTTTATTTACAGTATTTTCATATTTAGAGTCAGTATATCAGAGGTAATCTATAACAACGGCTCAAATGCAAAAGCATCCCTTGTTAATATTAGTGTTTGTTGATGAATAATCATATTTTGCTACAATGAGGTGTTTACAATTTTCATTCATACAAGGAGGCGTTCACATGAACCCACTTACATCAATTCTTGGCACTATCGTGTCAGGTTTCGTTTTAGCAATCATCTTTTTGTTAGTTCTGTAATTAAGTACAGCTAACTCATAAAAATCTCTCAAAATTTAGGGTAGGAAAACATAAATGGAAGGCTTAAATATATTATCTTTAACAGTTTGGTTCCACGTAATGGCAGGTATTACATGGATTGGTCTATTATATTATTTTAACTTTGTACAAGTCCCAGCCGTTGGACAAGCATTAGCAGATAAAGATCCAGGTCCAGCTGCAATTAACAAATACGTAGCTCCTCGTGCATTACTTTGGTTCCGTTGGGCAGCACTTGCTACATTCCTAACCGGTCTTTCAGCATTAGAAAGCACAGGTGTTGGCATCGTAACAGCGTTTACATTATCAGGCGAAGGTGCAGCACTTTGGATTGGTATCGGTGCATGGCTAGGTACTATCATGCTATTTAATGTTTGGGTATTGATTTGGCCAAACCAAAAGAAAATTTTGGGCATGGTTGAAGCGTCAGCAGACCAAATTGCTACAGCAAAGAAAGTTGCTTTGATGGCTTCTCGCACAAACACGTTACTTTCAATTCCAATGCTAATGTTCATGGTTTCTTTCGGACACGGATTGCCAATGTAATTTAGAACATCAGAAAAATTATTCAAAAAAAAGCCCGACTATATGTCGGGCTTTTTTATGCTAATAAATCATTTAAAGAACTTACAGCATATCGTAGCCACGCTCTTCATGATCAACAATATCCAAGCCTTGAGACTCTTCATCCTCAGAAACCCGTAAACCAACCATCATTTGTACAATTTTCAGAATGATATATGTTGCAACAGCCGTATAAAGCAAGGTTGAAATCACACCAATCGCTTGCACACCTAGCTGCTGTGGAATTGAGGTAATCGTTTCAAGTGAGAAACCTTGTCCACTGAAAACGCCCAGTTGAGTTGATGCAAAAACACCCGCAAGCATCGTACCTAAGATACCACCTACTCCGTGCACGGGGAATACATCCAAAGAATCATCAATTTTCAACTTTTGCTTGATAATAATGACAGCATTAAAGCAAACAATACTCGCTAAAATGCCAATAAGCAAAGCTCCGCCTGGCCCAACAAAGCCCGATGCAGGAGTGATTGTTCCTAAACCTGCAATCAAACCCGTCACCGCACCTAATGCACTCGGCTTACCAAATTTAATCCACTCATAAAACATCCACGTCATTGCACCTGCAGCGGCCGAAATATGCGTCACTAACATCGCCATTGCTGCATCACCATTGGCCGCTAAAGCACTACCGCCGTTAAAGCCAAACCAACCGACCCAGAGCATACCTGCACCCATAATCGTCATGGTCATATTGTGTGGCATAATAGGTTTTGCACCAAAGCCTTTACGCGGACCAAGCACCATTGCAGCAACTAATGCCGCCGTACCAGCGGTAATATGTACAACCGTACCACCTGCAAAATCAAGTAAACCCATTTCTTGTAGCCAGCCGCCACCCCAAACCCAATGTGTTATTGGAGCATAAACAACAAGTAACCATATAGATGAGAACAGCAAAACCGCTGAGAATTTAATACGTTCGGCAAAACCACCAATGATTAGTGCAGGTGTGATAACTGCAAATGTCATTTGAAATAGTGCGAATAGTGACTCCGGAATATCACCCGACAAGGTATCTTCCTGAATACCCGCAAATAACACTTTTGATAAGCCACCAAAGTAAGCATTACCCTCACTAAAAGCGATACTATAACCAACAACTAGCCATAGAATTGATGCTATGCCGGCAATAGCAAAACACTGCATCAATATCGACAAAACATTGCGCGTTCTAACTAAGCCACCATAAAACAAAGCTAAACCTGGCAAAGTCATAAATAATACAAGAGCTGTTGAAGTGAGAATCCATGACGTATTTGCAGCATTAAGCTCATCTGCAAACACCAAGCTCGGGAGAAATAAGAAAAATAAAGCGAATATAGTTTGTTTCATAAAATTTAACCGTATTTAAAAAATTATTCAATCGGAAGCGAATCTTCAATGTGCTAACAACACCAAGATTAGTTCTACAAGCGATACTAAAGCACGTCAGCACCTTGCTCGCCTGTACGAATCCGTACCGCTTGTTCAATCGACGTTACAAATATTTTCCCATCTCCAATTTTTCCCGTTTTTGCTGCTTTTTCGATAGCATTAAGCGAAGCTTCTAATTGCTCTTCCGTTACGGCAATTTCTAATTTTACTTTTGGTAAAAATTCAACCACATACTCCGCACCACGATAAAGCTCGGTATGACCTTTTTGTCTTCCGTAACCTTTAACCTCTGTCACCGTCATTCCAGATACATTAATGTCAGTCAATGCCTCTCTAACATCATCTAATTTATACGGCTTTATAATTGCTGTTATTAATTTCATAAAACGCCTCTCTTTAACTGTGAAAAACACATTACCTAATAGCTTAGTTGTAAAGCACCTACAGCCATAATCTGTACCAAATTGGATAGCACTATATTAATGCAACCATAAATTATAAAGTATAATTTAAAAACAAAAAGTTATAATGAATTGCACCAAAATTAAACAACCAAGAAATAAATAACGCCCTATAATCAATCGCAGTAAATAGTAGCATTAAAGAAATATTTCATCTTCCATTCAGCAGAAAAATTTTTAAAAGTAATAAATTTACTATGATTAAGTTATTTAGATCAACAGAGAAAATACTCCGATTTACTGACTAATGTATTAGCGACTATTTTCAAAGTATTTGCTATTCTTAAGTCGTCATCATTAACAATAAAAAAACACTATGGCAACTTACGCAATTGGCGACTTACAAGGGTGTTATGACCCACTTATGATGCTACTGGATAAGCTTCAATTCTCCCCAGAGAATGACACATTATGGCTTGTTGGGGACTTGGTAGCACGTGGCTCACAATCTTTAGAAACATTACGATTTATTCACTCACTCGGTGATCACGCAAAATGCGTGCTCGGTAATCATGATATCAGTCTGATTGCCAGCCACTACGGTACGTTTAAAGCACACCCCAGTTTAAACGCATTAATGCAAGCTCCTGATAGAGATGAGTTAATCAACTGGCTACGCTATCAACCTTTATTGCATACGGACGAACAGCTCGGTTACTGCATGGTACACGCTGGTATTTCTCCCGAATGGGATTTAGAAACCGCCAAGCAACGAGCCACGGAAGTTGAGACCATATTGCAAAGCGATGATGATTTAAAATCGTGGTTCAAGCAGATCTATCACAACAAGCCGCGTCGTTGGTCAAATACATTAAGCGGCGATAAACGTCATCGCTATATTATGAATAGCTTCACTCGTATGCGTTACTGTAACCAACATGGCAAATTGAACTTCAAACAAAAATTGGCACCTAAGCAAGTACAGCGAAAAAAACCGCACCTAATGCCTTGGTTTGATGTTCCAAATCGGTCAAAAATAGACCTAAAAATAGTCTTTGGTCACTGGTCAACGCTAGGATTTTATGATAATAATCAAGTAATTGCATTAGACACAGGCTGCGTATGGAGCGGTGAACTCACCACCTATCAACTCGATAAGATAGAAGGGGAAAAGAGGCTGTCTATTCAATGTAAATAGGAATCAAAAATTCATGGCACTCACAGGTACTGTTGAAACCAACATTAAAGGCAAGACTTATCGTGTTCAGATAAGTCCACCTGGTCCTATGGTGCAACTAGAAGACCTTGAAATAGCACTAGAGGCCAACCGCGAGCAATTGCGTAACGCCAACGAAGCCATCAAAGCAACTTTTCGGAGAGAAGTATTCGACCAACCCGCTCCTTGGTTACTAGACTATGAATCTCCCACCCAGCTTGCCATTATGGCTCACCTCAACATCAACGTACTTATTCCAATTATCAACATGAAAGGCGGTGATGCCTCCTTCAACAAATTTGAAACATGGAAAGTTGAAGATCATGTGGGGAGAATGTACACCCTCTCAGAAAAAAATATTCTCGAAAATTTCAATCGTGAGCAAAAGCCCTTCCAAATGGCAATCATCGCAGCTCTACTTATTGTTGTTACCATTTTTACCGTGTTGCTATAAATTAGGAGAGCAAGCTTTCATCAACTAAAAAATGTAGACTGCCCATTCTATTTTTATTAAACCTCAACAAATGACCTCTCTCCACTGCCCTGCCCTATTTATTTCTGCCATCGCCTCTGGACAAGGAAAAACCACGATTACAGCGGGGCTAGCTCGTTATTATCGCAACCAAGGTAAAACAGTTTTTGTTTTCAAAACAGGCCCCGATTATCTCGACCCATTAATTCTTGAAAAAGCCTCTGGCAAGCCTGTTGAACAAATTGACTTATGGATGATGGGAGCAAATGAATGCCGCCAACAACTGTACAACGCTGCAACAAAAGCTGACTTAATGCTAGTTGAAGGGGTTATGGGCATGTTTGATGGAGACCCCAGTGGAGCTGACCTAGCTGAATGCTTTAACCTCCCTGTTGCAGCAGTTATTGATGCACGCTCAATGGCACAAACCTTTGGAGCTATCGCCAGCGGACTCGCACATTATCGGGACAAAATAGACTTCGCAGGAGCCATTGCCAATTCAACAGGTAGCCAGCGTCATCGTGATCTAATCGAAGAAAGTATGCCTGATGATGTTAAGTTACTCGCTTGTCTACCAAAACAAGATGACATGATCCTTCCACATCGACATCTAGGGCTAATTAATCCAGATGAAATCAACGATATGGATCAGCGTCTAGATAATATCGCCAATGTCATTGCCCACTCAGACTTAGCTAATATACAAATTCCAAACGTAGCTTTTTACCCAACAGACACACAACAACACAATACAAATTTAAAAGGAATACACATAGCCATCGCCAAAGACGCTGCGTTTAGTTTTATTTATGCGGGGAATATACGCTTACTCCAATCACTCGGTGCAAAGCTCAGCTACTTTTCCCCCTTACAAGATAACTCAATACCTGATTGCGATGTATTATGGCTGCCTGGTGGCTACCCAGAATTACATTTAAATCAACTGCAAAATAATCAAAAAATGCATACCGCAATCTGGCAACACTTTGACGCTAAAAAAGTGATACTAGCAGAGTGTGGCGGCATGTTATACGCACAAGAAACGCTTACAGATTTAACAGGTAACAAAGCCAATATGCTAGGGCTAATTTCAGGCGATGGCATTATGCGAGAAAGAGGCGGCTGCCAAGGTATGCAATCCGCTCCACTACCCGAAGGCGAAATCCGTGGCCATGCTCACCACCGTTCAAAAAGTGAAAATACAATGGCAGCAATTGCGTTTGGCAAGCGAGCCAAACACCCTGCCCCCGGTGAAAAAATCATCCGCAAAAACGGACTCACAGCTTCTTATTTACACCTTTATTTTCCATCCAACACGCGTGCTATTGTTAAACTTTTCAAGCCATGACCACCATGAATGAAGTAACAAAATTTACAATAAATTTTTACTGCATCCTAGCTTAGCGTTACACTGCATCTATTCCCTATTTATTCCTTATGGAGCCCTAGAGTGAGCAACGATTTATTAAACTATGTACCCAACGAAAATTACCTAAAAGATCGCGTTATTCTTGTTACAGGTGCAGGAGCTGGTTTAGGTGCCGCAGTGGCAAAAGCCTATGCTCGCTTTGGTGCAACAGTCATATTACTCGGCAAGATAACAGGTGAACTCGAAAAGATTTATGATGAGATCGTTGCCGCAGGATCCCCAGAACCTGTCATTCACCCTTTAGATTTAGAAGGTGCTCATGGAGGACACTATGAGGAGATGGTCGATTCCATTATTGAGAATTTCGGTCGCTTAGATGGCGTAGTCGTCAATGCAGGACATTTACCTACGTTTACCTCGTTCAAACAATATGAACCAGAACTTTGGGGCAAAGTAACTATGTCGAATTTAACGGCAAATTACTTACTACTGCGAGCCTGCTTGCCAGCCTTAGAAAAAGCCGAAGATCCTGCAATTATTTTCTCTAGCCACAAATCAAACAAGGCTTACTTCGGAGCCTTTGGTGTTGCCAAAGGTGGCTTAGATTCCATGTGCGATATTTTGGCAGATGAATACGATACAGATGAAAATTTTATCCGTGTTAATCGTATTGACTCTGGCCCTATTCGTACTCAAATGCGTACTTTAAATTTCCCTGGTCAAAATCCAAACACTATGGCTCGTCCTGAAGCCGTACTCGGTCCTTACCTCTATTTTATCGGCCCCGATGCAGGCAAACGTACAGCCGAAAATCTTGTGTTTGAGCGTTTAGATGCAGATGCAACATGGGCTGGCGAAACTATATCGTAACGACAAAATGAAACAAGACACATCAAAAGACACCATTTTCTCAGCTCCTCAAACCCAGCTGGTGGATTTTGCTTTTAATGATGCTGTTGCAGATGTATTCCCCGATATGATTCGACGATCTGTACCGGGCTACGATGCAGTTATCTCATTACTGGGTGTTATTGCACGGCAATATATTCAGCCACAGAGTCACGTCTACGATCTTGGCTCATCGCTGGGGGCATCAACACTTTCGATAGCTCAACAACTACGCGACCCTAGTGTAAAATTTATTTGCGTCGATAACTCTGTTTCCATGACGCAACGCTGCGAGAAAATTCTGCAACGTCATATCCCCAATACTGATATTTCAATTCTTTGTGATGATATTCAAAACATCGCTATTGAGAATGCGTCTTTAGTCGTCATTAATTTTACCCTCCAATTTTTACCTAAAGAGCAGCGTTTGGCACTGCTTAAAAAAATCTACGCAGGATTACAAACTGGCGGTGCATTAATCGTTTCGGAAAAATTAAAATTTGATGATGATATTGAGCAACAGCAATTAACAGAATTGCATTATCAATTTAAACGAGCAAACGGGTACAGTGAACTGGAGATCAGCCAAAAACGGTCTGCATTAGATAATGTGCTGATACCTGACACTTTAAAAGAACATACCGAACGATTACATCACGCAGGGTTTAATCAAGTTTTCCCATGGTTTCAGAGTTTTAATTTTGCTTCATTATTGGCAATCAAATGATTAGTTTTAATTCCCTTTATAAAAACTTACAAGGCTCTCCTATTGAAGAATGGAGTGATGCCTTACCTAAACTTATTAACACGGCTCTTGATCATCGACAACATGGCAAACGTGATGAATGGCAACAGCTATTGACACAGTTACCGTCAATCACCGCCTCTCATATTGAGTTAAATCGTGATTGCTTACAGATTGGTAAAGCTGATGATTGCAGCGATAAAGAAAGAGAAACGCTACACGCATTACTCAAACAACTAACACCTTGGCGAAAAGGGCCTTATGAGCTGTTTGGTATTCATATTGATACCGAATGGCGATCTGACTGGAAATGGCAACGCTTACAACAGCACATCGCCCCACTCAAGAATCGTTATGTTTTAGATGTCGGTTGTGGCAATGGCTACCATATGTGGCGAATGCGTGGTGAAGGAGCTAAATGTGTTATTGGCATTGACCCTAGCCAGTTCTTTCTTACTCAGTTCCAGCTGTATAAACACTATATTGGTACTCACCAGCCCGTCCACCTACTTCCTTTAAAAAGTGAGGAGCTACCCGCAATTAAGCGTCAAGGCTTCGACACGGTATTTTCAATGGGAGTGCTATATCACCGACGTTCTCCGATTGACCATCTTGCTGAATTAAAGAGTTATCTAAGAGCTGGCGGAGAAATGGTACTTGAAACACTTGTTATTTATGGCGACAAACAAACCGCACTTATCCCGCAGGATCGATACGCAAAAATGCGGAATGTCTGGTTTTTACCATCAACAGATATGTTAGTTCTCTGGCTCAAGCGACTCAACTTTATCAATATCCGTGTAGTTGATGTCACTGTCACCAGCACCAAGGAGCAACGAGCGACAGAGTGGATGACTTTTGAGTCACTTGCAGACTTTCTTGACCAAAATGATAGCTTACTAACATGCGAAGGCTACCCTAGCCCAAAACGAGCCATTATTATTTGTAACTCCCCCTCATAATAAATATTACTTATGGCGAAATGAAGGCGACCACATGGTTTTCGTTCTGTTCCCCAAGGGAAAATACTACCAAACTGCAAACACTTCACATAAGCAGATAAAATTTTAAATAATTGGGATGAACTGATAAACGATTTTCTAAAAAAACACAATTGTATAATTTTTAAGCAATTTAAAAGGCATCTCATACTGCAAGGCTTTGAGGCTGTTGTAACAATGTTCCCCACAGAGTTATCCACAGATAATGTGGAAAAGAAATACAAACAGTTAATAAAAAAAGTGCTTAAAAAAAACGTAATATTACAGATTCACTAACGCAAGAAAAATAATATATCTATTTGATTATAAAGTAAAAATAAAGAAATATAACTTACAAAAAATCACTTTTATATAGTTAAATGATTTGTCAATAGTCAGCATGGATTAATATTTAAACTCCCCCTATCAAATTCATTTATTAAATATATTATTTGATAATACCGTTTATCCACAGGAGCTTGAAAAGATGCTAAATGCTTGTTTTTTAGCTGTTGCTAGAAACAAAAAAGCCCGAATACCATAAAATAGGTAGACGGGCTAAATCTCTAGACAAACTGAGAAAATATTAAAAATATTGCACAATATTTTAGCTAAAACTTAATATTTTCTCCTTGGTGTAAATAAACTCCACTTATACTTGGGATCATCTGTTACTTTATTCCAATAGAGGTTTCCTGAATTCCTCCAAGGGTCTAATAAAATACCTTTTTGCCAAGACTGACCTTTAGCAACCACCACCGCACTGTTATGTTCATGTTTTGTCGCACGGTTGGAAATCGTCCATGTAAAATCAATTGTTTTATAATTTTGTGCACGCATATGACTTAACATGTCAGATGTCCACTGGTAGCAAAGTCCACGCTCTCTTATCCCAGAATTCACAAAGATATTTTGCAAGGAAGGTGGCCAAACCAAATTATATTTATTACTTAAATGCATGGGGTAAACCACTGCATTATAAGCGGCTTGAGACGCCTCACGGGGATCAACGCTTGGGCTTAAATTCACTATTTCTTGCCGCAGACCATTAATACTTTCCTTTTGATCTGATGTCAGATTATTTGCAAAAGCAGTACCATCATTTGCCACACCGACATTCTTATAATTAACCGCACAACCACTAGAAAAACCGACGATTAATAATAAAAAACAAAGCCTATACACCGCTGCCATTAAGGTGCCTCCTTTTTAAAATACATGAGATAGTTCACATCGACGTTTTTACCCAAAGCATAGGTTTGAAATAATGGGTTATACGTCATGCCCGACACATCGCTAAGCATAAGCTCTGCTGATCGTGCCCAGCCTTCAAGTTCCGATGGTCGGATGAATTTTGCATACTCATGCGTACCTTTCGGTAACATATTGAGCACATATTCAGCACCAATAATCGCAAAAACAAAAGCTTTGGGATTACGATTAATTGTAGAAAAGAAAATATCCCCACCCGGCTTTACCAACTTTGCACAAGCATTAATAATAGACGCAGGATCTGGCACATGCTCCAGCATCTCTAAACACGTTACAGCATCATATTGCCCTGCTTCCTGTTCCGCTAACGCTTCGACTGGAATTTTTTGATAATCAATTTCCACTCCCGTTTCTAAGCTGTGTAATTCCGCCACGCTTAATGGCGTTTCACCCATATCAATGCCTTTAACCATTGCACCGCGTAAAGCCATGCTCTCGGATAAAATGCCACCACCACAGCCAACATCTAATACTTTCTTGCCTTTCAAACCGACACGCTCATCGACATAATTTAACCGCAGCGGATTAATATCATGTAATGGCTTAAATTCACTTTCTCTATCCCACCAGCGGTGAGCTAAATCTTCGAATTTACGAACTTCATTTGGGTCAACATTTGTCATCATTTTTCCTTAAAGTGATGAAGCTAAATAAGTAACAGCATAGTCTAATGTTTTTTGGGATAATTTTCCAAAATCTGTCATGGTTTGTCATCAGTCAGCCTATACTAGTAACTACGATTACATAAAGTTGTTTGTCGCAACACAACAAATATCCCCATGCGTATTAAAAATATTGGTTTTATTGCCACAGGCTTAGCAATACTGGTAATTGCTGTTTTCTTGATTTTACAAACTGATAAACAAGCACCAACAAAAATCTCCTATTATCACTGGAGAAATAGCTACAATATTGACGATACATTATTAGATCAAACCAAGCCTTACCAACTGTATGTAAAATTTCTAGATATTGGTTACAGTAATAAGTTAGAAGTTATCAGCACACGATTTATCAAACCACCCCGCTCAAATACGGTGCCTGTTGTTTACATTGACAACCGTGTATTAAAAAATGAGGGTGTTGATCCTCTACTTACCCTCATTAAAAAGAAAATTAACCCTCGCCAATATTCATCACTACAAATAGATTGCGACTGGACACTCAACACGCGAAAGAAATATTTCACACTATTACGTGACCTAGGAAAATCATATCCCAATTTAAGTGCCACCATTCGCTTGCATCAAATAAAATATTTTCAAAAAACAGGTGTGCCACCCGTAAAAACTGGAGTATTGATGTATTACAATATGAGCGATATTCAAGACACAAATACAAAAAACTATATTTTAGATTTGGATATTGCCAAGCGGTATCACGTTAATTTTGATCACTATCCCTTGCCTTTGGATTTAGCCCTACCGCTCTACCATCAAATACGAGTAATACGGCAAAATAAAGTCGTGACGATACTCACAGGCAAGCAATTAAATCACACTTACTTAGAAAAAATTTCTGCCAACAAATATAAAGTAAAACAAGCACATTATGTGCAAAGCAACTATCTTTATAAGGATGATCTTCTCATAGTCGATCAGGTTAGTGAAAAAGATTTGCAAACCGCCGCCCACACCCTAAAAGCACTTATCAAGCCTCATGAAATAATTTTTTATGAGATAAACAACGCCAAGGATTTTGGTTATGAATATGTTGAAAACATTCGTCGTATTTTTGATTAGCTTTCCCACACTCGCCACTGCCTGTGCCAGCTTTTATTACGGCACATATTATATTGAACATGGTTACAATATTTTGCAAAGACATTGTGGGAAATGAATTTAGACGAGTCACCAACAGCCAGTATATTCCTTTTTATAATGAGAAAGAGTATGACCAAAGAGAACAAACCAAGCAGATAAACCTTAAAGAATGGTCAACTTTCTTAAAGGTATCACCAGAGCAGGCAGAAAAACGTATCTATGAAGGTGAAGATATAGATAAATTAGATAGCAATATGCAACGCTACCTTCGTTTTATTCGTCAAGTAGAGCCGTTAGTTGATTATGATCATCAATGGGATAGAGAAGAAAAAACGCCTTTAAAGTCTGCTTACGATGCAGGGATCACAGTAGCTGAATCCGCACTGGAACAAGACAATCCTGATTTTCTAAAGCTACGTTATTTATTTGGAGCTATGCGGCTAGCACATTACTCAAAACAATATGACAAGGAGCAGGCTTTATACAATCATTACTATGACAAACTTTCTAAAGTAACAAGCGAGGTTAAGTTCTGGATTGCTGCCCTAAAAGCAGGAATGGATAAGCGCCAAGGCAAAAAAGCACAAGCAGCCTACCAATTTGCCAAGCTATTTGAACAATCAACGACCAAACGCTATACCGCTTATGTGGATTTCTCAATCAGCAGTGATGCTGAATGGCAAGAGTTAATGTCGCTCTGTAAAAATGATAATGAAAAAGCCTTGATGCATTTTATTCGGGCACTAAAACCCAAAGCAAACTCCTTGCAAGAACTCAAACAAATTTATGACTTAGCTCCTGACTCTATTTGGCTAGATGCTCTACTCGCTCGTGAGCTAGAATATGTGCAATTTGCTAAGCAAATCAAAGAAAACAAGCCTGGCTCTTCTTGGTTTTTCTCACCCGATATTAACAAAGAAATGCTAATCGAAGATGTTGAACAATACGATTATAAAAAAGACCAA
>Ga0114931_10003419_pt1 | contig 20127 bp, 15 predicted proteins | sample 2SBtaG_FD_89579 | JGI IMG/M metagenome (GOLD analysis project Ga0114931, IMG submission 89579) | Deep subsurface microbial communities from Kolumbo volcano to uncover new lineages of life (NeLLi) - 2SBTROV14_V59a metaG | ecosystem: Environmental > Aquatic > Marine > Volcanic | place: Kolumbo...
GGGGCAGGCTTCAGGCGGGCAATCGTCGAGCGGGCGCTCCGCCGGGTCGGCGTGGCTGCCGTGGAGCCTGGCGCTGATCGCGCTCGGGTTCGCGCTCGGGGTGCTCTTCGCGCGGCCGGTGCCCCCTCCGCCACCCTCGCGCGCCTGGGTCTCCTACGCCGACGTGTACGCCGCGGTCGCGCCGGTGGTGTTCAACGTGTCGGTCGACGCGCCAGAACGCCGGATCGGCAGCGGCTTCGCCCTGTCCGACGAGCTGGTGGTGACCGCGCGGCACCTCGTGGCGGACGTGACCGGGCCGGTCACGGTGCGCACCATCGACGGCGGCGAGTACGAGGCGCGGGTGGTGGGCACCGACGCCCGCACCGACCTCGCGCTGCTCGAGGCGGAGGGCGCGAGCTTCAAGCCCGCAACCCTCGGCCGCGCCTCGGACCTCGCGGTGGGCGACACGGTGCTCGCGATCGGCAACCCGTACGGCCTCGGGCACTCGCTCGCGGTCGGCGTGCTCTCGAGCCGCGGGCGGCACCTCTCCGACCCGACCGAGGACGAGCCCCGGGTCGACTTCTTGCAGCTCACGATGCCGCTGAACCCCGGCAACTCGGGCGGTCCGCTCTTCGACGAGCACGGGCGCGTGGTCGCGGTGCTGACCGGGACCCACGCCATGGGCCAGTCCATCGCCTTCGCGGTGCCGGTCGAGGTGCTGCGCAAGGCGCTGCCCGAGCTGATGCAGGGCGCGCGGATCACCAACGCCTTCCTCGGCGTGCGCACGGAGGCGGCGGCGAATGGGGTGCGGGTCTTGCAGGTCGTGCCCTCCGGCCCCGCGGGTCGCGCCGGGATCCGCCCGGGCGACGTCATCGAGCACGTGGGCAAGGACGCGGTACACACCCCCGCGGAGCTACGCGCGGTCGTCGACGCTCGTCCGGTCACCGCCTACGTGTTCATCCGCTTGCTCCGCGAGGGCAAGCCGATCGCGGTCGACGTGGGGCTGGAGGATCGCGCCGAGCAGCCCCTCGTCGTCGCCGGGATGATCCTGCGACCGGAAGCCGGAACGGGCGGCGAGGTCGTCGCCGTGCGCCCCCGAAGCCGAGCAGACGACGCCGGCGTCCAGCAGGGCGACGTGATCCGCACCGTCGATGGAGTGCCCGTGCAGGCGCCCGCGGACGTGGAAGAGCTCCTGTCGAGAGGGCAAGCGGCGAGGCTGGAGGTCACGAGAAAGGATGTGCCGCTGACGATCGAGCTGGGCGAGGCACCAGCGGCGGAAGGCGGCGGATAGCCAGGCGGATCGGGGGTACCTGGCCCTGAAACTGGCCTGCGTGCCTACGGTTCCGGCTCCAGCGCCTCCGCCACCGTGTGCACGAAGTGCAAGCTCGGATCCCTTCGGATCTCCTCCGGCACATCCCCTCGGCCACGAGGATCCCGTCCTCCCCGGATAGACGACGAGGCCGCGGAGCGGCAGGGCGACGGCGGGGGCGGTCACGAGCGTGGCTCCGCGACAGCGGGCCGGTCCAGGTAGCCCGACCCGAGGCTCCGGGAGGGCCGTTTGCACCACGGAGAGGCGCGTGCTACTCGGCCGCCCTCGGAGGACGGAATCCGGGGGAGGAGGCCACATGTGGCGCGCTGGGACAGTGCTTTCGCTCTTGCTGGCCGGCTGTGCGACCGAGCCGCTGCACTCGATCGCGGACGACACCGGCACCCCTCCGCCGCCCTGCGGCATCACCGTCGACGCCACCCTGCCCGCTGCGGGAGCCGACGCCGCCTACGTTCGCGGCCCCATCGAGTTCCACCTGAGCGACGCCGATCCGAACGCTCAGGTGGTCGCGGACTTCCCGGGGCAGCAGACCCTGCGCGACGACGGGCGAACGGTGGTGTTCACCCCCGACGCGCCCCTTCGGCCCGAGACCGCCTACACGGTCGGCCTCGACTACTGCGGAGGGCACCCGAGCATCGACTTCACCACCTCGGCGCTCGGCGAGCCCCTCGACCCGGGCGTCGACCTCGTCGGTCGCACCTTCGCGCTCGACCTGGCGGATGCGCGGTTCCTGGCGGGGCCGGGCCTCGAGGATGTCGTCGCCACCTACCTGAGCCCGCAGATCCTCGTGTCGGTGGTCGACGAGAACGCGGCGGGGCTGCACCTGCGCGTCGCCCTGCCCCTGCCGAACGATCTTCAGGCCCAGGACCCGTGCGCGCGCACCGTCGACCTGCCCTCGGCGGCCTTCGACGAGGCGCCCTTCTTCGTGGTGCAGGGAACCGACCTCGACTTCGGCACCGGTGACCAGACGGTGAACCTGCGCTCCCTGTCGATCACGGGCACGATGGCGCCCGACGGCACCTGGATGGGCGGGGGCACCTTCGACGCGCTCCTCGACGCGCGCGACCTGGCCACTCTGCTCGCGAGCACCCCCGACGACCTGTGCTCGGTGGCGGAGGGCCTCGGAGTGCCCTGTGCGCCCTGCCCACAGGACGACGCGCCCTACTGCGTGGACGTCCAGGCCGACCACCTCACCGCCGACTGGCTCCCCGACACGCCCGTGACCGACGTGCCGAGCACCCCTGGCGCCTGCCGGTAGAGCCGGACGGACCCTACGCGGTCGTCTTGCGCTCGATCCGCTCCTTGTCCGCCTTCTGCACCGCGCGCATCGAGCGCAGGCCGGTCGGGACCTGCGTCGGGAAGCGCGCAAGGTACTGGTAGTCGCGGATGTAGGACTCCCAGCCTCGAAACCGTCCCCGCCGCTCCTCGCCCTCGCGGAAGCGCAGCAGGCCCATGTAGTTCTCGCGCCACCACTGCCAGAAGTCCTTCTCGTCGATGGTGCCGTCGAGGAGGGGCTCGTAGTACTCGTCGCCGATGGTGCGGCCGGTGATCCAGTCCTGGACCGTGAACGCGTGGCCGTCCTACATCACGTAGTGGGACGAGGCGAAGGTCCAGCTGCCCGTGTTCACGTAGGCGCGCTCGCCCTGGCGAATCAGCCCGGGCAGGTGGCTGTGGCCGCACACGATGTACCGCCACCGGTCCTCGCGCAGTCGCTGCATGATCGGCCGGAAGATGCACATCGGATCGCCCATGTTCGACCGCGCCCAGAAGTCCAGCTGGCGCATGCTGGCGTCCGCGCTGCGCTTGGCGCCGACGGCGCGGGCGGCCTGCGCCCAGGCCCAGGTCGCCAGCGCTGCCTTGTGGATCATCCAGAACAAGAGGCGGTTGGCCAGGGTGTAGAACTCGCCGAGGGGGATGCGCAGCCAGGTGCCGAGGTAGCGCTCCATCAGGTGGTGCATCTTGGTCGACAGCTGACCCTTGTCGAGGTCCTTCTGCAGGAACGGGTCGTACTGGAAGCCGTGCTGCACCAGGATGTCGTCGCCCACGACCAGCTCGTCGCACACCCGGAAGTTCAGGATGTCGCGGTACATGGACAGGTCGTAGTCGTGGTTCCCGACCACGTAGATCAGCCGGCCGTCCCGCGCGATGCGAGAGAGGCTCGACAGCAGCTCCTGGTGCGCGCGCAGGATGCGGGTGAAGGTCCAGGCCTGCTGGAAGTCGACCGCGTCGCCGCCGATCACCAGGATGCCGCCCTGCTCGACCACGGTGTCGACCAGCGCCATCAGGTGGCGATCCTTTCCGAAGAACGCGTCGGACGGGGTGCCGTCGCCGAGGTGCAGGTCGCTGATGAACCACACCGGCCCCTCCGCGGGGATGCGCTCGGTCACGCTCGGGCGGTTCCAGCCGCTCACGCTTCTGCTACCTCCGTTGGGCCCATTGTTGCAGGGATGAGGCCCTTCCCATAGGCGGGGCCACGCAGGAGCCGTAATGCGAAACCGCGCCGGTGACGTACAGTTCGTGGGGAGCTTCTTCGAGGAGCTTCCCGACCTGGAGCTCCCCGAGGTGGCCTTCGCCGGGCGCAGCAACGTCGGGAAGTCTTCGGCGATCAACTGCCTGCTCGGGCGCAAGGGCGCGGCCCGCGTCTCGGGGCGACCCGGGCGGACCCAGGCGATCAACCTGTTCACCATCGGTGGAGCGGTCGTGTTCGCCGACCTGCCCGGGTACGGCTACGCCGAGGTGCCCGATCGCGTCCAGGAGCGATGGAAGGCGATCATCGAGCAGTACCTCGCCGAGCGGCAGCGCCTGAAGCTCGTGGTGGTGCTGGTGGACGCGCGGCGCAAGCCGCAGGCCATGGACGGTCAGCTCCTCTACGCGCTCACCGAGGCGCGGATCCCGGCGCTGGTCGTCGCCACCAAGGTCGACAAGCTCAAGCGCAACGAGCGGGCGCGGAACCTGAAGGCCCTGCGGGACGAGTTTCGCCTGAAGCCCGAGCAGGTGGTGCCCTTCTCGGCGATGACCCGCGAGGGTCGCGACGTGGCGTGGGACCGCATCGAGGCGGCCTGCCGCGGGAGCGCCTGATGGCCAGGCGTCGTGGCTACAAGGGGCGCGACCGCTATGCATAGCGCGCGAAGGACGAGGGCTACGAGGCGCGCTCGGTGTTCAAGCTCCAGGAGATCCAGCGCCGCTTCCGTCTGCTGCGCCCGGGCCAGCGCGTGGTCGACCTCGGATGCTACCCGGGTTCCTGGTCCCGCTACGTGCTCGAAGTGTCCGGCGGGCGCGGGACCCTCGTCGGCGTGGACCTGTCCGAGCCCGCCCTCGCCGGCTGCACCTGGATCGCGCGGTCGGTCTACGAGGTGGCCCCCGAGGAGCTTCTGGAGGCTCTCGGCGGCCCCGCTGACGTGGTGGTGTCCGACATGGCGCCCGCGACCACCGGCGACAAGTTCACCGACCACGTGCAGCAGATCGAGCTGGCCCGGCGGGCCCTGTGGCTCGCGACCGAGGTGCTGGCCCCCGGCGGCGCCTTCGTGTGCAAGGTCTTCGAGGGCGGCGAGGCGAAGGACTTCGAGAACGAGGCCCGGGTGCGCTTCGACAAGGTCAAGCGGGTGCGCCCCGAGGCGGTGCGCAAGCAGAGCCGCGAGTGGTTCCTGGTCGCCGAGGGGTACTCGCCGAGGGGTTCATCCTGAGTCTTCGGTGGACACGGGCGATATTTCAGATGCCCTGCATGTCCACTGAGATACGGATCCGCGTGGGGACGGATTCACGGTCGCTGATTTCGAGAGACGGATCTATCATGCGTCCGTGACTCGTCTGGAGTCCCCATGCGTTCCGGGTCTGGCCCTCTTCGGCTGTCTGTTCGATGGATTCTCTGTTTGGTCGCCCTCTTCGGAGTGGGAAGCCCGGCGTGGGCCGCGACCGTCAAGGTGCTCGTCGCCGGTTCCGGCGTCGAGGGCGCGAACATCCAGTCGGTCCTGAGCGACGGCAGCCACACGGTGACCCGCTCGGCCAGCGACGCGCTCCCCAGCAACATCTCCGGCTACGACGTGGTGTGGGTGCACACCCTGACCCAGCTGTCCGCCGCCGACATCACCAAGCTCGCGGACTTCATCATGTCGGGCAAGGGCGTGTACATCAACGGCGAGTGGGGCAACTGCTGCAGCAACACCCCCACCAACCAGAACCCCGACCGCCTGATCGACGCGACCCTGACCGCGGGCAGCTCCATCGCCGTCGACTTCAGCTACGGGACCCTGGCGAACTCGGCGGCGCCGAACGCCAACGCGGTGAACAACATCACCAAGACGCCCTACCAGCCGCCCACCTTCCAGTTTGCGTACGCGGGGCGGGTCAACGGCCTGGCGGCGGTCAACAAGGTGGCGACGGTGAGCGGCAACGCCGTGGTGGCCGCCTGGCCCGACAGTGACATCGTCGGCGGCAAGGGCCGCCTCGTGGTCGTCCTCGACTCGAACTGGCCGACCCCGACCTATGGTGGCTCCTACTACGGCCAGTGGATCCACAACTTCGAGCACTTCCTCGAGGGCGTGGACACCGACGGCGACGGGATCCCCGACGTCATCGACACCTGCACGGACACCGACTACGACGGGTACGGCAACCCCGGGTTCCCGGCGAACACCTGTCCCACCGACAACTGCCCGACCACCAGCAACAGCAATCAGGCCGACGGCGATCAGGACGGCATCGGCGATGTCTGCGACGCATGCACGGACACCGACCACGACGGGTACGGCAACCCCGGCTACCCCTGGAACTCCTGCAGCACCGACAACTGCCCGACGATCAGCAACACCAACCAGGCGGACGCCGACGGGGACGCCTTCGGCGACGTGTGCGACACGTGCACGGACACGGACAACGACGGGTACGGCAACCCCGGGTACAGCCACAACACGTGTCCGACGGACAACTGCCCGACGACGAGCAACAGCGACCAGGCGAACGCGGACGGGGACGCCTTCGGCGACGTGTGCGATGCGTGCACGGACACGGACAACGACGGGTACGGCAACTCCGGGTACACGATCAGCGGGTGCTCGGGCTCCTCGACGATGGCGGACAACTGCGGGACCGTGTCCAACCCGACCCAGTCCGACGCGGACAGCGACGGGAAGGGCGACGCCTGCGACGTGTGCACCGACACCGACGGTGACGGGTACGGCAACCCCGGGTACGCGGCGAACACCTGCACCGACGACAACTGCCCGAGCGTGAGCAACGCGGACCAGGCCGACTTCGACAGCGACGGCACGGGCGACGTCTGCGACACGTGCACCGACGGCGACGGCGACGGGTACGGCAACCCCGGGTACGCGGCGAACACCTGCACCGACGACAACTGCCCCGACGTCAGCAACGCGGACCAGGCCGACCTGGACGTCGACGGGATCGGCGATGCCTGCGACACGTGCACCGACAGTGACGCCGACGGCTACGGCAACGACGGCTACGACATCTCGACCTGCTCGGGCTCGACCACCCAGGCGGACAACTGCCCCGACACGAGCAACCCGACCCAGGCCGATCTGGACGCCGACGGGATCGGCGATGCGTGCGACGCGTGCACCGACACGGACAGCGACGGCTACGGCAACCCGGGCTTCCTCGTGAACACCTGCGAGCAGGACAACTGCCCGTCGGTCTCGAACCCGGGCCAGCAGGACGCCGACACCGACGGCACCGGGGACGTGTGCGACACGTGCACCGACACCGACCACGACGGCTACGGCAACCCGGGCTTCGACCCGAACACCTGCCCGGTCGACAACTGCCCGAACACCGACAATCCCGACCAGGCGGACGCGGACGCCGACGGGATCGGTGACGTGTGCGACCCGTGCACCGACCCGGACCAGGACGGCTGGGGCTCCCCGGGGCTGGCGCTCACCGAGTGCACGGGCTCCACGTCCATGCCGGACAACTGCCCCGACACGAGCAACCCGACCCAGGCCGATCTGGACGGCGACGGGATCGGCGATGCGTGCGACCCGTGCACCGACGACGACGGCGACGGCGTGGGCAACCCCGGGTTCCCGGCGAGCACCTGCGGGCAGGACAACTGCCCGTCCATCCCGAACGCCGACCAGACGGACACCGACGGTGACGGGATCGGTGATGCGTGCGACACGTGCACCGACACCGACGGGGACGGCTACGCGGACCCGGGTCTCGACAACAGCGCCTGCGAGGGCGTGGGCTTCGACAACTGCCCGGACGTGAGCAACCCGACCCAGGCCGACTTCGACCACGACGGGATCGGCGACGCCTGTGACCCGGACGCGGACGACGACGGGATCACGAACGTCGACGAGGACTCGATCGGCACCGATCCGTACAACATCGACAGCGACGGCGACAACATCGCCGAGTGGGACGAGGTCTCCGATCCGAGCAACCCCGAGGACACCGACCAGGACGGGACGATCGACGCGCTCGACACCGACACGGACGGGGACGGCATCCCGGACGCGGTCGAGGCTGGCGACGCGGATCCCGAGACCCCGCCGGTGGACACGGACGGCGACGGCATCCCGGACTTCCGCGACGTGGACAGCGATGACGACGGCGTGAACGACGGCGTGGACAACTGCCGCACCGACGCCAACGCCGACCAGGCCGACCTGGACGGGGACGCGATCGGCGATGCCTGCGACGACGACATCGACGGGGACGGCATCGCGAACGCCCAGGACAACTGCCCGACGCTGTCGAACGCCGACCAGGCGGACGCGAACAGCGACGGGCAGGGCGACGCGTGCACCGATCCGACCTACTACCTGCGCGGGCCCGGGATGTGCCAGACCGGCAGCGGGCCGGTCAGCATGTGGTGGATGCTGGGCCTCGCGGCGTTCCTGCTGCGGCGCCGGGAGCGCCGCGGCGAGGGCTGAACGGGCTCATCGTCCGCCGAACGGCTGGTCCTGGCCCCGCGTCGACAGGCGCGGGGCGGTGTCCATGAGGTCGGCGTCGATGGCGCGAGCCGCCTCCCGGCCCTCGGCGATCGCCCACACCACGAGGCTCGCGCCCCGGTGGGCGTCGCCCGCGGCGTAGAAGCCGGGCGCCGTGGTGCGGTAGGTCCCGTCGACCGCGACGTTCCCGCGCCGATCCAGGGCGGCTCCGACCTGCTCGGCCAGGGAGGCCGCGGCGGGGTGGACGAAGCCCATGGCGAGCACGAGCAGGTCGACCTCGTGCACCACCTCGCTGCCGGGCACGTCGACGAGCTTCACCCGGCCGTTGTCGCGGATGAGCTCGACCCGGCTCGCGTGCAGGCGGCCCAAGGTGCCGTCCTCGCCCTCGAGGTGCGTCGTGCGCAGGGCGTACTCGCGGTCGCCGCCCTCCTCCTGGCTCGAGGAGGTGCGGAAGATCAGCGGCCACTGGGGCCACGGGTTGTCGGGCGCGCGCTCGGCAGGCGGCGCCGGGAAGAGCTCGATCTGGGTGACCTCGGCGGCGCCCTGGCGCAGGGCGGTGCCCAGGCAGTCGCTGCCGGTGTCGCCGCCGCCTAGCACGATCACCCGCTTGCCCTCGGCGTCCAGGGGGCTGCGGTCCGAGTCGCCGGCGACCACCCGGTTCTGTTGCTCCAGGAAGCCCATCGCGAAGCAGACGCCGTCGAGGTCGCGGCCCGGGACGTCGAGGTCGCGGGCGACGCTGGCCCCGATCGCCACGAGCACCGCGTCGTGGCTGTCGCGCAGCGCGCGCCAGGTGGGCTCGACCCCGACCTCTACGCTGGTGCGGATCTCGATGCCCTCGGCACGCAGGATCTCCAGGCGTCGGTCGATGACCCACTTCTCGAGCTTGAAGTCGGGGATGCCGTAGCGGAGCAGGCCGCCCGCGCGGTCGCTCTTCTCGAAGACGGTCACGTGGTGCCCCGCCCGGTTGAGCTGCGAGGCGGCTGCGAGGCCCGCGGGGCCCGAGCCGACGATCGCGACGCGCATCCCGGTGTGGGCCCGCGGCGGGCGGGCCTGTACCCAGCCCTCGGCGAAGGCGCGCTCGACGATCTCCTTCTCGATCTGCTCGATGGTGACCGGCGGCAGGTTGATCGACAGGGTGCACGCCGCCTCGCAGGGGGCCGGGCACAGGCGTCCGGTGAACTCCGGGAAGTCGTTGGTGCTCGCCAGCGCCCGCCACGCCGCCTCCCAGCGGTCGTGATACACGAGGTCGTTCCAGTCGGGGATCAGGTTGCCCAGCGGGCAGCCCTGCTGGCAGAAGGGGATGCCGCAGTCCATGCATCGGCCCGCCTGGCGGGCGGACTCGTCGGCGGGGCGCTCCTCGTAGACCTCGCGCCAGTCCTGCAGGCGCTCCGCGACCTCCCGCCGCGGGGCGGTGCGCCGCGGCCACTCCTTGAATCCGGTGAGCTTGCCCATCAGCTCGCCCCCCGGCGCGCCGCGTCGCCATCGATGGGCGTGTTCGCCGCCCCGCCCTGCCGGTGTAGTCGCGCACGGCGCTGCTGGAGCACCCGCTTGTACTCGGTGGGCATCACCTTCACGAACCGCGGCACCATCAGCTCCCAGTTGTCGACGATCCGCTGGCCGACGGCGCTCCCGGTGAACCGGACGTGGTCCTCGATCAGCCCGAGGACGAGCCACAGATCGGACTCCTCCAGCAGCGACTCCAGCTCCACGAGGCCGTGATTGCACTTCTTCCGGAAGTCGCCGTCGCGGTCGAAGACGTAGGCGGTTCCGCCGCTCATGCCCGCGGCGAAGTTGCGGCCGGTGGGGCCGAGCACGACGACGACCCCGCCGGTCATGTACTCGCAGCCGTGGTCGCCGACGCCCTCGATCACCGCCTGGGCGCCCGAGTTGCGCACCGCGAACCGCTCGCCGCCCTGGCCGCGCACGAAGGCCTGGCCGGAGGTGGCGCCATACAGGGCCGTGTTCCCGATGATCACGTTGTCCTCGGGGACGAGGCGGGAGTCCCGGGGCGGGTAGGCGACGAGGCGGCCCCCCGACAGGCCCTTGCCGAAGTAGTCGTTGGCGTCGCCCTCGAGGTGGAAGCTCACCCCGCGGGCGAGGAAGGCGCCGAAGCTCTGCCCGGCGCAGCCGGTGAAGCGCACGTCGATGGTGTCGTCGGGCAACCCGGCGGCGCCGTGGACGCGAGCGACCGCGCCGGAGAGCATCGCGCCCACCGCGCGGTCGGCGTTGGTGATCGATATCGCGATCTCCACCCGCTTCTCCCGGGTGATGGCGTCGCCGACCCGGGCGATCAGCGTGCGATCGAGGTGATCGCCGTGGATGTCGGCCTGGGGGATGGTCTGACGCCGGGGGACGCTCTCGGGCGCGTCGGGCTCGGCGAGGAGCATGGACAGGTCCAGCGAGCGGGCCTTCCAGTGGTCGACGTCGGTGCGGGTGCGCAGGCGGTCGACGCGCCCGACCATCTCGTCGAAGGTGCGGAACCCGAGCTTGGCCATCCACTGGCGGACCTCCCGGGCGACGAACCGGAAGAACCGCTCCACGTGGGCCGGGTCGCCGGCGAAGCGCTCCTCCAGCTCCGGGTCCTGGGTGGCGATGCCGACCGAGCAGGTGTTCAGGTGGCACTTGCGCAGGAGCACGCAGCCGAGGCTCACCAGCGGCGCGGTGCTGAACCCGAACTCCTCGGCGCCGAGCAGCGCGCCCACCACCACGTCGCGGCCGGTGCGGAGGCCGCCGTCGACCTGCACGCGGATCCGGCTGCGCAGGTCGTTCTGGACGAGCACCTGCTGGGTCTCGGCGAGGCCCAGCTCCCAGGGCAGGCCGGCGTGCTTGAGGGAGGAGAGCGGCGAGGCTCCGGTGCCTCCCGAGGCGCCCGCGACGATCACGCAGTCGGCGCGCGCCTTGGCGACCCCCGCGGCGATCGTGCCCACGCCGACCTCGCTGACGAGCTTCACGCTCACCCGGCCGTCGTGGTTGACCGTCTTCAGGTCGTAGATGAGCTGAGCGAGGTCCTCGATGCTGTAGATGTCGTGGTGGGGCGGCGGCGAGATCAAGGTGACCCCGGGGGTGCTGCACCGCACGCGGGCGATGCGCTCGCTCACCTTGTGTCCGGGGAGCTGACCGCCCTCGCCGGGCTTGGCGCCCTGGGCGATCTTGATCTGCAGCTCGTCGGCGTTGACGAGGTACTCGGCGTGCACCCCGAACCGGGCGCTCGCCACCTGCTTGATCGCGCTGCGGCGGAGGTCGCCGTTGGCGTCGGGGGTGAACCGCGCCGGCTCCTCGCCGCCCTCGCCGGTGTTCGACTTGCCGCCGAGGCGGTTCATCGCGATGGCCATGGTCTCGTGGGCCGAGGCGCTGATCGAGCCGAAGGACATCGCGCCGGTGCAGAACCGGGTGAAGATCGCCTCCTCGGGATCGACCTCGGACAGGGGCACGGGCTTGTCGCCGGGCAGGATCTCGATCATCCCGCGCAGGGTGGCCAGGCCGTCGCTCTCCTCGGTCGCCAGGCGGGAGTACTCGGCCCAGATCGCCTCGTCGTCTTCCTGGATCGCGGCCTGGAGCCGGGTGATGGTCGCCGGGTTCCACTTGTGGCGCTCGCCGCGCCGCCGCCACTGGTAGTCCCCGCCGACGGGCAGGTCGTCGGGGTCGAGCCAGGCGTCGGGGCCGAAGCCGCGGGCGTGGCGCTCGCGAACCTCCCGGTCGAGCTCCCGCAGGCCGATGCCGCGCAGGCGGCTCGGGGTGCCGGTGAAGTGTCGGTCGACCAGCTCGCGGTCGAGGCCCACGCACTCGAAGATCTGGGCGCCCCGGTAGGACTCGATGGTGCTGATGCCCATCTTGGACATCACCTTGAGCAGGCCGTAGTCGACCGCCTTGATGTAGCCGGCGACCGCCTCGTCCGGGGTCAGCTCGAGGCGCCCGTCCTCGCACATGGCGCGCAGGGTGTCCAGCGCGAGCCACGGGTTCACCGCGGCGGCGCCGAAGCCGATCAGGGTGGCGAAGTGGTGGATCTCCCGAGCCTCGGCGGTCTCGACGACCAGGCCGCTGAGCATGCGCGTGCCCTCGCGGATCAGCGCCTGGTGCACCGCGGAGAGTGCGAGCAGCGCCGGGATGGGCGCGTGGCGCGCGTCGGCGTCGCGGTCGGTGAGCACGAGCAGGCTGTAGCCCTCGTCGACCGCGTCGACCGCAGCCTCGCACAGGGTGTCGACCGCGCGGGACAGCGCGTCCGGGTCGCTCGGCTCGTAGAGCATGGGCAAGGGCTTCACCTCGAACACGCCGACGCCTTCCTGGACCGCGCTCACCGTCTCGAGCTGGCTGTTCGTGAGGATCGGCGTGGAGAGCACGATGTCGTGGCAGGCCTCGGGGGTCTCCTCGAAGGTGTTGCCGCCGCCGACGATCACCGTGCGCAGGCTCATGACCAGGCGCTCGCGGATCGGGTCGATCGGCGGGTTGGTGACCTGGGCGAAGAGCTGCTTGAAGTAGTGGAACAGGGGTGGCGAGCGGTCGGAGAGGACGGCGAGGGGGGTGTCGCTGCCCATGGAGCCGATGGGCTCCTTGTGGCTCTCGGCCATGGCGGAGAGCAGGATCCGGAGGTCCTCGTCGGTGTACCCGAAGGCGCGCTGCAGCGCCTGCAGGTCGGGCCCGGCGACCGGTGGCCGGGCCGGCATCTCGGGGAGATCCTCGATGGGGAACTGGTTGTGCTCCAGCCAGCGTCGGTAGGGGAACCGACCGGTGATGTCCTCCTTGACCTCGGCGTCGTCGATGATCTCGCCCGCGTCGATGTCGACGATCAGCATCCGGCCGGGCTGCAGCCGGCCCTTGCGCACGATGCTGCGGGCCGGGATCTGCAGGGCGCCGACCTCGGAGGCGAGGACCACGCGCTGGTCCTCGGTGACCACGAACCGCGCTGGTCGCAGGCCGTTGCGGTCGAGGGTGGCGCCCACGAGGTGGCCGTCGGTGAACGCGATGGCCGCGGGGCCGTCCCAGGGCTCCAGCAGGGACGCCGAGTACTCGTAGAAGGCGCGCCGATCGTCGTCCATCAGCTCGTGGTTCTCCCACGCCTCGGGGATCATCATCATCAGCGCGTGGGGGAGGCTCCGGCCGCCGAGGAACATCAGCTCCAGCATGTTGTCGAACTGACCGGAGTCCGACCCGCCGGGGACGATGATCGGGAACAGCCGCTCGATGTCGCCGAACTTGCCCGACTGCAGGCGCGCGCGCCGGGCCGTGGTCCAGTTGCGGTTGCCCCGCAGGGTGTTGATCTCTCCGTTGTGGCAGATGTAGCGGAAGGGCTGGGCGAGGTCCCAGGTGGGGAAGGTGTTCGTCGAGAACCGGGAGTGGACCACCGCGATCGCGCTCACGAGATCCTCGTCGCGCAGGTCGGGGTAGAACCGGGGGAGCTGGGTCGGGGTGAGCAGGCCTTTGTAGACCAGGGTCTCGGCCGACAGGCTGCACACGTGGAACCGGCCGTCCGGGTCGATACCGGCCTCGCGGATGCGCCGCTCGGCGATCTTTCGGATCACGTACAGCTTGCGCTCGAAGGCGCTCGGGACCACGCGGCGGCGGGCCACGAAGACCTGGCGGATCACCGGGAGCACGCTGTGGGCGATGCGGCCGAGGTGCCGGGTGTCCACGGGGACGTCGCGCCAGCCGACCAGCCGCTGGCCCTCCTCCTCGATCACCGCCTCGAGGATGCCCTCGCACGCGGCGCGGCGCTCCGGGTCGGCGGGGAAGAACACCTGGCCCACGCCGTAGCGGCCGGGCCGCGGCAGGTCGAGGGCCTCCGCGGCGGCGATCCGGTCGAAGAACCGGTGGGGAAGCTGGAACAGGATGCCGGCGCCGTCCCCCGTCTCGGGGTCACAGCCGGTGGCGCCGCGGTGGGAGAGTCGACAGAGGATGTCCAGCGCGTCCTGGATGATGCTCTGGGAGCGCACCCCCTGGATGTGGGCGACGAATCCGATACCGCACGCGTCGTGTTCGGTGCTCGGGTCGTACAGCCCGTGTCCCTTCGATGTGTCGTAGCCCATGCTCCCCCTGCTGAATGGCCATTCACCTCTCTATTCGCACGAGGGAGGGTGCCGCAAGCAGCATTGTCGTGACGGTTCCCCCGCTGGCGTGTACCATGCCCCCGCGCCGACGAGGAGGGCCGGATGTGGGGGATGTTGCTCGCGAGTCTCGCTTGGGGTGCGCCCGCGCTGCAGGCTCGCCTGGCCGAGGTCGCCCCCCTGCGGTCCCAACGCCTCGTGCACGACGCGCCCGCCATCCCGCCCGAGGCCTACCAGGAGGTCGCGAAGGGCGAGGTGGCCACCGGGTTGCAGGACGTCGACGGCTACGCGGCCAAGAAGGCGTGGGGCGTGGCGGTCGTCGACGTGCCCATCGCCCGGTACTGGGCGGCGATCAACGACGACCCGGGCAAACAGACGAACGGGCTGATCGAGCACGTCAAGGTGCTCGCCGGCAAGGTGTGTGCGCCGGACCGCACCGTGTTCCAGTACCTTCCCGTGACCCTCATGAGCGACCGGTGGTGGGTGGCGAAGATCTCGGTCAACAAGGCGCTCCAGGAGCGGACGGAGGGGCGCGTGCGGGAGATGGAGTGGCAGAGCGTCCACGAGGACGCCTTCGCCGACCCGCAGGTGGATGCGTGGGTCCAGGATGGGGTGCAGGTCGGGTTCACCAAGGGGGCGTGGTGGCTCGTGGACCTGGACGGCGCGCACACGCTGGTCGAGTACTACGCCTGGAGCGATCCGGGCGGGCGCGTCCCCGCCGGTCTCGCGAGCCGCTTTGCCGCGGGGAGCATCTCGGGCACCCTGAAGGAGATGGCAAAGATCGCTCTCGGTGACCCGGGGTGCCCGATCGAATGAGCCACGTGGTCTCCGAGGCGCTGCTCGTGGTGTTGGGCCTCGTGGGGGCGTGGGGGGCGCGGCGGGCTCCGAGCCCCGCGCGGCTCTACTGGCTGCTCGGGATCGGCACGATCGTCCTCGCCGCGGCCGTGGGCGCGCTCGAGTACGCGGGGCTTCGCGTGGAGGGCGTGCACGCGGTCCTGGTGGACCTCTCGATGGTCGTGGGCATCGCGGGCCTGTTGGCGGGTGCGCTGTCGACCTTCTGGGTCACCGTGCCGAGCCTGCCCTTCGCCGGGCTGATCTTCGCCGGGCTCGCCGCGGTCCGCTTCGGGCTGGGGACAGCCTGGCAGGGGCTGGCGATGCTCGGCATCGCGCTGGCGGGCCTCGCTGCGCGCTCCCGGAACCCGCGTGGCGCGGCGCTGGCCTTCGCCGGCGTGCTCGTGCTCGCCGTGGGGCAGCCGCTGTCGGGGTTCCTGCCCGAGGCGGGCGCCTTCGAGCCCATGGACGGGTTCCACCTGGCGCTCGGGGTCGCGCTCCTGTGCCTGGGGCTGGCCGCCGGATCCGCAACGAGTGCTCCGGAGGCCGAGCCGGCGAGCCGTTAGGGATCCCGAAGTTCCCCGGCGCGCTGGTAACATTGAGTTGGAGACCCGCTGAAGACCCGGACCACACCCGCCCGCCGGAGGAGGGGATGGACGTTCCGCCGCACCCGCACATCGGCCTGGCGACGGTCACCTGGGTGCTCGAGGGGGAGCTGGCGCACCGGGACAGCCTGGGGTCGCACCAGGTGATTCGACCGGGCGCCGTGAACTGGATGACCGCAGGGCGGGGCATCGTGCACTCCGAGCGCTCGGCCGAGGAGGGCCGGGGCGAGCGGCGGCGGATCCACGGCCTGTAACTGTGGGTGGCGCTGCCCGTCGAGCACGAGGAGTGTGCGCCCAGCTTGCACCACGTCGCCGCCGCCGAGCTGCCCGAGGTGGAGCAGGACGGGGTGCGGCTGCGGATACTCGCGGGCTCGGCGTGGGGGGTGACCTCCCGGGTACCGACGCACTCCTCGCTGTTCTGCGTCGAGGCCACCGTGTCCGCGAAGGGGGAGCTCGCCCTCCCCGAGGAGCACCCCGAGCGGGCCGCCTACCTGCTGCACGGCGACGTGGTCGTCGGGGAACGCCGCTTCGAGGCCGGTCGGTTGTTGGTCTTCGCGGAGGGCGCGGTGCGGATGCGCGCCCCGGCGGGTGGGCGAATGCTCCTGCTCGGCGGGCGACCCGTGGGGCAGCGGTTCATGGAGTGGACCTTCGTGTCGAGCCGCCGCGAGCGGATCGCGCAGGCCAGGGACGACTGGCGCGAGGGGCGCTTCCCGACCGTGCCGGGCGACGAGGAGGAGCGGGTCCCCCTTCCGGGGTAGCCTCGGTGCATGTCCACCACCCACCCGCTCCCCGATCTCTACGCGCGCTGGATGGCCGAGGCGCTCCCGGGCCCGGTTCCCGGCGAGCCCCGCGCCACCTGCGAGGACTGCGCGATGTGCGTGAAGGGCGACGGAGCCCTTCCCACGGCCATGTACGCCTTCGACGCCGAGGTGAAGTGCTGCGTCTACCTGCCGCGGCTACCGAACTTCCTCGCCGGGCGCGCCCTGCACGGGGAGGGGGCCGCGAGCGTGCAGGCGCGGATCGAGGCCGGGGTCGGCGTCACCCCGCTCGCCCTGGAGCAGCCACCCGCCTACGACCTGCTGTACCGCAACAGCGTCAACACCATCGGGCGGAGCCGGACGCTGCGGTGCCCGCACTTCGTGGAGGAGGGCGGCCGGTGCGGGATCTGGCGGAGTCGCGACGCCCTGTGCAGCACATGGTTCTGCCAGCATGATCGCGGTGCGGTGGGCGCCGCCTTCTGGACCGCCCTGCGCGACCTGCTCACGACCGTCGAGGCCCGCCTGGCCCTGTGGGCGGCCCGAGAGGACGGGATCGTCTCCGAGGTGCTGGCCCGCCTGATCCCACGCACGGCCCACGACCGGGAGCCCGAGCCCGAACCGGACGGGCCCGCGGTCGACGGGATCCCCAGCGAGGCCACCCAGCGGGCCCTGTGGGGGGAGCGGCGCGGCCAGGAGGCCGCGTTCTACGAGGCGTGCGCGGCGCGGGTCGACGTGCTGACCTGGGCCGACGTCCTCGCGATCGGCGGCGACGAGGTGGCGGTTCGCGCCGAGGTTGCGGCGGACCGCTGGTCGGAGCACGCCGACGTCACGCTGCCCGAGCGGCTGGTCGTCGGGCGGTTCGAGATCGCGGCACGCCGCACGGGTGGAGTGCGCGCGGTCTCCTTCTCGAGCCTGGACGCGATCGACCTGCCCGACGCGCTCCTCGGCCTGCTCCCGGTCTTCGACGGCCGAGAGGTGAGCGAGGTGCTGGCAGAGATGAACGAGCGGTGGAACGTCGAGATCGATCCGGCGTTCCTGCGCCGCCTCGTGGACTGGCAGATCCTCGTCGAGCCCTAGCAGGGCTCGGTCCGGGTTTCTCCCGAGACCTGCCATCCCGGGCCGCGCCCGAACTGGCCGTTCGACGCGGCCGAGATTCTGCCAGCGACGCGGCCCCAGGCGCCGAGGACGCGTCGCTCCCGGCACCTTTCGGGCGAGTCGGGTCGGAGCTGGGCGGCGTTCAGCAGGGCACGTTGGTCTGTACGTGCCTTGCCGATGGCTGACCGCTGAAAGCCGGCCGCCTCCTGCGATCAGCCCCGACTGACTAGATGTCGGCCATCGCGCCTTCGTAGAAGCTGTCGAGTACGTCCATGTACTTCTGCTCGACGGCCTTGCGCTTGACCTTCATGCTCGCGGTCAGCTCGCCACCCTCGATGCTGAAGTCCTCGGGCAGGATGGCGAACTTCTTGATGGTCTCGTAGCGGGCGAGCTCTCTGTTCATCCGGTCGACCGCCTCCTGCACTATCGCCTTTACCTTCGGGTCGTCGGCGAGCTGCTCGTAGGACAGGTCGCCCAGGCCCTGATCGGCCGCCCACTTCGCGATGGAGTCCGGGTCCAGGGTCACGAGCGCGGTGCAGTAGTTGCGCTTGTTGCCGTGCACGAGCACCTGCGAGAGGTACGGGCACTCGGCCTTCAGGCGCGACTCGAGGTGGCCCGGGGCCACGTACTTGCCGCCCGAGGTCTTGATCAGGTCCTTCTTGCGGTCGGTGATCCGCAGCTTGCCGTCCGGGTCGATCTCGCCGATGTCGCCGGTGCGCAGCCAGCGGCCGTGCATCGTCTCGGCGTTCGTGTCGGGCAGGCCGCGGTAGCCGCGCATGATGCCGCGGGAGCGAATCAGGATCTCGCCGTCCTCCTCGAGGGTGACGGCCTCGGTGCCGGGCAGGGGCTTGCCGACGGTGCCGAAGCGGTACTCGTGGGGGAGGTTCACGAAGCTCGCCGCGCTCGACTCGGTGAGGCCGTAGCCCTCGAGGATGAGCACGTCGGCCGCGTGGAAGAACTCGGCCATCTCGCGGGAGAGGGGCGCCGAGCCGCTGATGAAGAACCGCAGCCGGCCGCCGAAGGTGGCCTTGATCTTGCCGAAGACCAGGCGGTCCGCCAGCGCGCCCTTGAGCGCGAGGAGACCCGAGGGCTCCGTGCCCTGCTGGCGGGCCTTGGAGACCTCGCGGCCCACGCCCACCGACCACTTGAAGATGTTGTACTTCAGGCCGCCGCCGGCGCGGGCGGTGCTCACGACGCGGTTGTAGACCTTCTCGAAGATGCGCGGCGCGGCCGCCATGAAGGTCGGCTTGACCACCGACAGGTTCTCGACCAGCTTCGGGATCCGCCCGTCGATGGCGGTGGGGATGCCCATCATCAGGATGGACACCTCCAGGACCTTGCCGAAGGAGTGCGAGAGCGGGAGCCACAGGTACTGCTTGTCGTCGTGGGACAGCAGCCCGAGGCCCGCCATCGCCTCCGCGGTGTAGACCCAGCAGTCGTGGAGCAGCTCCACGCCCTTGGGCCGGCCGGTGGTGCCCGATGTGTAGATCAGCGTCGCGAGCCAGTCGAGCCGGATGCGGTGGATGACCTCCTCGAACTCGTCGGGGTGCTCTTCGTGGTGCTCCTGTCCGAGCTTCTCGAGCTCCGCCAGCGAGATCACCCAGCCGTCGTGGCCCGCGCCGTCGGTGAAGGTGATCACCTTTTCGACCTGGCCGAGGTTGTCCTTCTCCTCGATGAGCTTGTCGACCTGACTCGCATCTTCGACGAAGCAGAACCGGCTGCTGGAGTCCGTGAGGATGAAGGTGCACTCCTCGGGGGTGTTCGAGGGGTAGATCGTGGTGGTCGCGCCGCCGGCGCACAGGATGCCGAGGTCGGCCAGCACCCAGTCGACGCGGGTGTGGGACAGGATCGCCACCCGCTCCTCGTCCTGCAGGCCGAGGGCACGCAGGCCCGCGGCGATGGCGCGAACGCGCTCGTGGACCTCGGCCCACTTCATCGTCTGCCAGTTGTCGCTGGCGTCCGGGTAGTAGAAGGCGTCCCAGTCGGGCGTCTCGGTGATGCGGTGCAGGTACATCTCTGAGACCGAGTTGAACCCGGAGACCTCGGCGGCCGGCACGGCGGTGCGGGCGCTGAAGGGCGGCGGATCGAGGTCGGCGGGAGCCGGCTTCTCCTCGGCCTTCTCGGGCTCGGCGGCGTCGGCCTTCTCGGGCTCGGCGGCGTCGGCCTTCGGCGTGGTGTCGGCCTTCTCGGGCTTCTTCGACTCGGGAGCGTTCTTCGTTTCGTCTGTGCCGGAGTCGGTGCCGGTCTCGGACATGGGGGTCCTCCTGGTACGAGCGTCGATTCCCCCGAATATGTCAGTGAGAGGGGCCTGTAAAGCCGTTAGCTTGCGTGGCCTCGGTCACCTTTTTCCGGCTGGTGCGACGGGTGGATCCGAGGAGGTCCGATGTCCCCTGTCGCTGCCGACGTGCTCGCCGCCCGAGAGGGCGATCGCAAAGCCTTCACCTTCGTCGTCGAGGTGTCCAGCGCGATCGCCCATCGGTGATCGGCTAGCCGCATGAACCAGTTGGAAACGCCGTCATCCGCAGCCCCCAAACGAAACCCGGGTCGGTATTCGGCCGCGGTTCGGGTCGGCGA
>Ga0114931_10003420_pt1 | contig 20124 bp, 18 predicted proteins | sample 2SBtaG_FD_89579 | JGI IMG/M metagenome (GOLD analysis project Ga0114931, IMG submission 89579) | Deep subsurface microbial communities from Kolumbo volcano to uncover new lineages of life (NeLLi) - 2SBTROV14_V59a metaG | ecosystem: Environmental > Aquatic > Marine > Volcanic | place: Kolumbo...
AAGCCGGGCTGGCCCTCGAAGCGTCTCTGCAGCGAACGCTGATCGGCTCACCCAACCAGGTCGAGGCCATCCGCGCCAACCTCGAGAAGCGCCCCCCGGCCTTTGGCGACCCGGAGTAGGCTCGGAGGCGAGAGATCGGTGCGCGAAGCTGGCTGCCCCATTGCGAGCCTCCTCCTGAGCGCTGTGTGGATGCTCTGGAGCCCCGCGCTGGGCTGCGCTGTCGCCGGTGCTCCGCCGGAGCGCCACCTCGAGCCGGCGGCGGCCGCCGCGCATTCTCCTGCGGAGCTGGCAGGCCCCTGGCGGTCCGAGCCCTGCGCCACGCGCAACCATCCGAGGCTCCTCGACCTGCACGTGGAAGGAACCTTCCGGGCAAAGGATCTCATCAGCCCCTGCCCCGAGCCGTGGCGTTGCATCTGGTCGGGCGTCGAGGTAACGGAAGGCTCCTGGCAGCTGGAAGGGAGCCGGGTGTTGCTTTCACCCGGGGTGCCTGACGGCATCGCGCGCCTTGCCAGTGTGCTGGAATGGGTGCGCCCGGATACAACGGAAAGCGGACGGGATTCCCTCGACAGCCAGGACGGCTGCCACTTCGAGCGAGTGCCCAGCCCTGACCCGGTGCCCCTCGCGCCGCCATCGGAGACCCAGCCGGGACAATCCCCGAGCGAAAAACCCGCCGCCGGGCCCTAGCCCGGGCCGCGCGTTCCGCCGTCTCCCGCGAAGCTCCCGTGGCGGCCGACTCCGGCGGCGAAGCGCTCTGCCCCCTCCCGCGTCTCACCATTGCGAATCACCCCAAGGCCCAGCTCGGTCTCCCGGGAGAGCGCGGCCTCGAGATCCTGCCCACGCTGTTCATAGAGCGACTGCCGGTCTGCACGCAGGCAGACTTGGGGAAACGCGGCCAGCTCGTGGGCCAGAGCCTCGGCGGCCTGGCGCGCACGACCGTCCGCCACGATGCGGTCCGCGAGACCGATCCGCAGGGCTTCGTCGGCAGCGACGGGTCGCCCGGTCAGGATCAGATCCATGGCGCGTCCAAAGCCTACGAGACGCGGAAGCCGGACCGTACCCCCATCCACCAGCGGCACTCCAAAACGCCGACAGAAGACGCCAAACACCGCGCTCTGCTCCACGACGCGTAGGTCGCACCACAACGCCAGCTCGAGCCCGCCGGCCACGGCGTGGCCCGCCACCGCAGCGATGACCGGCTTGTGCAGCATGAGGCGCGTGGGCCCCATCGGGCCGTCGCCTTCGAGACGCACCTGGTTCGCGTTCTCTTGCCGCCCGCTGGCCACCTCCTTCAGGTCTGCCCCGGCACAGAAGCACCCCTGATCGCCAAAGAGCACTGCGACGTTGGCAGCTTCGTCGGCCTCGAAGGCCCGGAAGGCGGCTGCCAGCTGGGCCGCCGTGTCGCGGTCGACCGCATTGCGGCGCCCGGGACGGGAGAGGATCACGGTCGTCACGGGTCCGCTGCGTTCGCTGCGTACAGACATGGGGCTCCTTCCATTGGATTCCGGCGGCTAGCGGAAGCGCGAGAAATCGGGCTCTCGCTTCTCGTGGAAGGCCTCCACGCCTTCGCGGGCCTCCTCGCTATCCACGAAGAGGTCCAGGTGGTCGAATGCGATTTGTCCAATTCCTGCGAGGGCTTCGGAGTCTGCATTGAAGCTGTGCTTTAGCACGCGCAGGGCCGTCGGACTTCTGCGGAGCAGCTCGTCCGCCCAACGCCTCACCTCGCCACGCAACGCTTCGCCGGGAACCACGGCGTTCACCAGCCCCAAGCGCTCCATGGTGGCGGCGTCGTAGAGGCGGCAGCAGTACCAGACCTCTCGCGCTCGCTTTTCACCGAGGATGCGCGCCAGGTAGGCGGAGCCAAAGCCGGCGTCGAAGGAGCCTACCTTGGGGCCCGCCTGGCCAAAGCGCGCGTGCTCCGCCGCGAGGGTCAGGTCGCAGAGCACGTGCAGCACGTGCCCGCCCCCCACGGCGGCGCCATTGACGGCGGCGATCACCGGCTTGGGGATGTCCCGGATCACGCGGTGTAGCGCCTCCACCTCGAAGAGGCCGCTCTCGCTGGGACCGTAGTCGCCGCTCTGCTGGCGCTGCTTCTGGTCCCCGCCCACGCAAAAGGCCCGCTCCCCCTCGCCCGTGAGGCACACGACCCCGACACTGCGATCCGCCCAGGCCTGTTTGAAGGCGTGGATCAGCTCCTCGACGGTGTGGGCGGTGAACGCGTTCATCCGCTCGGGTCGGTCGATCCGGATCCATGCGAGGCCCTCCTCGACCTCGTAGCGGATATCGCTGTAGCCGTCGCCGTGCATGGCTTCCCCCCTACTCCTCCGGCGCAGGCTCCGCCTCCAGCTCGCGACGCGAAACACGAACTCGCGTCAGCCGGCTCCCGGACATGTCCTCCACCGCGATCTCGAAGCCCGACAACGAGATCCGATCGCCGGGGCGCGGTGCGCGACCCAGAGTATTGAAGACCAGCCCGCCGAGAGAGTCCCCCCGCTCGGCGGGGACTTCCCAGCCGGTCTCGCGGTTGAAGTCGAGCACCTTCACGCGGCCCAGGGCCGCAAAGCTTCCGTCCGGGAGTGCCTGGATGGTCTGCAACTCCTCGCGATCGAACTCGTCGCGGATCTCCCCGACGATCTCCTCCAAGATGTCCTCCTGGGTGCACAGACCCTGGGTGACACCAAACTCGTCCTTGACGACGGCCATGTGTGTGAAGCCGCGCTGCATCTCGGTGAGGAGCGGCAGGATCGGCTTGCGCTCGGGAACCCGCATCACGGGTTTCAGGATCTCGCGCAGGTCCTGCCCACCGTCGCGTTCCAGCTGGATTACATCCTTCAGGTGCACCATGCCCAGCACGTTGTCGATTTCTCCCTCGTAGATCGGGACGCGCGTGTAACGCTCGCCCAGGATCTGCTCCAGCAGCTCGGCCGGCTCGGACTCGATGGGAAAGGAAACGATCTCCGTGCGGGGCACCATGATCTCCTCGACCGTCATCTTGGCGGCGCCCGCGGTGGCACCGATGATCTCCAACGGTGTGGTATCCCGTTGCCCTGCGCGACTGGCGCGGGACAGGCGCAGCACGGCCTCCATGGCAGCCGAGTCTTCTTCGGGCCCGGTTCCACCCACACGGCGGACCACGGGCTCCACGATCCGGTCGAAGATCAGGTGGACCGGCCGCAGGAGCTGGTGCAATACGTAGATCGGCAATGCCACCGCGAAGGCGATGCGACGCGGGTTCCGGGCGGCGGCGGCCTTGGGCAGCACCTCGCAGAAGATCAACACGAGCAGGGTCATCACCACCGTGGAGACGAGGATGCCCGTTCCCTCGCCCAGGTAGGCCACGGCCAGGGCGGAGGCGGCGGAAGCCGCCAGGATGTTCACGAGGTTGTTGCCCAGCAGGATCGTCACGAGCAGGCGCGAGGTGTGTCCGAGCAGATCGCGCACGGCAAGGGCCGAGGGCCCCCGCAGCGCCTCGACTTCCTCCTCCACCTCGTGTCTGGCGAGGCGCATCAACGCGGTCTCGCTGCCCGAAAAGAAGGCGGAAAGCACGAGGCTCACAGCCACCACCACCAGAAGGGTCACGGCTTCCATGCAGACGGGGACTCCTCAAGAGCACGCCAGCGGCGATCGCCGGGCAGGAGGCGCGGGCCACCCAGCGGGGACGGGGCTTGTGGCTGACTAGTGGCTCCCAGTGGGGACCTCCCGGAAGGGCTTGCCCTTGTCCAACCGGGTCTCCCCCGGCAGTCCGAGCACACGCTCGGCGATCACGTTGCGCAGGATCTCGTCCGTGCCCCCCGCGATGCGTAGCCCGGGCGAGCCCAGGTACGACTCCTGCCAGAGCCCGTCCTGGGGCACGAGCGAGCGATCCAGCAGGCCGCCCATGGCGCCCTCCAGCTCCATGGCAAAGGCCGCGATCTCCTGGCCAAAGGGCGCACCGATAGCCTTGCCGATCGAGCCCTCCGGGCCTGGCGTGCCTCCACGCGAGAGCGCCGAGAGCGTCCGGTAGCCGGTGTACTGAAGACCCTTCGAGGTGATGAAGATCTCCGCGAGGCGCTGGCGCACGGCGCTGTCCTCGATGGCCGGGCGGCCTCCGCGCCGGCACTGGCGCGCGAGGCGGAAGAGGTCCCGTACCCTCCCCGCACCCTGGCCGGAACCGATCGATACGCGCTCGTTCATCAGCGTCGTGATGGCCACCTTCCAGCCCTCGCCCACGCCCCCCAGACGGTTCGACTCGGGGACGCGGACGTCGGAGAAGAAGACCTCGTTGAAGCCCGAGCCACCATTGATCTGCTTGATGGGTCGGATCTCGACGCCGCGAGCGTGCATGTCCACAATGAAGTAGGTGAGCCCGTCATGCTTCGGGACATCCGGGTTTGTGCGGGTCACGACCATTCCCCAGTCGCTGAAGTGCGCCCCGGTGCTCCAGATTTTCTGGCCGTTGATCACCCACTCGTCGCCTTGCTTCACGGCACTGGTGCGCAGCCCGGCCAGGTCCGAGCCGGCGGCGGGCTCAGAGAAGAGCTGGCACCACACGACCTGGCCCCGCGCCATGTCGCGCAGATACTTCTCCTTCTGCTCCTCGCTACCGTGGGCCATCAGGGTGGGCCCGAGTATCCCGTGGCCGATACCGTAGATGTTCGGAGGCGTCCGGAAGTGGGACTCCTCCTGATTGAAGATCACGTTCTCCATGCGCCCCAGGGCCTGGCCTCCGAACTTCTTGGGCCAGGTCAACACCGCCCAACCGTTGTCGAACTTGGTGGCTTGCCAGTCCTTGGCCCGTTGGATGGCTTCGGCATCCTCGCGCTCTCCGAGCAGGTTGGGCTGGGTCTCGTCGGGGTTGACAGGCTGCATCTGCTGCTCGAGAAAGGCGCGCGCCTTGGCGCGAAAGGCGGCTTCCTGGGGCGTGTCGTCGAAGTTCATATCTTGCTCCTGGGATCTTTGGTTCTGCGCAGGGTGGGCTGGGCTAAACGAGGCGGGATTCGAGGCGGGAGACGAGCTTCTCGCGCCATTCGGCGAGGGAGCCGACCACGTGAGAGAGATACTGGGCGCGTCGGTAAAAGAGATGGCAGTCGTACTCCCACGTGAAGCCCACGCCCCCGTGCATCTGGATCATCTCCTCGCTGGCCAGGGCGAAGGCCTCGCAGCCCGCAATGTGCGTGCCACAAGCCGCGACCGGCAGCTCGTCGTTGTCTTCCGAGAGGGCCCAGGCCGCGTAGTAGCCGTTCGACGTCGCAATCTGGGTCTTGCCGAAGACATCTGCCATGCGGTGCTTCAGGGCCTGAAAGGACGCCACCGGCCGTCCAAAGGCGAAGCGGCCCATGGTGAACTCTCGGGTGAGGTCGAGGGCCCGCTCGGCCCCGCCGATCGCCTCCCAGCCCAGCATCACGGCCGCGCGGTCCAGGATGTCGCCGATCAGGGCCGCGCCCTGCCCCGCAGCTCCCAGGCGCTCCGCGGCGGCCCCAGCGAAGTCGAGCCTTGCCAGTGGTCGGCTTGGATCAAAGGATTTGAGGGCCGTACGCGTAACGCCCGACGTCCCGAGATCGACGAGTACCAGCGAGAGGCCGTCGCCCTCCTGCGCCGTCACCACGGCCAGGCCGGCGTCGGCACCGTCGGCGACGGGCAGCTTGCTGCCATGCAGCTGGCCCCCGTCGAAGCGGCTCTGCGCGCTCGGAGTGTCGAGATCTCCCAGACCCTCCGCCAGGGCGGCCGTGCCCACCAGCTCCCCCGCCGCCAGGCGCGGCAGGTACTGCTTCTTCTGCTCCTCGCTGCCCGCCTGCAGCAGGGCTTCCGTGGCGAGATAGACGGACGAGGAGAAGGGAACCGGCGCCAGCGCGCGCCCGAGCTCCGTCGCGATCAGCACCAGCTCGAGGTATCCGAGACCGGCGCCTCCATACTGCTCGGGCACTGCGGCACCGCACCAGCCCATCTCGGCCACACCCTTCCACAGCTCCGCGTCATAGGCCTGGTCGGACTCCAGCACCGCCCGGCACGCATCCAGGCTCGCGTGTTCTTCCAGGAAGTCCCGCGCCGTCTTCTGGACGAACTTCTGGTCTTCAGAGAACTCGAGATTCAAGAGGGGCTCCTTTGATCGAGGCGTCAACCAGGCGAGGAGTATACGATGAGCGGGTTCTCATGCCCATCTACCGTCTTGGAGAGGCGCCGGGCTTCCCGCCCGCAGCCGCCGCGGAGCCCAGCGGGCTCCTGGCAGTGGGGGGCGATCTCCGCCCCGAGCGGCTGCTTGCGGCCTACGCCGCCGGGATCTTCCCGTGGTACGAAGAGCCCCCGATCCTGTGGTTCTCGCCGAACCCCCGGGCCGTGCTGCCGCTTGCCGGGCTGCACGTCCCCCGCCGGCTGCGCCGCACCCTCCGCCAGGGGCGCTTCCTGCTGCGCCTCGACACCGCCTTCGACGCGGTGGTCCGCGCCTGCGCCGCCCCGCGTCCCGGCGCAGAGGGCACCTGGATCACGCCGGAGATGATCGCCGCCTACGGCGAGCTGCACGCCCTGGGCTTCGCCCACTCCTGCGAGGCCTGGCGCGACGGGAAGCTGGTGGGCGGCGTGTACGGCGTCTCCCTGGGCTCCGCCTTCTTTGGCGAGTCGATGTTCCACCACGAGCGCGACGCCTCGAAGGCGGCGTTGGTGGGGCTCGCGTGGCAGCTGCGTGCCTGGGGCTTCACGCTCTTCGACGCTCAGCTTCAATCACCACACCTCGCGCGCTTCGGAGCCCAGGAGTGGCCCCGCAAGCGCTTTCTCCAGGCACTGCACAAGGCCGTGGCGCGGCCCACACGGCGGGGGCGCTGGCAGCTCGAGGTTCCGGGAGCACGCTAGAACCGGACCACCGTTCGGATCGACTCGCCGGCATGCATCAGGTCGAAGGCGTCGTTGATCTTCTCGAGGGGAAGCGTGTGGGTGATGAGGTCGTCGATGTCGATCTTCCCTTCCATGTACCAGTCCACGATCTTCGGCACGTCGCGCCGGCCCTTGGCGCCACCAAAGGCAGTACCCCGCCAGCTGCGGCCCGTCACCAGCTGGAATGGCCGAGTGGAAATCTCTTCTCCCGAGCCGGCAACCCCAATGATGATCGACTCCCCCCAGCCGCGGTGGCAGCACTCGAGCGCCTGGCGCATCACCTCGACATTGCCGATGCACTCGAAGCTGTAGTCTGCACCCCCAGCTGTCAACTCGACGAGGTGGGCCACGAGGTCCGCCTCGACCTCCGAGGGATTCACGTAGTGCGTCATTCCAAAACGTTCCGCGAGCGGCCGCTTGGCGGGGTTGAGGTCGACCCCGATGATCTGGTCGGCACCGGCGATGCGCAGACCCTGGAGGACGTTCAATCCGATGCCGCCCAGGCCAAAGACCACGCACTTTGCGCCCGCCTCCACCTTGGCGGTATTCAGCACCGCACCGAGCCCGGTCGTCACGCCGCAGCCGATGTAGCAGGCCTTGTCGAAGGGGGCGTCGCTGCGGATCTTGGCGACGGCGATCTCGGGCAGCACCGTGTACTGCGCAAACGTCGAGGTCCCCATGTAGTGGTAGAGTGTCTCGCCACGGCTGGAAAAACGACTGGTCCCATCGGGCATCAGCCCCTGGCCCTGGGTCTCGCGGATCGCGGTGCACAGGTTGCTCTTGCCGCTCAGGCAGGTCTCGCACTCTCGACACTCCGGCGTGTAGAGTGGGATCACGTGATCCCCGGGTACCACGGAACGCACGCCCTTCCCCACCTCGATCACCACGCCAGCCCCCTCGTGACCCAGGATGCTGGGAAAGAGGCCCTCGGGGTCGCGCCCGGAGAGCGTGTAGGCATCGGTGTGACACACGCCGGTCGCCTTGATCTCGACGAGGACCTCACCCGTCCGGGGGCCCTCCAGGTCCACCTCTTCGATGCGCAGCGGCGCCGCCGCTTCGCGCGCCACGGCAGCACGAACCTTCATGGCTTCCTCCTCGGTTTCCAGTGCGGTTTCGAGTGCGGCGTAGGAGCATAACCGAGGAAGCCTGCGGGGGCGCAGCGCCCGTGCTAACACCGCGTGGGTGAATCCCCGCCTCGACGAACTGCTGGCCCTCCTCGACCTCGAGGAGATCGACCTCAACATCTACCGCGGCCAGAACGAAGTGGGCCAGCGCGGGCGACTCTTCGGGGGCCAGGTCCTCTCCCAGTCCCTGGCGGCGGCCGGGCGCACGGTGGACGGGCTTTCCGCCCACTCCCTGCATGCCTATTTCCTGCGCCCGGGAGACCCGGAGATCCCCGTGCTCTACACCGTGGACCGCATCCGCGACGGACGCTCCTTCACGACGCGCCGCGTGGTCGCCATCCAGCACGGCCGCGCCATCCTCAACATGTCCGCCTCCTTCCACCGCAAGGAGCAGGGGTACGAGCACCAGCAGCCGATGCCCGACGCTCCAGAGCCGGAGAGCCTACCCACCTGGCGGGAGATGCTCCGGGACAACCGGGAGCGCATCCCCGACCTCGAGCAGCGCGAGGACCGCGGTACACCGCCCATCGACTTCCGCTTCGTGAACCTGCCGATCTTCCTGGGAGGCGACGTCAAAGCGGATCCCAACCTGATCTGGATCCGGGCGGACGGTGCCGTCCCAGACGACCCGGCCCTACATCAGTGTGTGCTCACCTATGCCACCGACATGTCGTTGATCGACACCATGATCCGGCACCACGGCCGCAGCGGACCCCTCGGACCCCCGGCGATGGCGGCCAGCCTGGACCACGCCGTGTGGTTTCACCGGCCGATCCGGACCGATGAGTGGATTCTCTACGCCCAGGAGAGCCCTTCTGCGGCGGCGGCCCGCGGCTTCGCGCGCGGTGCCCTCTACAGCCGGGATGGCGTCCTCATGGCGTCTGTGGCGCAAGAAGGCCTGGTGCGCCCGGCCCACGCCTAGTCCCGCTGCTGGCGCCTATAGATCTCCTCGAGTATCGCCGCTGCCGCGCGTAACGCCTCCGGGGCAAGCCCCTCGGCGAGCTGGTTGAAGCGGAGGGCCTCGGCCCGCGCATGCTCTGCCTGGTCTTCTCGGCCGTGGGCCGTCAAGGCAAAGAGGGGGGCCCTGCGATGACGCGGGTTCGGGAGAGGCTCCAGCAACCCCGCCTGGACCAGGGCGTCGACCAGACGCTGCACTCCCTGCCGCGCCGAAGCGAGACGGCGCGCGACGTCGCTCACTGTCCCGGGCTCGCGCCGCAGGGAACCGAGTACGGCCAGCCGAGCGGGACTGAAGCGCCGAGAACGAGGCTCCGAGCGCAGCCGGCCGGCTGCCTTCAGCACCCGATAGAGGCCCGCTCCCGGCTGCGTAAAGTGCGGAGGCTGCATATATGACAACATCTTGTCATATATTGACATATGTTGTCAATCCCAAACGGTTTGAAGATTTGTCGTCATTGAATAATATTCACTGTTGTGAATAGCGCTGTTTCGCCGTGTGCCTCCCCGAGCCGCAGAGAACGCGGGAAAGCCGAGACTCGGGTCCGCCTGCTGGCTGCGGCGCGCCATCACTTTGTGGCCAATGGCTTCGACGGCACTCGGCCGCAAGACGTCGCCGAGGAAGCGGACGTGGCGGTCGGCACTTTCTACGCGCACTTCGTGGACAAGCGGGGCGCGTTACTGGCCTTCACCGAGCAGGCGGCCGAGGAGTTGATGGGGCGCATGCGCGCCAGCGCGGGTGACGCGATGGACTTCGAGCTGCGATTGCGACGGTCGCTTCAGGCCCTGCTCGCCTATTCCGATGCCAACCCGGGGGTGCTGCGCGCCGCCTTCGCAGACGCCGCCGTGATCGCCGCCGGCCTGCCGCGCCGCGCCAGCCTGAGGGAACGCTTCGCCCAGAACCTCTCCCAGGGCCTACGCGCCGGAATCTCCACCGGCATGATCCACGCCGACATCGATCCCGAGCTCGCCGCCCAGGGCATCGTCGGCTACGTCCTCGAGGCCGTTGTCCACGGCCTCGAGCGGGGTATCGGCCGTGACGAACTCGTGGAGAATGTTACCCGATTCATCGGCCGCGCCCTGCTGTGCACCCGGCAAGGGGACGGCAACACAGGGGTCGTCAAGTGAAGCTTCGCTACAGCGAGGAGGAGCTGCTGCTCTCCCATGATTACGCGAGCCTCCAGATCGAGGCGGGGCGACGCCTCCATGGCGGTTTCGACGCGGCCGGGCGCTACATCTCGCCGCGGGAGCGGGTTCGGGGCCCCGCCCTCGACGCCTGGGCACAGGCACTCGAGGACCGCGGGGGAGCGCTGCTGGACGCCGACTCCTCGCTGCTGGCGGGCATCCGCTACCCAAGCCCCGCGCAGCTGAAGCTGCTGCTGCTGGAAGACCTCGGGCAGACCTTCTGGAACACGCTGACCATCACCGGCCACATCGAAGCGCGCGGTCGCATCCTGGCCGACATGACCTTTCCCGAGCTCCAGTCGGTCGTGGAAGAAGACGTTTCGGAGATGGAGGTGGGGCACCTGAACCAGGGGCTCTTGAAGGCCCACGGCCTCGACGAGGGCGGCGAGCCCGACAAGGGGATCGGCGGACACGACGTCATGTGGTTCGCCCTGCGCGACCTGGCCTTCGGCGCGGTGGACTACCCGGAGCCCGTGGTGCCCGAGAACATCGCCCGCCCAGAGGAGGAGATCGTCTTCGTCCCCGGCCTCTCGGACCCCATCCAACGCACGATCTACTTCCTCCTGAACCTGCTGATGATCGAGTTCCGTGCGGAGCGTGGCTTCTCCCTCACCGAGACCCTGCTGCGGGATCCAGAGCTCTTCACCAGCCGCCGCCCGCTGGCCTTGCACGCCGCCGAGATCGTCGGCCGCATCCGGCGGGACGAGGAGATCCACGTGCGCTCCCTGCGCCTGTACCTGGGGGAGATCCGCGGGCTGCACTTCAAGCTCGAGGGCGGCGGCCGCCTGGCCGGCACCGAGCTCGTGGACCGGCAGTGGCGGGGGATCGTCGCTTGGGCGACCGGGCAGCAGCCGCAGCTCGCCGCCCAACAGCAGCGAAAGATCTGCTACGAGCGCATCGCCAGACACCCGGAGGCGCAGCGCGTGCGCCAGGCCTTCGACGCCCTGGAAGAACGGGCGGAAGCAGCGTGAGCCAGGCGCAGCGGCTGTGTTTTCGCACCGAGGACGGGCTCGAGCTCGTCGCCGACGCCTACGGCGATGCGGGAGATCCGCCCGTGCTGCTCCAGCACGGCGGCGGCCAGACGCGCCACGCCTGGGGGGGCACGGCCCGGGCCCTGGCGGCCCGCGGCTGGTATGCCGTCGCCGTCGACCTGCGCGGCCATGGCGACAGCGGCTGGGCTTCGGACGGAGACTACACGCTGCAGCGCTACGGGCAGGACGCTCTGGCCGTGGCGCGGCAGCTGGGCCGCCCGCCTGCAGCTGTGGGTGCCTCCCTGGGCGGCCTCGCGTCTCTGATGGCCACGTCCCTCGCCCAGGAAGCCGAGACGCGTCCCTTCTCCGCCGTCGTGCTGGTGGACATCACGCCGCGCATGAACCTGCAGGGCGCGGCGAACGTCATCGGCTTCATGAGCGAGAACCTCGAAGAGGGCTTTGCAAGCCTGGACGAGGCGGCGGACGCCATCGCCGCCTACCTCCCACGCCGGCCGCGGCCGCGCAGCCTGGACGGCTTGCGCAAGAACCTGCGCCAGGGGGATGACGGGCGTTGGCGCTGGCACTGGGATCCTCGCTTTGTAAGCGGGAGCAAGCGCCCTGGTGTCGGCCTGCTTGCTGGCGATCTCGAGCGGGCGGCAGAGCAGCTGGACGTCCCGACATTGCTGGTGCGCGGCCGACTCTCGGAGCTGGTAGACGAGGAGCTCGCTCGCGATTTTCTGAGCCGCGTCCCCCACGCCCGCTACGTAGACGTCTCTGAGGCCGGCCACATGGTGGCGGGCGACCGCAACGACGCCTTCACCGAGGCTGTCGCGGAATTCCTGGAAGAGCTTCCGGTGCGCGTTTGAGCCCGGCCGCCTCGTCGGGCGAGCCGCGCGAGCCGCTCCCCGCCAAGCGCGGCTCCTGGCGGGACCACGATCACACGCAAGGCAGCCTGTGGACCGCGCTCTTCGTGCTGGCCGTGCCGCTACTCGCCACGAGCCTGGCCCAGGCCGCCTTCCAGCTGCTGGACCTCTCCATGGTGAGCCGGCTCGGGGAGACGCCGACCACCGCGGTCATCGTCACCAACCAGTCTGTGCGCCAGATCTTCTTCATGTTCGCCATGGGCATCTCCTTTGGCGCCCAGGCGCTGGTCTCCCGCCACATTGGAGCGGGGGAGACGGAGGCCGCCGAGCACGTCGCTGGCCAGGTACTCGTCCTCGGGGGCGGAATGGCCGCGCTGATCGCCTGCCTCGGACTGCTCGCCCCGAGGCCGATCCTCGCCGCGATGAACGTCGCTCCCGAGGTCCTCGAAGTCGGCGTTCCCTATGTGAGGCTCACGCTGCTGCTGGCCTTCGGCTTCGTCTTCAGCATGCTCTTCACCGGCATCCTGCAGGGTGCTGGCGACTCGGCCACGCCCATGAAGATCTCGATCGCAGCAGCGTCGGTCTCGCTGGGCTCCGAGTGGCTGCTGATCTTTGGCCACGGCCCCTTCCCGGCCCTGGGCATTCTCGGAGTGGCGTGCGGCCTGGCCGTAGGGCAGCTGCTGGGCGTCTCCCTGGCCCTTCGCGTGCTCTTCCGCGGCACCAGCCGCGTGCATCTGCGCCTGCATCACCTGCGGCCGGACCTGGCCGCGTTGCGCCGCATCTTCTCGCTCTCCTGGCAACCCGGTCTGCAGATGATCGGCGGCTTCCTGGTCACGGTGTTCTTCCTGCGCCTGGTGGGCGGCTTCGGCGGCAAGGCCCAGGCCGCCTACTCCATCGGTCTGCGCCTGGGCATGGTGGGGCCGATGCTGGCGTTCCCCCTGGCCGGAGCCTGCGCCACCTTGGTGGGCCAGAACCTCGGCGCCGGCAGCCCCCGACGTGCCTGGGAAGCTCTCGGGGTGGGACTGCGCGCGCACCTGGCCCTGCTCTGGAGCGTGGCCAGCTTCCTGGTCTTCTTCCGCGTGCAGATCATCTCCTTCTTCGCCCACGATCCGGAAGTGATCCGCATCGGCAGCTTGCTGATGCTGTTCCAGGCGGGCTCGTTTTTCTTCTTCGGCTTCTCCTTCGTCTTCATGCGCGCCTTGCAGGGAGCGGGGGACGTCACGGTGCCGATGCTGATGTCCCTTGGCAGCTCGCTGCTCCTTGTGGCACCCCTGGGCCTCTGGCTGAGCCAGGACTGGGGAATGGCCTGGGGCCCGACAGGCGTCTTCACGGCCTCGCTGGTCGGAGCGGGCATCAGCACCCTCCTGAGCGGCAGCTGGATCGCGACCGGTCGCTGGACGCGGCGCCGGCTGTAGCGAGGGGATCTCCCCCCGACGAGAGCCGGCAGGACTGCCACCGATCCAGGGGTCGGGCATCTCAACTCCGGCGACCTGGAAACCGATGGCAGATCCAGTATTTGTGGCAGGGTACGGGGGGGCTTTCGTTGGTCGATCGCAGCGACGACATCGATCCGGAGGAGACGGGCGAGTGGTTGGACGCCCTCGATTCGGTGTTTCGCGCCGAGGGCGCCGAGCGCGGCCACTACCTGATCGAGCGCCTCATCGACCGCGCGCGGCGCTCCGGGGCGCACCTGCCCTACTCGGCCAACACGGCCTACCTCAACACGATCCATCAGCGAGATGAGCCCCAGATGCCCGGGGAGCCGGGGCTCGAGTATCGCATCCGCTCCATCATCCGCTGGAATGCCATGGCCATGGTCGTAAAGGCCAACCGCGAGAGCTCCGAGCTTGGCGGACACATCGCGAGCTTTGCCTCAGCCGCCACCCTCTACGACGTGGGCTTCAACCACTTCTTCCACGGCGCCGATCATCCGGACGGGCCGGACCTGCTCTACATCCAGGGCCACAGCTCCCCGGGGATCTACGCGCGCGCCTTCCTGGAGGGCCGGCTCAGCGAGGAGCAGCTGCACGGCTTCCGCCGCGAGGTCGAGCGCGATGGGCTCTCCTCCTACCCGCACCCCTGGTTGATGCCGGAGTTCTGGCAGTTTCCCACGGTCTCGATGGGCCTCGGGCCGATCAGCGCCATCTACCAGGCGCGCTTCATGAAGTACCTGGAGCACCGGGGGCTCATCCCAGCCTCGGGCCGCAAGGTGTGGGCCTTCGTGGGCGATGGTGAGACGGACGAGCCGGAGTCGCTGGGCGCCATCGGCCTGGCTGCGCGAGAGAAGCTCGACAACCTGATCTTCGTCGTGAACTGCAACCTCCAGCGCCTCGACGGCCCGGTGCGCGGCAACGGCAAGATCATCCAGGAGCTGGAGGGGACCTTCCGCGGTGCGGGCTGGAATGTGATCAAGGTGATCTGGGGAGACCGCTGGGACCCGCTGCTCGCCAGGGACAAGAAGGGCCTGCTGCTGGAGCGCATGGAGCGCGCCGTGGACGGCGACTACCAGGCCTACCAGGTACGCGGCGGCGCCTACACCCGGGAGCACTTCTTCGGCACGCATCCGGAGCTGCTCGAGATGGTCGCCAACCTGACCGACGACGACATCTGGCAGCTGAACCGGGGCGGCCACGACCCCCACAAAGTCTACGCAGCCTACGACGCGGCCACCCGCCACACCGGCCAGCCCACGGTGATCCTCGCCAAGACGGTGAAGGGCTACGGCATGGGTGAAGCGGGCGAGGGCAAGAACTTCACCCATCAGCAGAAGAAGCTCGGCGAATACGCCCTGCGCAAGTTCCGGGATCGCTACCGCATCCCGATCCCGGACGAGAAGCTGCATGAGACGCCCTTCTACAAGCCGCCGGAGGACAGTCCCGAGCTCGTCTACATGCACGAGCGCCGCAAGGCGCTGGGCGGCTACCTGCCGCAGCGTCGCCGCAACGCTGAGCCCCTGCCGCTGCCGAGCCTCGATCTCTTCCAGTCGCTCCTCGAGGGCTCCGGCGAGCGCGGGATGTCCACCACCATGGCCTTCGTGCGCATGCTCGCCTCCCTGATCCGCCACAAGGAGCTCGGCAAGCACATCGTTCCCATCGTCCCGGACGAATCGCGCACCTTCGGCATGGAAGGGCTATTCCGACAGGTGGGGATCTACGCCAGCGAGGGGCAGCTCTACGATCCGGTGGACTCGGACACGATCGCCTACTACCGCGAGGATCGCAGTGGGCAGATCCTCCAGGAAGGCATCTGCGAGGCCGGCGGCCTCTCCTCGTGGATCGCAGCGGGCACCTCCTACAGCAGCCATGGCCTGCCGATGATCCCCTTCTTCATCTTCTACTCGATGTTCGGCTTCCAACGGGTGGGCGACCTGATCTGGTCCGCCGGCGACTACCAGGTGCGAGGCTTCCTGCTGGGCGGCACCTCGGGGCGCACCACCCTCTCTGGAGAAGGCCTGCAACATCAGGATGGTCACAGCCACCTGCTGGCCACCACGGTTCCGAACTGCGTGAGCTACGACCCCGCCTACGCCTACGAGCTGGCGGTGATCCTCCACGACGGCATGCGGCGCATGGCCACCCTGAACGAGAACGTCTTCTACTACGTCACCGTGATGAACGAGAGCTACGTGCAGCCCGCCATGCCGGAGGGAACGGCGGAGGGGATCCTGCGCGGGATGTACCGCGTAGAGTCGGCAGAAGGCGACGGCGAGCGGGTCCAGCTGCTCGGGAGCGGCGCCATCCTGCGCGAGGTGATCGCAGCCGCGGAGCTCTTGCGCGACGACTTCCAGGTGGCAGCAGACGTGTGGAGTGTCACCAGCTTTGGCGAGCTCGGTCGCGACGGGCGGGCTGCCGAGCGCTGGAACATGCTTCACCCGGGAGAGCCGCAGAGGCACAGCTTCGTCGAGGAATGTCTCGGAAACCAGCTCGGCCCCGTGGTGGCCGCCACCGACTACGTGCGCGGAGTGGCGGAGCAGATCCGGCCGTATGTGCCCGGCCGCTACCGCACGCTGGGCACCGACGGCTTCGGCCGCTCCGACAATCGCGAGCGGCTCCGTCACTTCTTCGAGGTGAACCGCCGCTTCGTGGCGGTCGCCGCCCTGAAGGCGCTCTGCGACGAAGGACGTGTGCCGCCGGAGACCGTGAGCCGCGCAATCGAGAAGTATGGCATCGACCCCGACAAACCCGATCCGCTGGTGAGTTGAGGGCGGCCGTGGCAGAGCTGCTCGAATTTCATCTCCCCGATATCGGCGAGTTCGAGAACGTCGACGTGGTCGAGCTGCTGGTCGCGCCGGGCGACCGCGTGGAGAAAGAGCAGTCGATCCTCGTCCTGGAGAGCGACAAGGCCACCATGGAGATCCCGGCTCCCGTGTCGGGCGTGGTGAAGGAGCTTCGGGTCGCTGTCGGAGACCAGGTGAGCGAAGGCTCTCTCCTCGCTGTCTTCGAGACCCAGGAAGCAGCAGCTGCTCCAACAGAAGACCACGCCGCCCGCGCCCCCGAAGTGCGGGGGGAGGCTGCCGCGCAGCCGATTGGAACACCCAACGCCCTGGCGCTCCCGGACCTTCCCCCCGACGAGGCCGAGGGCGCCGAGATCGCCCACCCGCCGCGGCCGGCCCGCGCCCACGCCAGCCCTTCGGTGCGCCTCTTGGCGCGAGAGCTCGGGGTGGAGCTCACCCTGGTGCCCGGCAGCGGAAGCAAGGGGCGCATCACCAAGGAGGACGTCCAGGGCTTCGTGAAGGCCTCGCTCTCCAAGGGCTCCGCAGCGGGCGTGCCCATCGCAGGCGTCCACGTCGCGGCTCCCCTCGAGATCGACTTCTCGAAGTTCGGCGCAACCGAGATCCAGCCGCTGAATCGCATTCGCAAGCTTTCCTCAGCCAACCTGCACCGCAGCTGGGTCACCGTCCCGCACGTAACCCAGTTCGACGAGGCGGACATCACCGACCTCGACACCTTCCGCAGGCAGCAGAAGCCCGAGGCCGAGCGGCGCGGCGTGAAGCTCACCTTCCTGCCCTTCGTCGTGAAGGCGGTTACCGCAGCCCTCGCGGAGTTCCCGCACTTCAACTCCTCCCTGGACAACAGCGGCGAGAACCTGATCGTGAAGAAGTACCTGAACGTCGGCGTCGCCGTGGATACCGAGAACGGGCTGGTGGTTCCGGTCATCCGCGAGGCCGACCGCAAGGGCCTCTTCGAGCTGGCCGGGCTGCTCGAGGACCTCTCCCACCGCGCGCGGACCCGCAAGCTGCGGCCTTCGGACCTGCAGGGCGGCTCCTTCAGCATTTCCAGCCTGGGAGGAATCGGCGGGACCTTCTTCACGCCCATTGTGAACCATCCGGAGGTGGCCATCCTCGGAGTGTCGAAGATGAGCTGGAAGCCGGTCCTTCAGGGCGGCGAGTTCGTTCCGCGCCTGATCCTGCCGCTCTCCCTCTCCTACGACCACCGCGTGATCGATGGCGCGGATGCGGTGCGCTTCACGCGGCGGCTCTGCGACTTCCTCTCCGACCTGCGCCTGTTGCTGATCTGAAGCAATGCCCACCCTCACCGTGCGCGTGCCGGACATCGGCGAGTTTGAGAACGTGGACGTCGTCGAGGTGCTGGTCCACCCGGGCGAGCGGGTGGAGCGCGAAGGGCCGCTCATCGTCATCGAGAGCGACAAGGCCTCCATGGAGGTGCCCTCCCCGGCCGCTGGCGTGGTGGGACGGTTGCTCGTCGCAGTGAACGAGCAGGTGAGCGAGGGACATCCCATCCTCGAGCTCGAGGTGGAGGAGGCCGGAGAGACCGCGGCCGCGAGGCCCGAGCCTCAGCGAACCGAAGCGCCAAGCGTGGGTGCGGAGCTTGCCCAAGCGGAAGTCGTCGTGCTGGGCGGCGGGCCGGGCGGCTACACGGCAGCCTTCCGCGCGGCGGATCTCGGCAGGCGCGTGGTGCTGGTGGAGCGCTCGCCGACCCTGGGCGGCGTGTGTCTCAATGTGGGCTGCATCCCCTCGAAGACCCTGCTGCACATGGCCGCGGTGATCGAAGAGGCGGCGGCGCTGCGGGAGCACGGTGTAGACTTCGGCGCGCCCCAGCTCGACTTCGAGCGCATCCGGGCGCGCAAGGACGAGGTGGTAGGAACCCTCACGAAGGGCCTGGCCCGCATGGCAGACCAGCGCCAGGTCCGAGTCATCCGCGGAGAGGGACGCCTTGCCAGCGCCCACGAGCTGGTTGCAGACGGCCCCGAGGGCGAGACCCGCATCGGCTTCGACGACGCCATTCTCGCCACGGGCTCCCGCAGCGTCCCGCTGCCGGGGCTTCCCGAAGACCCGCGGATCCTGGACTCCACCGGCGCCCTCGAAATCGAGGGCCCGCCGGGCCGCCTGCTGGTCGTGGGCGGGGGCATCATCGGCCTGGAGATGGCCACGGTCTACGCCGCCTTCGGATGGCGCGTCTCGCTGGTGGAGCTTCTGGCCCACCTCATGGAAGGCGCCGATCGCGACCTGGTGCGTCCATTGCACAAGCGTCTCCAGGCCCGTACCGAGCACATCTGGCTCGAGACCGCAGTGGCGGGGATCGAGGCCCGGGACGCCGAGCTGCACGTGCGCTTCGAGGGAGAGCGGGCCCCGGGGCCGGAGTGCTTCGAGCGCGTGCTCGTCGCGGTGGGACGTCATCCCAACGGAGACCGCATCTGCGCCGAGGCGGCCGGCCTGCAGCTGGACCCGCGTGGCTTCGTCCCCGTGGATGCCCAGCAGCGCACCCACATCCCGCACCTCTACGCCATCGGCGACCTCAGCGGTCCGCCCATGCTCGCCCACAAGGCCACGCACGAGGGCAAGACCGCCGCGGAGGTGATTGCGGGCCTGCCCGCCCGCTTCGACGCCCGCGCCATCCCCTCCGTGGCCTACACCGACCCGGAGGTGGCGTGGACCGGGCTTACGGAGGAGGCCGCCCGGGCCCAGGGTATCGCCGTACGCAAGGGGCTGTTCCCCTGGTCCGCCAGCGGCCGAGCCCTTGGAATCGGCCGTGGGGAGGGCCTGACCAAGCTGCTCTTCTCCGAGGAGGACGGCCGGCTGCTCGGGGCGGGAATCGTGGGCGCCCGCGCCGGCGATCTCATCGCCGAGGCCACCCTGGCCGTGGAGCTGGGCGCGGATGCGCAGGACATCGGCCTTACGGTGCACCCCCACCCCACGCTCTCGGAAACCGTGGCCTTTGCCGCCGAAATGGCCGCGGGCACCATTACGGACCTGCTACCGCCGCGCGAGCACAAGAAGCGCTAGCCCATCGGCCCAGTCCGAACCCGACGGCCGGCCAGCAGCGCCGCAGCCAACCCCAGCAGCAACAGCTCCGTGGGCTCCGGAACCACGAGGGGACCGAACAGCCCTGGAAGGCTGCTGATGGATGTAACCGAGGCAAAGGCGGTGCCCGAAATACCGAGCCCCGCCAGATTGTTCAAATCCACGCTGATGGTTCCTGCGCTGAGGGTCGTGAAGTCCGGAAGGATCTGATCGGGCGTCATCCCCGTACCGATCAAGGTCATCACCGTCGGGAGCGCATTCCCCAGAGCCATCAGGGCGCTGTTGGCGATCCACTGGGTCGAGCCCGTCGTCGTGATGCTATTGACGGGTCCCGATACAGGTATGATGAGGGTGCTTGCAACCGTCCCTGGGTTCGTCGCCATGAAGGCGCCGACCGCTCCGGCCTCATCGGCCGTCGCGCTGTCGAGAGTCAAGGTCGCAACGAAAGCAGTACCAACTGCCACGGCGGGCGTGGGGCTGGATGTGATTTGGCCGTTGAAGACCACCTGCACGGGGATGGCCTCGCCGCTGGTAGCCACTAGCAACAGCATCGCCAGCAGGCTGGACGCTAGCGCCGCCCGACGGCTTCTCATGCGGTTTCGGACGGGGTTTTGGACCTTCATCGAAAGCACCTCTCGGCTGGCATTCCGCCCTCCGACGGCACGCACGGGGCTGCGGTGGATGCCGAGGCATCCCCTTCCCTGCCGCTGGGAGATTGCAAGCGGGATGCCAGAAGCCGCGGCATCCTACATCCGGGAAACCGGTGTGATCCCAGGCACATAGCGTTTCCAGGCCAGCCGGAATCCCTCAGCAGCCGGCAGCTCGGAGAAGGCGCTTCACGAGAGTGGGAAGCGCAGGACTGTGTCAGCAAGATCCTGCGTAGCGGGCGCAGTGCGAGGCGCGGCGCAGCTGCCAGCGCACGGGCA
>Ga0114931_10003421_pt1 | contig 20124 bp, 16 predicted proteins | sample 2SBtaG_FD_89579 | JGI IMG/M metagenome (GOLD analysis project Ga0114931, IMG submission 89579) | Deep subsurface microbial communities from Kolumbo volcano to uncover new lineages of life (NeLLi) - 2SBTROV14_V59a metaG | ecosystem: Environmental > Aquatic > Marine > Volcanic | place: Kolumbo...
ACCATGATTCATGAAGCAATGATCCTGGAATACAGCGGCCGCCACCTGGCGCTGATCGAATGGGCAAGCCAGATCAAATTGATGCTGTACGGCGTTTTGATCGCCAATATCTTTTTTCCCTGGGGCATCGCCGAAGCCTTCAGCCTCGAAGCGCTTGGGTACGGACTTGCGGCAATTCTCGGCAAACTGACCCTGCTGGCAGTGTTCCTGGCCTTCTCCGAAACCCTGCTGGCAAAGATGCGTCTGTTCCGGGTGCAGGAATTCCTGGGCTTCGCCTATCTCTTGAGCCTGCTCGGCATGCTGAGCCACATTATCTTGGAGGTGATCGACTGATGGATATCGCTCAAATCAGGGATCAGGGATCAGGAAACAGACTGGCTGTGTTTGCTTCGAAAACGTTTTTTGAATCACGTCCGCGAAGCGGACTCCACCAGTCTGTTCCCTGTTTCGTGTTTTCTGTTTCCTGTCTCTTGAGCCTGCTCGGCATGCTGAGCCACATTATCTTGGAGGTGATCGACTGATGGATATCGCTCAAACCAGTTTTTACCACCAGGCCATTTTGACGCTGGCCGCGCTGGTGGTGCTGGCCTCGTTCGTCATGCTGGGACAGGGCCGACTGCTGCGGATCGTGTTCGTGCTCGCCCTGCAGGGCGTCCTTCTGGCAACTGCAACCGCGCTGGCGGCCTTTATCACCAACAACCCACACCTCTATATTTCGAGCGCGATCACTGTCGTGTTGAAAGTCATGCTGATTCCGATTATGCTGCGCCGTCTGGTCATTCGCATGAACATCCATCGTGAAGTGGAAGAACTTCCGAACCGGACCTCGGTCCTACTGGGCGGCGCCAGCCTGGTGATCTTCAGCTACTATGTCATGCTGCCGATCGTCCACACGGCACAGATGGTGATGCTGAACGCCATTGCAGTCAGTCTGGCGGTCGTGCTGCTCGGCATGCTGCTGATGATCTCACATCGCAACGCGGTGGCCCATGTCGCCGGCTTCATGTCGATCGAGAACGGGCTCTTTTTTGCCGCCATCGTTTCCACCAGCGGCATGCCGATGGTGGTCGAACTCGGCATCGCCTTCGATGTATTGGTCGCGGCCGTGCTGTTCGGTGTCTTTTTCTTTCATATTCGCTCCAGCATCGACTCACTGGATGTGGATCAGCTGAACCGGTTGAGCGAGGTGGAAAAATGATCGCAGTCTATTTAATCCTGTTGATCCCCTTGGGCGGCATCTTTTATTTCGCCGCCACCGGCCACAAACCGAACGCCGGACGCATCAACAACTGGCTGAACAGCGCAACGCTGGCCGGCTCGATCTGGCTGGCGGTGGACGTATTGATCGAAGGGCCGTTGTTGTCGGCCGGCGGCGAGCTCTATGTGGACTCATTCAATGTTTATCTGATCGTCCTGACCGCCTTCGTCGGCCTCACCACGGCGATCTTTTCGGCGCCTTATATGGCGCACGAGGTGCGCGTCGGCCGCCTCAACGACAACCGTCTGCGGCTCTACTATTCGATGTATCAGGGTTTCATGCTGGCGATGTATCTGGTGCTGAGCACCAACAACATGGGCGTCATGTGGGTTGCCATGGAGGGGGCCACGCTGGCGACCGTGCTGCTGGTGAGCCTCTACCGCACGCCCGAGTCGGTGGAAGCGGCGTGGAAATATTTCATCCTCTGCGGCGTCGGCATCGCTCAGGCGCTGTTCGGCACCATCCTGCTCTATTTCGCCGCGGGGCAATTGCACACCGAGGGCGGCAGCGAGAACGCGCTGTTGTGGACCGTGCTCTATGAAAACGCCAATCTGCTCGATGCCGGCGTGATGAACATCGCCTTCGTCTTCCTGTTGATCGGATACGGCACCAAGATCGGCCTGGTGCCGCTGCACAACTGGCTGCCGGACGCCCACTCGGAAGGACCGACGCCGATGTCGGCGGTGCTCTCCGGCCTGCTGCTGAACGACGCCCTGTATGCCGTGGTGCGCTGCAAGATGCTGGTCGACGGCGCCACCGGCTCGCCTTTGGCGGGCCACCTGATGATGGGATTCGGCATGGTCTCTTTTCTGGTTGCCGCGCTGTTTCTGCACCGCCAATATGACATCAAACGAATGTTCAGCTACTCCTCGATCGAACATATGGGAATGATGACCTTCGCTTTCGGCATCGGCGGGCCACTGGCCACCTTTGCAGCGCTGCTGCACATGACCGTGCATTCGCTGACCAAATCAGCCATCTTCGTCACCGTCGGCCATGCATCGCAGGTAGCAAAAACGCAAAGAATGGATCGGATTCGCGGACTCATCAAGACCCAGCCCGAAATCGGCTGGGGGCTGCTGATCGGCACGCTCGCCATCGCCGGCTTTCCACCGTTCGGCGTTTTTACCAGCGAGTTTCTGGTACTCACGGCAACAATGCACGACTATCCCTGGCTGGTGCCGCTGCTGCTGCTCGGCATCGGCATCGCCTTTGCCGGTCTGTTCCGCAATCTGCAGCCGATGGTCTATGGAAACGTTCCCCGTGGTCAGAAGGCGGTCGCTGCCAATCTGTTTCCGGTGATGCTGCACCTGGCACTGGTCTTGTGGCTGGGTCTGTCCATACCGGGATTTCTGTCCAACTGGTTCGCCCAGGCGACCGAATTGATTGCAGGGAGTTCGCCGCTGTGAGCAAAAAGTCCGAAAAACAATCGAGGCAACGGGTCAGCGAGCGAAATACCGCCGATGCATCGGCGTTCGAGTGGTACAAGCAGTATTCTCCATTCGAATGGTGTAAACCGTTTCACTCGGATCTGGCCAAGCGCGGCATCGAAGCGGGTGAGCCGGACGGGAAGACGCTGTCCCCTGCCCGGCTGATACAGCTCGAGTCCGACCAATGGGGCACTTACGCCGAGGTCGCCTGCCGCCATAAGCTGCGCTGGGTCGCAGCCTGGGGCGAAGATGCAGGCGAACGATTGAGGCTCAACGCCTGCTTCGAAAAACAGGGTGACTATATGATGGTGCGGACCGCGGTCGATGCCTCGCACCCGCAACTGCCGTCGCAAGCGCCTTTCTACCCAGCCGCCGACCGGGTCGAACGCCACATCCAAGATATGCTCGGGGTCGACTTCGAAGGTCATCCGGACAAGCGGCGCTGGACCCGTCATCAGGCCTGGCCGAAAGAATCGTTTCCTTTGCGCAAGGCGTTCCCCGTCGAAGGCACACAGACCGAAGTAACTCCGGCTGACAAGGACTATCCTTTTCTGACCGCGAAAGGCTCCAGTGTCTATGAAATCCCGGTCGGCCCGGTGCATGCCGGCATCATCGAGCCGGGCCATTTCCGTTTTCTGGCGGTCGGTGAAACCGTACTCAACCTGGAAGAGCGGCTGGGCTATGTACACAAAGGCATCGAAAAGATCGCCGAAAGTCGAACCCCGGAAGCGCTGGCGCGTCTCGCCGGCCGCGTCTCGGGCGATACGACGGTGGGCCACAGCTGGGCAGCCTGTCAGGCGATGGAACGCGCTGCAGGCATCGAGATCCCGGCGCGCGCGGCGGTGATCCGGGCCATTCTGGCGGAGCGGGAACGAATCGCCAATCATCTGGGCGACATGGGTGCGATCTGCAACGATGTCGGCTTCACCTTCGCCCAAATCCAGTTCACGCGGCTGCGCGAACTCTGGCTGCGGGACAATATGGCTCTGTTCGGCCACCGCCTGCTGATGGATCAGATCCTACCGGGGGGCGTCAAAAACGATCTGTCCAAGGATTCGGCCGAACGGATCGAACGATCGACCGTCAGATTGAAGAAGGAACTGGGTGAGCTGGTGAAGGTGATCGATCTCAACTCATCACTCGAAGACCGCCTCGTCACCACCGGGGTGCTGACGCCTGAAACAGCTCAAGCCCTGGGCGTGGTCGGCTATCTCGGGCGTTGCAGTGGGCAGAGTTTCGACCTGCGCCGCGATGCCGCCTATGCGCCTTACGATACACTCGATGTCAAAGTACCGGCCGAACCGCAGGGCGATGTCGCCTCGCGCTTCTGGGTCCGATACAAAGAGATTCGGGTCGCCTGCCAACTGATCACCGATCTGCTCGACAAGATCGCCCCGGGCGATCTTGTCTGCGAGTGGGCTACGCCGGCGGCCGGTGCCGAGGGATTGGGACTGATCGAAGGCTGGCGCGGCGAAATTCTCTGTTATGTACGCTTCGGCGACGGCAACCGGATCAGCCGCTATTATCCGCGCGACCCCAGCATTCTGAACTGGCCGGCACTGGAAAAGATCATTATGGAGAACATCGTTCCCGATTTTCCGGTCTGCAACAAATCGTTGAACGGCTCCTATTCCGGACACGATCTATAAGGTGACGTCCAAATGATACGATTATTCTATAAAGTCCTGCGCACCGGTCTTCTGACCGAACCGGCGCCCGCGCCGCTTAAAGACGACGAACTCGAACAGACTGGAGCGGCAGTAAGACGAGCGATCGACCGGCGGTTTGCCGGCAGCCTCGCAATCCGCGCAGTCGATGCCGGTTCCTGCAACGGCTGCGAACTGGAGATGCACGCGCTCAACAACGCTTATTACGACATCGAACGGTTTGGGGTCCACTTCGTCGCCTCGCCGCGCCACGCCGACGTGCTGCTGGTCACGGGGCCTGTCTCCAGACACATGGAAACCGCCTTGCTGCGGGTGTACGAAGCGACGCCGAATCCGAAATGGGTCATCGCGGTCGGCGACTGCGCCGCCTGCGGCGGCGAATTCGGTACCTCCTACGCCAGCTGCGGCGCGGTGAAAAATGTCATTCCGGTGGACGTCGTCATCCCCGGCTGTCCGCCGACGCCGGTCGACCTGCTGCGGGGGATTCTGAAAGCGATGGGTGGTCAGGGATCAGAAAACAGAAAACAGAAAACAGAAAACAGTACGTAGGACGGAACGCGAAGCGATTTCGCCGTAAGCCGGTGCCCGGCCGCGATGCGTTTCGTCGTCGAGTCCCAAGCGCTTCTGCTCATCGGCGTTCTGCTGATGGGCGCCCGCGGCCGTCAACCAGCCTTCTTCGGCAATAGGTGGTCCATTGCCTCGCCCCATGCGTGGAGGGCGGCCCGGACCCGTGCGAACATGCTCACGAGTTGCTCGTGAGGATCGGCATCAGGCGTGCGCTCGGGATCATCCCAGCTGCGCGGAACATCGACACCCTGGAAGGCGTGGACCTCAACCGCTTGGAGCCGAAGTTCTCCGTTCGGGTTGCATCCAACGGTGATCTGTGGATCGCCTTGCCAAGCGAGCACGGCGTGATGACCTCCGGAGGTCTCGCTGGCCACATCCGTGGATACGATCGGCTCCACTCGTTCCAGCCGGACCATCGTCTCTCGGACCCACTCAGCCCAGGCGCCCGACTTCGGTAGCGGCAGCGATTTGTCCCACTCCAGGCCAGCCCGGAGGCTGATGTCGATCCGGACCCACGGCTGCTCCGTGTTCACACCGTTGGCATCCTCGTAACCAAGAAGCTCCGTCAGCACGTCCTCCTCGACCGTTGCCATGCGGGCGGTCAGCAGAGCACACCATGAGAAAGAAACTGAAGCGCTCACATGGAAAGGCTCTGCGATGCCACGAGCCAGCGGCGCCAAGTACACGGCGTACTCCCGATCCATCGTTCCCAAATCAAGCGTCTCGTGACCGCTAAGGCCAATCATCGGAAGTCCGCTCGTTCGAAGTGCGGCATGGAACGAGGACTTGAAAGTTTCGTAGTTCACGGTGGTCCTGGCGTGTCGAGTTGGGTGACCGGAGTGTCAAATGCCGGGAGGTTTTTTCCGGTCGAAGATGATTATCAGGCCTTGCATTCGAACACCGTGATAAATTTGCATGATTGCAAGACTTGGTGCCTCCTTGCATGACCTTCTGGTATCTTCCGGCAAGCTGAGGTTTCGCAGAAATCAGCAACCGGTCGATTTGACCCAGCACTTGGTCAAATCGACCGGTTTGATGTTATCACAAACAAGAAGTCTTTTAAACTCCGTGCCTTACATGTTGGCACGATGATCGCTAACGCGCTATGAGTGAAGGTTTGAAATCGCGCTGAACAACCGATGAAAAAAACGGTCTCACCTATCGCTTGCGGTTATAAGATTATGGCAAAAGGTTTTCTATGAGGCGCCCTGAAATGGCTGCCGAACGGGCAAACCCGAGCCTGTCCACTGCCGCTGTCATTTTTAGTCAATGGAGAAAACTTGAATGAATAAACAATCGAATGTGAAAACGACCATCTCCGTATTGCTGCTTTCGGCGGTACTGTCATTACCGGTATTCACGCTGGCGGCGGCCGAAAACAAAACCGAGAGTGCCGGAAAACAATCGGAAGCGGTGCCGAGTCATGTCGAATCCGCCAAACGGGCAATCCTGAAAGGCAAACAGAAAGCGGTCGTCCAGGAGGCGGCTGATGCCGTGAAAGAAACCGAGAAGGCGCTGAAGGCGCTGGAGAACGACAAGCCGAAAGAGGCTCTGGCGGCGTTGGAAGCCGCATCGGGCAAGCTTGACATTCTCCTCTCGACAGAACCGATGCTCGGCTTGATCCCCATCGACTTTCAAACGCAGATTTTCGACATCGATGCCGATTTGAAAGGGATCGAGAAGATCGAAAAACAGCTGAACGAATTGATCGACGGGCATCAATATCAATTGGCGCGGTCTGTGCTCGATGATTTGGCGAGCGAAATTCGGGTGACTGTCGTCAATCTGCCGATCGCAACCTATCCTGCCGCAATCAAGGCCATCGCACCGCTGATCGATGCGGGTAAGATCGATGAAGCCAATGACGCGCTTTACGCGGTTCTCAGTACGCTGGTGATCACCGAAGAGGTGATACCGCTGCCCATCGTTCGGGCTGAAGCGCTGTTGTCGGAAGCATTTCGGATCGAACACACCTCGGATCTTTCCAAGGAGGAGAGCCGGAAAAAGATCGATAAGCTGATCGACGATGCAGGCACTCAAATCAAGATCGCCGAAACATTAGGCTATGGCGATAAAAAGGATTATAAGTTACTCTACGACGGCATGGACGCACTCAAAAAGACGATTCGCACCGAGGGCTTCGTAACTGAATTGGACAAGATGAAAAAAGCCTTGTCCGACTTCAAGAACAAGATCGTCCATCCGGCTGGATGATCTCCCGGCACTGCGCCCGTCATGCCTGGAAGCATGCCGGGCGCAGCCTCGACCCTGTACATGGTCGGATGATGTCAACGTGGTTTGCGCGTTCCATGCGGCTCGCCGACCGCGGTCGGAGGCGTCTCTTGCGTAGACGCACACAAGGCATGATCCACTCGATATTCCCGATCACAAGGAGATTCGCAGAATGAACGAACGCACTTCGCATTTCCCGCAGCCGCTGGATGTGGACAAAGCTCGATCGCTGGAAGCGAAAGCGATACTCAAGTATCTGCAAAGCCGCGAGGAAGGGCTCTCCGGCAAAGAAGCGGACGAGCGGCTGGCCTACTACGGCCCCAATACGATCGAGGAAAAACGGATCAATCCGCTGGTCAAATTCCTCTCCTACTTCTGGGGGCCGATCGCCTGGATGATCGAGATTGCGGCCATTTTGTCCGCTGTCGTCCGGGACTATCAGGACTTGGTGATCATTCTGGTGCTGCTGGTGTTCAACGCGGTGGTCGGGTTCTGGCAGGAATATCAGGCCGGCAACGCCATCGAACAGCTGAAAAAGAATCTGGCGCTGAAAGCGCATGTGCGGCGCGACGGCGAATGGATCGAAATCGTGGCCAACCGGCTGGTGCCGGGCGACATCGTACGGCTGCGCCTGGGTGATGTGGTGCCCGCAGACATTGCGCTGATCGGCGGTGACTATTTGAGCATCGATCAGTCTGCGCTCACGGGCGAATCTCTGCCTGTCGACAAACGGGTCGGCGACATCGTCTATTCCAGCTCGATCGCCAAGCAGGGTGAAATGACCGGGGTCGTTACCGCCACCGGCAAGGAGACCTATTTCGGCAAGACAGCACGGCTGGTCGGTACCGCCAAGACCGTCTCTCACTTCCAGAAAGCGGTGCTGACCATCGGCGACTATCTCATCTATATGAGTCTGGCGCTGGTCGCGGTGCTGCTGCTGGTCGGCCTGCATCGCCACCTGCCGATCTTGGAACTGGCGCAGTTTGCATTGATCCTGACCGTCGCCTCCATCCCGGTCGCTCTGCCGGCCGTGCTCTCGGTCACCATGGCGGTCGGAGCGATGACCCTGGCCAAGCTGAAGGCAATCGTGTCGCGGCTGGAGTCGATCGAAGAGATGGCGGGTATGGATATCCTCTGCTCAGACAAGACCGGTACGCTCACGCAGAACCGTTTGACGCTGGGGGAACCCGCCCTGTTCAATGCCGCCGACGCGCAGACGATGATCGTCGCTGCGGCGCTCGCATCCGAACCCGACAATCCGGACGCCATCGATTCGGCGATTTTTCAGGGTGTCGAAAATAAAACGCAATTGCAGCCCTATCGACAGGAGCGCTTCGTTCCCTTCGATCCCATCAGAAAACGCTCCGAGGCGAGCGTCACGGACCATCAGGGAAAAACCTTCATAGTGAGCAAGGGCGCCCCTCAGGTCATCATGGACCTGTGCGATCTGGACGATGCGATGCGGGCGCGCGCCGAGCAGTCGGTGAATGAATTTGCCATGAAGGGGTATCGCACACTGGGTGTGGCGCGCACGGACGAACAGGGACACTGGGTGTTTCTGGGTCTGCTGCCGCTCTACGATCCGCCCCGGGAGGATGCCGCCGTGACGATGGAGCGGGCGCGCAGCCACGGCATCGATATCAAGATGGTCACCGGCGACAACATCGCCATCGCCCGACAAATCGCCGGCGAACTCGGCTTGGGAAGAAACATTCTGGTTGCCGACCAGATCGTGAAGGGAAAAGAGCGGGAGGATATTACCCACGAAGTGGCGAAATGTGCGGAGCGGGCGGACGGATTCGCGCAGGTGTTCCCCGAACATAAATACTGGCTGGTCAAGGATCTGCAGGCGAACAATCATCTGGTCGGTATGACCGGCGACGGCGTCAACGATGCACCGGCGCTGGAACAGGCGGATGTCGGCATCGCCGTCTCGGGCGCCACCGACGCGGCACGCGCCGCCGCCGACCTGGTGCTCACCGCCCCTGGCTTGAGTGTCATCGTCGAAGCGGTGGAAGAGGCCCGCCGCATCTTCGAGCGCATGAACTCCTATGCCATCTACCGCATCACCGAAACCATCCGCATCATGCTGTTCATGGTGCTGGCGATGCTGGTCTACAACTTCTATCCGATCACTGCGGTGATGATCATCCTGCTGGCCCTGCTCAACGACCTGCCGATCCTCACCATCGCCAAGGACAATACCTGGCTCGATCCGAGACCGGTGCGCTGGAACATGCGCAAGGTGTTGACTTTGGCGACAGTGCTCGGGGGCATCGGGGTCATCGAAACCTTTCTGCTGCTGGTCATCGCCGACAGCTGGTTTCATATTCCCCTCCCGGAGCTGCAGACCATCATTTTTCTCAAGCTGGCGATTGCAGGCCATCTGACCCTGTTCGTCGCTCGTACACGCCGTTTTTTTCTGGCCCCGCCCTACCCCGCCCCGATCCTGCTGACCGCCATCATCGGCACCCAAATCGTGGCGGCAGTCATCGCCGGCATGGGCTGGCTGGTCAATCCCATTCCATGGAGTTACATCGGATTGATCTGGGCCTATTGCCTGGTGTGGGTCTTCGTCGAAGACGGGCTCAAACTGCTGGTCTACCGCCAATTCGAACACAAAGTACCACGCCACAGGAAGTTCCTGGTTCGGCTCGGCCATTCGCTGCATGCGCATCGAAGCGTACACAGCCATTACCGGAACAACCATTGATGGCACCGGAAAACTGAACGACCACCGGCTCAAAACCGATGGTTGTTTAGTGGAGATTCGGGTTAATAGGAAAACAGCATGATTGATACTTCCCCGTCAGTGCCACAACGGCACCTCGAGCAGCTGATCGAACGGGCGCGCGCACTGGAGTCGATCCGCGTGGCTGTGGTGGATGCAGGTGAGCGGCACGTATTGCAGGGCGTCATGGAGGCAGAAGCCGCCGGACTGGTGGAGTCGGTGCTGATTGGCAACAGTGAGCAGATCGAGCGCCTCTGCGAAGAGCTCGGGCTCAATCGCTCCGGCCATCGAGTGGTGTCGACCGACTCGGAGGCAGAGTCGGCCCAGCGCGGCGTCGACCTTGTCAAGGAGGGAAAGGCGGACGCCCTGGCCAAGGGCTGGATCCATACCGATGCATTGATGCACCCGGTGCTGGCCGAACTGCGCACCGGCAAGCGGGTGAGCCATGTGTTCGTCACCGAGCTGGCCAGCTATCCCAAGCTATTGTTTATCACTGATGCGGCCATCAATATCGCTCCCGATCTTGCTGCCAAGGCAGCCATCGTGCAGAACGCGGTGGACCTGGCACGGCTGCTCGGCGTGGAGACACCGCGGGTGGCCGCGCTCTCCGCGGTGGAGGTGGTCAAGCCCGCCATCGCCTCCACCATCGATGCCGCTTGTCTAAGCAAAATGGCCCAACGGCGGCAAATCCGTCATGCCATCGTGGACGGTCCGCTCGCTTTCGATAATGCCATCTCCCGGGAAGCAGCCGAAACCAAGCAGATCGAGAGCGATGTCTCGGGCCGGGTCGATGTGCTGCTGGCGCCGGATCTCAACGCCGCCAACATCCTCGCCAAGGATCTGGAGTATCTGGCCGGCGCCACCCTGGCAGGCATCGTCATCGGTACCGCGGTTCCGATCATGCTGCCCTCTCGCTCGGACCCGGCTCTGGCGCGCCTGGTGTCTGCCGCCATCGCTGTATTGTGGCATCATGCGCGCCAATAATGTCTACCGGCCGATTGGTTCTTGCTGTTTGTTGTCCGCGGGTGGGGCCGGCTTGGCCGACGAGGACGTCGAGTTCCTGCGGCAGAATGCCACTCGCGGTATCCGTCTTCAGTAGCCACCAACAGTGAGGAGAACCAATTATGAACAACCGCTATATTCGCTTTTTCGAAGAGATCCGGATCGAAGACATTCCTCTGGTCGGCGGCAAGAATGCCTCGCTGGGGGAAATGTATCAGCGCCTGACACAGGAAGGAGTCAAAGTGCCCAACGGGTTCGCGGTCACCGCCGAAGCGTATCGCGATGTATTGACGCAGGCCGATGCCTGGAAGGACCTGCATGAGGCGTTGGACGATTTCGATCCGGCCGATATGAAAGAACTGGAGCGGCGTGGTCGGCGCGCCCGCGAGATCGTCTACGGTACCGGTCTGCCGGAGGCGCTGAAAACAGAAATTGTCGACGCCTATCACCGACTGCAGGCGGAATACGGCGCCGACATGAGCGTCGCCGTGCGCAGTTCGGCGACCGCCGAGGACCTGCCGACCGCCAGCTTTGCCGGCCAGCAGGATACCTACCTCAATATCTCCGGCGACGACGCGCTGCTCGACGCCTGCCGGCGCTGCTTCGCCAGCCTGTTTACCGACCGCGCCATCCATTACCGCATCGACCATGGCTTCGACCATTTCAAGGTGGCGCTTTCCATCGGCGTCATGAAGATGGTGCGCTCCGATCTTGCCACCAGCGGCGTCATGTTTTCGCTCGATACCGAAACCGGCTTCCGCGATGTCGTATTCATCACCGGCGCCTACGGTCTCGGTGAAAACGTGGTGCAGGGGGCAGTCGACCCGGACGAATATTACGTGCACAAGCCGACCTTCGTTGAGGGCTACCGTGCCGTGCTGCGGCGGGTGCTCGGTTCCAAAAAGATCAAGATGGTCTATGCCCGCGGCGGCACGCGCGCGGCCACTCGAAACGTTCCTACTTCCAAAGCGGAACAGGAGCGCTACTGCCTTTCGGACGACGAAGTGCTGCGGCTGACTGACTATGCAATCAAAGTCGAACGGCTCTACAGCGACAAGGCCGGGCAGGAACGGCCGATGGATATGGAGTGGGCGAAAGACGGTCTGGACGGAGAATTGTACATGGTGCAGGCGCGCCCTGAGACGGTTGCGTCGCAACAGCACGGCGCGGTGCTGGAAGAGTACCATCTTCAGAGCACGGGCGAGTTGCTTGCCACGGGGCACTCGGTCGGCACCAAGATCGCCAGTGGGCCGGCCCGCGTGATCGACAGCCCTGCGCATCTCGACACATTCCGACCCGGTGAGGTATTGGTGGCGGATACCACCACACCGGATTGGGAACCGGTAATGAAAACCGCAGCCGCCATCGTCACCAACCGGGGCGGGCGCACCTGCCATGCTGCCATCGTGGCGCGCGAGCTCGGCATTCCCGCGGTCGTGGGCACCGAAAATGGGACCGAACGGATCGCCTCCGGCGATCTGGTGACCGTCTCCTGTGCGGAAGGCGACGTCGGCAAAGTGTATAAGGGCTCCGTGCCGTTCGAAGTGACGCGCACCGACCTTGCCGCGTTGACGCGTCCCGCCACGCACATCATGATCAACCTCGGCAACCCGGACCTGGCCTTCAAGACCCGTTTTCTGCCCAACGACGGCGTCGGGCTGGCGCGGATGGAATTCATCATCAACGAATACATCAAGGTCCATCCGATGGCGCTGCTGCATCCGGACAAAGTCGAGGATGTTGCGGAGCGCGCCGAGATCGAACGGCTGACTCGCGGTTATGAGAGTCCTTCTGAATTTTTCGTGCAGCGGCTCTCGGAAGGGGTGGGAACGATCGGCGCCGCGTTTTACCCAAAGCCGGTGATCGTGCGCATGTCCGATTTCAAGTCGAACGAATATGCCTCCCTCGTCGGCGGCCGCGGCTTCGAGCCCGAAGAGGAGAACCCGATGATCGGCTTTCGCGGCGCCTCCCGCTACGCCCATCCAGCCTATGAAGCCGGCTTTCGCCTCGAATGCGCCGCCATGAAGCGGGTGCGGGATAAAATGGGGCTGACCAATGTCAAACTGATGATCCCGTTCTGCCGACGGATTTCAGAGGGGCAGGCGGTTCTGGCCACGATGGCCGAGGCGGGTTTGAAGCGGGGCGAAAATGGTCTGGAGATCTATGTCATGTGCGAGATTCCCAACAACGTGATTCAGATCGACGCGTTTGCCGAGCTGTTCGACGGTTTTTCCATCGGTTCCAACGACCTGACCCAGCTCACCCTTGGGGTCGACCGCGACTCGCAGATCGTCGCGTTCGATTTCGACGAGCGCGACGACGGCGTCAAAGAGATGATCCGGCTGGCAGTCGAGGGCGCCAGGCGCAATCATCGACATTCCGGAATCTGCGGCCAGGCACCTTCCGACTATCCCGAGATGGCGGAATTCCTGGTGGAGATCGGCATCGATTCGATCAGCCTGATCCCGGATACGGTGATCAAGACCACCCTTCGGGTTTTGGATGTCGAGAAACGTTTGGGACGGCCGCCGCGGGCGGAGGGAAGGCCGTGAACTTAGTCCGACATGGTGCGCGCGGCGCACCCTACACATCGCCGACATGGCGATGTCAAACGTAGGGTGCGCCGCGCGCCAACCGACCAGCACGAACTTGTCGAACTGATATTCATTCACGTTCCTTAACCATGGCCTTCCCCGCTGCTGACCCGGCCCAGGCCAACGATTCCCTTCAAACACTATCATTGCAGAGTCGATTTATGATCAGAAAAATACTATTGAGTGCCGCCATGATGGCAATACTGGCAGGGTGCAACAAAATATCGGACAGCGACCGCCGGGAGGCCAGCAGTTCAATCCAAGGCGCCTTGCAGAATATCGACGTTTGCCGGTTCGACGAGGATTTCGAGTTTCCCGCTATCCTGGTCGGCAGAAAGTTCGCCGGAAAAAATCTGGCCCGCTTCGACGCATTGGTCTCTGCCGGAATTCTTCACGAGCAGGTACAGGTGCTCAGCGTTCCGAAAGAGGCCCCCAAGCATCTGTATCATTACACGAAACGCCATCAGATCGAGCTCAAAGTGTTCGACCTGACCGATGTTGGACGCTCTTTTTACCGAAAAAGCGAACAAGGGGGCTATTTCTGCTACGGAAAACCGGAGCTCGTGGAAATCGACAGCATCACCCCTGCTGCCGCATCGGCAACGGAAATGAAAAAAAATGTCGTGACAGTCTCATTTACATATCGGGTCGTTATGACCCCCGATTGGGTACGCAATGAACTGGTTCGAGTGGTGTTTCCCAAGATTGAAAGGGAAACCGAACCAAACGAGCCGCAAATCGCAAAAGAGACCTTGATTGCAAACCAGCAATTTGCCCGCAATAAGGAAGGGGCACTCGTCCCCTCGGCGGGTGGGGTTTTGAGTGAGCGCATCTGGTGAGAGTCGATCACTCCGGCTCTTGATACAGTAAACGGGATCGCCGACGGACCGACGGCGGTTGCGAAGTGTCGTTGGCAAAGCCAACAGGCCGGTCGAACGCAATGAATATGACTCAGGCACTCCCGCCGCTGCTGACCCACTTCATCGCAACGGTCGTCTTCAGCTTCATCGTCGGCCTGGAGTTGCACAGCTACCAACGGGTCAACGGCTATACGGTGAGCTTCGGCACCACCCGAACCTTCATGCTGATCGGGGTATTCGGTTTCGTGCTGTTCAGCCTCGATGACCGCTATCTCCTGTTCACCGTCGGGCTGATGCTGCTCGGTATTCTGCTGATGCTCTATTATTGGCGCAGCACGAAAAAGCAGCACTTTTCGCTGGTGGCCATTCTGCTCGCTCTCGCCACTTATAGCATCGGACCGGTTGCTTCCCGTTTTCCAGGCTGGTTTCTGATTCTGTTCGTCGTCGTGTTGATTTTACTCCTGGGCGAGAAGCCGAAAATCCGGCGGCTCTCCGAGCGCATCAGCAACGAAGAGATGGTCACGCTGGCGAAATTTCTGATCATGTCCGGCATCATTCTGCCGCTGCTGCCCGACAGCCAGATCGCGCCGATGATCACCGTGACCTATTACAAGGTCTGGCTCGCTGTCATCGTCGTCTCCGGCATCTCCTATATCAGCTTCCTTGCCCAGACCTATTTTTTTCAATCCCAGGGGCTGATGCTGACCGGCATTCTCGGCGGGCTCTATTCCAGCACTGCAGCGACGGTCGTCATCGGCCGGCGGGCGCGCGAAACCGCCTACGAGCATGTGGTTTCCTCCGCGATCATCATGGCGACATCGATGATGTATCTGCGACTGCTGGTGGTCGTTTTCATTTTCAACAAAACCGTAGCATCGTATCTGCTGCTTCCTTTTCTGACGGCGTTCGCGCTTTCCTGCATCGTCGCCTTTGCCCTGCTGCGCTGGAGCAGCCGCAATGCTCCCATCGGCGAAACGCCGCCCATTCGCCACCCACTCGAGCTCAAGACTGCATTGACCTTTGCCTTCCTGTTCGTTTTTTTCGCCACCCTGACCAATTATGTGGTGGGCGACTACGGCACCAAAGGCCTGCAGCTGCTCGCTTTCGCGACCGGCTTCACCGATATCGACCCGTTCATTCTCTCCGTGCTGGTCGGCAAATACAACGTAACGCTGGAGAATTTGATCGCGGCGGTAATGATCGCCAGCGGCAGCAACAATCTGCTCAAAGGGATCTATGCCGTCGTGCTTGCCAGAAAGTGGTCGGTCGTGCCGAGCGCGCTCTGGCTCGTCTTCCTTTTCGCAGCATCGCTGCTGTATGCTTGGCTGGTGATCGAATGAAACCGAAAAGAAACAGCTCACTGATTCTGAAAATCCTATTGGTCGGAGGCTTCCTCGCAATTCTCGCCTATCTGTTTCATCCGGAAACTGCGTTTTTCACTCTCCTGATCGATCGCGAGCCCGTGGCGGAACCGCTGGCTCCTATCGCCGCGGTTCCAACTATCCTGGTCATGCTGTTCGTGACCGGCATCCTGATCGTATTAGCTTTTTTCGGTGCAGGACTCATCCTGTTTATTGGAGTACTTCTATTTGCTGTTGTTGGCATCGGTCTGGTCGCGCCTTTTCTATGGCCGCTGTTGGTTATCGTCATCGTGATGATCATCTTGACATCGTTCGGTCGTCACGAAAATTAGAAAAGGCAATCGAACACCGAACACGCCCATGGGATACCCCATCATGCTCACCATCTGGTATCGTTGAAAAGGGCGAACACACGCTTTGCAAACAAACCACTCCCCACGAGGCATTCCTCATGAAAATCGAATTCCACGGCGCGGACCGCGATGTCACCGGTTCCTGCCATCTGATCGAAGCGGGCGGCGTCAGGCTGCTGATCGACTGCGGCCTCTATCAAGGCGGCCGGGAGCTGGAAGAGGAGAACAGCGAGTCCTTCGGTTTCGAGCCCGGCGAGATCGACTATGTGCTGCTCACCCATGCGCATCTCGATCACTGCGGCCGCCTGCCGCTGCTGGTCAAGCGCGGCTTTCAAGGCGAAATCATCACCACCTCGGCCTCGCGCGAACTGGCGCGGCTGGTGCTGCTCGACTCCGCCCATCTGCAGGAAGAAGAAGCGCGCTATCAGAACCGCAGAGCCGCCCGGCGAGGTGAAGCCAGAACCATCCTGCCGCTCTATGACAGCGTCGACACCCTCTATACCTTCGATTTTTTCGGCCGCACGGTCCGTTACGACAAGCCGCTGCGGATTACCGACGGCATCACCGCAACCTTTCTCGATGCCGGCCACATCCTCGGCTCCGCGTCGATTCTATTGGAAATCGAGGAGCAGCAGGGCCGCGGAAAGCGCATTCTCTTTTCCGGCGACCTGGGCTACCGTGGCCGCGCCATCATCCGCGACCCCGCCGCACCACCCCACGCGGACTATGTGGTGATGGAAACCACCTATGGCGACCGCCTGCACAAGACACTGCAGCCATCGCTCGACGAACTGTATCAAGTGATCCGAGAAACCCTTGATCGAGGCGGGAATGTGATCATCCCGACCTTTGCTCTGGAGCGCGCGCAGGAACTCCTCTACTATCTGCGTGAGGGGGTGCGGGACAACCGATTGCCCAAACATATGCCGATCTTTCTCGACTCGCCGATGGCGATTTCGGCCACCGAGATCTTTCAGCGTCACCCGGAGTGCTATGACGAAGAGACCTGTGCACTGTTTCAAAAAAGGCGTGATCCGTTTGGTCTGCCCGGCCTCCGATTCACCCGCGAAACCGGCGAATCGATGGCGCTCAACCAGATTGCCGGCGGCGCCGTGATCATGGCCGGCTCGGGGATGTGCACCGGCGGCCGGGTGCGGCATCACCTCAAACACAATCTGTGGCGCAAAGAGAGCGCCATCGTCTTTGTCGGCTACGCCGCGCGCGGCACGCTGGCGCGCCGCATCATCGACGGCGCCAAAACGGTGCGCATTTATTCGGATGAGATCCATGTCAACGCCTCTATCCACACCATCGGCGGCTTCTCCGCCCACGCTGATCAGCAGGAGTTGCTCGACTGGTATCACCGCACGGGAAAGCCCGAGAGGACTTTTCTGGTACATGGCGACGAAGAAGCAATGCGTCATTTCGCCGAGCATCTCTCCGATACCCGCGTGGAGATGCCCACACTTCACCAGTCTTACCGGCTGTGAACACCAACGAATCGATCAACGGCTTATTGGGCTTCACGGAATTGGCTTGATGAAAGAGTCGAGCAGCGGCGTTCCACAATGTGTCTTCAATAAGACATGAAGCTATTGTTTATCGAAGATAACGAGGATCTCGCGATCGAATTGGCGGAGTATTTCGAAGCCGCGGGGGATACTGTCGATGCGGCGGCGGACGGCGTGACCGGGCTGCATCTGGCGATTGCCAACGAGTATGACGTCATCGTGCTCGATCTTATGCTGCCGGGGATGGACGGCTTGGAGGTGTGTCGTCGGCTACGAGCCGATGCCGAATGCTGGACGCCGGTATTGATGCTGACGGCGCGCGATACGTTGGAAGACCGGCTGGCCGGGTTCGGTCGCGGGGCCGACGACTACCTGATCAAGCCTTTTTCTCTGCATGAACTGAATTGCCGTCTCAAAGCGCTGACGCGCCGGCGGTTCGGAGTCCACGAGCTGCAGCCTCTGCAGGTCGCGGGCCTGGAACTGCATCCGGCAACGCTTGCAGTAAAGCGGGATGGCCGTTCGCTGTCACTGACCCCGGTGGAATTTCAAATCCTGCACCTGCTGATGCGCGCGTCCCCCAAGGTCGTGCGGCGACAGGAAATCGAACAGGCGATCTGGGGTGAAGAGCCGCCGAACGGAGAAGTGCTGCGCGTCCACATCCACCATTTGCGCACTGCCATCGATAAACCCTTCGAAACACCCTTGCTGCAGACCGTTCGCGGCATCGGCTACCGGCTGGCCGTCGCCGATGCGTTATCGTCATAGACTCCGAACTCGGATCTTTCTTTCCTATTCGCTGCTGGGCGGTGTGTTGGGGCTGTTTCTGGGGCTGTTTCTTTTCTTTGCGATGGAACGTCAGGAGCGCCAGGTGATGGACGCCTACATCGCGGATGAACTGGAACATTTCATGGGATTGAGCGGCGTCGGACCGGAGCGAACGACCCACCATGCGCGCCGCTGGACCGGTTACAAGCCGAAAAAGGACGCAGCTCCCGCCGAACTGGGCTTCCTGACCGATCTGACCCCCGGTATCCACGAATTGGAGCATGAAGGAAACGTGTATGACGTCGGCGTCGCCGAACGCGGCGGCATGCGCTTCTATCTTCTTTACGACGATACCCGGTTGGAGCTGTTCGAAGCGCATTTGCTGACACTGTTGATCGCCGCTATTTTGCTGGCGGTTGGGGTGGCGATGTGTTATGGATTCTGGCTCTCCCGTCGGGTGATCGAACCGATTACTTCGCTGGCTCGCCGGGTGGCTGCCCTGCCGCCGGAAGAGACCGGTCATCGGCTGGCCGGCGCCTACGCCGACGATGAAGTCGGCATGCTGGCGCACGCCCTCGATCAGCGCATGCAACGTCTCGCCACCTTCATCGAGCGCGAACGCGATTTCACCGCCGACGCCAGTCACGAACTGCGCACGCCGCTGGCAGTCATCCAGGCGACAAGCGAAGGACTGCTCGCCCGCGACGACTTGCCCGATTATGCTCGACCGAAACTGCTGCGGATCGAGCGGGCGGTGCAGGAGATGGCGCAGCGGCTCAATGTGCTCCTTATTCTGGCGCGGGAATCGGTTCCAACCGGCGAAGGCTTGGCCGACACCGAAATCGCTCCGGTGCTGAAGCAGTCGATCGAGGACCATCGCGCCCTGCTGGCCGATTGTGTGCAAATCGAGCAGAACCGGGAGGCTTCGCCCAGCGTGGCGGCCCCGGTCGTGGTGGTCTCCATGCTCATCGGCAACCTGTTGAAAAACGCCTTTTCCTATACCCGCTCGGGGAGCATCACCATCAGCCTGCAAACGGACCATTTGATCATCACGGACACCGGCCCCGGCATCGATGCGGATGAGATGCCGCATCTGTTCGAGCGGGAATACCGCGGTCGCGGCACCACGGGCGAAGGCGCCGGTTTGGGCCTGGCGATCGTCAAACGGCTGTGTGATCGCTATGGCTGGCGGTTGTCGATCAAGCCAAGGGCGAAATCGGGAACCTGCATACAGTGGTGGTTTTCAACCTCTGACAGTTGAATGTCGACAACATTTCAATCCGCTTAGGTTACGGTTAGATACGGTGAGATACGGTGACAGTTTACTAAACAAACTTAATATTTGTTTCCGTTTTTCTTTTTGGGGCCACGCTTTTGCGGTTTGAGCGGTCTTCCGGTCAGATTTTCAAGCTTCGCGATCCAGATTTCGTTTCCCAGAGGACGACTAGTTGTCTCAGACCGGCGCAACTGTTTGTAGACATCACCTTCCTTTTGGCCAAGGAAGGCGGAAAAATCACCATAGCGCTTCAGAACCGGACGAACCTTGACCAACCCATCATCCTGTCCTGCAAAATGGGCGGCGACACTCGACCAGGGCCAGTCCTCAGCGCTTTTAACCAGCTTTGCTCTCACCGGGTTAAGTGACACATAACGCACCGCATGGGCAAGGTGTTCTTCATCCATTACCACCGAACCAAAGCGCCCTTGCCACAAGTGGCCGGTCACCCTCATACGAGTATTGACATAGCCGGTATAACGACGATGAGCATCAGCGAAAGTTCGACGAAGCCCGT
>Ga0114931_10003422_pt1 | contig 20122 bp, 16 predicted proteins | sample 2SBtaG_FD_89579 | JGI IMG/M metagenome (GOLD analysis project Ga0114931, IMG submission 89579) | Deep subsurface microbial communities from Kolumbo volcano to uncover new lineages of life (NeLLi) - 2SBTROV14_V59a metaG | ecosystem: Environmental > Aquatic > Marine > Volcanic | place: Kolumbo...
CACATTGTCCAGCTTCGCGCACTCGCACTCAGTGATCGATGGGGACCGGCAGTTGAACTCACCCTACGACCACTTCGCAAGGCTGTCCGTGTGGCGGCATGACCAGTATGAAAACCACACCCCTTTCAAAAGACGTTGAAGGCTATGCAGTATCTTCTAATATCTGCAATATGGGTAGCTCGGATATCCGCAGCCATCCATTGTTTGTAATGCCTTATCAGGAATTTCTACGGGCTGTAGGCGGGATGTGCAAGGATCAGGCATTCTGGCTCCCTCTGCTTTATGACGCATATGGAGGTACAGCCATCATCAACGATGACACCCGCGGCCAGGTATGTGAAGCCATGGCGAGTCACTTCAGTACAGTTTACGTGCTCGGGCGTGATTTCGATGAACTGGCATGTCTCCGGAGAGACATACAAAAGCGCCGGCTCTCAAACGTGATTCCGGTGCTGTTCGATCCACTTGGAAGTTGGCCATTTGCAATGGGTAGTGTGGACTGCGTGGCATTGCAGCGGCTTTCGATGCGCAGGGGACAACCGAGGGAACGCCGGGACTACCGGTCCATGCTTCGCGCCATAGATGATATTCTGGCGCCAGGCGGGATGTTGCTGATCACGCAGAACAATCCCCTGGATTATACCGCAATCAAGCCTTCGCCCCCGATGGACGACAGTCTGGATGCCGATAATATACCGATGTCCTACGCGACGGTGGAAAAGTGCATGCGAAGCATGGATTACCACCTGAATGGTTACTATGGCAAGTTTCGATTTACCCGCACCCAGGCGCCGATGCCCGAGTTTATCAACATGAATGAAACATTGGGCCCGGAACAACTGCAGATCAGCCTGTTGACGAGAATCAAGTACCGTATACTTGAAATGCGCCGGGTGAGGCGTCTATGGCCATGTTATATGGCTGTTGCCAGGAAGGAGCCACGAGAGGGTTTCGTGGAAAACCTTTTCCAGGAGATTGCCTGTATATCGGGTGCGCCCGTCGGAGGGCGTGGGGCCGATGGACAACCGGTGGTCAGAAAATTCATTGTCGGTAACTCCTCCGTCACGATATTTATCGTCCGTTCAGCAGGAAGAGACAGGCGCGAGTTCGTCATTCGAATCGCCAGCCGGGAAGAGGGGCGGCAAACAATTCGAAGGAACACGCACGCACTTCGCCACTTGGCCGGCACCTCGATCAGTGATTTGGTTCCCCGGATAGTGCATTTCGATGACACCGATGCCATGACAACCTCGGTCGAACAGAAAATAAAAGGCCTGCATCTGAAATTGAATGCCATGCACACGGATCGTTATGTCAAGAACGCAGTAGAGAGGTTTCTCTCCTGGCAGCGGGAGTATGCCAGAAAAACTGTGCTTCATGGTCAGGTGTACAGCAGGCTGGTGGAGTCGGATGTGGAGCGATTGGCCGAGTTTTGCACGCTCGCAGAAAGGCGCGACCTGGATGTTATAGTGGGGTTCATAGAAAGTGCTTTGAAGGGGAAGGAGCTGATCCTGGGTCCTTCTCATGGTGACTTCAAGCTCGGTAATATGTTGTTTGACCGAAATGCGGATATCCGCGGATTCATAGACTGGGAGATGTTCGATCCGGTAGGACTGCCCTTGGTCGATCACTATCTTCTGGTCACGGACAGAACCGCTCAGGAGCAAAGGAAGCATATGTTCGATGCATTCGGCGGGCATTTGCTTATAGGTCAGTTGCGTTCCTTTCACAGATCCCTTCTGGGCGATGTAACCAGAACGTTCAATATCGATTCGGCGCAAGCCGATGCATTGAAGGCGGTCTTCTGGATCAGGTACATCAACAGGCAACTGCGTCTTCCGTACAAGGCCCATCGCACCGTTTCAAATGACTGGATAACACAACCACTGTCGTTGATTCGCCAATATTTTGAATCAGTAGCGGCGTAGCGCAGAATAGTAGTGGCCAGTAAACCGGCAAGCCTTGTAAAGCATACAGCCATCTACTGGGTGGGGAATGCCCTGAACAGAGTTGGCGCTTATCTGCTGCTACCCCTGTATACACATTATCTTTCGCTGTCGGAATATGGCGCGCTGGAAATGCTATACAGCGTCAATTCGGTGCTGGCAGTGGTTCTGGGTGCTGGCCTGTCGCATACCACACTCCGTTTCTATTATGAATACGACGCGGAGCGCGACAGGAATTCAGTCATAGTCACCAACATGCTTGTCACTTCCCTGTTGGGATTGTGTGGAAGCGCCTTGATCGTATATTTCAGCAAAGGGGTGTCGACGCTTATATTCAGGTCAGAAGCCTATGCCGATGCAGTCGCCATCCTGGCCATAATAACCGTATTTGAACTCATCTCCGAGGTTATGTTCGCCTATCTGCGCGCCAGGGAGTTGTCCATACCCTACGTCCTGATTTCCGCGGGCAAGCTGATGATTCAGTTGCCCGCCACCTATTATTTTCTTGTTCACCAGGAAGAAGGAATAATTGGTGTCCTGAAGTCCAATTTTCTGTCGGTGCTGTTCAGCTGGTCTGTCTTGATGTTTATTGTGATCAGAAACTGTGGCATCACCATCAACCTTGGCATTGTCCAGCCGATAATGCGGTACAGCATACCGTTTGCGGCGAGTTCGATAATCTGGTCTGTGGCCTCTAACGCAGACAAGTATATTTTGAACCTGATGACGGATCTCGCGAATGTTGGCCTGTATGGGCTGGCAATGAAGCTGGCCACTATTCTCAGATTTCTGGTGATTGAGCCCTTTGGGCGAAGCTTTGGCGCCTACCGTTTTTCTACCATGAAAAATGAGGATACGGCAGATGTTCAGGGAAATATCTCACACTATTTCTTCATAGTGATGAGTGTCATAGGATTCGGGATAGCCATATTCAGTCCCGAGGTTCTCATGTTCGTTTCAACGTCGGATTACTGGGACGCCTCCAATTATGTACCCGTTATTCTGATCGGGATGCTGGCGCAAGGCATGACGTATTGTTATCAGACAGGAATCCTTTTCAGAAAGAAAACCAAATATGTGCTTCACATATCCATTGGCGCGATGATTCTGACTATTGGCCTCACATATGTCATGGTACACTACATGGGTCTATTAGGAGCGGCGCTAAGCTTTTCCACGGTATCGGTTGTTGTTGCACTGGTTACAGAGCGGGTCTCCCAACGTCTGTTCACGATAAATTACCGCCACCGAGAGATGTTTGCTGTCTTTGGTGTCATTCTCCTGTTCTATGTTGTTCAAAGATCGTTCGGGTTGGACAATGTGCTCATTAAAATCCTATGGAAACTGGCCATTTCCCTGATTATGATATTTGCAGTTATGCGAGTCGATGGCTACGCGCGCACCATGTACGAAAATATCATTAAATTTGCGCGGCAGAGGATCCTTGTTATTCGGCGCAGGTCTGTTCGATAAACCCGGCCCGGAAAGAATAACAAGATACAGGGTGCACATGTGGCTATGCTCATAGTGTTTTTGTACATGATAAGCCTGTATGTCAGGCCCCAGGACTGGGTGCCCGCCATTCTTGGCCTACCGACGAACGATATTCTGATTCCGCTGGGTCTTGCCATAGGCTATTTCTCCTCTATGCGGGATCGGGAGAGCTTTGCGGTTCCGCAACTGAAACTGTTTGCTGCCTACCTTCTGATCATCTTTGTGTCCACTTATATATCCGTTGATATGACGACGGCGTTTGATCAGTTCGTTCTCTATTTGAAGCGGGTTTTGGTATTTGTGATGATCCTGTTCATTGTAAACAGCAGGCAACGCGTGGGCTGGGCGATCGCGGGGATTCAGGTCGTCACGCTGTTTCTCGCGTATCAGGCCTACCTGCAGGGGCACGAGGGACAGAGCTGGGGTGGATTGACTCCGTACCCGGGTTATTCGGATACGAGGGTGCGCTGGTTTGGTGATTGGGATGGTCCAAACGTCTATGCCATATTGTTCATAGTAGCCATTGCCATGATGCTGGAGCTCGTTATTGGAAGGCACTCGTTTTTCATGCGGTTGGTCGGCGCATTTCTCAGCCTGTCATACATGGTTGCGATCTATTACACGAATTCCCGTGGTGCGTACCTGGCGGTTGCCTGCGTGATATTGTTCTATTTCAAAGACAGGTTCAAAAGTGTTTTTGCAGTGGTGATTGCCGTGGTTTCTTTGATCGGCCTGTTTACTTTCGGTCCTTCAAGATTGCAGGAAATCAATTCCGGAGAATCGTCAGCACACGAGAGAACCTGGTTGTGGGAGCAGGGGCTTGCAATGTTGAAGGAAAATCCATTTGTTGGCATAGGGAGAGGCCAGTTTGCCAAGAACGTGGATCTTGGGTTGATCGCACATAACAATTACGTACAGAATTTTGCGGAAACCGGGTTGCTTGGTTTTTTCTGTTTCATGGGTGTTCTCTGGTTCACCTTCAAGGGAAACCTCGTGCTCACGCGAACGGACATTCCGCTGGAAAAAGGATTCAGGACGGCGGCGCGGATGATGAACAATGCGCTGGTGGGATACGCAGCCGCGACCTTTTTTGTCGTCATGGAACTGGATATGTTGTATTTCGTTCTTGGGGTGGCTAGTTCAGTCTATGTGGCCGCTCTGCGCGAGCATCCAGAACTGGAAAGGATTTGGATAAGCCGCGGGGATGTCCTGGTAATAGCTGCCGCGATGGCAGGCATCATCGCGTTGGTATGGTTGGCAGCGGTGAAGGAGATACTCTGAGCCGTGGCAAAGGAGAGGAGGTTGCGCATATTGTATGTGAACCACTCGATGGGGATGGGTGGTATCGAAAGGATGATATGCGATTTTTCGCAGGCGCTGGATCCCGCCCGCTTTGAAGTTCGGGTGGCCGTGTTCGAGGGCGGGGGATCGCTGCAGTCGCAATTGGAAGACAACGGCGTTAAGGTTTATTGCCTCGACAAGAATGAAGGAATTGACTTCGGACTCATCATCCGGCTGCGACGTCTGTTGCGTGAGATGCGGATAGATATCGTACACAGCAACAATTTTTCTGCGTGGCTGTACAGCGTCGCGTCCGTTGTGGGGTATTCCCATGCGGTCTGCGTCCATACGGAACATTCGAGCGTGGATGCCCATATCGGCAGGCGTTACCTGCTGGAACGATTTTTGTCATACCGAACAGCTTGTGTCGTGGCGGTATCCGAACAGGTTCGGCAAAATCTGGTAAACAGAGGCGGCATAGAGCCCGGTCGGGTTCGCTATATCCCGAATGGGATCGACACGGATCGCTTTGTCGCGGACTCCAGGGCGAGGCTGGCAGTGAGGAACGAACTTGGGTTGGCGGAAAAGGGGCTGCTTGTTGGCGCCATAGGTCGCCTGGTCTCCGTCAAGGATCATCGCACGCTGGTTTCGGCTTTCGCGCTCATGCATAAACGCGAACCCAGGATGAGGTTGGTGCTCGTTGGAGATGGTGACCAGGCCGGAGCCTTGAGGCGCCAGGTAGAAAGGCTAGGGTTATCTCGGGCCGTTATGTTTCTTGGTGAGCGCCATGACATCGAAAGATTGCTAAACGCGATTGATATCTACGTGATGTCGTCTCTCAGTGAGGGGATGAGCCTGGGGCTCATCGAGGCGATGAGCAGTGCCACACCCATTGTTGCGACGCGTGTGGGCGGCAATGTACTTCTGATCAAGGATGGTAAAACCGGTATTCTGGTTCCCGCGGCGGATCCGGCCGAGATGGCAAGCGCCGTGTGCAGGCTGGCCAACGACCCGGTACTCAGGGCGCGCCTTGCACGACAGGCGCGTGAGTTTGCGGTAAAGAGTTTCAGCAGGCGGGCCATGATAGATAACTATATGGATATCTACACTGATGTCACCAGATCCAAAAAGTAGCAACGCGGCTCATACCCGAAATAGCAGGGGATGGGAGTCGAAGGGTTGGCTGCTGTGAATATCCTCTATGTGCACAGGACGCAGGGAAAGGGTGTGGAAGGAGTCCACATCCGCAGCATGGTCGAAGCATTCAGGAGGGTGGGGCATTCTGTGACGATATTGTCCCCTTCCGGTGTGGTGGGCGGAGACGGAGGTGATACCCATCAGGTCAATGGGGAAACAGGCAGATCCCGGACATGGGTGCACAAGCTTTATGCGCTGATCAGCCGGAACATGCCAGAACTGGTGTTCGAACTGGCCGAGATAGCCTACAACCTGTCCCTGGGGGCACGGCTGAGAAGGTATATGGCGACCAACGATATCGATTGCATATATGAACGCTATGCGATATTTTCGGTCGCCGCTGCCAGGGCCGCGCATCGCTTGTCGATTCCGCTGATACTTGAACTGAACTACCATTCCGGTAGCGCACTGGTGAGGAGGCGCAGCAAGCTTCTGGCACCTTTGGCAAGACGATTTGATGATTGGATGTTCTCCCGGGCATCGACGATAGCCGTCGTATCCAACCAGCTCGCAAAGGAACTGAAGATGGATTTTGGAGTTCCTGACCACAAGATCGTGCTGACTCCAAATGCTGCGGATCCGGAACGGATCAAGCCGGTCGGTTCATGCCCCGGCCACCCACCCGGCCTTGATATGGAAGGAAGAAAGGTGATTGGTTTTGTCGGGGGGTTCTATCCCTGGCACGGTCTTCCCCTGTTGATCGAGGCCTACAGTCAGGTCAGCAAGCGAATCCCTGATTCAGTCCTGTTTCTGATCGGTGAAGGGCCGGAGAAGGAGAAGATTCAGAAGATGGTCAATCGTCTCGGTTTGCGAGAACGAGTGATTTTTACGGGCAGTGTGGAGCATGGGGAACTACCCGCCTATATATCGCAGTTTACCGTTGGTGTAATGCCGGACTCCAATGACTACGGATCGCCGATGAAGATTTTCGAGTACATGGCGGCTGGAAAGCCCGTGGTGGTACCGGATTATGCGCCCTTGCTCGATGTGATAGAGGATGGCAGGCAAGGTTATGTTTTCAAAAAAAATTCTGTCGATTCCCTGTGCGATGCGTTGATCAGGGTGCTGGACGGGGATGAGGTGGCCAAAAAGATGGGTGCGCATGCGAGAAGGCTGATCGAAGAGGAACGAAACTGGGAGCGCAATGCAAGCCTTGTTCTTGCCAACCTTGAAAAGGCGGAATAAACGATGGAAGCCAGAATACCAAAGTGGTTGTATCGGTGGGTCGGGTGGCAGAATCACAACCTGCCGCTGATAGGGATGATCACGTTCACCTTTCCTGAACGGTTCGTCAGGTCGATATACAACTGGAACCGGGGGAGAGATCTGTGGGGCGGGAAAAAGGCATGTTTCACCCTATCATTCGATTGCGATTATCCGGAGGATGTGAAGGCCTTGCCGGACATCGTCAGGCTCATGGAACCCTACCCCTTCAAGGCGACATTTGCGGCCGTCGGGCACTGGATCGAGGACTATCCCGCGGAGCATGAGAAGGTGCTCGAATACGGCCATGAACTCATGAACCATACCTACTCCCATCCTGACAACGAGATACTGAACCCGGGAAGGAAATTCAGGGACATATCGTATGCAGAGAAGAAGGAAGAGGTTGAGCGCTGTCATGAGATCTGCGAGCGTATCCTGGGGTATACACCGACCGGTCTCAGGATCCCCCATTTCAAGAATCTGTTCACGGAGGAAATATACGGGATACTGTCAGAGTTGGGGTATTCCTATTCCTCTTCCACATGGCTGACAAATACCAGCAGCCATGGACTTCCGTTCCTGGCGGATGAAGGTATCATCGAAATCCCGCTCAGCACCTGCCCAAAGCACCCGTTCACCGTCTTCGACACCTGGCACTCGCTGAACGCCAGCAGGTTGTCCCACAGGATAAAGCATCGTGGGGCTGCAAGTTACGTGGCTCTGTTCAAGGATCTCATCGAAATGGGGCGCGATACCGGATCCTATATCAATATCTACATGGACCCCATGGATATAAAAAATATACCCCAATTCGAGCAAATGCTGGACATCCTGAATACCGATGATATAGAGGTCGTTACCTACCAGCAGTATCTGGAAAGGAAATATCATGTCGAAGGGCGTGGGCGATGAGTCCGGCCAAAGTCCTCATCGTGCTGGGTACGCGCCCCGAGGTCGTCAAACTGGCACCCGTATATCGGGAGCTTCGGAGTCGCGGGCATGTGTTCGATGTGCGGCTGGCTTCCACGGGTCAGCACAGGGAAATGCTCGACCAGGCATTGCATATTTTCGGAATACGTCCTGATTATGACCTGGACGTAATGACGCGCAACCAGAATCTGTATGGGCTGACGGCTGCAATCCTGACCGGCATGCAAGGGGTTTTGGAGGATTTCGAGCCCGATATCGTACTGGTTCAGGGTGACACCACGACGACCATGGCGGGTGCCCTGGCAGCCTATTACAAACAGATCGCCGTGGGTCATGTGGAGGCCGGTCTGAGGACAGGAAACAAGAACTCCCCCTTTCCGGAGGAAGTAAACAGGTTGCTCACGGGGCATATAGCCGATTTCCATTTCGCGCCGACGGAAATGGCCAGAGGCAATCTGAACAGGGAAAACATCGACGACAGTAGAATATACGTTACCGGAAACACGTCCATAGACGCCATAAAGTGGGTCATAAGCCATACCGAACCGGATTTCGATAGCAGCCTGTCACCCGGGCTGGCCGATATTGTGGCCAGCGGCAGGTTTGTTCTTATCACAAGCCATCGACGGGAAAGTTTCGGGGAGCCCATGAGGAATACCTTCCGAGCCATAGCGCGGCTGGCAAAGCAATATCAGGATCATGGGTTCGTATTTCCCGTTCACCTCAATCCGAATGTGCGGGAAAAGGCGCGTGAAATACTGGGGGGCATCGACAATATTCACCTGCTGGAGCCCTTGGACTACGTGAACTTCTCGCACTTGATGGCCAGGTCTCTGCTGATCCTGTCCGATTCAGGTGGTATCCAGGAAGAAGCGCCTTCGCTGGACAAGCCGGTGCTGGTATTGAGGGACACGACGGAACGTAGGGAAGGTGTGGAGGCGGGGACAGCGATACTCACGGGGACCGATCCGGATCGGATCCATGACGAGGTGCGCAGGCTCATAGAGGACGCAGAACATTACTCCAGCATGACCCGGATAGAGAATCCGTATGGCGATGGGAAGGCATCTGCAAGGATTGCAGATGCACTCGAGAAATGTGTGCATCCACCAACATGAAAATTCTGTTCCCTTACATGGCGCGCTGGTACGCAGTCAACTGGACGCGCTATCACTCGTTGCTCACCGTCCTGGCCGACAAGGGGCATGAGGTAATCGTGCTGCAACCACCCAGACTCGTATCGGAGGAGACGAACTATCAGGAGATCGATCCAGTCTCGCATCGGAATATCGACCTCGTCGACGTGGATATCCCCGCATGGCTGTGGTCCATGAAGATGCCCCTCGAGAAACTGGCGAAGAAAGCGATTTTCAGCATCTATGCCTATCGGCATGCCACCCGGCTGATGGCCTCGGAGAATCCGGATGTGCTGCTTCTGTACAATATACCCCAGTACCAGTTCACGAGAATGAAAAACATCAATATTGTCTTCGACTATGCAGATGACTATGTCAATATGCTGGAGATCGAGCTGGGGAGAGCCAGGAATCCAGCCATGTCCTGGCTGGCGGGCCGGATGCTCAGGAAGATGATGAAGTCTGCACGCTACACACTCTGTGTCTCGCACAAGTTGAGCAGTTCAGCCCATGGCACCGTACGCGTGCTTGCGAACGGGGTCAGCGAGGGGGTGATGGTGGAGCCAGACACCCCATGCAGCCTGCTTGCCCTGGATGGCAGAAGGCCGGTAGTGGGTTTTCTGGGCGCATTCGAGTATTTTATCGATCTCGACCTGATACTCGATGCGGCGGCAGACATGCCGGACATCGACTTCCTGCTGGTCGGGTCGGGGAGAGAATGGTCCCGCATTCACGACCAGGTTGGACGTCGATCGCTGGACAATGTACGTCTGGTGGGCGGAGTTCCACACTCGGAAGTGTTCGAATATATCAGGAAGATGGATATCTGTCTGAATATATTCAAGAGAATTCCGGTTTCGCACAGGGCGTGCCCCATCAAGCTGTTCGAGTACATGAGCCAGATGAAACCGGTTATCAGCACCCGTCTCGAAGAACTGGAGCATGTGGACAGTGGATTTCTGTACTACGCCGACAGTGCGCGAGAACTCCGGAATGCAATCCATGCGATCCTGGAGGATCCGGGGCTGGCCCAGCAGAGAGCGCGGGCAGGCTTCGAGCTCACGCGCGAGAAGTACACCTGGGAAAGGCTCGGCGATGAATTTGTCGGTCTGTTGCAGGCGCCTGAACAAGGTGTGAGCCATTGATGGAGACCCCGTTGATAGCAACGATAAGCTTGGCGATACTGGCCTGTGGCGTCTATTACCTGGGCCTGAGAAGGCGGAATATCCATCTCTGGATCGGCCATTATCTCAGGAGAAAGTGGAGGCTGAGGCGTGCCGGCACTCCCGGCACCAGGCATGTGTTATTTTGCTTCGTGGATCACTATGAACCCTTGGTTGGAGGTACAGATCTGGAGGCGGCTCGAAGGCGAGTGAATACATGGGTCGAAAACTACCCGCGTATCGCCGACAAATACCGGGACGCGGACGGTATCAAGCCACGACACACCTTTTTCTACCCGGAAGAGGAATACCGTGAGCCGCTCATGGAGAGTCTGGTCGGGTTGTGCAGGAAGGGCTATGGAGAGATCGAGGTCCACATCCACCATGACAATGACACGGAACAGGGCTTTGTCGAGAAGATGTCAAACTTCATCAATATCCTTTCTGACAGGTTCAAGGCCCTGCCGGAATGGAAGGGAAGGCCGGTATTTGCCTTCATACATGGCAACTGGGCGCTCGACAATTCCAGGGCTGACGGGCGTTGGTGTGGAATCAACAACGAGATTACGCTGTTGCGGGATCTTGGCTGCTATGCGGATTTCACCATGCCCTCGGCTACCAGTGACACCCAGACGTCCACGGTCAACGAGATCTACTATGTTCGGGACGATCCAGATCGGCCCAAATCCCATGATACCGGGTGCCCCGTTATTGCAGGCAGGAAAGGTCATGGCGACCTTCTCCTCATACAGGGTCCGTTGTCGCTGAACTGGAAAAGGAGGAAACTGCTGGTGTGGCCGCGGGTGGAGGATGCCGATGTGACACCCTCCGATATACCGCTGAATGAACGGGTGGATCTCTGGGTCAATGAGGGTGTGCACGTCACGGGCCGGCCCGAGTGGCTGTTCGTGAAGGTACACACACATGGTGCGCACGACCACAACTCGGACTACCTTTTTGGAGGGGCGCTGGATGAGCTGTTCGGCTACCTGAACGACAGATACAATGATGGTGATAGATACAGACTGCACTATGTGAGTGCCCGGGAAATGTACAATATCGTCAAGGCGGCCGAAGACGGAAAACAGGGCGATCCGGGGCAGTACAGGGATTATCTTCTGAAGAGGGTGTTCCAGGCCCCGGGGCGGTAGAATCGATGGGTGAAGTGATCATCGCCACGGATCGTCCGGCAGTCCAGGCCCTGTATCCCGAATGGAGGAAATTCCTCCTCACCAGGGTAGAGGGGCAGAATTTCTTCCAGGTCCCCGAAATGGTGCTTCAGGATTCAATGCTACATCTGTATCGAGGGGGATAGACTGAATGTTGAACATGGCTGGCGCCGACAAATGGATGAGACGCCTAGTGGAACATTGATGAGCCGGTCGAAGTCGGGAGTAAAACCAAGGGCTCTCGTGAAGAGACTATTGGCCAGGTATTTCTCTTTCGTCGTTACCAACGGGCGACGGTCCGGGGCAGCCAGGCTCTGCCTGACCTTCGATGATGGGCCGCACCCCGATCACACGCCATGTATTCTCGATATCCTGAATGCAAAGGGCGCGAGGGCGACCTTCTTCGTCAGCGGTGAGGAGGTCAGCAAATATCCGGAACTGGTTCGAAGAATGGTGGAAGGTGGGCACCAGGTGGGAAATCATGGTTATCATCACCTGCGCGCGAGGGATACAGGAACTCGGGAGTATGTGCGCGATATCCAGGCATGCCAGGACTTGTTGGATGGATTGTCGGCCAGTCACGCCGGAAAGGCGTTCAGGCCCCCCTACGGGTCCGTGGCGCCGATATCCTTTGCATTGCTGCTGATAATGGGGTATCGGTTCATCCTGTGGTCGGCGGACAGCGAGGATTCCTATATTGGGGATGCAAGGGGACTGGTTGACAAGATAAAGGGAATGGACTTGAGCAACGGTGAAATTTTGCTCATGCACGAAGATTACAAGCACACGGTCGAGGCGCTCCCTTCAGTCATAGAACACATTCAGGGCCGGGGAATGGAGCTGGTCAGGGTCTGTGATATCTAAGGCGTCCCTGACCTGGTCTCCTGCGCTGGATCTGAAGCAGGCTGGTATTGATACGCCCCGATATCCATACGGTTCCGGGAAGGCAAAAGGCCGTCGATGTTCGTTTCCGTCCCGGGTACGGGTTTTCCCCTTCCGATTGCGGGACTGCTCTCTTTCAGGTGGTAATCATGTGAGTCAGGATCCCGGAACAGTTCGGCCGGGCTGGCGACCAGGGAATTGAGGTCGTTTCCGCTCTGTTTTTGCCATTTTTCCAGTGAGATGAGCCGGCCATGCACGTCCTCCAGACGGATAAGAATGTTGTGGTCACTTTCCAGACCCGGGAAGCTGGCCATGTCGACAGCGATACTGTCCCGGTTTCCCCGGTGCAGCAGGATATTGTTGAATACCTGGTTTCCAGTGCTGCCGTGTCGCAATGACAGGGTATGACGTGAACCGGCGGGCATGACAACGGTATTGTTCAGATACAGGTTGTTCTTGCATCCATATTCATCGCCTGCCTCGTCGTCCCAGTTTGCGATGCCTTGGGAATGATTGTCGTAAAGCAGGTTGGCAAAGATGAGGGAGTCCCTGACGGAAGCCAGATTCAGGGCCGCGCTCCCGCCTGTTCCATTGAGGTACAGGTTGTTTCTTGCGATCACGGCACCTGTGATTATCCCATCACCGCTCATTTCAGGGTCGGCGTTGACCTGAATGCCCGCCTGCCGGTTGAAGAAAGAGACATTGCGGATGATTCTGGGGTTATCGGCGCTGTTGGCGACATAGATTCCATGCTGGCCCTTGGATCCCCACACCTTGTTTCCCTCGATAACGACATCCTTGGCGTATGAGGTGGTAATCCCGACCCAGCCAGCATTGCTCACACGGTTTCCTGTGATTCTGACACCCTTGATATAGTCGCCGGCTTTACCGGATACACGGATGCCGCGCGAAGGCAGCGAGTTGTCAGCGGCGCCTACGTTCACCACAAGATTTTCGATCGAAACATACGATCCAAGAACCGAAATGCCGGTGTATCGGTCGTCATACACTTCGTAACCCCTGATAATCGCCCCCGTCGAGGCGCCTCGGATCACGAGACGCTTGTCGGAGCTGGCGTCGTCCCGGTCAACATGGAAAGGGGCGTAGGAACCGTCGTCGACAATCAGGGTGTCCCCTGGTTTCATCCGGTCCACGCCGTGCTGGATACTGCGCCAGGGAAGGACCGCGGATCCGTCTCCCTTCTTGTCGTTGCCCAGAGGGAGCGGCCTGGAGGGCGGCGGGGAGGCAGGTTGCGACCAGGGCAGGGGCCGAGGAGCAGTTTGGGGGGTATCTCGAGCATCGGAGGTTACCTTGTCACCAAGTCCACAGAGGCGGGGATCGTGGAAGTTATACGACAGGGGTGGGGCGATCTCACCGGCTGCCCGATATTTTTCCGCCATACCGTTTATCTGGCCGGCAATCCTGTCGCCATACACCTACAGCCACGGGGAAGGTTTCCGGAATAATCAACGTAAACAAATAGATATACTGTCACCAATAGGCGACAGACGGCCCCTGTTGGTCACCCTGGATGGCCGGCAAGGCGATGGCAGCCGCGCCTGGAACGGGCATCCGGCCGGGCAGGTGGTCCAGAGCCTCTCCATGGACCGGTTGGCTGCGCCGGAAAAAACCGACAAATCGGACAGTGTCACAGTTTAAGTCACTGGCAGGGCGCTGATTTGTGATTTGTGACCGGCTGCATGAATCCCCCGAGCGATTGGGCCGATACTCAGGTCGTGGCAGGGAGAGCAGTGTCCGGCGACCGGCAGAGCCGATGGATGGCTGCATCCCAAGTAGCCAGGGCGATGTGCCGGGGCTGGCAGCGAGCGGCCCCGGGAGATCCGGGTAAGGACTGAACAGGGTGGCGCAACGAATGTCGAAGTCGGGAAGAAGAAGGATGTATCATGGCCGGTCTGCTGGCGCTGGGCCACCTCGCGGGCTGCGGTGGTGGCGGAGCGGGGTCGGCCGATACAGTGATCAGCCCGTCAGCGGACGGTGTTGTATCACAGTCGTGCACAGGTGAATGCGGTGTGGTCATTCGCCTGAGCGGGAATCCGAACCCCGAGGCGGATGTGCTGGGCTACAACCTGTACTACGGTACCCAGCCGGGTCGCTATGACAACGTCATATGGGTTGGCAATACCAGGCGCTACGATTTTACCGTGAGCCAGCCGGGAAATTACTATTTTGCAGTTTCCACGGTAGATACAAGCCAGAACGAATCGCCAACTTTACAAGGAGCGTCAATCATGGTACTGCTATAGATAATGGTATTTCCTGCATCGATGCGGTGAGATCATATGGTGCACATAACTGGCAAGGAATGCCAACAATGATCAAGAGGCATATTACAAGATGCTGAGCAGTCACTTCCTTAAGAACCTCCTCGCCCTTTTTCTACTGCTTGTATCGACGGAGCTTTGGGCGGCCACCTATTATGTTGCAACCAACGGCAACGACCCGCTTGGCAGCGGAAGCCAGCAGAGTCCATGGGCAACGATTGGCTACGCCCTGGGCCATTTGTCCAGCGGGGACACGTTGATAGTCCGGCCGGGAACCTATACCGGAAAGCAGAACTTCATCAGTGATCGTTTGAACCCCTTTCCCGGTGGTACGAAGGGAAGCTATACCCTCATCAAGGCAGAAACCCCCTTTACCGTGACCATCCGGAATGACGGGCCTGGTAATTACTGGGACTCGTTGCTGGGGTTGGGCGGTAATTATATCGAAGTCAACGGTTTTATCTTCGATATGGTCGATACGCTCTACGGAAGCTACGTCGGCAATATCAGCGGGAACTACAACAAGGTCCGGCAGTCCATCTTCCGTCGCGAAGGGGTGGAGGATACCTATGGAGGCTGGGTCTCCGTTGGAGGCAGCTATAATCTGTTGGAGGACGTTGCCGGTGTTGGCACCGCCAGGTACGGATTCCATACGGGCGGCCCCAACGCGACCAATGGCTACAATATATTCCGGCGGGTCGTGGGCAGGATGGACTATTCAGGATCGAACCAGCCAAAGAGCGTCTTTGTGCACTATGGCAACAACGCGACTGGCGATAGTAATCATATGGTCTTCCAGAACTGTATCGCACTCGATTCCCAGCAACCGGACCTTTATGGTAATCCCGATGGACACAAGAACGGCGGACTCAAGATCAACAAGGAGGCCGCCAATGACATCATACAGGGCAGCATTACGCTGAACGACGAGAACGAGATCTACACTCTCGTCGTACAGGGGAGCAATCATACCATTATCGATACCGTGCTCTGGGGTTCCCACCTGGGTAATTATGGCAGCATTCTGCCGAAAGGGTTTGTCGATCAGGCGAGCGGAACTACCGTGGTCCGCTTGACCACGGGTGAGAATGAAGGTGGAGGGAACAATACCAGTCGTTCGGACATCCAGTATCTGGTAATGCCCAATGATCCCACCAAGGCCACCATTCTGAAAAGGATCGGGCGCTCCGGAACCTTGTATGGGGAGCCGGGATGGAACGAGGTCACGAGCGAGGATCTGTGGCCATGGCCGAACGAGGACATCATCAAGGCCGTTTTCGCTCGCCCCAATGACCCGCCGCCTGGCTATACGCCCCCCACCAACAATACCGTCCGCGGGTTTACCGTGGCCTTGGACCAATTTGGTGCACCGATGACGCTGACGCGCTACATCTGGCAGTACTTGGGGCACAAGATTCCCGATTTTGTCTATGGCGGCGGCACTGTGGGTGGCGGTGCCACCAGCCCGCCGCAGACAGCTCCTCCCAGCGCAACTAAGTTGACAGTGCCGTGACCTTGCTGCCCTGAGCATCCTCCAGGGCGCAGGCAGAATGGCAAAGGCCCCCGCACGGGGGGCTTTCGTCGTTGTCTAGAACGCTTTCTGTCCAGCTTCCAACATATCAGCGGCTGCGGTCGAAAACAGGGAATGGGCAGCGTCCGGGCTGGATGTCAGGCCGGGCTAAAGCTGGTAATATCTAATATCCTGATTGTAAATATGGTTCACCATTGCCCACAAAGCGGGGCGGTAGTGGGCGGCGGACTGGAAAACTATAATAAATGTGTGGAATATGTGGGGCTATCGATCTCGGGGGCGGGCCTCCCGTTTCCAGGCGCCTGCTCGAAGAGATGAACTGCTGCATGGCCCATCGCGGGCCCGATGCGGAGGGTTACCATTTGTCGGCGGGGGTCGGTTTCGGCCATCGCCGCCTGAAGATTATCGATCTGGAAGGCGGGGTTCAACCCATGTACAACGACGACCACAGTGTCGTCGTTGTATTCAATGGTGAAATCTACAATTACCGCGATCTCAGGCAGCAACTTGAGAAGCGCGGGCACAGATTCCGAACAAACTCCGACACCGAAGTCATCGTCAGAGCCTACGAGGAATATGGGCTCGACTGTGTGCAGCAGTTCCGGGGCATGTTCGGAATCGCCATACACGATGCGGCGAGGAAGCGTTCCGCCATCTGGCGGGACAGGTTGGGGATAAAGCCTGTCTATTACCACTGTGACCAGAAAAGGCTGGTATTTGCCTCCGAGATCAAGCCCGTTCTCAGGGCACTGGATTCCCGTCCGGAGGTGAGCCTGGCCGCAATCGACTACTTCATGTCGGTCGGTTACGTGCCCGGCGAGATGACCATGTTCCAGGGTGTGAAGAAACTCCTGCCCGGACATTACCTCGTAGTTGAAAATGGAAGACTAAGAACGGGGCGGTACTGGGACATCCAGGACGACGCCCCGTTGTCCCTCTCTTTCGATGAAGCGCTGGAGCAGCTCGATACGCTTCTCAGGGAAGCCATCGGGCTGCGCATGGTCAGCGATGTCCCCCTGGGGGCCTTCCTCAGCGGGGGGGTGGATTCAAGCGCTGTCGTATCCTACATGACCGGAATGTCCGATGAGCCGGTGAAGACCTTCTCGGTCGGATATCATGACGATCCTGCCTCAAGCGAACTCGAATATGCCAGGATTATTGCGAAGGAATTCAACACGGAACACCATGAATATTTTCTGGAGCCGCTTGAATTCTTTGATTCTCTCGATGTGCTGCTCGAACATTCCGAAGAACCGATAGTAGAGAGCGCGGCCATCGCCCTGTATCAGTTGTCCAGACTGGCACGGGAACATGTAACTGTCATCCTGTCCGGTGAAGGCAGTGACGAGGTTCTCGCCGGTTACCCCTTGTATCGCGTCATGAACAAGGTGGACAGGCTGCATCGCGTGGCAGGACGCATCCCAGAGCCAGTGGCGTCCGTGGCGTCGAGGTTCCTAGAGGGCAGTGAGAAGTTGCTGAAGTACTGGGACTGGAGCCGGATGGGGCTGGGGCAGAGGTACCAGGGAATATCCAATGATGTCACTCTCTCCATAAAGCGGGCAATGTACCAGGCGCCTGAATTGATGGAGGCCCATGAACGCACCGCGGCCTACTACCGGGCGCTGTTCGAGAAGCTGGGCAGTTCCTCCAGCCTGAGGAAGATGACGTATGTGGATATCAAGAGCTGGCTTCCCGATGACCTGCTCATCAAGGCGGACAAGATGACAATGGCGGCCTCACTGGAGTTGAGGGTTCCTTTCCTGGATCACAAGGTGGTCGAATTTGCCTCGGCGTTGCCCGATCATTACCGGATCCGGGGACAGGAAGGGAAGCATATATTGAAAGTCCTCATGGAGCGTTACCTGCCCAGAAGTATCATCTATCGTGAAAAGAAAGGGTTCCCGGTGCCGATCTCACGCTGGTTCCAGGGGCCGCTCTATGAGCAGATCCGGGACAGGCTGCTCGATGGAAAAGCAGTCGGTCGGGGCTATTTCAGGCCTGCCTATGTCGAGAAGATACTGGAACGGCATAGTCTGGGCAAGGAGGACCTCAGCCGCAGGATACTGTCCTTGCTGGTCCTGGAAGAATGGCACACCAAGTATGTCGACTGAGCCGATCAACCTGCTCTATTTCACCAACCTCTTTCCAACTCCGGTGGATCCCGAGAGGGGTGTATTCACCCTGCAGTTGTTGAAGGAGATGCGGAACCATTGCAGGTTGACAGTGGTATGTCCATTGCCCTGGTTTCCCAGGCTTTCCCCGCTCAGGCGGTACCGTAAGTGGTATCGCTTTGCAGAGGTTCCAGCCACGGCCCGTATCGGGGGGCTGGAGGTGTACTATCCCAAGTACCCGCTGCTTCCGAAGGTCTCACTGAACTATCATCCTTTCCTCATGGCCATGGGAGTCAGGCGTCTGCTGGGCGAATTGCATCGGCGACAGCGCTTCGATATCGTCAATTCCAGCTGGATGTATCCCGACAGTGTGTGTATTCATCGATTGCGGGGTCTGCTGGACATACCGCATGTCGCTACGGGAAGGGGCTGTGATGTGAATGTCTATATAGACAGCGGGCGGCGTGGCCGGCAGATACTGGAGATGCTGGATGCCGCCGCAGCTATCACGGTGGTCTCGAACAACCTCAGGGAGGTTCTGCTTCACAAGGGGATCGACGAGGCCAGGGTGTCCGTGATCATGAATGGCGTCAATCAAGACAAGTTCCACGTGCGTGACCGGGACAAATGCCGGGCTGCGCTGGGGATTGATCAAGGAGGCTTCGTCTATCTGTATGTCGGCAGGTTGAGCGAGGAAAAAGGCGTGACCGCGCTGATAGAGGCCTTCACCAGGCAGAATGACCGAAGTTCGGTACTGTATCTGGTCGGGGACGGGGAGATGAGGGGCAGTTGCGAAACGTTGGTCCGCCAGCGCGGTTTGACCGGGCGCGTGATATTCCATGGTTGGGCGGCGCACGACGAAATACCCCTGTGGATCGGGGCCTGCGATGCCTTGTGCCTGCCCAGCCTCAGGGAGGGGTGTCCGAACGTGGTGTTGGAGTCGCTGGCATCGGGTCGACCGGTACTGGGTAGCCGCGTGGGCGCTGTTCCGGATGTCGTGAGGCCGGGGGAGAACGGACTGCTGTTCGGACCCGGAGAACCGGAATCGATTGCGGCGGCCCTGTCCGGGGCGCGATCGGTGGATTGGGACGCCGGAGCGATAAGGCATACTGTACAGCGCTTCCGCTGGGAACAGGCCGCACAGTCTTACCTGGAACTCTACGCCTCCCTCGTCAGGAGCCCCGCATATGCAGCGAATGCGTGAAGTGGTGCGGCCCGACGGTGGATGGCTGAAAGGAATCTGGGCTTCCGCATTAGCAGTAGTGCAGTCTGGCTGTTCGACCGACGCAATAATGCGTCAACCGGCTATGCCCCGGGTCGAAGCGGACCAGGCAGCAGGGGTCAAAAAAGCGGGTGGGATCGCCGGCTATGCCATCCGTGACAATCGCGCAAAGGTACGGAAGGATGCACTCCCCGTTATAGCAATACTCGACAATGACCTCCTCGGCTCCAGCGAATGGGTCCTCGTGGAAGTCGTTTCCGGGCCAATCCACGGTACGGCGATGATCACGGAAGAACGGAAGCTGGAATACCGGCCCGACCCTGGTTATGTCGGAATTGACCAGCTCGTATACAGAGTCACCCACCAGTACAACCAGGCGACCGGCGCAGCCCACATCGGCATACGGATCGACTGCGTAAAGAGCTGTCTACGGGGTGTGCGTCTGGAATGGACTGCGAGTACGAGTTCGGAGGGTGTGGTTTTCATACTGGTCATGCCGCCACACGGACAGCCTTGCGAAGTGGTCGTAGGGTGAGTTCAACTGCCGGTCCCCATCGATCACTGAGTGCGAG
>Ga0114931_10003423_pt1 | contig 20121 bp, 18 predicted proteins | sample 2SBtaG_FD_89579 | JGI IMG/M metagenome (GOLD analysis project Ga0114931, IMG submission 89579) | Deep subsurface microbial communities from Kolumbo volcano to uncover new lineages of life (NeLLi) - 2SBTROV14_V59a metaG | ecosystem: Environmental > Aquatic > Marine > Volcanic | place: Kolumbo...
CGACAGCGATCGCGCGACCCGGATCGCCTACTTCGGCGACGGGAGCACCGGCTCGGGGTGCACCGTCGATGTGTACGACTTTCGCGAGCTGGTACCTGCGGCGACGGCGGTCCAGCTCCTGCGCAACACCACGGTGCAGCTCGTGCCCACCGCGGACTGTCTGAGTGACGTGACCCAGCCGGAGGTGTCGTGGTACGAGATCGTGAGCGGTGATGGAGGTCCGGGCAACGAGACGTTGCTCGGCACGGGCGACGAATGGCAGCAATGGCTCGACAAGCCCTACCGGTTCCACATGGTGGTCAACGAGACGTCTACCGGCTCGAGTGTGTCGAAGCACGAGGTGACGTTCTTCTTTGATGCGCCGGTCGGCGACTTCTGGACCACCGGCATTGGCCCGTTCAGTCAGCCCATCGCCGTGGGCACGGGGATCGATCTCGGGTGCGGAGACGCGCTGGGCATGCCGATCTTCGACACTCACGCGGCGGACATCGGCGAAATCCAGTACCAGATCTGGGAGAAGACAGCCGAAGGCCAGTACACGTTCGTACGAGAGGCGAAGCTGAGCAGCGACACCTGGCCCGCGACCGACAACATGACGGTGAATCTCCCTGCCGGGAGCTACTTCCTGCGCACGCGGACGCTCAACCCGGACAAGTCGAGAATCGTCTCGGCGAGCTCGCCGTTTCCGCTGACGTTCCAGTAGGGTAGGTAACCGTTGCGGCCCCCGCATTTTTCGGCGCCGCATCGGGCCCCACTTCCTGGTCATCGACGCCGATCCGATCGCGGGCACGGTCGAGGCGTCGCGCCACGATCTGCCGTAGCGCGGGCGCCGGGCGGGGCCCTCGCGCCGGCTACATCTGGTCGATCCAGAAGCTGAGCAGCCGCTCGGCGACCTTGGAGCGGACCGACGGACCGGGCTCGCGCGGCATGTCCTGGTTCCAGTAGCCCCAGGCGAGGTAGCTGTCGACCCAGGAGCGCGAGGCGATGGCGCGAAGGAGCGCGTGATGGGCGCGCGCCTGGGCGACCTCGTCGAAGCTGTAGGTTCCGGCCTGCCACTGGTTCTCGCCGTTCCACGGCCCGTTGGCCAGCGAGATCGAGTAGAACTCGGTTCCGCGCCACGACTGGGCGACCGCGGAGTAGACGCCCTCGATCACGGCCGGCAGCCCGAGCGGCTGGGCCAGGTCGACGATTCCGGCCGCGCCGGCGAGCAGCGCGTCGTCGTCGGCGTCGGGATCGGTGGACAGCGGGCCGACCGCCACGATCACAGCGAAGTCGACCGCGTCGGCGAAGGTGACGCCGGCCACGTCCGGGAACGCGCCCGGCGTGCCGCCGTCGGAGAAGCCGTAGAAGCGCAGCCCGATCCGGCCGCTGAACACCGCGCGCACTCGGGACAGCAGCGCCCGCCAGCGGGCGTCGGCGTCGGCCGGCGGGTTGTCCGCGGCCAGACCGTCGGGGCGGAACGACAAGTCGGCCGCACCTTCGTCCTCGGCGATCTGGGCCTGTGCGACCAGGAACGAACCGTACTGGTCGAACCACGCGTCCCACCACGCGGTGGTGTGGGTGCCGCTGAAGTCGACCATCGGATCGACCTGCGGCGACACCATCACCGCGATCCCCTGGGCCCGATTGGCCTGGATCTGGGCTCGCAGCCCGGCCTCGGTGTAGTCGGGGCTGTTGCCGTAGTCGGGCCCGATCACCGGCAGTGGATCGACCGACAGGGCATGCCACGCCGGCTCGATGTCCACGACCCCGAAGCCGTAGCCTGCCAGGCGTGCGGCGGTGGGGGCGAACAGGGCGTCCAGGAACGAGAAGTAGAGATCCTGCAGTGCGACCCCGATCTGCAGTGGTTGGCCGCTATCGCGCGCGACCACGGTCGGGATGCTGGTGTAGGGCACCGGCGTGGGGTCGGTTCCGTCGGGCGGGAACCAGCGCCAGCGGGTCACTGTGTCGGTGACGACGAGACCCGGGCTGTAGTCGAACGAGCGCAGGCAGCCGGTGAAGTAGTCGTTGCTGGTGTCAGGGGTGAGGTAGTCAGATCCCAGGTAGCCAGAGTCGTTGCGGGTGTAGCGATAGCAGACGGTGCCGTTGCCGACGTCGCTGTCATCGACCCACAGTTGCCAGTTGCGCGGGCCGGTTCGGGTCATCTGACGGGTGTAGCCGCTGCCGAAGTCGACGGTCACGAAGTCGCCCTCGGGGGTGTTCTCGGGGACCGTCACCTCCAGGGTCACGCCGACCGCGGCGTCGACGTTCGCGTCGTCGACCGCGGCGTCGACGTTCGCGTCGTCGACCGATCCGTCGGGCGCGAGGCCGCCGTCGACATCGGGGTGCGCGGCCGGGCTGGAGCATCCCACGAGCAGCCCGAACAGGAGCAGCAGCCGGGCGATCGCGCTCCGGTCGTCAGCGGCGCGGGTCGGGGGCCGGGTGGAGCGGGAGACAGGGGGAGCAGAGGCGCTCGAACTGGTTGTCATCGACCTGAAGGGGCAACGCCCGGCCCACCGACACCACCGACCTGCCTGCCCGGGCGGGACGGACGTGATCTCCGTCCATGCTCGGTCATCGTACCACTGCGCGAAGCGGTGACAACCGACTTCGCGTTCCACTGCGCGCGACGAAGAGGGCCGACGTTTACACGATTCTTTTGTCGCTTCGCGGAAGCCGAGGTCGATCGATCGATGACAGGGGCCTGTCGTGAGCGCACGCCTTCTCGGAGGGGGTAGTCAAGACGCGCACAGCCATGCCGTGAACCGCTCTGGCGCTGGCGGGCAAGAGCGACGGGAAGGTCATCTGCGCCGACGGCACCGTGGAGTGGGCGCCAGGACCACTGGCGAGCCCGCAGGGCCGGCGCGAGGTCGCGAGCGACTGCTGTCGCGCAAGGACGCGCCCCGCGGGAGCCACCGAGATGGCCAAGGCGGTCGGGATCGTGCCGCAGGGCGCCGATTCGATCGATTGGAGCTCGTGGAACTCGAACCGCCCTGCTGGTCACCGATTCCATTACATCGGCGCCCCGAGCCGGCGACGAGGTAGACACCTTGCCGGCGCGCTACGGCGCCGCGGTGGTCACCAGGGTCAACGTATAGGCGTCGACGTCGCCGCCGCCGAACGCGGCCGACTTGGTGCGGATCTGCACGACGTAGGTGCCGGCCGCCAGCGGCTGGTCGGTGACGGTCTCGTCGCCGGGCGCGAACGAGTAGACCGGGCGGCTGTCGGCGTCGTAGATGCACAGGCCGGTGTCACCGGTGCTGTTGCCGGCCAGCGTGGCGTCGAGCAGCACGTCCTCGCTGAAGGTGATGGTGTAGTGGTCGTAGTCCCGCGCGGTCAGCGGCCCGCCGTTGGTCGCCGGGATGGTGTCGCCGGCGGCAAACGTGCCGATGTCGGTGGGATTGGCCGTCGCCAGCGACAGGTCGAGGTTGTACGAGGTGACCTTGGTGTACGCGGTGACCTCGAACAGATAGGTCCCCGGCAGCAACACCGAGTCGATGCTCTCGTCGCCCTGGTCGTTGTGCTCGGTGAAGTAGCGGTACTGGTAGCGGACGTCGAAGTCGGCGTCGCCGCCGCCGGTGGTCAAGGTGCCGGTCACCAGAACCGCATCGGTAACGGTGAACGAGTAGTAGTCGCCGCTGAACTGGGCGATCGCGCCGCCCGACTCGTTGATGGTGTCGCCGGCGCCGACCGCGGGGATCGGCACCGACGAGAGCGTGAGGTTGTAGCCGTGGTCGAGGGCGGTCCCCGCCGCCACCTGGATGACGTAGTCGCCCGGGCGTAGGGTATCCGGTCCAATCGACGTGCTCAGATCGCTGCCGAAGTCACTGTCGATGATTCCGTCGACCACAGCTTGCAGGAAGCTGTTCACGGACCCCATGTCCTGTGGGTCATTGGCGGCCGTGGTAACCGTGACCTGGGCCGGCTCGGCCAGCATGAACGAGTAGAAGTCCACGTCGTTGGCCGGCAGAATGTCCAGTGAGCGGTCGACCAGGTCGGTGCCCACCGTCACCACGCCGAGGTCCTTGGCCGGATCGCAGGTGGTCGGTGACTGGCCGTCGCAGTCGAACGCGAAATCGATAATGCAGTCGGTGCAGCCATCGTTGTCGGTAGTATTGCCGTCATCGCACATCTCACCGGCCTCGACCAGGCCGTTGCCGCATTCGGGATCGACCGACACCTCGATGTCGTACGAGCCGTTGTAGCCGGTACCGTACGACTCGACCAGAATGTAGTACGTGCCGGCCGTCCCCGCCGTGAAGGTGAACGGATCGACGTTGGGGTCGTTTGCGCTGGCCACGCAGCTCTCCGTGCCGCCGCAGGTACCGCTCTGCACGTTGATGACGCTGCTCAGGCCGCCGCTCTCGGTAACCGCCACGGTGTCGCCAACCGACAGCGCCACCGACAGAACCGCGTCGGCAACGTCGTTGCCCGCGCCCGTATTGCACGAGCTGCCGGTCACGGTGACGTCGTCGGCGAAGTCGGCGGCGAAGTCCTCGCCGCTGAGGCTGAAGGTGCTCGACAGCACCGGAATGGCGTTGGCGCAATCCTCGCCGCTCTGGGTCACGGTGCCGCAGGTCGGCGTGCCGCTGCTGTCGTCGCACAGCGCCGCGCCACAGCTCTCCTGGGTCAGGTCGAGGCAGTCGTCGGCGCCGAGGTTGCACTGGTTGACCAGGCCGCCGCTGCACGAGGTGTCGCCGTCGGACATGCCGGCGCACGCGGGGTTGTCGGTGCACCCGGCCGGCGGCACGCACACCGCCGGCATGCTGCTGTCGTCACAGACTTCGCCGTTTGTGGTGCAGTCGTCGGTCGTGGCTTTCAGGCATCCGTTACCGTCGTCGGTGCAGGTGACCAGCGTATCGCCATCGCACGACGTGGCGCCATCGTTGGCTCCGGCGCACAGCGGATCGTCGCAGGTACACATGGCGTTGTCGGGGACGGGCTCGACGCACGCGCCGGCACACGAGGTCCTCTGCTCCTGCAGGCAGGCTTTGGCGTCGGTCGTGCACTCGACCAGCGTATTGCCGTCGCACGACGTTCCTTCCTCGGAACAGGAGGTCTGCGGGCAATCGTAGGGGCCCTTCTCCCCCGGGCAGCCCGCCGCCAGCCCCGCGAGCACACAGATTCCAACCAGCGCCTTCCAGCGCACCAAACACCCCGCCATCATGTCGTCAGTATACGACGAGGTGGCCCCGCGGATTCCCTCCTATTCTCCGTCGCCGTCGTCGTCTGCGAACTCGCGCAGCTGCGCCAGGCGATCGGCCATCTCGGCCTCGGCGCCGCTGCGGCTGGGATGGTAGAAGCGCGCGCCCTCGAGCTCGTCGGGCAGATATGTCTCGGCGACGTAGTTGCCGGCGAAGTCGTGAGGATATTTGTAGCCCTTGCCGTAGCCCATCTGCTTGTCGAGGCCGGTGGCGGCGTTGCGCAGCTTGGCCGGCACCGGCAGAGCCCCGTACTCGCGAACAGCCTTGCGCGCCGCGGCATAGGTGGTGAGCGCGCTGTTCGACTTGGGCGCCAGCGCCAGGTAGACGGCGCACTGGGTCATCGGCAGCACCGCCTCGGGCAGGCCGACGAACTTGACCGAGCCGAGCGTCGCCGTCGCGACCACCAGCGCCTGCGGGTCGGCGTTGCCGATGTCTTCGGAGGCGAAGATAACCATGCGACGCACGATGAAGATCGGATCCTCGCCCGCCTCCAGCATGCGCGTCATCCAGTAGCTGGCGGCGTCCGGATCGGAGCCGCGCATGCTCTTGATGAACGCGCTGACCACGCCGTAGTGCTCGGCGCCGGCCTTGTCGTAGCTGAGGGTCTTCTGCTGCAGCGCCTCCTCGAGGATCTCGCGGCTGATGACCCCGGGCGGCGGCTCGCCCTCGGCCGCCGGCGTCGCGGCGATGTTGGCCGCCACCTCGAGGGCGCCGTACAGCCGCCGGGCGTCGCCGGAGGCCTGCTCGACCAGTAGATCGAGGACCTCGTCCGGCAGGGTTACGCCCAGCCCGCCGACGCCGCGATCGCTGTCGTCGAGCGCCCTCCGCGCCAGGGCGCGCAGGTCGTCCACGCCCAGCAGCTCGAGCCGCAGCACCCGGCAGCGAGACAGCAGCGGAGCGTTGACCTCGAAACTCGGGTTCTCGGTGGTGGCGCCGATCAGGGTCACGGTGCCGGCCTCGACGTGGGGCAACAGCGCGTCCTGCTGGCTCTTGGAGAAGCGGTGGATCTCGTCCAGGAACAGCACCGTCCGATCGCCGTACTGGTCCCGGCGCTCGGCCGCCCGCGCCACCACCTCGCGGATGTCTTTGACCCCGGCGGTCACCGCGGACAGGGATTCGAGGTTGGCGCGCACCCGCCTGGCGAGGATCCCCGACAGGGTGGTCTTGCCGGTCCCGGGCGGGCCCCAGAGGATCAGAGATGGGAGCCGACTCCCCGCAACGGCGCGTTCCAGTAGCTTGCCAGCCCCCAAGAGGTGGCCCTGCCCTACGAATTCCTCCAAGGATGTCGGACGCATGCGCTCGGCCAGCGGCTGCTGGACGCGGCGGCTACGGGCGCTGTGGGAGAACAAGTCCACGGTACGAATTCACTCTACGCGGAACCAGTTGCGCAAGGAGTGCGCATTCGGCGTCTCGCATGCGAACTGGAGGCATCTTGCCCTGGTGACGGGAGGCCCGGCCAGGCCAGTAGTCAGGTGGGGGGTCGAGGTATCAATTTCCGGGCAGTTACCCGTGAAATCACGAGCGGTCAAAGCTGGCACCCACCTTGCTTAGCAGATAGAGCGTCATGCACACCGTCGAGCTCGTCTACCAGTACCGGCATCTCCTTGGCAAATGCCAATCAGGTCGCGGGCTGGACGTCGAGGAAATCGACGCGCTGCTCGAGCTCGAGGCCCACTTCCGGGTCGACCGCTCGGACGACACCGAGCTGTTCGCCTGCCGCCGCGCCCACACCCGCGAGCCGGTCGAGCTCGAGGCCACCCTGCGCAACAAGCGCCTGGACGACCGCGTCCGCGTGGTCGAGATCGGGCCCGGCGGCATGGTCTGCATGAGCGCTCCGTACCTCGACGAGGGCGACCGACTGGAAGTCTTCTTCGTCAGCGACAACCTGACCTACCGCTTCCGCGCCACCGTCGCCTGGGTCCAAGAGGACGGCGAGGACTACGCCTGCGGGCTGCAGCTCGAGGGCACGCCGCTGCTGGTTCGCCGCGGACCGGCCAAGGCCGAGGCCTCGACCGAGGATCAGAGCTCGACCACTCCGTTCGAGCGGGTCGCCGCGTAGGCTTCGTCCTTGGACTGCGCCCGCGCAGAGCGCGGCCTCCGACAAGGACGATCGGCCCGGGGACTACTTGCGCGCGGTCGTCAGGCCGTCGAAGTAGGCGTTGGGCGTGAGGCCGTAGCCGCGCAGGTCGGTGTTGGTCACGGCGACGTTGTCCTCGTGCCACAGCGGCACCACCGGCACGTCGCGGGCGAGGATCTTCTGTACCTGCGAGTAGATCGCCAGCCGGTCGGCCCGGCCCATGGTGCGGCGCCCGCGCTCGAGCAGGGCGTCGACCTCGGGGTTGCGGTAGCGCCAGCGGTTGTGGCCGTTGAGATTGTCCGGGGTGGGGATGCGCGACGAGTGGAAGTAGGGATAGCCCCAGTCGGGGTCGGCGATGGGCGCGGTCTGCATCGACGCGAGGTCGTAGTTGCCCTTCTTGATGTCGGTGAAGAAGGTGCCCCACTCGAACGACCGCACCTCGACGTCGATGCCGACCTCGGCCAGCTGTGAGGCGATGATGCGGGCAACGGCGACGCGGAACGACTCGGCGCTGGTCTTGTAGGTCAGGCGAAAGCGCGGCTCGCCACCGGCACCGTCGGGGTCGGGGTAGCCGGCCTCGTCTAGGAGTTGGCGCGCGCGGGCCGGGTCGTAGTCGTAGCGGGTGACGTCCTTCTCGTAGGCCCAGTGCCCGGGTGGAAGCAGCCCGGTGGCCAGCACCGCGTGGCCGCGAAACTTGGCCGCGACGATCGCCTTGCGGTCGATGGCGTAGGCGATGGCCTGGCGCACACGGACGTCGCGGAGGATCGGGTGCTCGTTCTGCATCATCAAATAGCTGAGGATGCCGCTCGGCCCGGTGGCGACGTGTAAGCGCTGCCAGGCGCCGACGTCGTCGACCAGATCCGGGCGAACGGTGTTCTGCTCCAGATCGGCCGAGCCGCCGACCATCATCAGCAGCGACGCGTTCTGATCGCGCACCGCCAGCACCTCCACCCGCGCGACCGGCGGCGGCGGCCCGTCATAGTACGGGTTGCGCTCGAGCACCACTCGCTCCGGCGTCATCGACACCGCGCGATACGGCCCGGCGCCCACCGGTAGTCCGCCGGCGTAGTGCCCGTCGGCCCCGGCCGCCGCCCGCGAGATGATGCCGAACTCGAGATCGCTGCGGAAGGTGCCCAGCGGCCCCTTCAGGTGGAAGCGCACCCGGCGGTCGTCCACCGCTTCGACCGAGACGTAGCGCTCCTCGAACTGCGCCCGGTCGACCGAGTCGATCGCCGGATCCAGGGTGGACTCGTAGGTCCAGGCGACGTCGGCGGCGGTCAGCGGCGAGCCGTCCGAGAAGCGCAGGCCCGGACGCAGGACCACGTCCCAGGTCCGGTCGGACTCCCCCACCCGCTCGATCGACTCGGCCAGGCCCAGCGCCGGTTCCATGGTCGGGGTGCTGGTGGTGGTCAGACCCGGCGCGACCAGCCGCGACAGCTTGGTGTCGTAGCTGGTGATCGAGAAGCGCGGGTCGAGATCGCGTACCAGGTTGGGGATGACCACGACGATGGTGTCGTCGGGGGTGCGCCGGGTACGCGGGTGGCACGCAGCCACCACGGATAGGCCCAGGGCCAGAGCTGGAGCCAGCCGGCGGAGGCTGCTAGGCTGCGTGGTGGATGGGCTCGGCATGGCGCGTCGCGGCGGTGATCGCCGCGCTCAGTGTGATCGCACCGGAGGGCCGCGCGCAACAAGTCGACCCCGCGGCGCCGCCGGACGCCGGGACGCCGGCCGTCGCCGCCGGTGACCAGGCGGGGCTCGCGACGCGAATCGATGAGATCCTGGCCGAGGCCGCCCCCGACCTGGGCCCCGGGCGCGTCGGCGTCTACGCCGTCGACCTGACCACCGGCGACCCGCTCTATCAGCACGACCCCGACGGCGCCTACAACCTGGCGTCGAACACCAAGATCCTCACGACCGCCGCCGCGCTGCACATCCTCGGGCCGGCGTTCCGCTTCCGCACCGCCGTCTCGGCGCCCAAGATCGAAGGCGACGCCGTGGTCGGCAACCTGTGGATCACCGGCGGCGGCGATCCGACCCTGCAGACCACCGACTTGCGCGCGCTCGCCGCCGACCTGGCCGCGCGCGGGATCAAGAAGATCAACGGCGCGCTGGCGGTCGACGACACCATGTTCGATGACGCCCTGCTGCCGCCCCACTACGACTCGCAGCCCAAGGAGCAGGCGGCATTTCGCGCCCCGGTCGGGGCGCTGAACCTCGACTACAACTCGATCGTGGTCGTCATCCGCCCCAACCCGGGCGGCGCCGGCCCGGCCCTGGTCACACTCGATCCGCCGGGCGACTACGCGACGCTGACCGGCCAGGTGCAGACCAGCGCCACCGGACGCACGCGGGTGCGCATCGACACCGTCGAGACCGACGGGCGGTTCGAGCTGCGCCTGGGCGGCCAGGTCGCCGCCACCTCACAGGTATTGCACTACCGGCGGCGCATCTCCGATCCGACCGCCTTCGCTGCCGCCGCGCTGCGCGCGGTGCTGGCCGAGTACGGCATCCGTGTGCGCAAGAAGCGACTGGTGCGCGAGCCGGTGCCCGCCGGCGCTGTCGTGATCGGCCAGCACGACAGCGCCGAGCTGGCCGAGGTGATCCGCAACCTGGGCAAGCACTCGAACAACTTCACCGCCGAGACGCTGCTCAAGACCATCGGCGCGGCCACGCTGACCGAGGCGCGGCCGGCAACCTGGAACGACGGTCTGACCGCGGTGCGCAACTACCTGACCCTGGCGATGGGGCTGCCGCCAAACGGCTTCCGCTACGACAACGGCTCGGGACTGTTCGACGCCAGCGCGGTGTCGCCGCGCCAGCTCGTCGCGGTGCTGCAGCATGCCTGGAGCGACTTCCGCATCGGCGTCGATCTGGCCGCGTCGCTGTCGACCGCCGGCGTCGACGGCACCTTGCGCCGGCGCATGAAAGGGGTTCCGGCGACTGGTCGGGTGCGAGCCAAGACCGGAACCCTGGCGCAGGTGACCACCCTGGCCGGGTTCGTCGCGGTCGACGCGCGACGCCCGGTGGCATTCGCAGTGCTGGTCAACGACCTGGCGAAGAGCGGCCACGGCAAACGGGCCGGACGCGCCGCCCAGGACCAGATCGCCATCGCCCTGGCCGAGTTCCTGGGCGCCCGGTAGACGCGCCCGGCAGCGCGTGCTACGACTCGGCTAATCTACCTCAAACCCTCAGAACTCCAGGGAGGACCGGAGAATGGCTGAACTGAAGGGCTCCAAGACCCACGACAATCTCAAGGCTGCGTTCGCCGGCGAATCGCAGGCCAACCGCCGCTATCTCTACTTCGCCAAGGTCGCCGACGTCGAGGGCCAGCCGGACATCGCCGGACTGTTCCGCGACACCGCCGAAGGCGAGACCGGTCACGCGCACGGCCATCTCGACTACCTCAAGAAGGTCGGCGATCCCGCCACCGGTGAGCCGCTCGGCAGCACCGATCTCAACCTCAAGGCGTCCATCGCCGGCGAGACCTACGAGTACACCGAGATGTACCCCGGCTTCGCCAAGACCGCCCGCGAGGAGGGCTTCGAGGATATCGCCGAGTGGTTCGAGACCCTGGCTCGTGCCGAGCGCTCGCACGCCGGCCGCTTCCAGAAGGGCCTCGACGGCCTCCAGGGCTGATCTCCGTCCGCGAATTCGAGCCGAACGGGCGGGGGCATGCCCCCGCCCTTTTTTTTCGAGGCAGCCAGGCAGGTGACGAGATGCGCATGATCCAGCGATCGGACATCAAGGGGCCGGTCATCTACGGCCCGATCCGCGATGACTACCGCAAGCACATCATGGAGCTCAAACGCCCGCGCCGGATCGACATCGGCGACCGGGTGTTCCTGGTGTTCGAGAACCGCCAGACCTTGATCTTCCAGATCGAGGAGATGCTGCGCGCCGAGGGCATGACCCAGGAGCCGCAGATCGCCGAGGAGATCGAGGTCTACAACCAGCTGATGCCGGGCGACGACTGGTTGTCGGCGACGTTGTTCCTCGCGGTCCCGCCCGGCGCCGACGCGCGCACCGAGCTGCACCGGCTGATCGGCCTCGACGAGCACCTGATCCTGCACATCGGGGACCACGCGATCCGCGCTCAGTTCGAGCCCGGCCGGTCGACCGAGGATCGGATCTCGGCGGTACAATACTGTCGCTTCCCGATCGGTCCCGAGGCCAAGCCCGCACTGCTCACCGAGGAGACGCCGCTCAGCCTGGAGATCGATCACCCCGCGTACAGTCACACCACTCACTGCGGAGAGGCGCTCCGGCGCTCCCTCGCCCGCGACTACGAGGCCTAGTGCCAATCCCCGCGATGACGCGTCCATTCCTCCTGTGCGCGCTGCTGCTGACGGCCTGCGGCGGACAGCAGAAACAAGCCACCACCTACGAGACCGTCGACGACTTCGAGTGCCACGACCGCAGCGTCGGATACGTCATGACCGGCGGCTTCGTCGCCCCGGAGATCGGCGTCACCGTCTCCTGCTCGGGCGATACGGTGAAGCTCGAGACCTGGCGGGTCACCGACAAAAAGGGAACGCGCACGAACGCGGACAAGGAGATGTCGCAGGTCGAGTTCAACGAGTTGTGGAAGAAGATCGAGAGCGCCGGCTGGCGCAACCTCGAGGACTGCGACAATCCGGATGCGGCCAACGACGACCCGGTCTACACTATCGACGTGAGCGACGACGCGGCCAGCGTGTCGCTGAGCTGTCAGGGCAAGTCGCTGCCGTTCCCCTACGATCGACTGGTCAACGAGCTCGACTTGAAAGCCGCGGGATTCACTCAGTAGGCGCCGCGCACACAGTGATCCGCGCCGCAGCGCGGAAGGCGAGACCACGATCGCTGTGCTATAGGTTCGAAGAGCATGTCCCCCGCGAAGCGCTATTTCCACGTGGAGGAAGCCAACCGACACGTTGGACGGCTCAACCAGCTCTTCGGGGACGTGATGCAGCTGCGCGGGCAGCTCAAGACGCTGTACGCGGGCCTCGACAAGGCCGGGCACGCGCCGACCAACGACGCGACCCCCGAAGACGAGGCCGCGGTCCCGGACGAGTACAAGCGCGATCGGCAGGTGTTCTACGCCATGGCCGACACGCTGCGCGACTGTCTGCAGGCGATCGCCGCCACCGGCTGCGTGATCAAGGATCTAGAGATCGGCCTGGTCGACTGGCCGGCGCTCCACCAGGGGCGCGAGGTGTGGTTGTGCTGGAAGTACGGTGAGCGCGAGGTCGGCTGGTGGCACGACGTCCACACGGGTTTCGACGGTCGGAGACCGGTCTCCGAGCTCTCGGTGCAGCCTGCCAAAGGCGAGCCATGACCCTCACCACCCAGACGGCGGCGCTCGACGCGCTGCCGATCTTCCCGCTGCCGGACGTGGTGCTCTTGCCGGGCGCGGTGCTGCCGCTGAACGTCTTCGAGCCGCGCTATCGGGACATGACGCGCGACGCCCTCGCCGGCGAGCGACTGCTGGGAATGGCGCGCCTGCTACCGGGCTACCAGCAGGACTATGCCGGTCGACCGCCGGTCCACGACATCGTCGGCCTCGGCCGCATCGTCACCACCAACGAGACCGACGACGGCCGCTACCACCTGCTCCTGCGCGGCATCGCCCGCGTGCGCATCGTCGAAGAGCTGCCGCCCGATCACAGCTACCGCCGGGTCCGCGCGGAGATCCTCGACAGTGAGCGCTCCACGCGACCGCAGACGCTGACCAGCGGCGGCGAGCAGTTGATCGCGATGTCCGATCGCCTGGCCGACGCGGTCGATGGCGCCTCCGGGCTGCGCAACATCGTCCGCGAAGCCGAAACCCCCGGCGCCTGCGCCGACCTGATCAGCGCCGCGCTCCTGGCCGATCCGGAGGAGCGCCAGCGCCTGCTCGAGATGCTCGATCCGGCCGACCGGGTCGACCGCGTCATCGAGCTGTTGGCCAGAGCCACCGCCGAGCTCGGCGGCGAGAGCGACCTGCTCAACTGACTGCGCGAGCCGAGGCGGGCCCACGAAACCCCTTCGAGCTGCGCCTGCCGGTCCCGACCTAAACAATGACGCATTGGAAATGCGTCTTTGTGGACAAGCGACAATGGTGGAGAACAAACCCACACGCCTGGAAAGGAGCCGATTTTCGTCCGCCCTCGCCCATGACGGGTGGCGAAATTTGCCTCCCGATCCAGGCGTTCGTGTTTAGTCGACCGGCACCAGCTCGACGGCGACGCCGCCGAGAACGGCGTTGCCCGACAGCGGATCGCGGGCGTTCTCGTCGAGGACGTCGTTGAGGCTGGCGCCCGGGCGTTGGCCGGCGACCGACAGGCGCGCGCCCTCTCGGTCGTGACCCCAGCCGTGAGGCAGGCTGACGACGCCGGGCATCATGTCGCCGGTGACCTCGACCTGCACGACCACGGCCCGGTCGCCACGCGACACTCGCGCGCGACCGCCGTCGCGCACGCCCAGGCGATCGGCGTCGTCCGGGTGGACCAGCAGCGTGCCGCGGAAACGGCCGCTGGCCAGTCCGGGCAGGTTATGCATCCAGCTGTTGTTCGACCGCAGCTGGCGGCGGCCGACGATCACCAGCGGCGGCGCCACGCGATCCAGATCGGCGCGAACCCGCGCCAGATCCTCGAGCAGCATCGCCGGCGCCAGCTCGATCCGCCCCGACGGCGTGCGCAGAAGCTCCGGCAGTCGCGGGGCCAGTGGTCCGAGATCGATCCCGTGCGGCGCCGCGGCCACCGTATCGAGCCGCAGCCCGTCGGGACGCGCGCCCATCTGGTCGCCGTAGGGCCCGGCGCGCAGCGCCAGGTCGAGCATCCGCTCCGGGCCGTGCCGCCCCGCCACCGCCTTCATCACCATGTCGGTGGCAGGGCCGGCGACCTTGCGCACGTCGCGCGCGATCAGCTCGTCGTCGATGGCGTCGATGTCGGCGTCCGGGCCCAGGCCGCGGGCGATGCCGATCAGCCGCACCAGGCTGTGCCACTCCTCCGGCTGGCCGGCCGTGCGGGGAAGCACCGCAGCGCTGTAGTGGGCGAAGTTGCGATACGCCAGCTGGGGGAACGCCACGTCGTAGTGCGCGTCCTCCAGCGGCGAGACCCCGGGCAGGATCACGTCGGCGTGACGGGTGGTCTCGTTGACGTAGATGTCGAGACTGACCATGAAGTCGAGGGTTGCCAGCGCCGCGTCGAGGCGCGGACCGCCCGGCGCCGACAGCACCGGGTTGCCGGCGATGGTGATGAGCGCCTTCACCTGCCCCGGTCCCGGGGTCTCGATCTCTTCGGCCAGGCAGGTCAGCGGCAGCTCGCCGTAGACCTCCGGGGCGTTGGAGACGCGGCTGCGATGCCGCCCGGTGATGATGCCCCGCCCTTTGCCCGGCGCGCCGAGGGTGTTGGTCGCGAACGCCGGCGCCCGCGGGAACATCGCCCCGCCCGGCTCGTCGAGATGACCGGTGAGCGCGTTGACCACGTCGACCAGCCAGCTGGCCAGCGTGCCGTACTCCTGGGTGCAGGTGCCGATGCGGCCGTAGATCGCGGCTCGCTCGGTGGTCGCCAGCTCGCGGGCGAGCGCGCGGATGTCGCCGGTGTCGATGCCGCAGCGCGCGGCCACCCGCTCGGGCGCGAAGTCGCGCACCGCCTCGCCGATCTCATCCGCGCCGGTGAGATGCTCGCCCACGCGCCCGGTGCGCACCAGCCCCTCGTCCAACAGCGTGTGCACCAGTCCGAGCAGGAAGAAGACGTCGGCGCCGGGGCGAATGAACAGGTGCTGATCGGCGGCCGCCGCGGTCTCGGTGCGCCGCGGATCGACCACCACTATCCGGCCGCCCCGCTCGCGCAGCGCCCGGGCCTTGCCGCGGAAGTTGGGCACCGTCCACAGGCTGCCGTTCGACGCCAGCGGGTTGGCGCCGAGGATCACCAGGAGCTGCGTGCGCTCGATGTCGGGCACCGGAATCGACAGCCAGTGGCCGAACATCAGCCCCGACGACAGCTGCTTGGGCATCTGGTCGACGGTCGACGCCGAGTAGATGTTGCGCGTGCCCAGGGCCTTGGCCAGCCGTCCGCCGTACAGGAGCAGGCCGAACTTGTGCGCCGCCGGGTTGCCCAGCATCACCGCCACCGCGTCGTCGCCGCCGCGCTCCCGCACCGGCGGCAATCGCCGCGCGATCTCGGCGTAGGCCTCGTCCCACGACGATTCGACGAAGCGACCGTCGCGTTTGATCAGCGGCACCCGCAGGCGATCGGGATCGTCGTGCAGCTCGACCAGCGACGCGCCCTTGGGACAGATGAAGCCGTGGGACAGCACGTCGTCCGGGTCGCCGCGCACGCCGGTCACACGGTCGCCGTCGACCATGAGCTCGAGGCCGCAGCAGGCCTCGCAGAAGGGACACGTCCGATACGCCACGCGCGCCATGCCCGAGCCTAGCGCATCGCGACCGCGGCGGCAGTCGCCGCTGCTAGCGAATCACGGCCAGCCGTGGCGAGCGCCGGGGCTGCGACAGCACCCGCTTGGCGATGACCAGGGAAACCTGGGTGGCGATGTCCATGAAGCGGCGGGCGTTCTCGCTGTCGGGAGCAGCCTCGATCATCGGCACGCCGGCGTCGCCGCCAAAGCGGATGCGGGTGTCGATCGGCAGGTCGCCGAGGAACGGAACCTCGATTTCGGCGGCCAGGCGTTTGCCGCCACCGCGCGAGAAGATCTCGTCGTGGTGGCCGCACGACGGGCAGACGTACTCGGACATGTTCTCGATGATGCCGAGGATGGGAATCTCGACCTTCTCGAACATGGCGATGCCCTTGACCACGTCGATGATGCTGACCTCTTGCGGGGTGGTGACCATGACCGCGCCGGTCACCGGGATCAGCTGCGACAGCGACAGCTGCACGTCACCGGTGCCCGGCGGCAGGTCGCAGATGAGGTAGTCCAGCTCGCCCCACTCGACGTCGCTGAGGAACTGCTGCAGCAGACGGTGGACCATCGGCCCGCGCCAGACCACCGCCTCGCCCTTGTCGACGAAGAAGCCGACGCTGATCACCTCGATGCCGAAATGCAGGGCCGGGCGGATCTTCGAATCCTCGGTGGCGCTGGCCGGGCGCTCGGGGTTGCCGAGCATCTGTGGCAGCGACGGACCGAAGACGTCGGCGTCGAGCAGGCCGACCTTGGCGCCGTGGCGCTCGAGCGCCAGCGCCAAGTTGGTGGCCACGGTCGACTTGCCCACGCCGCCCTTGCCGGCGGCGATGGCGATGATGTTCTTGACCCCGGGCAGCATCGCCGACTTCTCGCTGGGCGGCGGGGTGAACGCGGTCACCACCTCCTGCATCACCGTCACGTTGCCGGCGCCGGCATCGGTGAGTGCGGCGACGACGCGCTTCTCCAGCTCGTCGCGCAGCGGCCGCGGGTAGGCGGGCGTGGGGATCTCGAGCTGCACGAGGACGTCGTTGCCCGACACCTCGGCGCCCTTGTAGATGCGGTACGAAACGATGTCTTGTTCCAGCGCCGGGTCCTGTACCGACGACAGGACTTCCTTGACGCGATGCTGATCCAAAGCGCTCATGACTCCTCGATGTGCCCCATCTTGAGCTTCTTGATCTTGAGATACCCCTCGCTGTACTCGTTGGCACCGGTCCAGTGGGGAATATGTGCGGCGACGACGACGCCGGCCTCGGCCAACCCCTCGAGCTTGTCGGGGTTGTTGGTCAAGAGGCGCACCGACTTGACGCCCAGGTCGGCCAGGACGGCGGCGGCCACCTCGTAACTGCGAGAGTCGGCGTCGAAGCCGAGGGCCAGGTTGGCGTCGACCGTGTCGATGCCCTGGTCCTGCAAGGCATACGCGCGAATCTTGTTGCCCAGGCCGATGCCCCGGCCCTCCTGGCGCAGGTAGACCACCACGCCGCTGCCCTCGGCGACGATGCGCGACAGCGCCAGGTCCAGCTGGTCGCGGCAGTCGCAGCGAAGCGAGCCCAGGACCTCCCCGGTAAAACACTCGGAGTGGACCCGGACCATCACCTCTTCGGCGTCGCGGACATCGCCGAAGACCATGGCGACGTGCTCTTTTTCGCCGTCTCGGTAGACCAGGATTCGGAAGGTGCCGTGTTCGGTCGGCAGCTCAGCTTCGGCGTAGCGCTCTAATGGATACATCGGGGAGACTCGGAGGCAGCTACTCTATGGGATTTACGTGGAAAAATGTCAACTAGGGCCCGATCGACGCATTCCCTAACCGGCTGATATTACTGGATTGACAGAGAGCCGAGCCGCGCTTACCTTGTTGAGCATGGCAGTTCGCCCCATCGTCATCTGGCCGGATGATCGGCTTCGCGCCGAGACGCAGCCGATCGGCGAGATTACCGACGAGGTCCGGCAGCTCTTCCGCGACCTCACCGACACGATGTACGCGTCCAACGGCCTGGGCATCGCGGCCCCGCAGATCGGCGTTGCGCTCAAGATGTTCCTGGTCGAGCCGGCGCTCGCGGGCAAGAGCGCCGACGACCCACCGGTCTGTCTGATCAACCCGGAGATCCTCGAGGTCTCCGACGACAAGCAAAAGGGCGACGAGGGCTGCCTGTCGTTCCCCGGCATCTACGTGCAGGTCGAGCGGCCGTTGCGGACCCGGGTGCGGGCGATGAACCTCGACGGCGAGATGTTCGACATCGAGGGCGACGAGCTGCTCGCGCGCTGCCTGCTGCACGAGAACGATCACCTCTCCGGCCAGCTCCTGGTCGACTTCGTCGGCCCGCTGAAGAAGCGGATGATCAAGCGCCGGCTCGAGCGCGAGGCGGCGGCCACCGCCGACGCGGGCTGACATGGGCGCCGATGCCGTGTTCGTGCGCGGCCTCGAGTTCGAGGCCAACCACGGCTACACCGAAGAGGAGCGCCGGTCGACCCGGCGCTTCCGCGTGAGCCTGGAGATCCAGTGCCCGTTGGGCGCCGCCGCCGAGACCGACCGCATCGCCGACACCGTCGACTACCGCAAGGTCTCCGAGCTGGCGATCCGCATCGGCACCGAGCAGACCTACCGGCTGCTCGAAGCGCTGGCCGGCAGCATCGGCCGCGCCATCCAGGAGCTGTACCCGACCGCCGCGGTGATCATCGACATCGACAAGCTGGCTCCGCCCTGCCCCGGCGTGCCGGAGTCGTGCGGTGTGCGCCTGCACATGGCGGCCCGGCGCCAGTAAGAACCGCTCGCCCCTCGATCGCGCGCAGCGCGGGCGTAGTCGAAGGGCGTCCTTCGACTTCGCGCCCTTCGCGCGCTCCGCTCAGGACGGGCGGGACCTTCGTGCGCTCCGCTCAGGACGGGCGGGACCTTCGCGCGCTCCGCTCAGGACGAGCGGGACCTTCGCGCGCTCCGCTCAGGACGGGCGGGACCTTCGCGCGCTCCGCTCAGGACGAGCGGGACCTTCGCGCGCTCCGCTCAGGACGGGCGGGACCTTCGCCCGGGCGTAGTCGAAGGGCGTCCTTCGACTTCGCGCGCTTCGCGCGCTCCGCTCAGGACGGGCGGGACCTTCGCGCGCTCCGCTCAGGACGGGCGGGACCTTCGCGCGCTCCGCTCAGGACGAGCGGGACGATCTTGCAGAAGGGCTCAGAACGAGCGGGAGACGGTTCGACCAGCTGGGGACCGGCTACTCGACCAGCTTGAGGTGCGGCACGCCCGGCTTGGGCGGCCGAGGCTTTTCGATCGGCGGCTCGTCGGGCAGCCGGTTCATCGCCTCGAGCACCTCGGGCGGAACGTCGTCGGGCCAGACCATCGCCTCTTGCGAGGTCTCCGCGATGACCGCGTAGAGCGCAGACCACGGCACGACGCAGAGGTGGGGAACGCCGGCAAACGTCAGCGTGCCGGAGATGCCGTCGTCGCCGACGGTCAGATCGACGATCGCCGGGGCCAGCCCGTAGCCGAAGCGCAACACCAGACGCGAGTCGCCGACCAGCTGCGGGGGCACCGACACGCCGTCGCGGCGGGCGTCGAGGTGAACCAGCACCGCCCCATCTTCCAGCAGTTGCTCGATCAGCTGGCGCTTGGGCGGCAGGTGCGACTCGGGCAGCTCGTCCAGCTCGGGCGCGCGCTCGACCTCACCCGGCGGCACGCCGACCAGCTCGCGGAACTCGGCCGCGTCGAGCAGGCCCGCGTCGAGCGCCTCGAGCAACACCGGCCCCGGGCCCCCGGTCTCGGCCCGGGCGATCGCCCCGGCCAATCGCTCGGCCCGAGCGACGTGCTTGACGACCTCGGCGTGGGCTTCAAACGGGCCCAGCGCGCCGCCCTTCCATCGCTCGAGCCCGGCCAGCGCATCGCCCAGCGACTCCTCGAGACGGTGGCGAAGCAGCATGGTGAACAGCTGCTGCAGCCGCGCCTGCTTCTTGTCGTCGGTTTCGGACAACTTGGGCCCACTATACACAACGGCCCGCATCTGGCCAGCCCGGTCAGCTCGCGGCCAGCTCTTCGCTCAGCCCCTGGAACAGGGTTCGCAAACGCTCGGGCGTGACGATGGCGCGAAACGCGGCGAGGTCCACTACGGCACACGTATTGCTCCCCTCCGCTGCCAGCGCGCGCCCGGGGTTGCGGTCGTCGGCGGCCCGCCAGACGCGGTAGTGAAACGTGACGGACTTCTCCCCCAGGCGACTGACCGACATCTCGATCTCGACCGTATCGCCGAAGCGAAGGGCCGAGCGGAAATCGCACCGAGCGCTCACTGATGGAAAGCCGACGCGGTCGCGGTCCAAGAGGTCGACGTAGCTGCGCGAGCCCAGGCGGTCGACGAAGAACTCCTCGAACGCGAGGTGGAAGTAGTGGAAGAAGACCGGGTAGTAGACGATGCCCGCGTGGTCCACGTCGCTGAAGCGGACCGGCATCCGGTGAACGAACGGCGGCATGACCCGATGCTACAGCAGGCCGAGCTC
>Ga0114931_10003424_pt1 | contig 20112 bp, 16 predicted proteins | sample 2SBtaG_FD_89579 | JGI IMG/M metagenome (GOLD analysis project Ga0114931, IMG submission 89579) | Deep subsurface microbial communities from Kolumbo volcano to uncover new lineages of life (NeLLi) - 2SBTROV14_V59a metaG | ecosystem: Environmental > Aquatic > Marine > Volcanic | place: Kolumbo...
AGCTACCCGGGAACACATAATTCTTTTAACTCTATAAGGATAGCTGACAGGGTGGTTAATCCCGCCTGCGGCGGGACTCTACCAACTGAGCTACCCGGGAACACATAATTCTTTTAACTCTATGAGGGAAGCTGACAGGGTGGTTAATCCCGCCTGCGGCGGGACTCTACCAACTGAGCTACCCGGGAACACATAATTCTTTTAACTCTATAAGGGAAGCTGACAGGGTGGTTAATCCCGCCTGCGGCGGGACTCTACCAACTGAGCTACCCGGGAACACATTATATGTCAGATGACAAACCGGGATCTACCCCCGGTGAAAAAGCAGATACTTTATAGCAAGTTGCCCGGTGGTAGTCAACCCAAGAATTTGCCACTAAGAGACCGTTGAAAAAACCCTCCCTGGCTTTTTCAACCAACGATTGCCCAAAACGAGTTTCGGGCAATCTCCCGGAGTTGCTGTTTTTTTAAAAAACAGCAACTCCGGCGGCGCCTCCATGCGCCGCTAACAGCCCGTTTTTCAACGGACTGCTAAACAACAAAATTCTCCCTCGATTTTTTCTTGACGGTAGCGATGTTGCCGTTATAGTTGCCTTTCCCGTAAATGTTGACTTTTCGGGGCGTAGCGCAGCCTGGTTAGCGCGCCTGCCTTGGGAGCAGGAGGTCGGAGGTTCGAATCCTCTCGCCCCGACCATTCTCCTTAGACCTTCCCATTTGTACTTAGGTCAAGAGGATAAATGCTCTGGCGGCTTTAAATCTTTTCGTTTAAATTCAGGCTCGACTTTTCTTTACTCATACGGGGCTGTAGCTCAGCTGGGAGAGCGACGCGTTCGCAACGCGTAGGTCGGCGGTTCGATCCCGCTCAGCTCCACCATCTATTTATGTAACAGGCGATCCGGCTTCCGGATCGCCTGTTGTTTTGGCATCGGAAGGAGAAACGATAATGAGCAGAATTGTTCCGGAAGATTTTCACGCCTTCTACAAGGAAGGGCGGACCCCTTGGGATACCGGCCGGCCTGACCATAATCTGGTTGCGATGGTCGAGGAAGGCATCCTTGGGCCTGGACGCCTGCTTGACATAGGCTGTGGCTCCGGTACCGACGCGATCTGGCTGGCCTCGCACGGCTTTGAAGTGACCGGGATCGACCTGGTCGAGGCCCCGTTGACCAAAGCCCGAAAAAAAGACGCGGCAGCCAGCGGCGGCTGCCGTTTTTTAAAGACGATTTTCCCTGGGGAAGAGATCCCCGGCTCCCCTTTCGCTCTGGCCTATGACCGGGGCTGTTTCCACTCGCAGGGAAACGATGCGGCCAAAAAAAACTTCGCCGGGGCGCTGGCCGAAAACCTGGTGGATAGAGGCCTGTGGCTTTCCCTGGTAGGTAGCTGCGACGATCCTGATCCCACCGAGCCAGGTCCTCCCCGGCTGACCGCGGTCGAGACCACGACCGCGGTTGAACCGTTCTTCGAGGTTGAGTTGATGCGCAAAAGCCATCTTGAAACAAACCAAGGTGGGAAACATCAGATCTGGGTGTGCCTCTTTCGCAAACGATGATCTCTCAACCTGCTCAGGTCTGCCTTCCTTATTTTTTTGTCGCCGTCCGTCACTAAAAAAAGTCCGGCGCACTTTATTACGCAGCCGGACTTAGGATAATGCATAAAAGAAAAAATTCGTACGCTATTTATTGCCGCCCAGTCGTGCTTTGAGACTGTTCAGGGTCTTATTTATGGTCTCGGCAAGCCCCTGCATCGGGTCTCCCTCCCGTAATTTTACCTCTTTTTCAAGATCGCCATCCTGAACCGCCTTGAGGTCCTGCTCCATCCGATAAACCGGCCCGGCAATCTTCTGGGGCAGGAAAAGGGCCAGAAAGGCGCCACTGATCAGACTGACTATTGACCCGGCAATGATCACCGGAATCAAAAGGTCGCTGACCCGGCGGATGGTGATGTGGGCCTCATAAAAGCTCTGCCCGACCTCGCGATTGGAGTAAAAATAGAGGATGATCGCGGCGACCACGCTGCTGAGGAGCACCGTACCCATAATCCTCGCCAGGAGCCACATCTGAAAGCTCCGCTTGACCTGCAGGTTTAATTTTTTCCGTTTAAACTTTTGCGTTGCTACCATTTCCTTCCCCTTTATCTTTTTCCCGGGACCAATACTTCCCCCGATGCCTATGCCATGTCCTTGTGACAGCCGATGCAAAGCTCCCTTTTACCTGATTTAATCAACCTGAACTTGACGTTCGAGGCATGATTGGCGTGGCAGGAATTACAGGATATCCGACCGTCGGCCAAGGTCGAATATTGGGCCGGAATAATCATCCCCGGCTTGGGATAAACATTGATCGGATGCGAAAGGATCTTCTGGTACTCCCGATGGCAGGTATAACATACGGTGATATTCACAAAGAGGTCGTCACTGGTGATGATGTGTTTGACCACCTCACTACCGGAATCGGCGCTGCCGTATTTTTTATCTTTCTCATCGGGAACCAGCCCCACCGCCACCGCCACCGGATGGGAGGCGGTCACCCGCAGGATGTAACGGTCGTTCTTGCCGCGGAACGCCTTACACTCAAGCTTCAACTCTTCATCTCGACCTGTGTCCGTAAGCGATGCCTGGTCAATCCTGAAGGCCCGGGCGGTGGAGAATTGTTTTTCTTCCGATACGGCCTTGCCGCCTGCCATGGATTCGGACTCGACCTTAAAACGGTAATTCTTGTTCGCCTTGATCCCGGTAATGACCACCTCATGATGCCCTGTATAGGTGGAATCAAGGCCGGAGTTCCGGTTCAAACGACCTAAACCGTAACGGATTATTGAAGTCGCCGGCTGGTCGGTGTCCCAGGCAATTCTGGCCGAAAGGAAGATGCCCCTTTCCACTTCAACAACCTTGACGTTGCTGATCAGGGCAGACGGTCGCCGCCGGGAAATTCGACAAGGTCGTTTATGGCGGGCAATCTGATCTTACGGCGGTTTGTCCCCACTCCTGCGCCTTTGGCCTCGACAAGAATGGTTCCACCGTATGGGTCGGCCTTGAAATTCAACCATTGCACCGTGGACGGAGCCGGATTGCGCCCGAGCCAGCTGACCTCGGCGTCGACCTTGCGCTTTTCCTCCTGGTTGCGCTGGTCACGGGCCTTGCGGGACTCGTGGCAGTTGAGGCATTTCTTCTGCTGAAAAGGCAAATGAATATAGCGGTCCGACTCCGCTTCGTCCCAAGTCGCGCGATGACACTCCAGGCAGGTGTCAGCCGACTCGGCCCGGGATGCCCCGGACCGCCCCACGACCATAATTGCCGCCACGGCGAGACAAAGCGTAAATATGATAAATACCTTTGCTTTCCTTCCCATGTCCCCCCTACCTTGCTTATCAGACTGTTGAAAAGCCCTCCATGGCTCTTTCAACCACCGGTTGCCCAAAACTTTTTTTCGGGCAACCTCTGAAGAATTACAGTTTTTTCAAAAACAGTAATGCCTTCCGCCACGTCCATGCGCCGCTAACAGCACGTTTTTCAACGGAGCTGTTATATATGTCCGCCCGAACGGACGGAATGGTTAAGATGACGACCGGTTGAACCGACCATCAAACAAGGCGATTATATCACGAAAAAGCCAAGTTAATAAAACAAAAAATTTCTTCCACCCGCAAACCCTTGCGGGCGGAAGAAACCACTGCAATATTTTAGCAGGGCGCCGGGTTATTCTACGGTAACCTTACCGTCTTCGATAATGACTTCATACTTATAGCCCGAGCCGAAATCCTTGTCGCTGGTCACAACCCCCTTGACCAGGACAGTATCCCCCTTGGCCGCCTGGGCCGCGGTAGTAACGGTCAGGTCGCCGGCGGCACCGGTTGCCGAACCGTCCTGAATATGGAGCCAGTTCTTGCCCATAATCCCGGAGGTGTACTTTACCACCTTGCCCCGCACCAGCACATTCTTGCCATTCAGATCCTTCCTCTGGGCATGGATCTGGGCAACAGTCAGGCCGCCTTCGGCCTTCTTTACCCCACTTACGTCAACCGGTTCATTGCTGGCCGCCGGGGCCGGGGCCTGGGTATGCGCGGCGCCGCCGGGGCCGACTATGGCGCTGACAAAATAGATCTCGTCAAAGGTACGGCCCAGGGTCTTACTCTCGAATCCCTTGATGGTCCAGGCGGTGGGAAAACTTACCTTATCGCCGATCTTTACCGGGGTTGCCGGGCCTGCGGCCCAGTGTTCGCCGCTATCGGTGGCCACTCTGACATAGGTATAACCACCGGCATCCATGGTCTCGAGAACCTTACCGGTCATGGCCGGGGCCTGCTTCTGCGTGGCGGCCGGAGCGACCGGTTTATTATTGACTGCTTTATTTTCCTTCTTGCAGGCACCGAGTGACACGGCCAGGGTGGCCGCAGCCAGAACGGATAAAATCTTTTTCACGATAAACCTCCATAAATGTAAAGAAAAACACATTGACCCAATGATCACAAAATCATACAAATTCCAATTGTTATCATAGCCGTGACATTAAATCCAGCACTTTCGCCAGCGGGCCCGGGGAAGCTTATACCTTGACACAAGAGGCCCTTACATTATATAAAAAATAAGATAAATTGGGGATTTAGGGGTTAATTATAATTAGGGTGAAGCAGATGTCGAATCCTCGACGGAAGATTTTTTGTCTTGGCGGCCTTGCGTCTATTTTTTTCCTTGCCGCATCCGCAAATGGCGGAACCTATCTCGATTCAGCCCATGGTGGATACAATACCGCCGGCAAGGGGGTTAAGCGCCTCAGCGGTTATGCCAGCGGGAATTGCGCCCACTGCCACGAGCAACACGCCAGCATAGGCGGGGTAGAACCGGCCCCGGCCGGTGGCGCGCCATCACCATACGGACTCTTCGACGACGTTGTAAACTCCAACGCCCTGTGCAATTTCTGCCATGACACCAGCCAGAGCAACGGGGCCGACAATATCGCAAGCCAGATAAGCAAGACCTACTCCCACAGCCCGACCTCGTCCATCAGCATGGTCCTCTGTACCGACTGCCATAACTCCCATGTGGCCCAGACCACCACCCACTCGGCCGCCGTTGACGGCAACCAGGTCGGGACCACCGCGGCCGCCAAATCTGGTCCGCTGCTCGAAGTGGCCGGGGTAAGCGCTTCCTGGACCCCGCCCGGGGCCCCCGCTGGCGGCACCGAGACCCTGAACAACGCCACCCTGAGCGGGAAAAATCCGATCACTGCCGAGTATGAACTCTGCTTCAAGTGTCATGGCGGCCAGGTCGGCGGACTGACCAACCTCAGCGGCCAGTTCAACCCGGACAACTTTGCCCATCACCCGGTAACCGGGACCGGTCTGTGGAAGAACTCCTTAATTCAAAGCTATTACGCAAAAATCCTTAAAGCGCCGTGGAACGCCAATCCCAACGCAAGAATGTATTGCTCGGACTGTCACGGCAGCGAGACCACAGGCGACCCCGCAGGACCGCACGGCGCCAGCAACCCCTATATGCTGAAGGCGGTCGGGCCGGGATCAAGCTACGATAACCTCTGCCTGCTCTGCCATGTGGACCAATACAAGAACGGCGGCCTTAAAATTCTGGATGCAACTTACACCGGATACGCCCATGGTGACGGCGACGCCGCCCACCAATACCAGGGCGAGGCCGCGGGGCAGAACAAGCTCGGCTGTATGGCCTGCCATGGCGGCCCCGATAATGCCCTGTATTCCAAGGTCGGCGGAGTTACCAGCAACGGTGGCAGGCTCAGTGCCATCCATGGTGAGAATTTCAACTGGAAAAATCCCGACGGCAGCACCAGCCCGGCCGACAAATTCCTCCTTGGTGGCTACCTCTTAGGGGTAAACACCACCACAAAGACTTGCTGGGCCGGGATGAGCGGCTCCATCGATGGCTGTCATTTAGTGACGATCTCCAAGACCTGGTAATATCCCCGCGGGATGAACCACTTGACATAGCAATAAAAAAGGCCGGGAAACATCCCCGGCCTTTTTTATTGCTATTCCTCCCGCATTGATCGGCAACCGGCATGACTGCACGGCCTTGATGAATAAAGCGGTTTAATGCAAGACCACAATATCCCCGGGCGCGGCCTGGAGATCGACCAGCCCGGCGACCAGCTTGCTGGTGGCGTCAAATACCCTGACTCCGCCGCAGTTGGCGTCGGCTATGTAGAGCCAGTGGTTACGGGCGGATTCGGCCAGCTCGGTGGGCACCGCCGCACCTTTAAGGGTACGGGCGGCGTAAATCTGTCCGGTACGGAAGAGTGAGACCGAACCGCTATCGCGGTTACTGACAAATACCTCACCATTGGCGACCATTATCCGGTAAGGGGCAAATCCCACCCTCACCCGGTTCAACAGCTTGCGGGCGGCCAGGTCATAGACCGCCACGGTGTTTGAACTTTCCTCGGCGATATAGAGGGTGTCGCCGTCTATGGCAAGGCCCTGGGGCTCACCGTTGACCGGAATCTCCTGCTGAACGGCGAGGTCTTCGGGATTTACCAGATACACCGCCTGATCAAGACTGCTTGCCACCGCAACCCTCTCATGGTCAGGCAGGTACAGGGCATAATTCATCTTCTGGCCGATCCGGGCCCGACCGGCAAGGTTGCCGCTGGCCAGATCATAACGGGCGAGATAATTGCCCCGGCCGTCTATGACAAAGGCGTTGGCGCCATTACTATCGATGGCCATAAAGGACGGTTCCTGGAGCATGGACAGACCGATACGGTCGATCACCCGGTTACTTTTGGTATCAACCACCAGAATCTGCCCCGCCTTTGAGGCAAGGATGTAAAGTTTACCGTTGGCCTCGTCAAGGGCAAGCTGGCGCGGCTCACCGGGTACTCCAATTGAGCCGTGTACCCAGTTGCGGTCGGTACGAAACATGTAAACGGTGTCGATATTCGGGCAGGAGACATAGGCAAGATCAGCTACCAGCGGCAAGGTCTTTGAGCTTGCCACGGACAGGACCGGCGGCAAGAGGACATCGCCGCGAAGGCTTCTTTCCACGTCCCATGAGGCGAACAGGGACTCGCTCGTGTCAAGGCCGAGTTCAATGGGGTTGGAAAGTGGAATGACGGAGGTGGGCTGCTCAATACTGAGTTTGACCCGGCTGCCGTCTTTCTTGATCCTTTCCGCCTCGACCAGATTAAACCGCAAGGACTTACAGGTTCCGGCCGGAATCCTGCGGCGCCCGACCAGGATCTGGCCGCGGCCGAGGGAGCCGGTGTCCACCGTGACAGCCCCTCCACTTAAGGGGATCCAAGTGGCGCCGTCAAGGATCTCAATTGCGGCTATCTTCAGCTGCAGGCGAGGCACATCAGGACGATCCAGTCGTAAAAAAATCGATAACCTGCCCCCTTCGGCAAAATCCGGGGCAAGCACGCAGGTTCGACCGGTCAGATTGCCTGAATCGGAAAGGGCAACACAACCCGGGGCGATAATAAAAACCGCCGCCAGGCAAAACCAAAAAAATCCTGCCAGAGATCTTCTGTTGTGCCTCACTGTTCTCTCCAAAAGTTTGAGCGGAATCGCAGGCCCTGAAAATTTATGGATGTTAGGAGCACTTAACCAGCCGGGGCTGGGTAATTACCTGCCTGATTATATTGATCATCACCCTTTGCGAGAGTCATTATTTTCTCTCGCAAAGGGCGCAAAGGATTTTTTTATAAATAAAAAGTCTTCCTGCAGGGGTATTCGACGATGCCCTAAATTAATATCGCTATCGAAATCGACGCCGTAGAGCGTTTGAAGCCGATACCGATGGCGATACCGATCCCGATAAACTCGCAACAACTCCCCGGAAATGTTGTCTTTAGCCCAGAAGGGAGTTTTTTACGATTTCATCATTCTTTGCGATCTTTGCGAGAGTCACACTTTCTGCCTTCAAACATTGAAGATACGTCCAGCCCGGCCACTTGGTCCATCACACTCGGGAAGCACGAGGCCGATGGAACGCACCCACAGGTCAGGATCAATTCTTTGTCGTATGGCACTCGCCGCAGCCGTAGTATCCCCCGCCGGGCCAGGCGGCATAATCCCAGCGCAGGTCGGCATCATAGGGGCTGCCGTGGGCCCGGTGACAGGAGAGGCAAGTAACGATAGCGTCATTGGCTTGATCGTAAACCGTGGCCTGGACTCCGAACGACATATCGTCACTACCCACCGGAGCCATGACGTTGTAGTCGTGGGAAGCGCCGCCGTAACCGGCGACCTCGGTGAGCCCGCTCATGTCGATATCGACCGGGTGGCGAATCCATGGCGAGGCAAAGACTGAGTCGGCCACCCCGCCGGTGCTGTTACCGTTATCGTTATGGAAGGTGCCGTGGCAACGGGCGCAGAGGTGGCTGATCGAATCGGTGGTATCGGTGTCGGAGGTGCGGGCGGTGCCTTTATACTGGTTATGATCAATTGCGGATACGGTCAATTCCCAGTCAGAGTCTTCGATCCCCACGATGCCGAGGAGAAAACGATAACTCGAGGCCGTAGTGAGTCCGTCAAGGCTGGTAATTTCATTATTATGATGACCGCCGGCAATGGACATCGCCTCGTCGGCGATGGCGGGGTTGCCATGGCAGCCGGTGGTCCCGGCGCAGGTGAGGGTATTCATTGACGAGGTGCCGCCCGGCGGGGTCCGAGTGGTCTGGGTGGAAAAACCGTCGACATTATGGCCGTGATTGTCCTGCCCCTGACTGACCCACCAGAAATGACCACCAGCCAGGGTATTGTGGCCGGTCTCCGTCCCGGTCACGCCATAATTGGGGGCCACGAGCGAGAGGACAAAGGGCATCGATCCGGCAGCATTGACTCCGGTATGGCATCCGTAGCAGGAGTTATTCAAAAGGGCGGACTTGGTGTCATTCAGGCCACTGTTGCCGCCGACCGGGGAGCCGCCCTGGCTATTGTGCATGGTGTGGCAATTGGCGCAACTCGACTGCATCGCAGCAGTACGGGCATCGGCACTCACCACCAGAAGCATGGATACGGCAAGGCCAATTAGTAAACCGCAAATTTTTCGCCGCATGACAACCCCCCTTTGGCGCCTGATCCGCTATACGGAATACGCCACTTAACAGACTGTTTGAAAAAGCCCTCCATGGCTTTTTCAAACAGCCGGCCGACCCAGACTAACGGCTGAAGACCTCCACTCGTCCGTTGCCTGAATCGACAACACACAACCTTCCCCAGGGATCAAACATGATCTCCTCGGGATAATAAGTCCGGCCGCGAACCTGGCCGGAACCAAGAAAACGGTATTTAAAGGCGCCGGACTGATCAAATACATTGATGGTCCCGGCATGGCGGTCGGCGATATAAATGAGCCCGGCCGGGCCGACTTCCAGGGCATAGGGAAAAGACATCTCTCCCGCCGGGATAATAGTGCTGATCAATTTCCCCTTGAGCCCGAGATGAAAGACCCGGCCGCTTAGCCGTTCAAGGCCCCAGATCCCGTCCTTTCTGACCTTGAAGTCGGAAAAGCCCTTGAAACCATCGACCGCAAACCGTTTATCCGCGACCAATTTCTTGTTGTAGCGCAGAATGGCCCCGCTTTTTTTATCAAGGATGTAAAACCTGCCGTCATACTCGGCCAATCGGTGGGGATAGACGGAATAGCCCTTCCAGTCAAGGGTCTTTGAGATAAGCTTCCTGCTCTTGAGGTCGATTCTGGTCAGGGAATTGCGGCCTGCTTCCACCACCCAGAGAACACCGTCCTCTTCCCGGATCATGTCATATGGGGCGTTGAGTCTCTTGTTGGCATCAAAGACATTAAGGAATTCCCCCTTGTCGTTAAACGAGAGGAGACGGTTGTTTTCGGTGTCGGCCACGTAATAGCGTTTACGCTTTTGATCAACAAAAAGTCCGCTCGGCATCAACATGGGTTTGGCGTCTTTTTTCAAGACCGGCGCCTTTAAGCTGAACCGCCACTGCCATGCCGTGGCACCGGCCGGGGCCGCGATAGCCAGCAACAACAAGGCAAACAGGCAGCCCCGCCACACTCTTTTTATAAAGTTTGCCGTTTTCATATGGACAGCTCCCATCAATAACTGCGGTGACACTGTATACACAGATCCCTTGCACCGTTTAATTTAAGGTTGAACTCAAAATTGGTCCCATGAGGATAATGGCAGCTCACACAGGTAAGGGGCTGGCCGGTCCTGGGATCATGCACCTTGTCTCCTACCGGGTGGGTAAACTTGCCCTGGGTCTCGTGGCACCTGGTGCACACCTTTACCCCGTCGCCCTTGAGCATAGCGATCTGGTTTGAGCCATGGACCGCATGACAGTCCTTGCAGCTTGCCTTGTCACGGGGATGGGGGTGAAGGGCGTCCTCCTTCCTGGTAAAGGTGTCAAGATGGCATTGGCGGCATACTCGTTCCTGACGGCCCAGGAGCAGGTCATCACGGTCCGAGGCATGCGGCGAATGACACTTGACGCAGGCGTTGACCGGGTCAACCAGGTGATTATGCGAGGAAAAAAGACCCTTTTGGATATCATCCTGGTGGCATTCAAGACACTTGTCGGTGGTTACCGGACTGCTACCATCATGGCAATTATCACAGCTTTCCTTATACGGTGGATGAAGTACGTCACGGATAAGATTTCTCCTGTTTGCGCCATGGGGGTTGTGGCAGGTGAGGCAGCCGTTTTCAGGTTTTCTGGGAAAACCCTTGTGGCTTGCCGCGATCTGCCCTTTGGTGTGACATTTGCTGCACAATTTTCCGATATCTTCCCGCAGGAGGAGGAAATGATTTGATGAATGCGGGCTGTGGCAGGCCACGCAATTACCCGATTTAAAGGGGGCGTGGAGAAATTTCTTCTTGCCGGCCAATTCCGCTTCGTGGCAACGGAAACAGACCTGGCCGGGGCGATCTTCCCTCACCAGCCCTTTCACCTTCGATGTATGGGGATCGTGACAGGCCAGACAATTGCCGTTCCGAAACGGCTTATGAACAACCAAAGCCCCCTTGGCCTCCCGGTCGAGCTTGTGACAACTCAGGCAGAGCTTTGAGACCTTTTCTTGCAGGAGGCCCTTTTCCTTTGCCACATGCGGGCTGTGGCAGACATTGCATCTGCCTTCGGCCACCGGCTTATGGACCACCGCCCCACGGAAATTCTTGCGGGCATGGCATTTATAACAGACCGTGCCGGCGGCGGAGGCCTGGCCGGCAAGCATGGTTAATCCGAGAAAAAGTAAGGTTATTATTCGCATACTGCTTCTCATTTACCCGTCCCTCCCTTGTGGCAGGGGGTACATTTACCCTTGGAAAAAGGATCATGGGCCACGGGATACAGCAGACTGCTGTCCAGGCCACCATGGGGATCGTGACATTTAAGACAGGAATTGGCCCCAGGCTTTATCCCCTTGTGTTTGGCAACAAAGGCGGCAGTTCCCGTCTGGTGACAATCCGCGCAGAGCGCCGCCATGGGTTTGACCAGCATGCCCGGGTTATTGGAGCCATGTTGGGCATGGCAGGTGGTGCAGTCCTTCACCGCGGGCGGATGGGCAACCCCGTCCTTCCAGTACTTCGATACCTCTTTATGGCAGGAGAGACAGAGCGGCGGTTGCTTTTTGATCAGGTTGGCCCCGTTGGCCGAACCATGGGCCCGGTGACAGGCCGCGCAGTTCAGCTCGGCAACCGGCCGATGCTTTACCTTGTAAGCATTGAACTCCGATTCAAGATCGTCATGACAGGAAAAACAGAGTTTACCAGCCTTGTCCTTGAGGTTCATGCTGTAGTCCGAGGCATGGGGGAGATGACAGGAAAGGCATTCCCCCTCGGCGTAGGGTGGATGCTGGGCATCCTTGTTGCTACGCGGGTGACATTTAAGGCACAAACCGCCGGTTTCAGTCTCCGCAACCAGTAATGCCGGCCTGTCGCCCTGGTGGGGGGAATGGCACCCGGTGCAATTGCCCCGGGCAAAGGGCTTGTGCAGGCTGTAACGCCCCTTCTCGGTAGATAACTGGACATGACATTCAAAACAGAGCTCGTCCTGCCTCTTGCGGAGGAGTTTTTCCTGGGTTGAACGATGCGGATTATGACACTTCAGGCACTGCCCTTCCGCAGCCGGGGGATGCTGTACCTTGCCGCCTCCGCCGAAGGAGGCGGCCTTGTGGCAGCTGTAACACAGGGCGGCCGGTTTTTTCTTTAGCAGATGTTTTTCGCTGCCGGAGTGACCACGGTGACAGGTATCACATTCGCCCTTTACCACCGGTTTGTGCCTGCTGATCACCCTGCGATCCTTCTTCTGCACCTGGTCGTGGCAGGCAACGCATACCTCCGAGGCCGGACCCTTCATCATCCCGGGATAATCAGAGCCGTGCCAGGTATGGCAAGTGGTGCACTCGCCATCCTTGACCAGTTTGTGCCCCTCACCAGCGTTCTCCTTATGACAACCGAGACATATCTTCGCATCCGTCGCCGCCTTGCCGAGAGTGCCCTGGCCTTGCGCATGGCATCCCTTACAATTTCCCGTGGCAACCGGGGTATGGATCACCTGCCTTAAAAGGCCCTTACGGTCGGAACTGTGGGGATTATGGCATTCAAGACAGCCCCCGGCCAGGGTATTGCCGAAATGGGCCTTGACAAGATTCGGGTCCGCCGCCTTGTGGCATGAGAGGCAGAGGGTATCCGCCCCTTTTTTAAGCAGCGAGTCATTATCACTGAAATGGGGATCATGGCAGGTATCACATCCCTGAACAAGAGGGGCGTGGACCACGGCCCGGCTGTACTCGGCCTTGTCATGGCATTGATAACATACCTCCGCGCCCGATTTCTTAAGCAGCTTGGGGATGGTGCTGTTATGCGGGGAATGGCATATGCTGCACTTACCCTTTTTAAGGGGCTGGTGAATATTTTTCCGCTGGCCGCGCTGCTCTGCCAGAACCTTATGACAGGCGTAACAGAGCTGGGGTTCATCGATACGAAGATTGATCCCGCCGATCATCCCATGGGGTAGGTGGCAGGAACCGCATTTTTCATCGGCCACCGGCTTGTGGACAATGCCCTGCTGGTAGCGGGCCCGCATCTCGGGGTGGCAGTCCAGGCATCCCTTGCGCGTCCTGCGTTGCGTTGAGGAGGTAGTGACGCAAGCCGCCGCCACCAGAAGCACGACCATAACCAAAAACACCTTCCTGAACATAAGCTTCTCCTAAACCCCGAGCTCGGCCTTGAGTTTTGTCCAAGCCTTACTGTCTGTTTTGATCTCATGACCGGCCTGCAGGCGCTTGATAAAATCATCAAAAGAGGCCTGGAATTTCTCCGACTCCAGCTTTTTGCGGATATTCCCCCGCACCACGTCCAGGGGGATGTACTTCTTCTCCTGTTTATTGACCAGTTTGACCATATAAAACTTGCCGTTTTCCTCAAAAGGACGACTGACCTCTCCCTCGGCCAGCCCCTGCAATTGGGCAAGTCTAACCTGCGGGATGTCGAAGCTACGAGAATGGCTCACCGCCGCGTCGTGGTGAAAGACCTGTCGGACCACCTCGGAAAAATCCTTGCCTCTCATCATCTCGGCGTTTGCCCGATCGAGTAGCTCCTTGTCCCCGGTGACCTCCGAGTAAACCATCATCGCCGGCCGGGTAAAATCCTCCCGGTGGTCCTTATAATATTTCTCAACCACCCGGTCGCTGACCTTGGCCGTCTTGCGCAGCCGGGCCTTGACCGCGTTGTTGAGCTGACTTTCTATATAGAAGGCAAGCTGCGATTTGATCGGTTCACTTTTTTCATAATGCCGGTCAAGGGCCTCCCAGATGATCATGGTCTGGCTGTACATGGAGTTTATCGCGATTCGTTTCAGCTTGTCGAACTCTTCAGGAGTGTACTTTTTAGTGCTACGCAGTTTTCTCTCTTGCCTGATGGAAGCGACCAGTTTACCGGCCGGGATCTTGAGATCCTTGACCCTAGCAACGGTTTTTTTAAGAAATTCCTGGTCATATTTATCACGGTCAAGGGTGATTTCGGCCATGACCTTCTCGTCAATAACCAGACCGTATTTCTCAGCCAGTGATTTCAGCAGCTCATTGGTCAGCAGGGCCTGCTCGCGTTTCCAGATCTTGTATCCAATACTCTTTTCGTGCTTCGAATAATCGGCCGGGTCCGGCTCGGTAATGGAATCAAGCCGCAGCAGGACAAAGATGTGATTGTTTTCAAACACCTTGGAGATCCCAGCGGGTTTGAGTTTGTCAACCTCGGTTTTCCATATGGCATCCTGGGAAGCAAATTTGTAGGGGAAACGGATGCCTCGTTAAAGCGAATCGGCCCGCCCTTGTCCCGGGCAAGGCCGCCCGCGTCGGCAAAGACAAGCTTTCCCTCCGGCCGGCCGATGAAGGGAAGCAGGTCCTTGCGGGCTGCCTCGGCCTTCTCCCGGGTGTCATAGTAGAGAATCTGCAGATTGTATAGGGGGCGATAGTCGCGGTTATAGATCTCGCGCTTTTCCGCCTCGCCGATCTTGATCCTGCTGTCAACGACCTCTCGTTTCAAGGCCATCATTGACCTTACCTTGAGAAAGACCTCGATCTTGTGGGCGAATCCCGGAGTCTGGTCGAGCCCCATGTTGCGGCCCTCGTCGGCGAGAAGCTTCCAGCGGACAAAGGGCTCGGGGTCGGCGGGGAAGGCCCAGCCGGGCTCTTTCCACAGGCTCCACCACTGGCGCACGGCCGCCTTGTCGTAGCCTTGCCCGTCAATGGTGACCAGGTCGCCTGAACCGAAAAGCCAGCCGGCCGAGGCCGGACGGGCTGATAATATCAACAGGAGCAGGACAAAAACCCGCCCGATCATTCGCTGCATTTCTGTAAACCCTCCTTAAACCAGGCCGCGATGATCTCATCAGAGACCCTGGCGGCCAACGCGGATACCGTGTGTATTACCCCGAAATGAAGGATCTTGCGATACTCCTTGCCCTCCCGGCGGACAAATGTCGTCCACAGGGTCCGGCCGCTCTCACCATCCATGATCCGGATGATCACCCCCATGGTCGGGTCAAGCTTGCGGCCGTATTTGGTCTTGTCGCGCATCTCAAGGACACTACCGCTTATGATCAATTGGGCGCCAAGCCGGCCTGCCAGGGCCCTGACCTGCTCAATGTCCGGGCTCTGGCCGACGATCACCCGCATCTGACGGTAAATCTTGCGGACATCTCCCTCCTGGGAGATCAGGTAATGGCCGTTTTCCAGCAATTCGGCGACAAAGACCCGGTAAAAGATGGTATCGGCCAGGGGATAGCCGGTCTGGTTGCTAAAGGGGAGCACCGCAATCCGGCAGATCTTTCCCTGATTCGGGAGCTCGGCCATCTTCATTATGTTGGGACGATCATGGAAGGCGCATGAAGCAAGGGAAAAAAGCGCCGCGGCGGCAAGGGCCGCCATAATCCAATTTCGCATTCCGGAAATTTTCATAAATTTATTTTAAAATTCCTCTATCCAGGCTGGGGCGGAAGTAGAGTCGGCCTTGTCCCCCTTGCCGGTATCTCCCTGGGCCAGCCGTTCCAGGTCGTCAATGGTCTTTTTGGTCTCATTGCCAAGGACATCTCGCATTATCACCGTACAGGCTAGGCGGGTCTTTTCCTTCTTATCTTTGGGGATGGCGACATCTATCTGCAGTGGCCGGCCGAAGCCCTTGGCAACCTTGATCATGTTCTTGGGCAGTTCGCCGCCCTTTGCCACCTTGACCGTATTCTTCGGCAGATTGACATCCATCCTGAAGGGGAGTTGATCTCCCTCGGCCACCTTTATCACCTCTCCGGACTCGTTACGCATCTCCATCCGCCAGAAGGCGATGGGCACCCGACCCTCGTGGTTCAAGTCGATGATCATGTCCCGGCCGCGATTTTTGGCCTCAAGGACCATCGCCGGCGGGGTACGGGCCACGGCGACATTTTCACCGGCGACAGCCTTGTTGCCGGCCCGGTCCCAGGCATCTAACTCAACGTGGTAGATCCCTTCGGCAGCGGGCCAGCCATCCTTGCCCCGACCGTTCCAGACAAATCGCATCGGCAGATTGCCATAGCCGTTATAGCTCATCTGCTCTTTACCATTCTGGTCCTTGACCTTGATCTTCCAGCGGGCCACCGGCTCGCGCTTGAGCATCCTCGGGATAATGATGACCTTGTCGCGAAAGGCCACCGTCCCCTCCAATTTGATCCCCTTCAATTCAAGGACCATCTTGGGCGGGGAGGAATCGACATTATACACCCCTAAAAAGGAGATCTTCTTCCGGCCCGAGGGCCAGTTTATGACCATGGTCACCGGGTAACGACCGTCACGGTCGTCCACCAGCCAATCGGCGGAAAAAGTTGAGCCGTCTTTTGACTGCCTGGCCAGATGGACCCGGCCGGCCGCCTTGAAGAATATCCTCGGCATATCCTCATCAGACCAACGGGTACGCAGGCGCACTTCGCAGTGCGCCTTTTCCCCACGCCTGATATGTTCCGGACCCAAGGCGACCTTTTCTATCTCCAGGGCCTTTTGCTGCCGGGCGACGAAGACATAGTCCTCGGGCCATTTTGCCATGACCTTTTGTCCGAGCAAGGACATCAGTCCCGAGACATCCTTTTTCTCGCCAAGGTCTAAAATCCGGAGGAGATCGGCCTGGCTGATCCCGCCGCTGCCGGTCCACAGGGTCCGGGTATCGTCGGTTCGGACAAGGTAGAGACTCAACCCTAAGGTAGGGGCGACATCTTCCTGACGCAGGGAGATGGTGCCGAAGAGGATCAGATCGGCCCCAAGTTCCTCCCGGGCCTGGATGATGTGGCTGGTGTCAAGGTAACCGAGCCAGCGGATCCGGTTACGGGCGAGAAAGTCGATGACCGCGTCGTTGTCGATAACATCAAAACCCCGCTGGTTCAGTTCCCAGGCGAGATAGTCGGTCATCTCGGTATTTATCCCATTCTGGCCCCGGCTCAGGTCCTCGATGGGGAGGACCGCGATAGTCATGGCGCCAGCGCCCCTGGCCACGGCAAGAGTAAGGAACAGCGCGGTAATAATGATACACCTTAACTTCATTTACCTTTCCTCCCTTTCCGCCCCCGCCGGAATCCCCTGCCTCTTACTTGGCAGACGACAGGGTCTTGAACAGATCCCTGACCAGATACAGGGTGTTGTGAAAACTATCCCCCGGGGCCAGGCCGAAAAGCCGGCCGGCCCAAGTCTCGCTGGTCCTGCGTCCGCTCGCCTGCCAGAGGACCACCGAGGCCCTGGAATCGACCAGGCGCAGGGTCAGAGCAAGCTCGGGAAACGACAGCGAGCCACGGCGCACATCTTCCGCCTCGTCGATGGTCCCAAGGACAAAGGCCTGGACGTTGAGCCTTTGGCCAAGACGCTTCAGGTTGATCAGGTCGATGGGACGATTCGGCTCGATTGCCTCCTCACGCATGACGCTGTCAACAATACCCTTATCAACCACATCGGCAATCCCCAGGGCGAGGATCTGGGTTATGGCGACATCGCGGACCCTTTCGGCGGCAAACTGGTCTTTGCTGTTGTTGGCAAAGGGCAGAACCGCCACCCGGGTAATCATGCCCAAGTCAACATCTTCCCGGTTATAATTCACCCGGGATCGGCTGAGCCCGCACCCGGTAAAGGCAACTGCAAGACAGAGAACAAACACAAAAGTTGAACGTCGCATGATCCAGCTCCTTAAGTATTATACCTTAAAGGTTAATCGTTTTCCAGCTCTTAATCCCTTAACCATCTGTTTTCATGTATATTTACTGCATCCCTTGCTAAGCGCCCGATAAGCTTCAATATGTCCCAAAGCGAGCGGTAAGGGTACTTTTCAGGATAAATTCATTGGCCGCCGCGGTCTGGTAAGTCCCAATATTCTGCCAATAGAGCCAGCTCAACATGTTCCAACGGAAATTAACCGTTCCACTCTGGCTGGTTGTGGATTTCTTGGTCAGGGTATAGTCGAGATCAAGCTGGGTGTTGACGCTGGTCTTGGTGTTAAAAGAAGCGGAAAGGACCTGCGATTCCGTATAGCCGGGATGCCAGGTGCGGTCGCCCCGCAGGTTAAACGAGGACAAGTCTCCAGGGTGCCAGGAAAAACTTAGGCTTGTCCGGTAGGTGGTGGTCGTATCCCCACCGCTTTTATTTTCATCATCCTCCCCGCTCAGGGTGGAAGCAAGGCTGGGGGTAAGATCGGCGTTGAACTCAAGGGTATGCTGGGTACTTGTGGTTTCCGCCCCGGTGGCCACAGTCTCGGAATTTTCATGGACAAAGGAATAGAGACCGCGAAGGTCCGGGTAAAGCTGGGCGGTCAGGTCAAAATCGTAACGCTGATTCTTACGGGTCTTGATGTCCCCCTGCCAGGCATCGCTTAATGTCGTGGTTGCATGGAGGTCGAGGGTATCAAGGGGGCTTGAGCCAAGTTGCAGACCGTATATCCGGGTGCTGGTGTCAAGCTGGTCACTCTCCTGCCGCCAGCTGTCTCCGATCGAGACGGTCGAATCAAGATAGCGGTTCGGGTGGTAATTTATGCTGCCGTTCTGACTGCGGGTTTTGGTATCCCGACCGGGGTCGTACTCCTTATCGTAAAGGCTGAGGCTGTAGAGAATGTTGACATCTTCGCTGGCCTTAAGGCCAAGGGCAAAACTGGTCTGATTGGTCGTGATGTCCGTGGTATTGCTTAATTGCGTGCCCGGGGCGGCGTTGGTGACATCATTGGCCTCGATCTCGGTGAAGGAGGGCAGGGGCGTGGCCAGGGGATAGTCGAGAACCACCTTTACATAGACCGCGCTCAGGCCGCCGCAGGGGATCTCAAAGCGCAGGTTCTTCGAGTTATAGGTAACTGAAGTGGTATTCTGGAACCAGTTGATCCCGTCCGGGCTGGTGTACAGTCGCCAGTTAAATGACGATTTAATCGAATTGTAATCAGCATCGGTGTAAAGGTAGAGGTAATCCACCGTCTGCAGGTCGAGCTTGGCGGCGATATTATATCCCTGGCCCGGCAATGCAACAGTAAGGGCCGCCGTGTTACGGTCACCGTCGTTCAAGCCCGGGTTTCCAGACAGTGTGCCGGTTAACGGAGTGATATCCACCCCGGAGAGGGCCTGGGAGACAATCAGTTTCTGACGAACCTGACTGTTTATGTTAGCGGTATTGCTATTATCATTGCGGGAAAAATTATAGGTATGACTGAAGTTCAGATTAAGACGATCGCGCCAGAATCGTTTTGCCGCGGTAACACGGGCCAGGTGCGAGACATACTTGGTATCACTGCCGAGGGCCTTGTCCTGGTCCTTTTTCAAAAGGTAGTCATAATAGAGACCGTAACCGGCCGTGTTCCAATCAAGGCTGCCGTTTAGGTGGTCAATCTGCCGATCACTGGTCCTCGGCTCCGCATCGTTATAGTCGCGGTCCCGGCCAAGGCCGAAGTGGAGTTTTGGGTACCAGTGGTTTGTCCAGGCGCTGTTGAGGTCTGCCTGGCTTGACTGGGAAATTACCGCATCACGCCCCTCAACCCTGCTCTCGGACTGGCTTGCGGCAAGCTTGGTTGCGAAAATATCGTTTAAGAGGTTAAAGGCTGCCGAGGGGTTGATATCCTCGCGGCCGGCTGAGCCTTCCTTGTACTGCTGGGTGTAACGAAGACCCTCGGACAGGTCCATCGCCTGGGTAAGGTCCTGTTGAAGGGCAACAGTGGCCGTGTTATTGGTGAACTCCAAAAACCGGCCATTGGCATCCTCTTCGTAGCCATAGAGGCCGGAGAGACTCAGGCCGGTCGCCTGCCCGGTAAGGGGCAGGACAAGGGTCGCAAGCAGGAGCAGGCCGGTACCAAACAGGGACAGGGGTACAGGTTTTCGCAGGCTTGACAGTTTTTTATCTCTTTTTTTCATCTCCACCCCCCAGGACAAGGAAATCCGGGCCCGTTTATGGGGACCGGCCTAAGTTTACCGGCTGGGTTTGATCTTGGGATTAACCCGGTCATAGGTCTTAGGGGCGTGACAGCCGACCACACAGGTGGCGCCGTTTTTGGTTTTGGTGATGCTGATCGGATACGACCAGGCCCCAAAGGGCACCTCGTAGCGGATATGCTTGTACTGATCCGACGCGTGGGGGTCGTGGCAGGCGATGCAGGTCCGCCCCTTTTCCCGGTTGACGTGGAAGTAATG
>Ga0114931_10003425_pt1 | contig 20106 bp, 11 predicted proteins | sample 2SBtaG_FD_89579 | JGI IMG/M metagenome (GOLD analysis project Ga0114931, IMG submission 89579) | Deep subsurface microbial communities from Kolumbo volcano to uncover new lineages of life (NeLLi) - 2SBTROV14_V59a metaG | ecosystem: Environmental > Aquatic > Marine > Volcanic | place: Kolumbo...
CCCGGCAGCAGCCGCACCCACACCGGAATCGCGATTTCGCCGGGTACCCGCAAACTGCCTCCTGGGATCCCTTTGACCTGGGTGGCGACCTGGTCCGCGATCTCCAGAGCAGTGAGGCCATAGAAGCGGGCTTGGAGCGGATCGACTTCAAGCTTGAGCTGCGCCCCGTCTCCCTGCCAGGAGCGCTCAACGCCGGTCAGTCCGCGCACGGACTGCAAGCGCTGCATGACCTCGTCGCCCAGCCGATCGAGCACCACCGGATCGGGGCCGGTGATCATCACATCAACGGTGGCGCGGATTGACGACAGGGGCGTGGCGCCGAATTCACGGACATTGGCGTGGATCAGGCCGGGAATGGCATGCAGGCGCCGGCGCAGTCCCGCCTCGATGTCATAGATCGTGCGCTTGCGCGCGAAGCGGTCCACCAGGTTGATGGTGGTCGAGCCTTTCTGGAATACCTGATCACCGCCCAGAGACTTGACCCCGGGCTCGGCACCGATGGTGGTGGCGACGTTGAGAATCCAGTCTTTTGGAACCTCGGCGGCCAGGGCCGCTTCGATGCGTTTGGCGATGACAGTCATGCGCGCGGTATCGGTATCCGGTTCGGCCTCGAAGCTGACCTTGATGACCCCGGTGTCCATCCGCTGCATCAATTCGCGGCCCAGGAGTTTCATCTGCGGCAGTGAGGCGGCAAACAGCAGGGCGAAGCACAGCAGCACGGTGAACGGCCAGCGCAGCGCCGCGCGTACCAGCGCTACATAGAATCGCTTGACCGGTGCGATGAAATACCGGTCGAAGGGCCGCAGCAACCAGGCGAGGGGATCAAACTGCTGTTCACCGCGCATCAGCCAGGGCACCATCAGCGGGATGATGGTCACTGAGACGATGAGCGAGGCGGCCAGAGCCAGAGACAGGGTCACCGTCAGCGGCCGCAACACCTGTTGCGGGAAACCGCCGATGAACATGATCGGCACCAGCACGGCGATGGTGGTGATGGTACCCGAAGCATCGGCGCGCAGAATCTCGGAGGTACCGCGCACCGCCACCGCCATGCCGGTCTCGCCGGTCTCGCGCATGCGCCGTTCGATGTTCTCGATCACCACGATGGTGTCGTCGGCGAGCAGGCCCACGGCGATAATGACCGCGGTCAGGGTTACCATATTAAATTCATAGCCGATCAGGCGCAGCACCAGAAAGGTCATCAGGTAGGTGAAGGGAATCGACAGGGCCGTGATAAAGGCGGCGCGGGTATTGCCGATGAACAGCAGGATCACCGCCAGGGTCATGAAGATCGCATCGCGCAGGGCACTCAGCATGTTGTCGACGGTCAGATGGATCAGGCGACTCTGAGTATCAGCGATGGAAAGCTTCAGCATCGGGAACTGAGCCCGCAGTCCGGGAAGCGCCGCATCGAAGCTCTGAATGGTGGCCTGCGCCGTGCCTTTTTCTCCGCGCAGGATGGATACCGCGACCGCCGGTTGCATATTGCCGCGGAACAGCGAGGTCGGATCGGCGATCCCCCAGCCGACCGTGCCGAGATCGCTGACCCGCACGTGGTTACCCCCAGGCAGCGGCACCAGCACCCGCCCCAGGTCATCGGGGAGCACCGCCAGGCGTTTCACCGTCAGCAGGAAACGCAGGCCGTTGCGATGGATCAGCCCGGCGGGTGAGGAGAGGTTGGATCGTTCCAGTGCCGCCGCGACCTGTTCGGCGCTCAGACCATGGGTCTGGAGTTTGTTGCGATCCAGGTCGACCGCAATCCGGCGGGTATCACCGCCAAAGACTTCCGCTTCGGCAATGTCGTCCAGGCGCAGGATGGCATCGCGCAGCGGATTGGCGGCCAGGCGCCGGATCTGGCTGAGGTCAAGGGCATAGCCCCTGGCCGCTGATACCGCCAGGATGATGGCTGGATTGGCCGCTTCGGTAATCTTGAAGACCAGCGGATCGCGCACCCCGTCCGGCAAGGTGCCGGTGACCCGCGGCAGCTCAGTGATGACCCGGTTGGCGGCCTCCTCGATGGCGACCCCGTACTCGAACTCGACCTTGACCGCAGAGACCTCGTCCCGCGAACTCGAGGTGACCTTTCTGACCCCGTCAATCGCCGTCAGGCGCACCTCGACCGGGTGGGTGACCTCTCGCGCCACATCTTCGGAAGCGGCACCGGGCCATTGGATGATGACCGAGACCACCGGCCGGTTGACGTCGGGAAACAGGTTGAGCGGCATGCTGGTATAACTGGCGATACCAGCCAGAATCACCAGGATATACAGGGCCAGGATGGTGTGGCCCTGGGAGAGCAGCCATTTCATCAGCGCTCTACCGCCGCACCGGCTCAGGCACAACGGGATCTCCGTCCTTGAGCTTCAGCAGCTGGTTTTCCTGGCCGAGCGCTACCTGATCGCCCGCCTTCAGATCGCCGTCGATGGCGACGCCTTCGCGGCCACTGGCGATGATCGACACCAGGACCTTACGTAACAGTGCGGGTTGCTCCGTCTTCGCGGTGATGATCTTGAACACAGTTGCCTGGGTGCCGCCCGGCGCCAGTATGAGTGTTGTCCGGGGCACCAGTTTGGCCCCCGTCCAGCGCCTGAGAATCACCCGGCCGGGCAGCCTTGCGCCGCTCGGCAGGGTGAATGGTATGTGATCGAGATCGGCCTCGGCACTGCCCATGGACAGGGCGTCAAGAGCGGGAATGATCCGGGTCAGGCGGATACTCAGTTTTTGCCCGCCATGGCTGATTTCGATTTCGCTGCCCTTGCGCAGTTGCGCGGCGATCACCTGGGGTACGGTGATCCGGAGTTTGGCGCCGTCCGAAGCCGTGATGCGGTAGATGGGTTTCCCGGGTGCCGCCAGATCGCCGGGCTCCTGCAGGCGCTCGGACAGTACCCCGTCCACCGGCGAAAGGATGGTGCCGTACCGGAGCCGGGCTGCGAGGGCATTGATTTCATCATGGGACTGCTTGACGCTCTGGATCTCGGTGCGCATTGAGGTGCGTTCCTGGTCGACGCTTTCCTGGGAGACATATCCCTTCAGCAATAGTGCTTCCCGGCGCTGGAGTTCTTTTTTCTGCAGTGTCACCTGATCCTGTGCCGACTGATAATGGGCCTTGAGCGCCGCAAGCTGGCTCTCGAGTTCCCGGGTATCGAGCTGGACCAGCAAATCTCCTTTGCGGATTGATTTCCCCTCCCGGGGGCCCATCTTGCGAATGACACCGGAAATCTGCGGGATGACCACCACATCGGCCAGTGAGCTGACCGTAGCGAGGATTGGGAAGCCCGACGTCAAGTCGCGCTGCTCGACCCGGGCTGTGCGCAACGCCCAGGGGAACTGCGCCGGGGGCAGGGCATTTTGCAGTGCCTCGGCCCGGCGCGCGCGCAGGCTGACGGCACCGCCGGCGAGGCCGGCCACAATAGCAAGGGCCAGTCCGGTGATCAGGATTTTTTGTGTGCGGGCAGAGGGCATGTAGACTTTCCAGAACCAAAAATCACATTATACCCCTCGCCGGGCACCACGGCCTGCGCAAGCGCAATAACCTCAGTGTTGTTGCTGCAGGTAGTGCCGGCTTCAACCACACTCTAATGTGTGACAGGACGGATGTATGAGGGCCCATTATCTGTTGAGCATGCTTAGCCTGTCCGTGGCGCATCTGGTCCTGGCATTGACGTTCATGACGGTGACCGGCCGTTACGACCGGCTGGAAATTGCAATCCCGGTGAACCTGGTCTGGCTGATCGGTATCAATGCGGCGGGCGCCTACTATCTATTCAGTCCGATCAACCACTTCCTGAAATCCCGTGATGGCCTCGATGCGGCCCTCGCACGGCTGCGGCATCTGCGCGCCTGGTCGGTGGCCTGGGGCGTTGCCCTGGTGCTGCCTCTGACCGCTTTTTCCCTGTTCGTGGTCGAGGCCTTCTGTCCGGGCTGTAAAGGCCCGGGTTTGACCCCCTGGCTATTGATGCAGGTGCTGATCTTTACGCTGTTTTGCGGCGCCTACCTGTATTTTCTGATCGGCGATTTCGTTTCCCGGTTGCGGGTGCATCTGTTCCGGCATTTTGACGTAGTGGTGAAGGCGGCGGGAGGGCAGTTGATTTACGAATTGATCGTGGCGTTCGTTTCCATTGGCGTCATACCACTGGCCATTGTGATTCTGAATCTATTCGTGCCGGGAAAATTTCACCCTTCCTCGAGTATTGGTCCCCGTGATACCGCCTTGTTCTACCTGTTGATATCCATGTTCATGTCCATTACCGCGTTTTTCTTTATTCAGCGGCACTTACGGCGGCCCATCGAGGCATTGAGAAAGGCGATGCACAAGGTTTCCCGCGGTCGCTCTTATGACAAGTCACCGGTAATGACCGATGACGAGTTTGGTGTCATTGCCCAGGATTTCAATCGAATGGCCGACGGCCTCAAGGAACAGCAGATCATGCGCGATACCTTTGGGCGCTATATCCCCAGGGAAGTGGCCAAATTGATCCTCGACAATGCGGGAGTGCTCAAACCTCAGCGCCAGGTGGCAACGGTACTCTATACGGACATACAGGGTTTCACCAGCATCTGCGAATCCCTGACCCCCGAGGATGTGGTGACCATGTTGAACGACTATTTTACCGTGCTGGTCGAAATCATCCGTGCCCATGAAGGTGTGATTACCCAGTTCCAGGGCGATGCCATCCTCGCTGTATTCAATGTACCGATTAAAAATCTCCGGCATGCTGGCAATGCGGTCCGCGCGGCCATGGAAATCCAGGAAGTTCTGACCGAAAAAACCTTCTCAGGCGGCATTCGCCTGCCAACCCGCATCGGCATCAATACCGGACCCCTGGTTTCGGGATCGGTGGGAGAAGGCCACCGGCTCAGCTATACCGTGCATGGCGATGCGGTGAACCTGGCCGCGCGCCTGGAACAATTGAACAAGCAACTGGGAACCTGGACCCTGATCTCGCAACAGACCCATGACGCGGCCGGCGCCGGTTTCGAGTTCAAGCCCCTGGGCGAGTACCCCATTCGTGGGAGATCCGATCCGGTCTTCGTCTATGAGGTGCCGGTCTTGCACCACGCTGCGCCCGCGTTGCGGGCTGCTGAATAGTCCTGGCCAAGGAGCGGGCGTACCCCGATTTCCGGAAGCGACGGATTACTGTATGAGGAAAGGGAGCCATGCGTATCGCGACCATGCGTTTGAGCCATCACCGGATCAATATCGACCGGCTGATGTGGCGAATCCGGGAGCTGGGTCAGATTGGCGCCCTGCCGGGTGGTGGCGTCTGCCGGCTGGCATTGACCGATGCGGATCGCCAGGGGCGTGATCGGGTCGTCGCCTGGATGCGGGAATTGGGCCTGACGATCAGTATCGACCGCATCGGCAATGTCATCGGTCTGCGCCCTGGTCGTGAAGCCGGGCCCGCCGTGACGATGGGGTCACACATCGACACGGTCGCGACCGGTGGTCTGTACGATGGCAATCTGGGGGTACTGGCCGGCCTGGAGGTTATCGCGGTACTCAACGAGGCCGGCATTGAAACCCGGCGGCCAGTGGCGGTGGGTTTTTTTAGCAACGAGGAAGGCGCACGTTTCCAGCCGGACATGCTTGGTAGCGGCGTCCATCAGGGGGCTTTTGACCTGGAGGAAATGTTGTCGGTCAGGAGCGTCGACGGCAGCCGTCTCGGTGATGATTTGCAGGCCATCGGTTATGCGGGAGACACGGAGATCGGAACCTGTCAGGCCCACAGCTATCTCGAGTTGCACATCGAGCAGGGGCCAGTGTTGGAAGAACAGGCGGTGACCATCGGTGCGGTGACCGGAGTGCAGGGAATATCCTGGACGGAATACCGAATCAGTGGTGTTTCCAATCATGCCGGCACCACCCCGATGCGGTTGCGCCATGACGCGGGTTACCTGGCAGCGGCCATCGCCGTCGAAGCCCGCGCCCTGGCCGCTGAATTTGGCGGGGATCAGGTTGCCACGGTAGGCGTCACGGAACTCAAGCCCAATCTGGTCAATGTGATACCCAACCAGGCGTTGCTGACGCTGGACCTGCGCAATACGGACGATGAATGCCTGTCCCGGGCACAGGCCCGCATGGACGGTTTCATTGACCAGACAGCGGCACAAGAGGGTGTCGAAGTGCGTTCACGCACTCTGGTACGCCTGGCGCCGGTGGATTTCTCGCCGGAGCTGATCGCACGGATCGAGCAGGCCGCCTGGGCTCTCGGCCATTCGCTGCGGCGCATGCCCTCGGGGGCCGGCCATGACGCGCAGATGTTTGCACCCCATTGCCCGACCGCGATGATCTTTGTGCCCTCGCAAAACGGCATCAGCCACAATATCCGTGAGCATAGTCATCGCGCTGATATCCAGGCCGGCGCCAACGTGTTGCTGCAAGTTGTGTTGAGCCAGGCAGGCCCTTGAGAATTACAGTTCAGGAAGAATACGGGGCCGTGGCGGGTAGCGCGGCGACTGCCTGGCCTGGGCCGTGCAACGGCCGTCACTTGTGTACAATCCGCATGGCCTTGTGTTGTCATTCAGCGGGCCGGATTGGATCCGCCCGGTTTAACTACTACAGAGATCATTTTTATGACGATTGGAATTGAACAGGAGATCGTGGATCCGGTTGCCTATGAACGGGCTCTGGAGCGCTTGCGAAATTCCGGGATCCGCTTTTCGCGCATAGCCGAACTGGCCGAGCCGTCTTCCATCGCCCCGGACACACTCGCCGGTCTCGAAGCCGTCGATCCCGATGCCCCGGACGCGCGTAACCTGTACCGGGTCCACTGGCACAACACTGCTGATCGCAAAGGCCTGGCCACGACGCCGGAACACAGGATCCTGGCACCGGAACTGACCGGTGTTGAGGCCAAAATCATCGTGGCGCTCGGCAACCGTTTTCCGATGATCCATGCCCATAAGGTGCTGGCCGCCTATGGTTGTCTGGTACCACGACTGATCACCGGTCAGTTCGATCCCACACACCACCGCGCGGTGTGGCCCTCGACGGGAAACTACTGCCGGGGCGGGGTCGCCATCTCGCGGATTCTGGGCTGTCACAGCGTCGCGGTGCTGCCCGAAGGCATGAGCCGGGAGCGTTTTCAATGGCTGGAAAACTGGGTGACGGATCAGGCCGACATTCTGAAAACCCCCGGCACCGAGAGCAACGTCAAGGAGATTTACGATGCCTGCCATACCCTGGCCAGGGATCCGGACAATGTCATATTCAACCAGTTCAACGAGTTCGGAAACTACATCATCCACCGGGCGGTTACCGGGCCGGCCCTGGAAAAAATTTTCCACGCAGTAAAAGGCGATGGGCCATTACGGGCCCGGGCCTTCGTGTCGGCCTCCGGTTCGGCCGGGACTCTGGCAGCGGGGGATCACCTGAAGCAATCCCTTGGCAGCGCCATCACCGTGGTCGAGGCGCTGGAATGCCCGACCTTGCTCTACAACGGATACGGTGAGCACAACATTCAGGGTATCGGCGATAAACATGTGCCGTATATTCACAACGTGTTGAACACGGATTTCCTGGTCGGGGTATCGGACCAGGCCTGCGATGCAATCAATGTGCTGTTCAACACCACGGTTGGCCGCGGCTATCTGGCCAGGCGCACCGGGCTTGGCCAGGAGGCTTTGAGCGGGTTGGCCGATCTCGGCCTGTCCTCCATTGCCAATGTGCTGGGCGCCATCAAGCTGGCGAAGTACCTGAAGCTGGGGCCGGACGACGCAGTGCTGACCGTTGCCACCGACGGTGCCGGGATGTATGGCACCGAATTGAGTAAAACGACCCGGGATGCATACAGTGGCCGCTTTGACGAAGCCGCCGCCGCGGAGGTCTTCGGCCGGTATGTGCTGGCGGCGGCGACCGACAATTTACTGGAACTGAACCAGTATGACCGGGAACGGGTGTTCAATCTCGGCTATTACACCTGGGTGGAACAGCAGGGGGTTGCGCTGGCGGATTTCGATGCCCGCCGGGATCCTCGCTTCTGGGATAACCTGCTCGACGCGGTGCCGGTCTGGGATCGTCTGATCGACCGCTTCAACGCCGGGGCCGCAAGCCAGAACGGGTAAGAAATTGGGGGGATTCAAGTGCCGGATCGATCTAATTCCGGGGATAATAACCCAGCGATTCGGCCAGCGGGGAGATGCTGTAAGCCATTCGTTCAAGCTCATTACTGATATCGATTTCAGCCGCAAATCCAGATTCAGGCGCCCCTTCCACTTTATGGTTCAAAACTGCCCTGTCAACGGAAAAACCAAGATAGGATTCCAATGCCGGCCAGTCGTAATCCGCTTTCACTAAATCTTCATAGCAAACCAGCCTGGCCTTCAGGGCTTGTGCCTCCTCAATAAAACTGCTGGTCGTGGCCAGCCAATGGCGCGCGAACTTCTCTGGTGTATCGATCAGATGATCGGGATGACGCAGATACCAGGCGTTCGGGTATTTCCGGTAGGAACGGTATGCATGATAGGGATTGCGGTAAAGAAATATCAAGCGTGCCCGTGGGTATAGCCAGCGTAGAAAAAGTGCGTGATCGGCAGTGAAACGCACTTCTTTCAATCCCCAATGATCAAATCCTTTGGCGTGGGCGGAAACTTTAAGCAAGCCTTCCAGATACAATTGCGCGGCCTTTAGCAAACAGTCCGGCGCCGGGTATAGATTGGCCGTCCAGGTGCTTTCCAGATCAGTCTGAAAACGCGGATGGTCTTCAATAAAATCATCGGGTGGCCAGATATCGCCAAACTGTAAAAATGGCGCTATCAAATGATCGATTAAACCGGTGCGTCCATAAGGTTCTCCCCACAGCCAGCACTGTTTAAAAAGCATACGCTGCAAGAGGGTCGAACCACAGCGAAAACCGGAAGCGAGCAGGAATATTGGAGACTCTTCAGAGTCGGAGAATAGTGCCGGCCAACGTTGTTCCATGGCCCGGCGTGCTTCAGCGAACCTGGATGGATTAGGAGCATTGGCGTCGGTGCTTCCAGGCTGCCACCTGCCTGGCTGTTGATCAATATGGTATTGCAATACATTGCTCAGTTCGGTCCCACGAATGTTCTCTTTCCTCAGTTCGATAAACAGATCGTTGCAACCCGAAGCATTGTGGGCGTGCTGCACTGTCGAATGTGCAATTTGATAGTACTGCTCACGATGCTGTGTGTCTGGCCAGTGCCCCGTCAGGCGGGTAACATCGCGTATCGCCGAAACATAAAGGCGATTGCCCAGATGGTTTTGCTCAATATTTTTTACCGCATAATGTTCTGTACGCGATGCATCTGAATGCGCAATAGAAGCAAGCATCTGCGCCGGAAAAAAATCTTTTTTTACACCGGCAAGGGTTAATCGCTCATACAGATCGGCGTCTTCGCACCCCCAGCCCTGAATGACTTCATCATATCCTCTGACCTGCAGGAAATACTGACGCGAACATAAAAATGTACCCATTTTGCCAAGCTCGGACGGCTGCGCATGGTAGGAGCATCCCGCCTCCAAATTTCCGATGAAATGTTGGGTGAAATGATCCGACAATGAAATATCAGCATCCGCAAATAAAATCCAAGGCGCAGTACCCGCCATCGCGCCTGAATTTCTGGCTTTGGAAAGATTGAAAACCGTCTGATTGCCAACGCGTACGACCGTAACAGCCAGGCCTTGTTGTTCCGCCCAGTCTCCACAACTGTCCGGGCATGAATAATCGACCAGATAGCAATGAGCGGCTTGTTGTTTGATCGCCTGTGGCAGCGACTGTTTAAGCTGTTCCAGTCGCCCCATACAGGTGATGACAATATCGAAAGTATTGGCCATGGAGTTGCTATGCTGATTTCAGCCGATTGCTGCGGGTTCGTTGTGATCGTCGCACTGGACGGTTGTGTATGGCCTGGGCGTGTTCAGGCGATCAGAATCCGGGTGCCGGCCTGTCTCAGGACCCGGGCGCAGGCCGCGGGTGGCTGGCGGTCGGTAATCAACAGATTCACCAGGGCGGCGTCGCAGACCCTGACAGCGGCTTCCAGTTCAAACTTGCTGTAGTCGGCGGCCAGAATAACCTGTTCTGCCTGGCGGATCACCGCCCGGGAAAATTCCCCTTCACAAAGATGAAAATCCATGAAACTGCAGTGCCTGTTGATGGCGCCGATGGACAGCACCGCGTAACGGACTTCGAAGTTCGAAACGAAGCGAATGGCGTCCTGTCCAAAGGCGGCGCAATCGTCGGGCCGCAGTTCTCCGCCGGCCATGTAGACCCGGTTGCCGTTGCGGGCGGCCAGGGTGCGGGCAATTTCGATGGAGTTGGTGACTACCAGCAGATTGGAATGGTTGCTGAGGGCGAGGGCGGTATAGGCGGTGGTCGAGCCGGTATCCATAATCAGGGAGTCCCCGTCCTGGATTTGTTCCGCGGCCCGCGCGGCGATGCGCCGCTTGGCATCCTGATGTTTGCGCATGCGCAGGGCAAAGGGTGGTTCCTGGAGCCGGTCCGGGAGAGTGATGCCGCCGTGTACCCGTTGCACCAGGCCACGTTCCACCAGGGGTTTGATGCTGCGCCGGATGGTTTCCCCCGAGACACTGAAGCGGTTCGCCAGATCGCCGATTTTGCAGGTTCCCTGCAACTGGAGCGTGCGGAGAATTTCCGACTGGCGCTGGCTGGATAGCATAACGGTATTTGTACTCGCGATCCTTTTAAATCAACAAAAGGCCACATATAACGTGGATCTATATTGACAATATGTGGACACTAGGTAAATATCAAAAAAATTTCAATAAGAATCAAGAGGAGATCAAATCTCCCATACGTTCAATTGGACGGCCCCTGACCACCCTGTAAAGAGGAACTGACCCATGAACCGACTGTTGAAATCCACCCTGGCCGGCGCTCTGCTGTCGGCCCTGGCATTAACCCCGGCGCTTGCTGCCGCGACCCCTGAGTCCAAAGATCCCATCAAGATGACCATCCACGATTGGACCGGCCAGTACCTCACCACCAAGATTATGGGCAGCGTGCTGATGAAGGCCGGCTACAACGTCGAATATGTTCAGGCCGATTACATTGCCCAGTTCGCCGGCCTCGAATCCGGAGATTTGGATGTCGCCATGGAGATGTGGGAGACCACCGGTAAAGACGCCCTGGAAGCTTCGTTGAAGACCGGCAAAACGGTCGATCTCGGCGAGACCGGCATGAACGCCAAGGAAGAGTGGTGGTATCCGATGTACATGAAGGAACGCTGCCCGGGCCTGCCGGACTGGCGGGCATTGAACAAGTGCGCCAAGGCCTTCGCAACTCCCGAAACCACGCCCAAGGGACGCTATCTGGGCGGCCCCGTCACCTGGGGTGGCTTTGACGACGAACGTGTTGAGGCCCTGGGTCTGAACTACGAGGTGGTTCATGCCGGCACCGACGCGGCCTTGTTCGCGGAACTGGAGTCGGCCTATCAGCGCAAGGCGCCGATACTGCTGTGGGTCTATGCCCCGCACTGGGCGGTCGCCAAATACAAGGGCGAGTGGGTCGAGTTTCCGAAGTATACCGACGCCTGCTACAAGGATCCGAAGTGGGGCGTCAACCCGAATATGAAATACGATTGCGGCAAACCCTTCGGCTGGATCAAGAAAGTCGGCTGGAAAGGCGGCGAGAAGAAATGGCCCGGGGCTTATAAAGCCATCCGCAATTTTCACATTGAAAATGATGAGATGAGCAATCTGATTGTCGAGGTCGATCTGAAGGGCCGCAAGGTCGACGATGTGGTCGCCGAATGGATCCAGAAGAACCAGGACCGCTGGAAAAAGTGGTTGCAGTAAGTAAGCTGCTGTAGCCGGGATGGTTGCCTGCGGCCCTGGTAGCGTGCCAGTGGCCGGCTGGCCTTTGCTGGGATACTGTTGCGCCATGTCGATCACCTGAGAGGCCGTACGCCCATGCCCACCGACGCGGTTTCACCGGACCCGGCGGCGTCTGGCACCCCGGTCAAGCTGGCCTGCCGGTCGGTCTGGAAAGTCTTCGGCGACAACCCGGAGAGATTGTTTCGCGATCAGGGATACCCAGACAGTGCGGCGCTGGACCGGGGTGGCTATATCGCCGCGGTTCGCGACGCCTCCCTGAGCGTGCATGAGAGTGAAATCTTTATCATCATGGGATTGTCGGGCTCCGGTAAATCGACCCTGGTGCGGTGCCTGACCCGGCTCATCGAACCGACCGCGGGAGAGGTGCTGTTCGACGGTCAGGATCTCCTCAAAGCCCCGGCCGCCGAGTTGCTGACCCTGCGCCGTCACAAAATGGGCATGGTGTTTCAGAACTTCGCCCTGCTGCCCCACCGGACCGTAATGGGCAATGTGTCTTTTCCGCTGGAGATCCAGGGGGTGGCCAGGGCTCAGCGGGAAAAGCGTGCTCTGGAGGCTATCGAACTGGTCGGCCTGGACGGCCGTGAACGCTATTATCCCCGTGAGCTGTCCGGCGGCCAGCAGCAGCGAGTCGGTATCGCCCGGTCGCTGGTGGTCGAGCCCGATGTGTGGTTTCTGGATGAACCGTTTTCGGCTCTCGACCCGCTGATCCGCCGGGAAATGCAGGACGAGTTTCTGCGACTGCAAAGTGTGCTGCATAAGACCATCGTGTTTATTACCCACGATTTTGAAGAGGCGATTCGACTTGCGGACCGGATTGCCATCATGAAAGACGGCGCGATCATCCAGATCGGCACTTCCGAGCAACTGCTGCTACACCCGGCCACGGCCTACGTCGAGGAGTTCACTCGCGGGATCCCGCGCGCCAAAGTACTGTCGGCTGCCGCCATCGCTGAGGCGCCCGGGCCCGGTCCGTTCGCCGGGAGTGTGCCGGCGGCGGCCCGAATCGAGACTTTGGTTGCCGCGGTGGTCGATGCCGGGGCCGGTGCCGTGTTCCGGGTAGAGGACACCCAGGGCCGGCTTCTGGGGCAACTGCGCCGTGAGGCCGTGATCAGGGTATTGTCGGCGGGCCAGGACAGTCCATGACAGCACTGGCCCTGAGCCCGGACATGCCCCGGCGGTGGTTAACCCCCTGGCGGATTGCCTGGATGGTGTTATTGGCGCTCACGGCAAGCTTGTTTTATTTTAAAGGCGATCTGAACTGGGCCTTCCAGTATCCCCGTGCCTGGGCCATTCCGCTGCGTTTCTGGATCAGCGATTTCATGAAGTGGCTGATCAACGATTTGAGCTTTGGCCTGTTCACCTTCAAGGAATTCACCCGCGCCATTTCCTGGATCGTCGATCAGCCTTATGCGCTGGCCAGAAGCCTGCTGGCGACCGGGTTCGTCAAGGGCCAGGGCCAGGAGGCGGTAGTGGTCTTCCCGCGCCTGTCCTGGGCCGGGCTGACGGCCCTGGTGGTGGTCATGGGCTACTACGCCAGAAACCTCAAGCTGGGGCTGCTGGCCGGCGTTTGCTTTGCTTACCTGGCGGTGTTCGGGCAATGGGACAGCGCCATGGTGACCTTGAGTTCGATCGTGATCGCGGTGCCTTTCGGTATTGCCGGGGGCCTGGCCCTGGGGATTGCCGGCTACCGCTCCCGGCGGTTTGAACTGGCCCTGACACCGCTGCTCGACTTGATGCAGACAGTGCCGATATTCGCCTACCTAGTCCCGGTTCTGATGTTGTTCGGGTTCGGCCCGGTGGCGGCGATGATCGCAACCATTATCTATGCCATGCCGCCGATGGTCCGGATCACCATGCTGGCGCTGCGCCAGGTATCGGCCGAGGTCCTTGAGTACGGCCGTATGGCGGGCTGTACACAAAACCAGTTGTTATGGCGAGTGCAACTGCCGTCGTCGATGAACTCGCTGATGGTCGGCGTCAACCAGGTGGTGATGCTGTCTCTGAACATGGTCATCATTGCCTCGATGATCGGTGCCGGCGGTCTGGGTTTCGATGTGCTCAACGCCCTCAAGCGTCTAAAAATCGGTGAGGGCATCGAGGCCGGTCTTGCAATCACCCTGCTGGCGATCGCCCTGGATCGTCTGAGCCAGGCCTATGCCCGCCGCCCGCCCCCCGCCCATGGCCGGATATCTGGATCGATCGCCCATCGCCATCCCTGGCTGCTGGGCGCGGCCGCCATCGTTGTCGGTACCTGGATCCTGGGCAGCGGCATTGAGGCCATCGCCCGCTATCCCGAGAGCTGGCAGATTACCACTGGCACCTTCTGGGGCGACCGGGTCAAGTGGATCAACATTCACTATTTCGAGCAGTTGGATGGGGTCAAGAATTTTCTACTGTTGAACCTGATGATTCCCTTCAAGCGATTCCTGCTGTCGCTGCCCTGGATCATGGTGGTGTTGATGGCGGCGCTTGGCGGTCTGCAGCTGGGAGGCTGGCGGCTGGGTCTGTTGAGCGCAACCCTGGCGCTGTTTCCGGCGGTGGTCGGGCTGTGGGCCAAGGCCATGGTAACGGTGTATCTGTGCGGCCTGTCGGTGATCATCGCCTGCCTGATCGGCATACCCATCGGTATCGCCGCGGCCCGCAACGAGCGCCTGCACCGCATCGTTCAGATCTGTATTGACACTCTGCAGACCCTGCCGAGCTTCGTTTACCTGATGCCGGTGGTCATGTTGTTCCGGGTCGGCGATTTCGCGGCAATGATCGCAGTGATTGCCTATGCCGTGGTGCCGGCCATCCGCTATACCGATCACGGCATTCGCAGTGTTCCGGTCGATGTCATGGAGGCGGCCGTCCAGGCCGGTGGCACCCGCCGGCAAATTCTCTGGAAAGTACAACTGCCCCTGGCGCTTCCGGAAATCATGCTGGGGGTCAACCAGACCATCATGATGGCGCTGTCGATGCTGGTCATCACCGCCCTGGTGGGTACCCGGGAACTGGGCCAGGAGGTGTACATCGCCCTGACCAAGGCCGATACCGGCCGGGGCATTGTGGCCGGGTTGTGCGTGGCCTTCATCGCCATCATTGCCGATCGCCTGATCGGCGCCTGGGCCAGGCGCAAGAAGCTGGAACTGGGGTTGGTATGAACCGCGTGGCAACTTCGCAGCGCGCCCTGCGGCAGGTTCTGGACCTCAGTTGCTGGCAGGGCGAAGTTTCAGCGCGGCCAGTGAGTGGCGGCATCACCAATGCCAATTTTCTGGTGGAGGCCGGCGAGCGTCGCTACTTCGTGCGCATCGGTGAAGATATTCCCGAACACGGGGTGATGCGATTCAATGAACGGGCCGCCAGCCGTGCCGCCGCCGCCGCCGGGATCTCGCCTGCAGTCGTCCACGTTGAGTCCGGCGCCATGGTACTCGAGTATATCGAAGGCCGGACCCTGGAGCCGGAGGATGTCCGGGCGCCCGGGATGCTGGAGCGTATCCTGCCCCTGGTGCGGCGTTGTCATGAGCAGATCCCGGGGCATTTTCGTGGACCGGCCCTGGTCTTCTGGGTCTTTCAGGTGGTGCGCGGCTATGCCGGCGCGCTGGCGCGCGATGGCGGCCGCCGGGCCGCGGATCTGCCGCGGCTGCTGGAGGTTTCCGTCGAACTGGAGCAGGCGGTCGGACCCATCCGCCTGGTATTCGGTCACAACGATTTGCTGGCGGCCAATTTTATCGATGACGGGCAACGCCTGTGGCTGGTGGACTGGGACTATGCCGGATTCAACAGCCCGTTGTTTGATCTGGGCGGACTGGCTTCCAACAACAGCCTGGATGAACAGCAGGAACGCCAACTGCTGCAGTGGTACTTCGACCAGCCGGTGGATTCGAACCAGTGGCGCCGTTACAGGGCCATGAAATGTGCATCGCTGCTGCGCGAAAGCCTGTGGAGCATGGTTTCGGAGATCCATTCGGCCATCGATTTCGATTTTGTCGCTTACACGGAGGAAAACCTGGGCCGCTTCGAGACGGAGCTGGAGGCGTATCGAAAAATGAACGCCTGAACAATAACTGAATCAAGGATCAGGAATCTACCATGACCCCATTCCCAGAGCGGGCGCAAGTCGTCATCATCGGTGGCGGTATCGTCGGCTGCTCCACCGCCTATCATCTGGCCCGCCTTGGCTGGCAGGACACCGTGCTGCTGGAACGCGCGCAGTTGACCTCCGGTTCCACTTTTCATGCGGCAGGACTGGTGGGGCAACTGCGCAGCAGCGCCAATATCACTCAGTTGCTGGGTTATTCGGTGGATCTGTACCGCACACTGGAGGCCGAAACCGGCCTGGCCACCGGCTGGAAAATGAACGGTGGCCTGCGCCTGGCCTGCAACCAGGCGCGCTGGACCGAAGTGCGCCGCCAGGCCACCACGGCACGCTCGTTCGGTCTGGAGATGCACCTGTTGAGTCCTGCTGAGGCCCGGGATCTGTGGCCGCCCATGAAAGTTGGCGATCTGGTGGGCGCGGCATTCCTGCCCACCGACGGCCAGGCCAACCCCTCGGATATCACCCAGTCCCTGGCTCGGGGTGCGCGCCAGGCGGGGGCGATAATTTTTGAACAGGTCCCGGTCACCGCCATCGAAGTGCAAGCGGGCCGGGTGCGTGCTGTGCGCACCTGGCGCGGGCGTATCGAATGCGAAATTCTGATCAACTGCGCGGGACAGTGGGCCCGGGAAGTCGGCCAACTGGCCGGGGTCAATGTGCCCCTGGTTTCGGTGCAGCACCAGTATCTGGTGACCGAGCCGATCCCCGATCTGCCCCGGGATCTGCCGACCCTGCGGGATCCGGACCGGTTGATTTATTTCAAAGAGGAAGTCGGCGCCCTGGTAATGGGCGGTTACGAGCCCAATCCCATCCCCTGGGCGCTGGACGGTATCCCCGAGGGCTTTAACTTATCCCTGCTGGACAGCAACTGGGAGCATTTCGAGCCGCTCATGGATCAGGCTCTGGAACGGGTCCCGGTCCTGCGCGATACCGGTGTGCGGGAACTGATCAATGGCCCGGAGAGCTTCACCCCGGACGGTAACTTCATCCTCGGCCTGGCGCCGGAGCTGGACAACTTTTTCGTCGGCGCCGGCTTCAATGCCTTTGGTATCGCCGCCGGTGGTGGCGCCGGCATGGCGCTGGCCGAATGGGTCGTCAATGGCGAACCGCCCTTCGAAATCTGGCCGGCGGACATCCGCCGTTTCGACTCCCCCCATGCCGACGTGCGTTGGGTACGGCAACGCACCCTGGAAGCCTACAGCCGCCATTACACCATGGCCTGGCCCTTTGAGGAGTACACCACCGGGCGGCCCTGCCGGCGATCGCCACTGTATGCAACCCTGCGCGAACAGGGCGCCTGCTTCGGGGAAAAACTTGGCTGGGAGCGTCCCAACTGGTTTGCCGCAGAGGGTGAGAAAGCTGTGGACGTTTACAGTTTCGAGCGCCAGAACTGGTTCGAGGCCGTGGGCCGCGAGCACCGGGCCGCCCGGGAGCGGGTGGTGATCATCGACCAGTCCTCGTTCGCAAAATACCTGGTGGAGGGCCGCGATGCCGAGGAGGCCCTGGATCGCATCTGCGCCAACGATGTGAGCCGCCCGGTGGGCTCACTGGTGTATACCCAGCTGCTCAACAGCCGGGGTGGAATCGAGTGTGACCTGACCGTGGCGCGACTGGCGCGCGATCGCTTCTATCTCGTCACCGGCACCGGTTTTGCGACTCACGATTACGACTGGATCCGGCGTCACATTCCAGCGGATCTGCAAGCCGGCATCGTCGATGTCACCACCACCGGGGCAGTGCTCTCGGTCATGGGGCCGAATTCGCGCAAGGTGTTACAGGCACTGACCTCAGTGGATCTTGCCGATGCGGCCTTTCCATTCGCCAGTCTGCGGGAAATCGAGCTGGCGGGCGTGACGGTGAAAGCCCTGCGCATTACCTACGTGGGGGAACTCGGCTGGGAATTGCACCTGCCCGTGGAGGGTGCCGGCACGGTCTATGACGCGCTGCTGGAAGCCGGACAGGATCTCGGGATCAGCAACGCCGGCTACCGGGCCATCGAAAGTCTGCGCCTGGAAAAGGGCTACCGGGCCTGGGGTGCCGACATCGGCCCCGACTACACGCCCCTGGAAGCCGGCCTGGGCTGGGCAGTGAAGCTGCGCAGCAACCGGCCTTTCATAGGTCGCGAGGCGTTACTGGCCCAGCGGGAAAAACCCCTGGCCCGGCGCCTGGCCTGTTTCACTGTCGCCGATCCCCAGGTGGTACTGCTCGGGCGCGAAACCCTCTACCGTGACGGCCGGCGCGCCGGCTGGTTGTCGAGCGCCGGTTGGGGTTATACCGTGGAACAAAATATCGGTTACGGTTATGTGCGTGACCCCGATGGCGTCGATACGGCCTATCTCAAGGCCGGCCATTATGAACTGGAAGTGGCCACCGAACGCGTGCCCTGCAAGATCCACCTGGCGCCTCTTTATGATCCACAGATGAAGAAAATCAAATGTTGATACAAGCGCATCGCAAAGTGCGGCTCATTCTGAAATCGATAAACGTTTCGAGACTCCAATCTGCGTTGAGGCAAGAGTGGGTATTGGCGAACAGGACAGGCCGTGAATTCGTCCCTGGAGGCTCTAGTGCAGTCTCCCTGCGGGTGGGGGGATGATGTCAGGTCTGACATTCCAACAGGTTGGCACCTGATCCCAGGTGTTCCACTCCTGCAATTTGAATTGGACAGGTTGAGCCGGGTACATGGACAAGCAGCACACTGACATTCTGATCATCGGCGGCGGTGCGGTGGGCTGTTCCATCGCTTATCACCTGGCCCGCCACGGCCGGCGTGAGGTGGTGCTGCTGGAGCGTCACGGCCTCACCCAGGGTGCAACCTGGCATGCGGCGGGACTGGTCGGGCAGTTGCGCGGCAAGCGAAATCTGACCCGGCTGATGCAATACAGCGCACAGCTGTACGACCGTCTGGAAGAGGAGACCGGCCAGGCCTGCGACTGGCATCGAGTGGGATCCCTGCGTGTCGCCTCGTCCCCGGAACGCTGGCAGGAGATCCGCCGTACCGCCACCACCGCGCGCAGTTTCGGTTTTGAGCTGGAACTGATCAGCGCCGCCGAGGCCCGGGACAAGTTTCCCCTGATGCGCACCGACGGTGTTCACGGTGCGGCCTGGATCCCCGGCGACGGCTACATTGATCCCAGCAGTCTGACCCAGGCCTATGCCAAGGGTGCCCGCGCCGGCGGCGTGCGTATCCTTGAGGGGGTGGCCGTGACCGGCATCGAAGTGCGGGATCGGCGGGTTACCGGGATCACCACCGACCAGGGTCACTGGGCCTGCGAGACCCTGGTCAATGCCGCCGGCCTGTGGGCCCGGGAAGTGGCGGCTCTGGCGGCAGTGGCGGTGCCCGCCGGGGTGGTGGAACATCAGTACATGCTGACCGAATACTCGCAGCAGGTAACCCCGAATCTGCCGACCTTCCGTGATCCGGACAATCTTTTCTATCTCAAACCCGATGGCGGGCGCCTGGCGATCGGCGGCTGGGAGCCGGATACCTTGCCCTTTGCCGTGAATGGCATGCCCGTGGGGTTTTGCCGGGAACTGCTGGAATCAAATTTTGATCGCTTCGAGCAAATCATCCTGCGCGCCGCGCAACGCATGCCCATTTTAGATAGCCTCGGACTCAAGACCCTGATCAATGGACCCATCCCCGTGTCGCCGGACGGTGAACCCATCATGGGGCCGGTGCCGGAGCTGGACAATTTTTTCGTTGCCTGTGGATTTACCGCCGGAATTGCCGCCAGCGGCGGCGCCGGCAAGGTGATGGCGGAATGGATTCTCGACGGTGAGCCGGAATACGACATCTGGAGTTTCGACGTGCGCCGCTTCGGCCGCCACCACGCCAGCCGTGAATTCCTGGCCCGGCGATCGGTGGAAATGTATGGCCGCTATTACCTGATCCACTGGCCGCAGGAGGAATTGCAAAGCGGCCGCCACCTGCGTCGCAGTCCGCTCTACGATACTCTCGCCGCTCGTGGCGCCGTATACGGGTCGAAATTTGGTTGGGAACGCCCCAACTGGTTTGCCGCCAAAGGTACTCCAGGCGCCGATAACCAGGCCTTCAGCCGCGCTGACACCCGCAGTTTCGAGGCAGTCGCCAGGGAACACCGGGCGGTACGCGAGGCCGTGGTGCTCATCGATCAGTCTTCTTTTGCAAAGCTGGAAATCAGTGGCGCCGGGGCTCTGGCGGCCTTGCAGCATCTGACGGTGTCCAATCTGGATC
>Ga0114931_10003426_pt1 | contig 20100 bp, 24 predicted proteins | sample 2SBtaG_FD_89579 | JGI IMG/M metagenome (GOLD analysis project Ga0114931, IMG submission 89579) | Deep subsurface microbial communities from Kolumbo volcano to uncover new lineages of life (NeLLi) - 2SBTROV14_V59a metaG | ecosystem: Environmental > Aquatic > Marine > Volcanic | place: Kolumbo...
GCATATAGCTCCGTTTATGAAAACGCCTTTCCTATCCTGGAACAGTACGGATTCAGCGCAACGGTTTTTCCGATTACCAAGTTCGTTGGGGGATGGAATCAATGGGACTATCACATTCGGCGTTTCCGGAAGTCGCACTGCGGATGGCAGCAACTTCGTCAATTGTTTGAAGCAGGGTGGGAGGTAGGATCCCATAGTGTTAGCCACGCTCATTTGCACACGCTTTCAGCTTCCCGGTTGTGGCATGAACTGCGCTATTCGAAAGAGGTCATAGAAAGCAAGCTCGGGGAAGAAGTGCGCGTTCTGTCGTACCCATTCGGCTGGGCGAATGGGTACGTGGCAGACATGACGCATCGGGCAGGTTATCGCGCAGCCTGTACCCTGGGATTACGCGGTCCCGAAGGGCCCTACGCAATCCGTAGAAAAGGCATCTACTTTTTCGAACCGGAAAAGTTTTTTGAACTCAAGCTTCAGCCGGGTGCATGTGCAAGGATCGACGACATAAAACAGATGCTACTAGCACGTTTGGCACAAAGTTCTGCCACATTGCGTTTCCTTAATTCTGTGCAAAAATGACTTGATAAAATTGCTAAAATGATTAACTTTAGGTCGTTTGAAGTTTCATCAGCCTGCTCTTTCAGGACGAGGTATGAAAGATATCACTATCAAGAAATTGTACTACTCCATCGGCGAAGTCAGTGACATGACGAAGCTGAAGCCTTATGTACTACGATACTGGGAAAGCGAGTTTTCAGAACTGAAGCCGACAAAGAATCGCGCAGGCAAACGCATTTATCGTCACGCGGATATCGAGCTTATAGAACAGATTAAACAGCTTCTTTATACGGAACGATATACAATAGAAGGGGCGAGAAGGCAGATGCGAGGTAATAGATATCAAACAGTATCAATAACTAACGAGACTCAAAAAATGCACATAGAAGATATCAGGAAGGGTTTACAAGATATCTTGAACATTTTGTGTGATAACAAACAATACGGGGCGTAGCGCAGTCCGGTTAGCGCACTTGACTGGGGGTCAAGGGGTCGGAGGTTCAAATCCTCTCGCCCCGACTTTGATTGAAGAGTTGCAAGCAGTTTAGCTGTTTGCAACTCTTTTTTTACTTGCGCTTAGCTTTACTTGTGCCACGAGTGGCCTTTTGAGACAGAACACACAAAGCGTTTGTGCTGTGATTCCAGCGTACAACGTCGCGTCTACCTTAGGTGCCGTACTGGACGGTTTACATTCAACGGTACCAGAAATGTTGTGCATCGTAGTTGACGATGGCTCTGCAGATGGGACATGGGAAATCGCTGCCGACAGAAATGCCGTCCTTCTACGGCACCAACGGAATCGCGGCAAGGGCGCATCGCTTCGTACTGGCTTTTCGTATGCACTCGACCATGGTGCCAAAACGATTCTAACCATCGACGGTGACGGTCAGCATGATCCGAATGAAGCCACCAAGTTGTTGGCTTTCTTGGGAAACTCTAATGCGGATGTTGTCTTAGGAAATAGAATGCAGAACTTACACGAAATGCCGTTCCACAGAGTGCTGAGTAACAGAATAACATCAGCATTGGTTTCGTTCAGAACAGGGATGGCCATCCAGGACAGTCAGACAGGCTTTCGGGTTTTCAAGTCCTGCATCCTTGACGGCATGGACCTTAAGTGTCGTCATTTCGACATGGAGACAGAGCTGTTGATAAAGTCTGCTGTCGGTGGCTTTAAGATCGGCGCCGTGTCCGTCGATACGATATATCACAGTAACGGAGTAAGCAGCGTCTCTTTCGCTGATGTCTGGCGGTTTATACACATATATCTCAGGAGTTTCGCATGGCGCTCAACCGGTTGAAAAGAAATGGCAGGTAAATGGAAATTGAAAATGCCACAGCCAGCATGGACGAGAAACAGGTGGGTTTGATTAGAAGGCTTTACGACTGGGTGTTGGCCTGGGGTGAAACGCAATATGCGCCCTATGCACTCTTTGCCCTGGCGTTCGCTGAGGCATCCTTTTTTCCGATTCCTCCGGACGTTCTATTAATTGCTCTAGCGGTCTCAAAACCGAGCAAAGCTTTTCGTTTTGCAATGATCTGCACTGCCGCGTCCATCCTCGGTGGGACCCTCGGGTATTCGCTAGGTCACTTTGGGTATGAGTCTGTAGGGAAACCGATAATAGATTTTTACCACGGCGAGGAAGTCATGCTTGCCATCAAGGCAAAATACGACACCTATGGTTTTTGGGGCGTTTTAGTCGCTGCGATAACACCGATTCCGTATAAAGTGTTTACGATTTCCTCAGGCTTCTTTAACTTTAGTTTCGTGCAATTCATGAGCGCGTCAATCCTGGGTCGGTCACTGCGGTTTTTTGCCCTGGCTTTCGTTCTTTGGAAATACGGCGCTCCGATCAAGGTTTTCATAGACAGATACTTCAATCTTCTTGCCATCGCCTTCGTAATTCTCTTGATTCTAGGTTTCGTAGTTATTAAATTTGTCTTGGCTTAGTCATCAACCAAATCGGGGCGTAGCGCAGCCCGGCTAGCGCGCCACGTTCGGGACGTGGAGGCCCCCGGTTCGAATCCGGGCGCCCCGACTAGAATACTTTTTTAGGCAATTTGGGGTTGGCGGGTGTAGAGCAGGAGAAAGCGTAGAAAAAACATAAGAGTATACATAACATATATTATATACATTTCAACCCTCCACCTGACCACCCTTTTACATCAACTCTCTCAGCGCCGTTTCTGCTTCCTCCTTAATCGGGCTCTCGATCGGGGCGCGTGAAATTTCATGTAGAATGTTGCTCGCCAAATCTCGCTGATTGTTTTTCATCGCCGCGATTGCAAGATTGTACCTCGCTAATAAATTATTATTATTAAGTTTGACGGCCTCTTCCAGGCGTTCCACAGCGTCTTCGATAAGACCCTTTTCAATCAGGATTTTGCCCCAAATGGTGTATGCAACGCTGTCTACCTTGCCAAGCTGTTCGGCCTTTTCAAGGCATTGCAAAGCATCCTCTTTTCTATCCAAGTAATTATAGGCAACGCCGAGCTCCTTGTAGTAAACCGCCTTCTTACTATTGTGCTTAATAGCCTGCCTGAAAGCATCGGCAGATGCCCGCACGTTGCCTGACCGTAGTTCGGCCTCACCAAGTGAAAACCATACGAAATCATCCTCAGGTCGATATTTCAGATACTTGTTGTACATGTGACTTGACTTGTCGTAATCAGTCTGCAAGTACGCACGAAAGCCTTCCTGGTAGAACCGCTCAACGACTTTTGCCTCAGGTACAGACGCCACGTTGTTTGGCTCGTTTTTCTTCCCGCTGTCTGCGAGCACTGAAGTGTGTTCACTGATTGCAACAGTGCTCACCATCGCTCGCTTCGCGTGTATTGTCAACTCGGCGTTGCTATTCAAAGCTATGACGGTTTCGAAATGTCGGTTCGCCCTATCAAACTCTCTTTTGGACGTATATATTTTTCCAAGGCCAAAATGAGCTCTAACCTCATTCGGGGATAATTCGACTGTTTTCAACAGCATCTTTATAGCACTGTCATATTTACGCTGTATACTGTAAACAGCGGCGAGATTGAGGTGTGCCAGTGGATGCTTTGGATAGAAGATGAGGCTTTCTTCCAAATGCTTGGCAGCATCATCATATTTCCGTGTTTTCAGGTAGGCCGTACCCAAGATAAGTCGGGCCTTATAGTAAATCGGACATAAAGCCAACGCTTTGGCCAGATTTTCGATAGACTCCGTATAATTTTTGGTCTCAAAAAAAGCGATCCCCAGGTGGAAATAGTAATCCGGATCTGATGGATTAAGCGAAATCGCTTTCACCCATCGGTTTATAGCCTCACCGTAGTTCTTGCTTTTGGCGTGACCAAGCGCTTCATGGTGGACAGCTTCTGCCTGAACATCTACCCTATCCGATTTCCAAATCAATACGATCTGCCCCTGGGTTTCGTTGACAAAAAGTTTTCCCGCCCCGTCGCCATAGCGTTCTCCAAAAAAGTTACGCAAAAACGCTTCACGCTCGATATGTTCGTCAAGAATGGCGAACTCGCCATTAAGCGCAGAGAGCACATCCAGCCTCAATGCGACCGAGAGCTGTTTTTCTTCATTCGATGTCTTCACAGAAGTGTTCGACGACTCAAGTAAGTAAAGGTTTAGCCTGTCAATGTCCGGCGAAAAGAAAGGGGTGTCGAGCGAGGAGTTTTGTTCGATGCATTTGTGAAGGGTGCCCTGACACAGACATGCACGAATGATAACACTTGGTTAAGGTTCTTCGTCTTGATTGCTACTGCTGGAGATGGATTTCTTCTTTTCTTCCTGGATTCGGTCATAGATCTCTCCCCGGAAGATGGTAATTTCACTAGGCGCTTCGATACCCAGTCTGATCTGCTTTCCGTGTATATCGACAACCTTGATTACGATGTCATCTCCGATTACTATCGTTTCACCTAACTTCCTTGTCAGGACCAGCATGTCTATTCCTTAAGTTAAACTTCTGATCTGAAATCAATGGCCAAGTTCGATTCTGAACGAATGTGCATGCACTTTATTGAAAATATATAAGTATCTTTAAAGAAATAAACAAGCTAAATCGCGACCAGCAATCTTTGGGCCCGTGGCCCGACCGTCGCTTGCGGCAAGGCCTTCTTTCAGAAAAGCTTTGTCGATCTCATTGTGAGCCGTGATAATCCGCACGGTTCGCGGCCCTTTCAACATTGGTATAAATCTGCCATAACCGGCAACTTTTAGTTTACGTTTTATGTCGGTCAGAGAAATATCTGTCGACTCGCCAGGAGGAGGAGCCTTGACGATAACAATGCCTTCTATCGCTGCTCGTTTCGGGTTATCGGATATCTGCACACTGCTTATGTCTCCAAGCGTGACCTGCGGTCCTAACACCAAAGACTTTGCTTTGACTTTAATCGCGACTTTGACACCACCTTCGTGCTTGGAACTGTTTGAAGAACTTACCCCTATTTGCGCCGCGAGTAAGAAGAACAATCCAGTCGTGCCGATTCTTGTGATTTTTCGTGAGACCTTCATATGATTACTCCTAGTCTTCCTTGACAAACTCCAACGTATTCGCATCACCGTAGTACCGCTTCGTGACCGGGACGGTCATCTGGCCAAAACTCTTGACGATCTCAGAGATCTTCCTTGCATTCTGTTCAATTACGTCAAGCTTGCTTCTACAATTCTCTTGCGTAAGACACCGCCCCTCTCCCTCCCGTAACAACTGCAAGTTGCCTAGAATTGGGGTCAGTGGATTATTCAGCTTGTGGTTTATGGTTGCAAAGGACTCCGTGATGGCCGTTAATCGCTCTTTTTCTATGAGCTCCTGTGCTAATCGTTTTTCTGCCGAAATGTCCTGTGCCACAATCAAAAGCCCGTTAAGCTGACCCTTTCTATTCCGAAGTTGAGAACAAATACACCCAAGCGTGATAGCGTCGGAGCCAGCGTTCTCAAGCCTGCACTCCCTGCTCTCGGGTCCGACCGCCTTCACCGATGACCCAAGTAAGTCGTGGCAAAGCGGTCCTACCTCGGGCAGCAAAGAGGTTAGATGGCGCCCGATGACTGCGCCTTTTCCCGACTTGAACAGGTGGCGCCCGACGTGATTTACGTATGTTACGTTTCCTTCAGTATCGGTTGTAGCAATTAAAACTGGACAACTATCGATCAAATTCTCCAGGAAGTTTCTATTCTCCTCGACCGCCTGGCGAAGGCTGATTCCGTGAGAATTGATCCGACTCGTGACAAAAACGTTTTCCATCACATTGACCAACTCTCTGGGACCAAATGGTTTCTCCAGATACGCGCTGATACCGCTTTCTAGAAGCTTTTCTTTCTGCTCTGTGGTGTGACTGGCAGCCGTTAGCATGATTACAGGCGGCATTTCCCTGCATGACGTCTCGTAGTCAGCCACAAACTCACTGTAGGTTTCCCAGCCGTCTTTTTCCGGCATCAGAAAATCTAACACGATCAGATCTGGGGTGTGTCTCCGCGCTAGTTGGAGTCCCTCCTCGCCACTTGTAGCGGCCTGAAATTCAAAACCGGCCTTCTCAACTACAATCTTCGTTTGAAGATGGATAGCAAGATCGTCATCAATTAGTAAAATCGTTTTCGGCATCAAAAAGATTCAAGTATTTGTGGTTGTAGATTTTTCGCGTGACTTCCTTGCTGAGCTGTTGTATCTTTTCCATCCTCTTGCCTCCAAATGCGTCCGGGACTGTGTGGCCAAGATTCAATACGCCCACGACTCGGTTGTTGGTCTCAAGTGGAATAGAAAGGTAGGAACGCACAGGCCGAAGGCCGTGCCGGCTACCACGATGAATGTCCGCAAGGTAAATGATTTTCCCTTTCTGAGCAACCCACGCTGACAGTCCCGTACCCATCGGGAAGGAAACTGAACTTATGAAATCGATGCCATCTCCCGATTTGGCCACTTCGCGCAGGTTTCGTGATTCTGCTTCATAGATGAACAGGCTGCCCGATTCGAACTCCACGCTTCGTTCCAATTCTTCCATGAAATTGTCCAACGTGCCAGCCCACTTTTCTTCCTGTTGTAAAACTTTCACGGCCATTTGATTCTTCCTTGCTGTATGATGGTTCAAGATGCCTCGATTCCCAAATCTAGCTTTGTTCGGAATATCGCCCGAGCTGATGACGGTGAATAGACGGGTCCACCTGCTAGTTGAGCACTTCTGATTCCAGAATACCCCGCAGACCACCCAGGGCCTTACTGTGGATTTGTGATACGCGAGATTCGGTAATATTCAGAACCTGACCGATTTCTTTTAAGGTCAGCTCTTCGTAATAATAAAGTGCCATTACAATTTTTTCCTGCTCATTCAGGTGCTCGATAGCCTGCACCAGCAGCCGCTTTAGCTCCGTGTGTTCGATGCGACCCAGGGGATTTTCTGACTGCTTATCTTCCAGCAAATCATACATCGAAGTCAGATGCTCGTTTTCTTCCACCCTGCTGCCATCGAGCGAGAGCAAGGACGCCTTCGATAACTCGACAAGGACTTCACCGTACTCGCCCAGGTCCATGTCAAGCCGGTTTGCAATCTCATGACCAGTGGCAGATCGGCCAAGTTGCTTCTCCAGTTCTTCACTTGCCTTGTCGACTTTGCGGGCTTTGGACCTCAAAGACCGCGGCGCCCAATCCAGCGTTCTAAGTTCATCCAGAATGGAGCCCTTAATGCGGGGTAAGACAAACGTCTCAAACTTGACACCCTGCTGCGGGTCAAAGCGCTCAAGAGCACCGATCAGGCCCATGACGCCGGCGCTCAAGAGGTCGTTGTAGTCAACGCAGGTCGGCAAAGAAAACATCATTTTCCCGGCAACATATTTCACCAGGGGCAAATACTGTACAAGAAGTTTTTCTCGTGTTTCAAAGGTGGGTTGGGTGGAATAGTCGCGCCACAGGTCCTTGTTGTAAGTGCCTTTCATGTCGGTTTACTCTCCGCTTTCTTCTGGTTGACTTTAGCTCTGCATTGGAAAACACCGAAGTGATGAACTCTGGCACGGCAAATGATATGCCATGTACCCGGTCTTTGTCAATTGCAAAAGAAGGAGGACATATAGGTGTGCTGTAACAATCAGTTTTTTAGGTTGTTACCCTACGTTACGAATTGATTGTAATGTGTCAAGAATGGGAGGTGAAATGCTTTGAAATGAGGGCTAAAATTGCGATGGAGTGCCGACAACAGGAACAAATTGCCGGTTCGATTGAAATATTTGCCTAGTGCGCTTCCAGGCCACTGCCCGACTCTTCTTTGCCGTATTCCTGCAGCTTGTTCCTCAGAGTGCGGACACTGATTCCCAACTTCTCGGAGGCACGTGTGCGGTTGCCCTTTTGCTCCGCAAGCGTTTCCAGGATGAGTTGCTTCTCCATTTCTTTCAAAGTCATCCCGGTCGGAATTGCCGGTGAGGTTGTCTTTTCTGGAAATGCCTGTTTGTCGCTGTCGAAAAACAGGTGTTTCCTCTGGATCTGTTTTTCCATGCAGACGACCACAGCTCTTTCCACTGTATTTTCCAGTTCCCGCACGTTGCCAGGCCAGTCGTATCGAATCAATTGTCTGAGGGCTTCGTCTTCAATTCCAGTAATTTCCCGATTGTTCTCACTGCTAAATTTTTCAACGAAATGGTCGACGAGAAGCGGGATGTCTTCTCGACGTTGTTTTAGGGTTGGCAATTGGATTGGCACCACGTTCAGTCGATAAAAAAGATCCTCACGGAAATTGCCCTCTTCAACCTCCTTCTTAAGGTCCCGATTTGTGGTCGCAATCATTCGAACATCCACCTGCAGCGTTTCCGGATTGCCCACCCGCTCAAATTCCTTTTCCTGCAAGACTCTCAAGAGTTTTGCCTGCAAGCTCGGCCGGATTTCACTGATTTCATCCAATAGTAACGTTCCGCCATCGGCCAGCTCGAAACGGCCCTTAGTACTTTTGATGGCACCCGTAAAGGCTCCTTTCTCATGTCCAAAAAGTTCGCTCTCGACCAGACCATCCGGAATGGCAGCACAATTAGTTTTGACAAATGAGTTGTCTCGCCGAACACTGAGCTGGTGAATCGCCTTTGCGATGAGTTCTTTACCAGTGCCACTTGCACCCTGGATTAGCACGGTGGCGTTGGTCGGCGCCACCATCTCCACCGTTTCAAAAACGCTTTGAATTGCACCGCTATTTCCAATTATGTTCTTAATGCCATAGCGACTTGCCAACTCCGACCTCAATAGCGCATTTTCCCGAACAAGACGCTGGTACTTAAAAAACTTGCCAACCGTCATTTCTATTTCGCCGATAGAAAAGCCTTTGGTGAGGTAATCAAAAGCGCCAACTTTCATTGCCTCTACGGCGCTTTCTACAGAACCGTGACCGGTAATAACGATGACCCCAGTGTCACGATCAGCTTGCTTGGCCAGTTTGAGAATCTCCATTCCATTCAGGTCCGGCAAGTAAACATCGGTGATGACCAAATCGAACCGACCCTCCTTAATCCATGTCAGCGCGGACTTCCCGTTTTCGGCCACTTTCACATGATAATTTTTCCGCTCTAAAGCCTCTGATAACATGCCACTAATTGTTGGCTCATCGTCGACAACAAGGATGTTAGGCGAGTTAGTTGTCATGAAGTTTCTGCTCTCTTTGTTCTTCCGTCTCTCGGCGATAGTGTCAGAAATTGCTGAGCAAACGCCGCAATTCGATCTCTCCGACTATGCAAGGGTCGTGCCTAACTATCTGGCATGGCACGTTTGGATTGTAATTATGGAAGTTAGCAACATTGCGGTGCGTCGCGTGCGTGAACTAAGACGAGCGGGGAGCTGGGTGTGGCTCAAAAGTGGTCAGGTTCCGGGTAAAAATGGGTTCTTTTTGAGCACTTTCTTCTAACTAACGATGATTAAACTACTTACAGGCAAGTTATATTGTTGTAATTTTGTCCTCACCAGGGACAGTGGGGGTTCTCATGAGCAGGGCTTAAGGTCCGTCGAATGGGTGGTAATCAGACTACCGTCAGACAGCCTAAGGACCAACCGCCCGAATTCGTCGACGGATTCAATCTGTCCTTTGTGGGAACGTTCGCCATCGCAGATGTAAAAGCATTGGTGCAATGGGTGGCAGTGACGCCGCCAGGCATCGATAATCCTGTTGAAGCGGGCCTGCGTGAAGGCTAAATATAAGTCTTCGACCTGCATGAGCAGCTTCACCAGCAAATCCTCTCTATCCACTTGCGAACCGGTGGCCATTCGCAAGGATGTCACCCGGTTTACCAGTTCCGGAGGAAACATTTTGACCGTCTGATTCACATTTATGCCGATGCCTAGCACAACATGTGTGAGGCGGCTGCCATGAAAATCCGTCTCGCCCAAAACCCCACATACTTTCCGGCCCTGCACAAGGACATCGTTTGGCCATTTCAAGCCAACTTGTGCCGTGGACAGGCCCAGAACCTCTGCAACCGCGACTGAGCCGAGAAGCGAAACCAGCCCCACATTTTCTGCATGCGATTCTGGCCGAAGTACCAAGGAAAACCAAAGTCCAACCAATGGCGGTGATACCCATTGCCGATTTGCCCGACCACGACCTCGCAGTTGTTGTTCCGCGACGATCAGAGTTCCTTCCGGCGCGCCTTCTTTCGCCAATCGTTTTGCCACATCGTTGGTCGAACTTACCTGATTGAAGGCATGGAGATGACCATCAAACATCGTTTGCCTCAGGTCGAAATGAATCCGATCGACGTCTAGTAAACCCGGCACCTTAGAGGTTCTTGTCGTCAGCATATTTTTCGCGAGGATGGAAGGTTCGATGAATTTCTCTTAGATAGTCTCTATCGAGATGGGTATAAATTTGTGTTGTTGAGATGTCCGCATGGCCGAGCATCTCCTGAACAGCTCGTAAGTCGGCTCCCCCTTCGATCAAATGAGTCGCAAACGAATGTCGGAAGGTGTGCGGTGAGACTTTCTTAGTGATTCCGGCCGACATGACATACGCCCGAAGAATTTTCCAGAAACCCATCCGAGTAAGCTCACCTCCTCTTGCGTTCAAGAAGAGTACGTCCACCCTTTTACTGCGACCAGCAATCATCGGTCGCACTTCGGTGAGATAGCGCCGTGTGAAATGTACAGCCTGTTGGCCTATCGGTACGATTCTTTCCCGATTTCCTTTGCCCAGGACCCGCACAAAAGCCTCTTCCAGAAACAAATTCTGCAGCGTCATCTTGAGGAGTTCCGAGATACGGGTGCCGGTCGCATACAAGAACTCCAGCATCGCCTTATCCCGCAAACCCTTCGGCGTAGCAAGGTTCGGCTGCGCTAGAATAGTCTCTACTTCGCCGGGGCTTAGACAATGCGGCAGATAGCGTGTCAGTTTCGGAAAATCGATGCTGGCGGTGGGATTGTTTTCCACGTACTCTTCATTGACAAGAAAGCGATGGAATGCCTTAACAGCGGACAGATTTCGCGCCCGGGTCGAGGCGACGAGACCGCGATTGGCAAGATCACCCAAATATCCGACCACATCGCTGGCCTCTACTTGTGCCAGCGCAGGAGTATCTTTTGTATCAATGAGATAGCCAACATACCTGAGTAAGTCACCCCGATAGGATGAAACGGTGTGTTGTGAGGCATTTTTTTCAATACATAAAAAACTGAGGAAATCGTATACTGCGGAGACAAGGGGTGGCTGTGAGACCATGAGGCGCCCGACCACGCTATCTATTCTTTGTCAGGGATGAGTCCTTCGGTAAGCGACAAGGCAATCCCTGACAGCATGACTTCCGGCCCTAACTTCGTGAAATCGCCCGACAACAACGACGAATCCACGTTCGCATACAGTGAACACCCGGCCTCGCGTTCTATGGTCAAGCCGGAAAGGTGCCCCCCCGTTTCACCAACGAACGTGACTTCGCCCAGCATCTCACTGACCACATAACCTGTGCAGAAATGAAGTTGCAGATGGGCATTTAAGGTGTAGACACTGATGAGGTTACCTTGCTTCTTGCCTATGGGGATATCGCTGTAAATCTCCAGAGACAAGCTGCGGTGCTCTTCCTTGTTTTCCAGGACAAAGCGGTGACTAGATCCCGTGGCCTTGGCTACTACCCCTAAAGCCCCCGCAATTTTGTCGATATCCTTCTTGGTGAATTTCACCTCGAAACTCCTATCCTTTTAAACCAAACAAAAAACCCCGATTAAGAATATCGGGGTCTTAGAGCATACAAACCAAGGCACCATCGAAATCGGCTGGATTGCGTGCGCGACTATGGTTGTGTTACACGTGTTGCTTGCAATCCTTTTTCGCCCGAGATGCACTCAAATTCGACCTCAACTCCTTCTTGCAACGTCTTGTAACCTTCCATCTCGATTACCGAGAAATGCACAAAAACATCTTCACCGCTGTCTTGTTCGATGAAACCATATCCTTTGTGATCATTAAACCACTTTACCTTTCCTGTCGGCATGTCGTTTCTTCCTCCTCCTGGTCCAAGCGACGATTTAACCAATTACAAAAAAAAGATAAACATTCACGCAATTATTGTCAAGTTCTTTCATTGGCGGTATGCCCGGAACGGATCATGCGGCAACTGCCTTTCGCAAGCGGCCTACCGCCGCGGCGACATCGCCTGTGCGAAAGATGGATGAACCGGCCACCAAAACATTCGCCCCGGCAGCCACTGCAGCTTTCGCTGTTTCGTCGTCAATCCCACCATCCACTTCCAAATGAATGGGGTGATCAACGGTGGCAATAAACTCAGCCGTAGTCCTAAGCTTGTGAAGAGAATTCTTGATGAACGCCTGACCGCCGAAACCAGGATTGACACTCATGATCAGCACGAGATCGACATCGTTCATAATATCGACGAGAACGGTCACGGGGGTGGCCGGATTGATGGCGACCCCTGCTTGCGCACCATTTTCTTTGATAAACGAAATAGTGCGGTTCAGATGTACCGTGGCTTCAGCATGGACTGTGAGGATGTCTGCGCCGGCATCAACAAAAGCTTTAATGTAACGGTCAGGTTCTGAAATCATCAGATGCACATCGAGGCACTTTCTGGTTAGCTTACGCATCGTCTTGACTACCGAAGGACCAAACGAGATATTCGGCACGAAGTGTCCATCCATGATGTCGAGATGAAACCAGTCCGCGCCGGCTTCGGCCAGCTCAACCTGTTCTTGCAAGACTGCAAAATCTGCAGCGAGGATAGAAGGGGCGATCAGGACCATCTTAGTTCGGAATCTCCGATTCATTGACCACGGTGACCAGAAGGTCCACCCGTTCACCAAAGGGAACAACAGTACCTGCTTTAAGCGACTGATCCAGGACCGTGTTCGGCAGATACTCCTCGCTTTCGCGATATGAAATATCCCCCAAAGCCAGACCTGCTTTCTGCAAGTCACGTTTGGCTGCAATCAAAGTTTTTGCCAGAACCGACGGCACGGTGACATTCTCCTTTGGTCGGCCCAGGCTGACGACAATGTCGACAACTGAATTGACCTTGACCACTTGTCTGGCGTCGACCGACTGCGAAATAACAACGTCCGGCAATTCATTGTTTACGTATTCATAATCTATGTCGCCCAACCGCAGGCCCACGCTTTTCAAAGACTGCATGGCGTTGTTTTCGGACAGGCCCAACAGGGCGGGCACCTGCACCTCCCGCTCACCAACACTGATCGTCAGGTACACTCTCCTACCTTTCTTAACAGGTCGATTTGGGGTCGGATTTTGTTCGACAACGTAACCAAACGGCAAGTTCGGGTCATTCTTTTCACCCGCCTTCACGGCTACGAGGCCAACTGCTTCCAACATTTCACGCGCGGACTCATAGCGATGAGCCAGGGTATTGGGTACGGCTAAAGCCTCGCCGTGCTTTGTATACCACGGCATCACCACGACATCAAACAGCGTGATGAGTAGCAGTGTCGTAGTACAGACAACGGCGGCAATGACCATGATTCGTTTTTTCATTCATTTCACCTTGAATCTGTAACTCAGCAAACTCCGTAGCGCCGACACTGCTCGTAAACGACCAACATCAGCCTGCTTTCCTCACCAGGCGGACAGCGAAGGTGCCGTCCATGGAATGCTGGAACGGGTAAGAAAGCCAGCAACCGGATGTGTCGCGAAATGCGTGAGGGATGCCCGCCGGACCAGCGTCGATTCTGAAGTCATCATTCTCTTGTAGAAACTGGCGAACCACGTCATTAGTTTCTTCTTTTTCTAAAGTGCAGGTACTATACACAAGGGTTCCTCTCGCCGCCAGCAGGCCGGCTGCCTGGCTTAGCAAATCTCTTTGGAGAGATGCGATCCTTCTGATGTCGTCAGGCCCCTTGCGCCACCTGAGGTCGGAGCGACGCGACAGGACCCCAAGGCCGGAGCAGGGGGCGTCGAGGAGAATCTTGTCAAATCGCCCACCCTCTAAGCGACGCGCGTCGGCCTGAACTGGCAAAATTGACTTCAAATCCAGGCGCATGGCATTCTCTCTCACTTTCAGCAAACGGTCGAATTGAACGTCAACCGCGACGATCCGGGCTGAATCCCCGGATAAGTGAGTCAGGTGGCAGGTTTTGCCACCAGGTGCAGCACACATGTCCAGGATAGTATCCCCTTGCTGAGGCCGCAACAAAGTGCTGGCGATAGCTGTGCTTTCGTCCTGCACACTAAAACAACCACGGACGAAATTTGTGTCAGCGGCGACATCAAGCGATCCTGAACACAGTAGAAAATCATCGAAATAAGCAGATCTCCGAACCTCAACACCCAGATTTGTTAAATAAGAGACCGCAGCATCAACAGACATTTTCGAGCGGCTAATCCTGAGGGATTTCCGAGGGCGACTGTTGTTGAACTTGCAGTACTCCACGGTCCGCTTCGTACCGAAACGCCGCAGCCATCGTTCAATCATCCATTGAGGATGCGAATAACGCACAGAGATAGCCCAGGCGGAACCTTTCTCCAGGTCCGGAAATTCTATGTCCTCTCCCTCCCTCAGGTAGCGTCGCAAAACGGCGTTCACCAATCCGCCCCACCGTGCACCTCCCGCGTCCTTTGCCAGCGCAACCGCTTGCGAAACAGCCGCGTAGGTAGGGATCCTGTCCAGAAATCTCAGTTGGTAGAGTCCTATCTCGAGGATGCTCTGCAAGCTGCTGGGACTGGCGGCAAAATCGCCTTTAAAGAAACGGGCCAACACCCAGTCTAATTGTCCTCTCCAGCGCAAGGTCCCATGCACCAACTCGGACAGCAAGGCCCGATCTGATTGCTCAAGGCCTGAACGGCAGAGAGCGTCTTGCAGCAAATCATCCGCATAGGCACCGCCGGTTCGTACTTTGGCCAAAATGCGGACCGCCTCTCCCCTGGCACCGCCGTTAAGCTTTACCAAAACGCGCCCCGGTTTGTACCTGATGCCCCATAAGAAAATCGCGGCTCGACATCCGTCGCTTCCCTTCCGCCTGCAATTCTGTGATAGCAAGACTGCCCGTTCCGGTGGCAACGACAAGGCTTCCGGTTCTTGGATCCACTGATACGATTGCGCCCGGACTTGCATTGGCGGTTGGCACAGAAACGATCTCAGATCGATAGAATTTGAACTGCCTGCCCTGAAGATAAGAAAAAGCGCCGGGAACGGGACTCAAGCCGTGAATGAGGTTTCTGATTCGGACATTTTCCTGCTGCCAGTCAATTTGCCCCAGCTCCTTCGTCAGCTTCGGTGCTCGCGTCACCTCTCCCTCCTGCCGCCTCGGATGCACTTGTTCGGCCTCGATACCGTTTACCGTTTCCAGTAGCAAGTCCGCACCGAGCTTCGCAAGCTGGTCATGCAATTCTCCAGCCGTCATATTTTCAGCTATCTTCGCCCTTTTTTGCAAGAGCAAGTCACCGGCGTCGACCGATTGTACGAGCGAAATAGTTGTAACACCCGTCTCCTTCTCCCCATTGATAATGGCCCAGTTGATCGGTGCGGCGCCGCGGTACTTTGGCAACAATGACGCATGCAAATTGATAGTCCCCCCCGGTGGCATTTCAAACACCTCTTCCGGCAAAATTCGGAATGCAACAACGATGAACAGGTCTGCCTGCAATTCCCGCAGGTCTGACAGGAATTTCGGGTCTCGGAGGCCGGTAGGTTGCAACAATGGCACCTCTAACGACAGCGCCGCTGTCTTGACGGGCGAATACCGCACCTTCAAGCCACGTCCGGCTGGCTTATCCGGGGCCGTTACCACACCAACGACATGATGCTGGCTCTGAGCAAGCTTGTTGAAGCTTTGAACCGCAAACTGGGGCGTTCCCATGAAAACAACGTTCATCTCAGTCTGTCAGATCCCCTCGACCTGTCCATTGCGCTTTGCCCTCGGCGGCGATCTGTTTTAAGCGTTTAGCCAACAACTGCCGCTTAACCTGACTGATACGATCGATGAACAAGACGCCGTTCAGATGGTCTATCTCGTGCTGCAGGACGCGTGCGAGCATGCCACTGCAGGTTTCATCATGTTTCTTGCCGTCGATATCCAGATAGGTTAGCTTGATCGTCTCCGGTCGCGCAACATCTTCCCTGACGTCCGGAATACTCAGGCATCCTTCCTCCATCGTATCAGCCCCGTCGTTTTCGTAAACCGCAGGATTGATATAAGCCTTTGGATCGGCCCCATCTTCGATCAGCCCATTGTTCACGACCAGCACCGAAATGGATTCTGCGACTTGTGGTGCCGCCAGCCCGATTCCCTCGGCCTCGTCCATTGTCTCAATCATGTCTTCAACCAGCCTTCGGACGTTGTCATCAATTTCTGCAACAGGTTCCGTATGCCGGCGCAACAGCGGATGCCCCAACTTAACAATCGTACGTAACGCCATCACCTATTCCAGTTTCCTGGCGACCGCCGTTTTGGACAGCTCAACCTTGACATTTTCGTCGATCTTAACAATGAAAGTCTTCTCTTTGTCCTTCACCCCGGCTACCGTGCCGTACAGGCCGCCGCTAGTCACAATGCGGTCCCCTTTCTTAATGTTGTCAATGACCAGTTGGTGCTGCTTTTGTTTCTTCGCCTGAGGGCGCCAGATCAAAAAATACATGATCGCAAAAATAGCCACCATTGGCAGCACCAGACCACCAATGCCACCACCACCAGGCTGCGTCGCCTGCAGTGGCAGCACAATCGATAGTACAAGATTCACTTCTTCCTCCATTTCTTAAGTGAGTACTGCATGTTGTTTGCGCTGTTTGATTTCATATTTTTCCAGGAAAGACCGTCGCCATTGTTTAAAATTGCCGTCCGCGATGCTGGCGCGGCAAGCAGCAACCAATGCGTGGTAGAAGGTCAGGTTGTGTAAGCTCGCCAGACGCATCGCCAAAATTTCCTGCGCATGGAATAGATGACGGATGTAGGCCCGGCTAAATTGCTGACAAGCGTAGCACGGGCATTCTGCGTCAACCGGTTGAAAATCTCCTTTGTACTTTGCATTTCTGAGATTTATCGGCCCGGTCCAGGTGAAAAGTTGTCCCTTGCGCGCATTCCGGGTAGGAAGCACGCAGTCGAACATGTCAACACCTAATGAAATGCCCTCGACGATGTCTTCCGGTTTCCCCATTCCCATCAGATAGCGCGGTTTCGCCATCGGCAGCATCGCAGTGCAAGTCTCAACCAACTCAAACAAAACCGGCTTGGGTTCGCCAATAGACAGCCCCCCAATGGCGTAACCGGGAAAATCCAATTCGAGCAGAGCCTCGAGACTCTGGTGCCTCAACTCAGGATAGACGCTCCCCTGTACGATGCCAAACATATGCTGGTCATACCCGTATTTCGGGCCCGTCTCTGCAAAGTGATCACGGCACCGCTGCGCCCAGGCAGTCGTTCGGTTGGCGGATTCAGCTGCATACTCCACAGAACTAGGATAGGGCGGACACTCATCCAGAACCATCATGATATCAGAGCCCAGGCTTAGCTGAATGTCAGTGGTAGATTCCGGTGTGAATTCATGCGTCGAGCCATCGATGTGCGATCTAAAGACGACTCCCCTCTCCGTTATCGTTCGGAGGCCTGACAGGCTGTAAACCTGGTAGCCCCCACTATCTGTCAAGATCGGTCGATTCCAACTTGAGAAGCACTGCAATCCTCCCGCTTTCTCGATCACGGCGGTGCCCGGACGCAGGTAAAGATGGTAAGTGTTGCCCAGAATAATCTGACTGCCGCACGCAGACAGGTCATGCGGTGAAAGCGTTTTTACCGTCCCTTGCGTTCCCACCGGCATAAAGACGGGGGTCTGGATGGCTCCGTGCGCGGTGTGCAACAGGCCCGTTCTCGCCTCACTGCTTTCGTCGCAAGCCTGGAGTTCAAAGAACCGCGTCAATTCAACACCTCCTCAAGTGCCACGTCGGTTTTCTCAACCCCAACCACCTTTAATCTAGATGGCGTGCTAAGTCCCGGTTCATTGCTCCTGGGAATGATCGCTTTGCTGAACCCTAGCTTCGCAGCTTCATCGAGGCGTTTTTCCACCTGCGGCACCGCGCGTATTTCTCCCCCGAGGCCAATTTCTCCAACAATAATAGTATTTGGATCCACCAATTGGTCCTTAAAACTGGAAGCGATGGACGTTAAGAGGCCAAGGTCAGCGGCCGGTTCATCAACTTTGGCACCTCCGGCGGCGTTCACAAAAACATCATAGGTGCCTAACCTCAACCCTACCCTTTTTTCAAGTACAGCAAGCAAGAGCGACAGTCGCTTGCTGTCAATTCCCGTGGCCGTGCGCTGCGGGAGTCCATAACTGGTTGGCGTTACCAGGGCCTGAACCTCAACTAGGAAAGGTCGCGTTCCTTCCAGCGTACAGACGACTGTAGACCCGGAAATATTTTCCTTACGTTGCTCCAAGAAAAGCGAAGAAGGGTTCGACACTTCTTTCAACCCCTCCTGTTTCATTTCAAACACGCCGATCTCGCGCGTAGAACCAAACCGGTTCTTCACGGATCGCAGTATCCGATAAAAGTGATTCCGGTCGCCTTCGAACTGCAACAAGACATCAACCATATGCTCCAAGACTTTCGGGCCTGCGATGTAACCGTCTTTCGTGACGTGCCCTATCAGAAAGATCGGAATGTTCCGGTCCTTCGCGATACGCGAAAATCTCAGTGCTGACTCTCTCACCTGACTGATGCTGCCCGGTGAGCTTTCAAAATTGGGATCGTAGACAGTCTGAATGGAATCGACGACCACCATAGCGGGCTCAAGTTTCTCGATCACCTGTATGATGCTCAAAATGTCTTGCTCTGCCAGCAAATAGAAATGCGCGGACCTAATCCCGAGCCGATTTGAGCGCAGCTTGATCTGCCGCGCCGATTCTTCACCGGAAACATAGAGGACACGGTACGCTTCTGAAGCCAGAGAGACACCTTCAGTCAACATCAGAGTCGACTTGCCGATACCCGGATCGCCTCCGACCAAGATGAGCGAACCAGGCACGATGCCGCCTCCCAGAACCCGATTAAACTCGGCACTGTCGACACATTTTCTCTGTGCGTCATCGCCACTAATATCGGATAGCGGCGTAGCGACTATTTTCCGGTCCTGGCGCCCTTGCCGACTGCCGGCAGGGTCCTGTTGGACCACTTCTTCCACCAGGCTATTCCAGGAATTACACTCCGGACATTTGCCTATCCAACCGGGAGAAATGTGGCCGCAAACCTGGCAGGCGAAATGTCGTTTCAGTTTCTTGGTTTTCAAAGTCAGGAAGATGGGTAAAGGCTACCGATTTAGGGGTATTTCGTTGGGCTAATTAATCAAATAAACTCTAAAAAGTCAAGGTATTTCATTTGACACTGCCTAAGTGTTTTCATAGATTTACGTTGAGTTCGGAATGAACATTTGTTCCTCATGTGAAGACCGGAAACCTATGCGACTCGTCATCTATCATTCCAAAATCATGCTCATGGTCCTTGTTTCGGTCATACCTCTTTCGTGTAAAAAGGGGACTCGCCCCGACCTGCTGCAACCGACCTTGTTTGCCAAAATCTACACTGACATCATCTCACAATCTCTGGACTCAACGGCTTCCGACTCCCTGGCTCAAGTGCAAAACATCTTGGACCGGTATCGGGTAGGCCGCGCCGTTTTTGACACCACACTAGCGGAATACGAACGGCGCCCGGAGATTTGGGTTGATATCCTGGACCAGGTCACCAAGGACCTCGAGAGCCGGGAAAAGAAGAGCCCTGCGTCAAGTAAGCAGTAAAAAACGGACGCCTGTTTCAGCCTAAGACACTTGTTTCACCCACATTCACGCGGCAGCCCATTTTCCCAATTTGTAAAAAAACGTCCCCGTTAATTTAAAAGGACTTACGTCAGTCCCCAGCCTGTGGCATTTGATTTGCTGATGTAGGGCGCGATGTACATGTGGTCGCAAGGAGGTTGACCGCGGGTCTTTTCTGGACTATCGTCAGGAGCTTTCGTGTTCAGGCCAGGCCAATCAGAAGTGACTCTGAGGAAGTTTTTGTTAGAATTGATCTCCGATCTCTCCTACGGCATAGCATCTTTGAGGAGATCATCACCCCGGGGGCTGGCACAGCAACTTTGCACTGCATCTTCGGTTACTGCC
>Ga0114931_10003427_pt1 | contig 20096 bp, 18 predicted proteins | sample 2SBtaG_FD_89579 | JGI IMG/M metagenome (GOLD analysis project Ga0114931, IMG submission 89579) | Deep subsurface microbial communities from Kolumbo volcano to uncover new lineages of life (NeLLi) - 2SBTROV14_V59a metaG | ecosystem: Environmental > Aquatic > Marine > Volcanic | place: Kolumbo...
TGAAAAACTACTTTGCGCGTCGTTCTGATTCCTTCGGCCTGAACGTCATCGCGAGCCGCCTTACGGCGGCGCGGCGATCCAGAATCCTGGATTGCGTCGCTACGCTCGCAATGACGATTTTTGAGACTTTTTCAGCAACCTGTTAGAGATGCCCTGAAGTCATGCAGTTCATTTGTGCTTGAGTCCTTGAACGCGGCCTGTTGCATGCGCGGAGAAACTATTTGAACAGCGACGAATATTTTATGCGCCAAGCGCTGCGCCTGGCGGAAAAGGGCGCGGGCAAGACAAGCCCCAACCCGGTTGTGGGTGCGGTTATCGTGAAAAACGGCGGCATCGTCGGCAAAGGCTATCACAAAAAAGCCGGCGGGCCACACGCTGAAATCGCAGCTTTACGCCAAGCCGGCGCGGCGGCGCGGGGCGCCCGGATGTTCGTCAATCTGGAGCCTTGCTGCCACATGGGCAAAACCCCGCCCTGCACCGAGGCGATCCGTGCCGCCGGCATACGACAAGTGGTTGTCGGCATGCGCGACCCCAACCCGCTGGTGCGGGGCAAGGGAATCCGGCTATTGAAAAAAAACGGGATCGAAATCGTCACCGGCGTGTTGCCAAAGGAATGCGCGCGGGTTAACGAATTCTTTTGCAAATACATCCGCACCCGCACCCCTTTTGTCATTCTGAAAGCGGCGGTTTCGCTCGACGGCAAAATCGCCACCCGCCGAGGAGAGTCCAAATGGATCACCGGCGTGCCGGCGCGAAAATGTGTACACGAACTCCGCGGCCGGGTCGATGCCATCCTGGTTGGCGCGGGCACGGTGATCAAAGACGATCCGCTCCTGACCGTCCGGCTGGGCAAACGAAAAGTTAATCATCCGGCGCGGATCATTCTCGATAATGAGCAGATCGTGCCGTTGACCGCGAAAGTGTTTCGCAACAGCCGCACGCAAAAAATCATTTACGCCACCACGGCGCGCCTGGACCGGGCAAGGAAAAAAACTGCGCCGCCTGAACGTCGATGTGTGTTTTCTGAAAGAGAAGCGCGGCGGCATCGACTTGCGGCGTTTGATGGAGCGGCTGGGAGAAAAACAAATCACCAGCGTCATGATCGAGGGCGGCGGCCGGGTCAACGCCAGCGCCCTCAAGGACCGGATCGCCGACAAGGTGATCTTTTTCGTCGCTCCCATTTTGATCGGCGGCGGCAACGCGCCGGGCGTGATTGGAGGGGAAGGGGTGACCTCGCTGAAAAACGCTTTCAAAATAAAACGCCTCGCCGCCACGCCGGTGGGCGGGGACCTGATGCTGGAAGGATATCTGTAATTATGTTCACGGGAATTATTCAAACGCTGGGGGTTGTGAAAGCCCTTGATGTTCACGACCAGGCGGCGCGGCTGAGCATCGGCGTGCCGGCCGAATTTGCCGGCTTCGACTTGGGCGAAAGTATCGCGGTCAACGGCGTGTGCCTGACGGTCGTTTCCCGCGATAAGGATTCATTCACCGTGGACCTGTCCACGGAGACCCTGCACCGCACCGGCTTCGGGAAAACCCGGCCCGGCGGCAAAGTCAACCTGGAGCGATCCCTGACGCCGCAGCAAAAAATCAGCGGGCACTTCGTCATGGGGCACGTGGACGAGGTGGGAAGCGTCGTGCGCATCGATCACAAACGCGGGGAAACGATTTTCCGCTTCGAGCATTCGGAGAGCCTGCAACCTTACCTTATCGAGAAGGGGTCCGTGGCCGTGGACGGCATCAGCCTGACGGCGTTTTCCTGCGCGAACCGGCAATTCTCCGTCTCCATCATCCCCTTCACCCTGGAGCACACCAATTTGCACGAACGTAAAATCGGCGACGGGGTAAACCTCGAATGTGATATGATTGGGAAATACGTGTACAGAGCCTGCGAGTCTATTTTGGGCGCGGCCACATCCGGCCAGGAAAAGAAAATCACCTTGAATCTGTTGAGGAAACACGGATTCGACCGGGGACAAACGGAGTGAAAGCTTTCAGCAAAATCGAAGACGCCGTGGAGGATGTCCGCCAGGGCAAGGTGATCATCATCGTCGATGACGAGGACCGGGAAAACGAAGGCGACTTGATGATCGCCGCGGAGAAGGTGACTCCCGAAGCGATCAATTTCATGGCCAAGTATGGCCGCGGCCTGATCTGCCTGGCCCTCACCGAAGAACGGACAGAGGCGCTGCGCCTGCCGATGATGGTGAAGGAAAACGAATCGCCCTTCGGCACGCCCTTCACGATTTCCATCGACGCAAAAAAGCGTGTCACCACGGGCATATCCGCGGCGGACCGGGCGCAAACCATTCGGGTCGCCGTGGACCCGCAAGCCAGCCGCGCCGACCTCGTCATGCCGGGGCATGTTTTCCCCTTGCGCGCCCGCAACGGCGGCGTGCTGGTGCGAACGGGCCAGACCGAAGGCTCCGTGGACATGGCCCGGCTCGCCGGGCTGAATCCCTCCGGAGTCATTTGTGAAATCATGAACGACGACGGCACCATGGCCCGCGTTCCACAATTGAAAAAGTTCGCCAAGCAACACGGGATCAAGATGATCACCATCAAGGACCTCGTCGAATACCGCCTGCAACAGGAAACCTTTATCGAGGAAGAGGCTTCCACGGTGATTCCCACCGACTGGGGAAAATTTAAAGTCGTCGCCTTTAGAAACACGTTGATCGACCAGGTGCATGTCGCCTTCATCAAGGGCGAGATTCAGCCCGACGAGCCTGTACTGGTGCGGGTGCATTCCCAATGCCTTACGGGCGACGTGTTCGGTTCGCACCGCTGCGATTGCGGCGAACAACTGGAAAAAGCCATGGAGATGATCCGCGAGGCGGGCCGGGGAGTGCTGCTGTATCTTTTGCAGGAAGGGCGCGGCATCGGCATCATCAATAAATTGAAGGCGTACGTCTTGCAGGATGAAGGGCAGGACACCGTGCAAGCCAACGAAACCCTGGGGTTCAAACCCGATCTGCGGGAATACGGAATCGGCGCGCAAATCCTGCGGCAACTGGGAGTGGGCAAAATCCGCCTCATGACCAACAACCCCCGGAAGATCGTCGGGCTGGAAGGGTATGGGCTGAGCATGGTCGAGCGGGTTCCCATCGAGATCCGCCCCCGAAAAGACAATATCAAATACCTCAAAACCAAACAGAAAAAAATGGGCCATCTGATCCGGACGGCCCTGACGGAAGGGAAATAGATGGCGAAAATCATCGAGGGAGGATTGACCGGCGCCGGATTCAAATTCGGAATTGTGGTGAGCCGTTTTAACGATTTTATAACCGGCAGGCTGCTGGACGGGGCGCTCGACGCGCTGACCCGGCACGGTGTCCGGGACGATGACATCGAAGTTGTCAAGGTGCCCGGCGCTTTTGAAATTCCGGCCGCCGCCAAAAGGCTTTCCCAGGGCAAAAAATACGATGGCGTCATCTGCCTGGGCGCGGTGATTCGCGGCGCCACGCCGCATTTCAATTATGTCGCCGCCGAGACCAGCAAGGGCATCGGCGCCGTGGCCTTCGAGGCCTCCATCCCCGTTTTGTACGGAGTGTTGACGACCGACAACCTGGAGCAAGCCATCGAACGCGCCGGAGCCAAGTCGGGAAACAAGGGCTGGGAAACCGCCCTGGCCGCCATCGAAATGGTCAACTTGTTCAAACAACTTTAGCGAAACGAACGGTTACCATGGGAAAAAGGCGGCATTCCAGGGAACTGGCATTGAAATTTCTTTACCAGTTCGAGTTGAACGCAGGCAACCTTGACGAACAATTGCCGTCGTTTATCGAACGGGAATCCGGGGAAGGCGAAATCGGAAGATTCGCCATGGAACTGGTGCGGTCAACAATTGATCGAAAGAAGGAAATCGACACACGGCTTGAAAAATGCGCCGCCAACTGGACGCTCGACCGCATGGCCGTCATCGACCGGAATATTTTGCGGATGGCGGCCTGCGAACTGCTTTTCCACAAAGATATTCCGCCGAAAGTAACGATCGACGAAGCTTTGGAAATCGCCAAAAAATACGGCGGCGCGGACTCCTCCGACTTCATCAACGGGGTGTTGGACCAGATCAAAAACGAATCCGAAAAGGAATTTCCTTCCGCCGCCGTTTAGCCCCGCCGCCAAGAGCCGGAGGTCTCCGCATTGTAAACGCCGGAGTTCCGCTGAAGCCTTTCGATCATCCGGCAAGGCGTGGTAGCCGCCCGGCAAGTCGCTTATGATTTACATCATCTTCTCCGATGTTCACGGCAACCTGGAAGCGTTGCAAGCGTTTTTTGAGATCGCCGACGGCATTGGCCATGACAAAAAAGTCTGTCTGGGCGACCTGGTGGGTTATGGGGCCGATCCCAACCGCTGTATCGAGTTGATCCGCGAAAAGGCGGACCTCGTTCTCGGCGGCAACCATGATTATGCGGTAACCGGCAAAACGGATTTGTCTCAATTCAATTCCCATGCCTACCAGGCCTGTGTTTGGACCCGCGACCGCCTCACCCCGGAGAACCGGGAATTTCTACAAACTCTGCCGGCACGCAAGGAAGAGGCCGGGGTCTGCTGGGCGCATGCCTCGCCGTTTGAACCGGAGGCGTGGCATTATATTTTTTCCGTTTACGACGGCGAACAACACTTCGATCATTTTGAAGCGCCCGTGTGTTTTGTCGGCCATACGCACATGCCGCTGATTCTTGAGAAAAAGCCCGGCGGCGAAATTGCCGCGCACCATGTCGCCGATTTAAAGCTGGCTCCGGAGAGCCGGTATATCGTCAATGCCGGCAGTCTGGGCCAGCCGCGCGACGGCAACCCCGACCCGGCTTTCGTGATTTTTGACGATGCCGCCGGAGTCGTTGAATACCGGAGATTTGAATACGATCGTGCCACAACCCGGAATAAAATCGTTGGCAGTGGGTTGCCCGGCTATCTTGCCGACCGCCTGAGCGTCGGACGCTAATTTTACAATAACCTCCGGGAAGGCCTGCTTTCTTGACCCTCTCCACAAAAAATGATATCTTGACCTATAAAATAACAGGGTTATCAAATATTTCGTAACATGCAACTTTAAGTTTTAGTTTGTATGATTTGAAAACGATAGATATAGTTGCTTCTATGTTATGAGCCTTTTCAAACTGTCCGCAAAATACACGAATTGTCTCCCGGTTGTTTTGGCGACCGGCCTGGCGTTCCTTCTAATTGCCGCGGCGGCCCGGGCCAGTACGGTTCCTCCGGAAACCGCCCTTTATAACCAAGCGAAAAAGAATTACTACGCGCTGATCGACTCTAAATCCAAACGCGCGTTCCGCCACAATTGGACAAAGGTTATAGCGCAATTCAAGAATGTATGGAAACAATATCCCCGCGGTAACGCGGCGCCGAAGGCGCTGTTCACGGTGGCCAAGCTTTACCACCGGCTTTACCTCGAACACAAGGGTGCAAAGAATCTGGACCGGGCTTTGTTTTACTACCGCGAGGTGGTTTCGGATTTCACCGATCATCCGCTGGCGGACGATGCCTTGTTCCAGGAGGGCAATATCTTTCTGATAAAGAAAGACCGTGATTCGGCGCGGGATGCTTTTTCGGGAGTCGTCAAAAACTTCCCGTGGGGCGACCGGTCCGGTGCGGCTAAAAAGAAGCTTCTCAACCTCGGCCCGCCAACGCACAAGAAAAACCGCAGCCGACAGGTGAAAACGGGCGCCAAGAAGGACACCGCCGTTAAAACGGCGGCGCGGGGAAAACACCGGCCTTTGATTGTCATCGACCCCGGACATGGCGGCAAGGATGCCGGCGCCCGGAGCAAAACGGGCTTGCTGGAAAAACACGTGAATCTGGCCATCTCCAAACGCCTGCAGAGGATTTTGGAAACCCGGTACGGCTACCGAACCCTTATCACGCGCACCAACGATTCGTTTATCCCCCTGGACAAACGCGGCGAAATAGCCAACCGGAACAATGCCGACCTGTTCGTTTCCATTCACGTCAACGCCGCCCGGCGCGAGGGAGCGAATGGCATCGAAACATATCATTTGGGCAGAGGCTCCAGCGAACGCGCCCGGCAAACCGCCGCCCGGGAAAATGGCGACACGGTCTACTCCGTTCCCGACAGCGAGGTTCAAAGAATTTTGACGGACATGATTACCAACCGGAAAATGAACGATTCCTCCTGTCTCGCCAAAGCCGTTCAGAAAACCCTGGCGAAAGGAATGACCCGAAACTATCCCAGGGTAAAGGACCTGGGAGTTAAGGACGGACCGTTTTATGTTCTCCATGACACGAAAATGCCGAGTATCCTCGTTGAGGTGGGATTTCTCACCAACCGTATCGAACAACGCCGGCTCGCAAGTTTTGCCTATTTGGACCAACTGGCCGGGCATATTGCCCGCGGGATTCATGTTGTCATGCCCATTGAAAAAAAATGCGCGCCGACTATTTAAACGGGGAGCAAGAAAATGACGACCCCGCTGACAGCAATTATCGGCAGGGCCAATGTCGGCAAATCCACTCTTTTCAACAAAATCGTCGGCAAGCGCTGGGCCATCGTCAACAACCGTCCGGGCGTTACCCGTGACCGCAACTACGGCAAGGCCGACTGGTTCGGGCGGTCCTTCATGGTCGTCGATACCGGCGGCGTGGATGCGGGTGCCGACGAACTGGAGTCCCGTGTCAAGGAGCAGGCGCAACTGGCGCTGGACGAGGCCGACTCCATTGTCTTTGTCGTGGACGGCCGCCAGGGGTTGACCCCGCACGATAAGGAAGTGTTCGATCAGATCAGGAAAACGGCCAAGCCGTTGTTTTTGGCCGTTAACAAGATTGACGAGCTGCAACACGATGCTCTGGCAAATGATTTTCTGCAACTGGGGATGGGAAAAATTTTCCCTCTCTCCGCCGAACACGGCAACGGGGTTCTGGAGTTGCTTCAGGAAGTGGTGGGCAGCTTTCCTGAACAGGTTGAATCGGCGGAGGATGCGGATACGGTAAAAATTGCGATCCTGGGCAGACCTAACGTCGGCAAATCTTCCCTGGTCAACAGTTTGTTGCAATCGCCGCGTTGCATCGTTTCGGAAATGGCGGGAACGACCCGGGATTCCATCGATTCCCGTTTGGTTTATGAAGGCGACCCTTACCTTCTGATCGACACCGCGGGCATCCGGCGAAAAGGCAAAACCGTCCGCTTGCTGGACAAGTACAGCGTCATTATGGCTCTCAAGGCCGTGGACCGGTGCGATATCGCCCTGCTGGTCATCGACGGCGGGGAGGGGATATCGGACCAGGATGCCACCATCGCCGGATACGCTTATGAAAAAGGCTGCGGCTGTATTTTGGTCATCAATAAGTGGGATCTGGCGAAAAGCCAGGGAAAACCCTTTGCCGAGGTTAGGAAAATAATAAAGCATAAAACAAAATTCCTGGACTTTGCTCCAATTCTCGCTGTTTCCGCGAAAACAGGGTATAATCTTGACAAAATTTTTCCGCTGGTGCGCGAGGTGTACGGCGAATATTCCAGGGAATTGGGCACCGGGAAACTCAATCATTGTTTTGAACGGGCTGTTAAAAAAAACCCCATGAGTTCTTATCGAGGCAAATTTCTCAAGTTGTTTTATTCCGCCCAGGTTAAAAATTGTCCACCGACGTTTCGGTGTTTTGTGAATTATCCCGAGGGGATTCATTTTTCCTACAAGCGTTACTTAACCAACAGTTTGCGAAAAACTTTCGGACTGGCCGGGACACCGGTGCGATTATTTTTTTCCAAACGTCATGAACGGTCCAAAAAAGATGGCGCGAAGTAAGGATTTCGAGCTTTTCCGGGGAAGAAATTACAGGGTATTAAAAACCCGGGAGTACGGAAACATTGTTTTTGGCTGCCCGCCGGGGATCGTCAAGGATTTTGCCAAACGGCGGGAAGACCTGCCTTCGCAGTATGTGTTTCCGATTCGGACCTTCGTCAAGGGCCGCAGCAATTTCGACTTTGAATTCATTGTTTACAGTTTCCTTTTTTTGCGCTCGAAAAAAGCCAAGATCGTCATTTATTGCTCGCCGGACCAGGAAGCCCGTTTCCGAATTGTCCTGGAAGAAACTCTTTTTGGCCCCCGCTTTCATTACCTCCTCCAGGCCGCATTCCGGAAAATTTCCATCAAGCACAAGTTTTCCAAAAAAGAAACCCGTCTCTATCGTTCGTTTTCAGATCATGTCGCCGCGGATCAGAAGCTGTATGAGCTTTTCGAGGAGCTTTTAAGGGCACACGCCAGTCAAAAAACTCTGGAGAAAAAACTCAAGGCCTATTTCCAGAATCTTCTGGTCCGGAGAAAATGGCTGGCCGAGAAAAATATTTACAATTTGGCCGGCCTGTTGGCAAACAGCTATGCGCTCTGCGCCCAGCTACGCAAAGAGATCGGTTTATTCGGCCTCACCGAAGAGGAAAAACGCAACGAATTCATCAATGAAACGCTGGATTTCCATCATTTTGACGCTAACGGCATCGTTTATGTCCCCAACCGGAACGACAAGCGCAAAAAACTCAAAATGGTTCAGGTGCGCCCCTCGGTTTTCGAAATTTTCCAGGGAGGCCAGCTGAAGTGCTCTATCGATATGGTGCGGATGGAGCCGGTCAAGAAAACATTCAACGTGCAGCCGATTAAACGGCCGTTCATGGGTGTCACTTTTTTGGGCGTGGGGTCCGGGTTCTCGCCCAAACACGAAAACAGCTGCCTCATCGTCTGGGCGGAAGGCAAAGGGATTATGGTGGACGTGGTGAGCGAAAGTTACACTCTGGCCATGAAGTACGGCATCACCGACAACGATGTCAATTATACGTTCCTGACCCACATCCATTCGGACCACGATGGCGGCATCCTGGAAAAGATACTTCACGGCAGCCGCGTGAAAGTGATTTCCAGCCGCATTATTTTTGAAAGCTTTTTGCGCAAGGTGGAAGCGATCACCTGCCTGCCCAAGGAGGTGATCGAAGACTTTTGCGACTTCATCGAAGTGGAGCCTCACAAGACCATCAAGCTGCCCGGATTCAAAAACTCCTATTTCACCTTCGACTATTCATTGCATTCGATCCCTACCGGACGGTTCACCCTGACGTACAAGAGCAACGGCACCAAACGGACCATCAGCCATTCCGGCGACACCAAATACGACCGGGAAAAAATAAACGGCTGGTACCGCCAGGGTGTGTTTACTGAAAAGCGCCGCGACCAGATTCTCGGATTTATTTGGGACGCCGACCTGATCATCCATGATGTCGGCGGCGGCACGCTGCACACGGAACTGGACTCCCTGAAACACCTCCGCCGGGAGTTGACCGAAAAGATGATCCTCGTCCATCAGGACAAGGAGCCGGACCCCAAGTCCCCCTTCCGTTTTGCCCCGGAAGGGCAAACCGAAGTGGTGATTGGCGAGCGAAGAGGCTCCAGCCGGGATGAGATGAAAACCATCCAGCAAGCCATGCTGTTCAGCAAACTCCAGCAAAACCATTTGCTGGAATTGTTTTCCCGGTCAAAAGTCCAGCGGTTGAAAGACAAGGAGATCGTCTTTTCACAAAATGATGTCGGAAATTCTTTTTACGTCATCCTGGAAGGCTTTGCCGAAATTATCATCAACGACCGGTTACTCACCGTTTATGAAAAAGGCAATTTTTTCGGTGAGCTGGCGATTGCCACCGACAACCCCCTGCGCCGGGCAACGGTCCGGGCCAAGGGGCCGCTCACTGTACTGAAAATCCACAAGAAATATTACAAACAGTTTCACCTCCCCACCATTCAGGACAATCTGTACAAATTGAGAAACTACTTTACCGATATTCTCAATCCGGGTCTTTTGGCCTCCCTGGCATTTGGGAAATTGGTCCATTGGAATAGAAATGATACCTTAATACGCTATGGCGCCCGGGATACCGACATGTATGTGATTCTCTCCGGCCAGGTTCAGGTTGCGAACAAGCGGGGCCGGGACATCGCCTCTCTTTCCGACGGGGATATCGTCGGCGAAGTTGCCTGTGTCCGGGGTGTACCCCGCACCGCAACCGTTGTGGCAAAAACCGACGACGTTTATGCCATCCGCCTGAAAGCCGATGAAATCAAAAAAGTATTGAAGCTGTTTCCGTCCTTTTTCGGAACGGTTTATCAGACAATAAAAAAACGGGTGTCCTCTGTCAGATGATTCCATCGCAGGCTTTGAACCGGGAAATTACCGCCCTTGAAACCCTTGGCGCCGCGGGCAAGACCCGTACGCCCAAAGCAGATTGGTTTCGAGAATTCGTTTGGTTAATGACCTGATTTTTAAATAAAAGTCCGGGATGACATTTTCATCCTTCTCATTCCAAGTTCGCCGGCGGCAGTTCGGAGAGTCCGAGTCACAAACCTCCGGAGGTGGTAATGAAGAAGTATACGCAGAAAGCAATCAGAAACGTAGGACTTGTCGGTCACGGTTCGTCCGGGAAAACCTCCGTGGCGGAAGCTATTTTGTTCAATGGGGGTGTAAACGACCGGCTGGGAAAAGTCGGCGACAATTCCTCCATCATGGATTTTGATCCCGATGAAATCAAACGGGGTCATTCCATCAGCGCATCCCTGGCCTTTCTGGAATGCGAAGGCCACAAAATCAATCTCATCGATACGCCGGGAACCAGCAATTTCATGGCCGACATCCCGGGCTGCCTGCGGGTGGTCGATGGCGCTGTCCTGGTAATTGGCGCCGATGCCGGAGTTCAATATTTCACCGAAAAAGCCTGGCAATGGGCCAATGAATACTCCCTCCGCCCGCTGATTTTTATCAACAAAATGGATCATGAGCAGGCGAATATCGATACGGTTCTGGACTCCATTAAAAAGAGATTCAAAAAAAACCTGGCTTTGCTGCATGTCCCCGTAGGCGCCGGCGAAAATTTTTCAGGAATCGTCGACCTGATCGACAATAATTATTATTCGTATGCAAAAGACGGGGGAATGGGCAAGCCCCAGGCGGTGCCGGAAAATTGCCGCGAGCCAGTGCAATCCCGGCTCGGCGAACTCATGGAGTCGATAGCCGAATGTGATGAAGCGTTGACCGAAAAATATCTCGAGGAAGGAACCCTGTCCACGGAGGAAATAATCTCCGGATTAAAAAAAGCCGTGCTGGACGGCGAACTGGTTCCCGTATTGTGCGGTTCCGCAACGCTCAACAAAGGCATCGACCGGCTGGTCCGGGGAATTGTCGATTACCTTCCTTCCCCGGATCAACACCCGCCGACTCATGTCAAATCGGGGAAAGACGATTCCGAGGTTACCTTCGATACCAACGAGAACGGGAGTTTCTCGGCTCAGGTTTATAAAACCATCGCCGACCCCTACGCAGGTAAATTGACGCTGTTCCGGGTCTTTTCGGGAACCGTCAAATCCGATTCCAGCATTTACAATTCCACCAAGCAAGCCAGCGAGCGGGTGGGACAGCTTTTTTTCCTGCAGGGCAAAAAGCAAATCAACACGCCGGAAGTCTCGGCTGGAGATTTTGCCACGGTCCCCAAGTTGAAGGTGACGGCTACGGGAGATACCTTGACCACGCCGGGACAGGACCTCGTTTTTGCACCAATCACTTTCTCCAAACCTGTCCTGGCCCGCGCCATGCTCCCCAAAACCCGATCCGACGAGGAGAAAATCAGCCATGCCCTCAGCCGGCTGTGCGAGGAAGACCCGACCTTGAAGGTGGAACGAAACCCGCAAACCAAGGAACTGCTGGTATCGGGAATGGGGCAAGTGCATCTGGACGTAACCCTGGAACGCTTGAAACGGCGGTTTGGGGTCGAGGTGGATGTCAAGGAACCGAAAGTTCCCTACCTGGAAACTCTCCGCGGCTCAACCAAGGTTCAGGGAAAACATAAAAAGCAATCGGGTGGGCGAGGCCAGTTTGCCGACACCTGGCTGGAAATCGAACCCTCCAAAAAAGGCGAGGATTTTGTTTTCGTCAACAAAATTGTCGGCGGAGCGATTCCCAAACAGTATATTCCCGCCGTGGAAAAAGGCGTTCATGAAGCCATGGCCAACGGAATCCTGGCCGGCTACCCCATGGTCGATATAAAAGTTACTCTGTATGATGGGTCGTTCCATAATGTCGATTCCTCGGAAATGGCTTTTAAAATTGCCGGGTCCATCGGCTTCAAGAAAGGGGTGGTGGATTGCAAGCCCATTTTGCTTGAACCGGTGGTGCTTATGGAAATCGTCGTGCCCAGCGAATGCGTGGGCGATATCATGGGAGACCTCAATTCGAAGCGCGGCAAAATTCTCGGCATCGATGCCCATGAAGAGACCCAGACCATTCGCGCCCATGTTCCCATGGCTTCTGTTTTGAATTACGCGCCGGACCTGACTTCACTGACCGGTGGGCGCGGGGTTTTCGTTATGGAGTTTTCCCATTATGAGGATGTCCCGGAACATATCTCGGCTAAAGTGATCGCCGAGGCCAACAAGGAAAAAGAACAGGAAAAAACCTGACTCACGGAAACGTTTTCCGGAGAATACGGAAACCTCAAATGCCACATTCAAAAACCGCGACAACCAAATCGGATATCGTTGACCGGGTCTATGAAAAAGTAGGGTTCACCCGCAAGGAGGCCGTCGATGCCGTTGAAGTTTTATTCAACGAAATCAAATCGAAACTCAGCCGGGGTGAAAACGTCAGGATTTCCGGATTCGCCGGCTTTTATTTAAGGCAAAAAAAAGAACGCACCGCCCGCAACCCCAAAACCGGCGAACTGATCACCATAAAAGCCCGCAGGGTCCTGACGTTCAAACCCAGCCGGCACCTGCTGGAATCAACCAACAGAGCCCCGAATGCGTCCAGAGATTCCTGACAAACTGTTCTTCAAGATCGGCGAAGTAGCGGAAACCACGGGAGTGGAAAACTACGTTCTCAGGTTTTGGGAGAATGAATTTGAAATCCTCAAGCCGGAAAAAAACCGCGCCGGGCAAAGACTCTACCAGAAAAAAGACATCGAGTTGATCCTGCAAATCAAAGACCTGCTTTACGGCGAAAAATACACCCTTGCCGGCGCCAAAAAAAAGCTCATGGGAAGAAACAAGCCGGTACAGCAAAATTTGAATTTCGATCCCGAGAAGCTGGCGCGATGGAAAAAAAAAATCAAAAAAGACCTCGATTCCATTCTGAAAATTTTAGGCCCATGAACGCCGCAAAAAACCGCCTGCCGCAATCCATGGTTCGCCGGGGCTTGCTCTGATTTGATCGTGGGCCGCGGGGCGGGGTGTTCGGGTGCTGCGTGGCTGGCGATGGGGTTATGCGTTTTTCTGTGCGCTGACGATGTTTTCCCGCAACCCCCGCCCACGCCGGCACCTTCGGAAAATGCGCCCGGCAACCGGACGTTCTCCGGGATTTTTCAACCGATAAACGTTACCGCCACCCGCTCCCGGAAAACGGTTGTTGACATTCCCGGAGCGGTGACCCGGGTCGGCCGTCCGGGCATTCGGAAATTCAAACCCACTCTGACGCTGAATGAATCGCTGGCCGGGGTGCCGGGGATTTTTTCGCAAAACCCGTTCAACTTCGCCCAGGACCTCCGGTTGGCTATCCGCGGGTTCGGCGCGCGTTCTTCCTTTGGCGTGCGCGGCATTAAAATACTGGTTGACGGCCTTCCGGAAACATTGCCCGACGGCCAAACTCAAGTGGATTCCATCGATCCGGGAATCATCGACCATATCGAAATCATCCGGGGACCGTCGTCCTCGCTCTATGGGAATGCCTCGGGAGGCGTGCTGGCCATCACGACGGATGAATGGCCGGAATCGGGTTTGAAAATTTCTCCCCGCCTCACTTTTGGACAGTTTGGGCTTGCCAAGGAACAAATAAAAGTTGCGGGCACCAAAGACAATGTTCATTACCGTCTGTATGCTTCCCACCTGACGTTCAACGGCTTTCGCAAACACAGCGAAACGGAAAACAACCTGTTTCGGGCGAAATTTCGAATCGCTGCGGATTCGCGGTCCGACTGGACCGTCAGCTTCAGTCATTTGGATTCGCCCACGGCCATGGACCCGGGAGCCTTGACGCGGGAACAGGCAGCGGCAAATCCCAAACAAGCCAATGCGCGCAATCTCTTGTTTTCGGCCGGCGAGGCCGTGGAACAGCAAAATATCGGCGTCCGCTACCGCAAGTCCCTCTCCGCCCTTCATGCCCTGACCGTCACGGCTCACCTCATCCGTAGAAATTTTTCCAACAAACTGCCGTTCACCAACGGCGGCATCGTCGAGTTCAACCGCATCGCCCCCGGCGCCGGAATCAAATCGGTTTACAACAGGAAACTTTTCGGCAGGCGCAACCGGCTCATCTCCGGTGTCGACACCCAGCACCAGCGCGATGACCGGCAAAGGTTTAACAACAACCTGGGCACGAAGGGAGGATTGGTTTTGGATCAGGTCGAGGAAGTCCTCGGCCTGGGGGTCTATCTGAGAAATGAATTTCGCCTGACGGAGAGGGCCGAGCTGGTGGGTGGCGTTCGCTATGACCGGATTCATTTCCGTGCCGGCGACCGCTTCCGGAAAAATGGCGACCAATCAGGCTCGCGCACGCTGTCACAAGCAACCGGAACGGCCGGCGCGGTGTATCGTTGGCAAGACTCCCTGCATCTTTATGCTAATATGGCAACCGTCTTTGAAACGCCAACCACGACCGAGTTGACCAATAACCCAACCGGCATCGGCGGCTTCAATGCGGATTTAAATTCCCAGGAATCCGTCAGTTATGAAATCGGGGCAAAGGGCACGCTGCGGCAAAACCTGCGTTACGAGCTGGCCCTGTTTTTCATGACCTCGGATAACGAGATCGTGCCATTTGAGCTGCCGCAATTTCCGCGGCGCGCCTTTTTCCGCAACGCCGGCAGGTCGGAGCGCAAAGGCGCGGAACTGTCCATCAATTTCCGGCCCGTAGCGGAGGTGGAAGGAACCGTATCGTACACTTACTCCGACTTCCGGTTCACGGAGTTTGCCTCCGGCGGGACCGATTTTGGCGGCAACACCATTCCCGGCATTCCTGTAAACCGGGTTTACGGGCGGCTGCGCTACAACCATCCGGCGGGGCTTTTCGCGGAGTGGGAGGCCCAACATGTCGGCGGTTTTTTCGTCGATAACGAAAACTTCAATCAAAATTCCGCCTACACGCTCAGCAACCTGCGAATGGGGTGGGAGAAAAAATTCCGCTCCTTCCGCGGTTCCGTGTTTTTGGGTTTGAACAATCTGCTGGATGAAACCTATAATGCCAATACAAGAATCAACGCCGCGAATGGCCGGTTTTTCGAACCCGGCGCGCCGTTTAATGTTTATGGCGGCATCTCGCTGGTTTACTCACCAACGTCGTGATTTGAAATTTTTGAGGAAAAGGCAATGGATGCGAAACGGTTATTGATCGTTGGCGGCGTGGCTGGAGGCGCCAGCGCGGCGGCACGCGCCCGGCGGTTGTCGGAAACATCCGAAATCATCGTATTTGAACGGGGACCTCATGTTTCGTTCGCCAATTGCGGCCTGCCTTATTACGTCGGCGGCGAAATCGAGGAGGAAAAAAAATTGATTGTGCAAACGCCCGACGGCCTGCGGTCGCGTTTCAACCTCGATATCCGCGTCAACTCCGAAGTCACGGCGGTCGATGCCCACATGAAACGAATAGAGGTTCGTGATTTGCAGACCGGGAAAAATTATTCTGAATCCTATGATGACCTTATCCTGTCCACGGGCGCCGCGCCGTTGATGCCTCCCATCCCCGGAATCGACCGGCCGGGACATTTCACGGTTCGCAACATTCCCGATGTGGAAGCGATCATGGATTGGGTCAAGCTGAAGCAAGCCCGCTCCGCCGTTATTGTCGGCGGCGGTTACATCGGCCTGGAGATGGCGGAGCAACTGCATCACCGGGGGCTGGCGGTTGCGATCGCCGAGGCTCTGCCCCAGGTCATGGCCCCCCTGGACCCGGAAATGGCCGCCTGGCTGCACGCGGAATTGCGTTCCAGAAAAATCTCCCTGCACCTGGGCGATGCCGTCGCCCGGTTCGAGGCACCCGGAGACCACGAACCTGCCGCCGCGTCCGTGGTGGTGCTGAAAAGCGGCGCCCGGCTTGCCGCGGACCTGGTCATCCTGGGATTGGGCGTCAAACCGGAAACGGGACTTGCCCGCGGAGCCGGATTGGCAATCGGCGAACGCGGCGGCATTCGCGTCAATGACCGCCTGCAAACCAGCGATCCGCATATCTGGGCGGTCGGCGATGCGATTGAAGTGCGCGACGTTGTCACCGGCGGCCGGACCCTGATCCCCCTGGCGGGGCCTGCCAATCGGCAAGGGCGAATTGCCGCCGGCAATATTTTTGGCCGTGCCGGCAAATACCCCGGAACACTGGGCACGGCCATCCTGCGCTTGTTCGACCTTTCCGCGGCCTGCACGGGCGCCAGCGAAAAAACTCTGTCCAAGCTGGGCGTACCCTTCCAGGCGGTGCACCTTCATCCTGCTTCACATGCGGGATATTATCCCGGCGCCCACCCGGTGGCGTTGAAAATCATTTTTTCTCCGGAAAGCGGCAAGCTGCTGGGAGCCCAGGCGGTGGGCCATGAGGGAGTGGATAAACGCATCGACGTTCTGGCCACCGCCCTCAAGGTCGGCATGACGGTGGACGACCTGGTGAACCTTGAACTGGAATACGCGCCGCCCTCCAACTCGGCCCGGGACCCCGTCAACCAGGCCGGAATGGTTGCCCAAAACGTGCTCCGCAAAGATGTCGATATCGTGCAGTGGCATGAAGTCGATGCGTTGTGCGCGGAACAAGCCCTTCTGCTGGACGTGCGTGACGATGCGGAACGAGAGGCGGGCGCCATTCCCGGTTCGCTGCACATTCCTCTGCCGCAACTTCGGCAACGTTTGCATGAACTGCCGAAAGACCGGGAAATCATTACCCATTGCCAAACCGGCCAGCGTTCGTACATCGCCTGCCGGATATTGACGCAGCACGGTTTCAAGGCAAGAAACCTGACCGGCTCTTACAGGACCTGGAAAATCGCGCGGGATCATGGGCCTTTATCAGGAGGGCATCTCTAAAAATTGTTTTTTTAAAGGAAATCGGACATGGCGCAAGGGTTTCCTAATTGGTGGCACGGGCATTGCCTGTCCCACTAAAACAAAGCCGCCTCTTTGAATTGGAGATTAGGAGTATTTAGTCAATTTTTAGAGATGCCCATGAATGATAAAAAAACGCCGCCCACCGGACGGCGCAACCTCGATTCTTAAACTGTTATGTACGAAGTCACTGTCAAAACCATGTTTTCCGCCGCCCACCGGCTCAAGGGCTATGACGGGCAGTATGAAAACCTGCACGGCCACAATTGGACCGCCATTGTGACCGTCCGGGCACAGGAACTGGACTCCATGGAAGTGGGCATCGATTTCGTGCAACTCAAAAAAACGGTCGAGGAAGTGCTGGCGCGCCTGGACTACAAGACCATCAACGACGTCCCACCCTTCGACAAGCAGAACCCGTCCGCCGAAAATATTGCCCGTTGGCTCTTCAAAACGCTGGCGGCGGATATCGATTCGCAAACGGCAAAAATCCACCGCGTCGAAATCAAGGAATTCGATGATTGCGGCGCCGCTTATTTCGAGTAAAGCCGGCAGTGATGCGCCGGGCAGCAATAAGCCGCGCTTCTCGCGTTGCAGCGGAGTCGCCTCGTCCACACCTCCCCCCGGCCCTTCTCTAAAACTCAAAACCAAAAGGGGTTTCGCAATCGCATACCTGCATTTCACGCTATATATAGGGGCAGGTGTCGGGTTTCGGGTGTCAGGGATCAGGAAGGTAACCGCAAAACGGCAATGAAACCGCCGGTTGATTTTGATGGGGTAGTGGCGCGGACTTTCCAGTCCGCGCATGGGCAGGTATCGGTGGTTAATTTTTTTCTCTGCGGTGATTTCGGTATTGTAAATTTTAATCTTCAAATGGTGGCTTTCAATATGCCAAAAGTAGTTTTTACAACTCGTTTAAAATTATGGGGATACGCTGAAAAATGCGATCCGGTTTTTGGGCCGTTTTTTCGCGAAATTCGTTGATTTTTTACCTGACCGGAAATTGGGGAAGCGGGTTGCGGCGCAAGGGCTTTCCGGGTTTACTGCCTGACGTTTCGACTAGTTCGCTCCTCGTTTTTCCGGGATTTTTTTTTGCGAAAACCGGGGCCAGTCAGGGTTCGCGAACATGGCAATGCGGTCAACTCTTTTAAAACAGGGAGGATATTTTGGCAGCTTGGATGGGCCGGTCAGGTGGGTAAGCAACCGGGTGTGCCCGGGGGGTTCTTCACTGCTATTTTGGCGGGACAAGACTGCTTCAACTTCCATTGACAGCATTGATTTTTTTACTTAAAATGAAGCGACGGCTCGGGGGTGGTTGGCTTGTTCGAAACCAAATTCGGGTCGAGGTTTTTCTTCCTTTTGGCAAATAGGCCCTTAATTTTTTATGACTTCCATAGCACATTATTACCGGGAAATTAACCCCGCTTTTCTCGACAAAAGATGGAAACAGGGTTTCGAAATTTTCTATATGGTCGATGGCGAAAGCGAGGACGAGGTCCGTTTTCTAAAATTCACGGACTATACTCCGGAAAACCACGAAAAAATTCTTGGTCTGATGGGCGCTGGAGACTGTCAGGAGTTTTTTATCCATGAAACGGATCTGATCCGTTATTACAGGGAAGTTGTTTTCGGCACACTGCATAAAAACCTGGAGGGGGATACGCGCTCCATCGAAAAAATCCGCAGTATTTACCAGGTTACGAGAAGTCTTTTACAAGAGTATTTTATCAATATTGCTTCCAGCAGAATCCTTCGCAACCTGAAGGAGTTGATGATTTTGCTTGAGAATTCTTTGTCAAAGGGGAACCTTGCATTCACGGATATTTTTGCTGTCACGGAAAAGGACGGGCAAGTCTACACTCACAGTGCGAATGTTGGGCTGTACTGCGCGTTTCTGGGGTCGGCGCTAAAGATGAAACCCGAAGCCGTCGGTGAGCTGGGGCTGGGAGGCGTGTTGTTCGATGTGGGCAAAAAGCAGGTCCCCAACGAAATTCTCTCCAAGAAAAACGAGTTGAGCGAGCAGGAATTCAAAATGGTTCGCCGGCATCCCGCCGCCGGGAAAAAAACGCTCAATGATATGAAATGTTTTTCACCGAATATCCTGAGAATGTCCGCCGAACATCATGAAAAATTCAATGGTGAGGGGTATCCGTTTGGCTTGGCCGGCGATAAAATTTCTCCGCATGCCCGGCTGTGTTCCATCATGGACGTGCTGAACGCCTTGACCTCGGAACGTCCCTACCATCAGCCGCTCAACATCATCAATGCGCTGAACGCCATGAAAAATGATATGCCGGGTTGTTTCGATCAAAGGATTTTTGTCAACTTCATCAAAACGTTAAGCCCTCGCGGCTGATCCGTTTCATTCTGCGGAAGGCGGTCGAAGTTTTCTCGCAAACTGTTTGTCGGCATGTTGCCCCACAGTTTGGGGGTATTTGACAAACTGACAATACAATGTATAATTTTGTTTAATCCCAAATAGCGTTGTGCGGACTTACCTGTTCGTGAAACAGCTGGGCAAGCGGTTGTTCGGCTAAAGCCGAAGTGAAAAGAGGGTTCGGTAATGAAGCGTGTCAAAAAACTCGTTTCCAGGATTTCGTTGCCGGCGGTATTGGCTTGGGGAATTGTTTTTTTGCTTCACACCGCGGCGTCGGCGCACCCGGCTCATTCCCATCCGCAAACCCTGTCCCCCTTTGAGGGAACGAAAATCCACGTCCATTGCCTGTTGAGCCAGCACCATACGGGCGCCTTGATTTGTCCGCATACCAACAAACCATTATTGGGCGCACTGTTTCAAATCGCTTCCGAGTGTGGAGGCGACCCCGACGGCAAAACCTCCGCGAAGTTCGGTTTCAACCACAACCCCAATCTGGCCGGGGATTCCCATCCTCTTGCCCAGACTTTTATTTCATCTCGGTATTTTTTCTCCACAGCGTTTGCTCCCTCCTTCCTTCCGGATTCGCTGGATCACCCTCCCAAATTTCTTTAATCATCTTTTTTCGCAACACATCTTTACTTTAA
>Ga0114931_10003428_pt1 | contig 20091 bp, 14 predicted proteins | sample 2SBtaG_FD_89579 | JGI IMG/M metagenome (GOLD analysis project Ga0114931, IMG submission 89579) | Deep subsurface microbial communities from Kolumbo volcano to uncover new lineages of life (NeLLi) - 2SBTROV14_V59a metaG | ecosystem: Environmental > Aquatic > Marine > Volcanic | place: Kolumbo...
CCGACCAGGAGGTGGACGCGTCGTTTGAGCTCATTTTCCCCACTGGCGCGGTGTCCGGCAACTTCGACGGCGACGATGCGCCCGACATCGCGGTGGCCGACGACGACCAGATCGTCGCCTTCTGCAACTCGGGAGGGACCGTTGAACTGTGCCCCGGCGGCGTCCTGGACCTCACCGAGCAATCCGCGGATCCGGTGATCTTCGATATCGTCTCGGGGGACTTCGACGGCGACGGCAACGGGGATATCGCCGCTCTCTCGCCGTCCGAGGGCATTGTTCATGTCGCGTTTGGCGACGGCAACGGAGGGTTTGTTTTCGATGTCCCCATCGCACTTCCGGCGATGGCGCCCACTGGAGGTCTGGCGGTCGGCCGGATGAACGGTGACGAGATCGACGACATCGTCACGTCGCTTCCCGGCCAGTTCGGCGACAATGCGCAAGTGTCGCTCGGCTCTGGCAGCCGAAGCTTCAGGAATTTTCCATTCGCGGCGCCCGAGACGACCACGGTCATCGAGGTGGGGCCTTTCGATCGAGACGATCTAGACGATGTGATTTTTTCCGACATGTCGAATTTAAGGATCATCAGCGGCAACGGATCGGGTGATTTTGGCGGAGGAGTCGGAGCGTTTCCGGCGACAGAGGTGGGGATGGAAGGCCGGCGCGTCGCCGCAGCGTTCACGCTCCAGTCGGCCGACCTCAACAACGATTCGCTGCTCGACATCGTCGGCCTGGTGACCGACGGAACGGAAATCGATGTCGCCATCAACGTCGTCGACCAACCGACCCAGACACCGACGGAACGTCCGTCCGGCACGCCTGCGACGCCGACGCCGACGGCGACTGGCCCGACGCCGACGCTGACACCAGTTCCGCCGACAGTGACAGCGACGCCGCTGCCGACCGCTCCGCTCGGACGCTGCGATCTCCTGGTCAGCGCGGCGAAGGACTCTCTCGCCAGCGTCGTGACCGCCGACTTCGATGGCAACGGCAAGATCGACATCGCGGCCGCCGGCGGCGGAATGGTCTACATCGTCGACAATACGTTCCGCGAGGCATCGGGGCCGGATGGCACGAGCGAGATCCAGGACTGCGCCATGGAGTTTTTCCTCGACCCGGAATCGAATCCTCTGGGCGTTGAAGACTTGCAGATGGTCGCCGTCGGCGGCGCCGGGGATCTCGCGCTACTCGACGCGGACGGTGACGGCGATCTCGAGATTGCCGTTATCGGATCGAACCCGAGCGGCGGCAATCGCGGAGTGGCAATCCTCGGTCGCGACCGCCGTGGGATTTGGTCGATCGTCGACTTCGAAGACGTCGCTGGCCGGCCGAGCCAGCTGGTGACCGACTACGCCTCGGATCCGCTCGATCAGCGGTCACGCGGTCGTCTCGATTTCGACGGCGACGGCGAGACCGACATCCTGGTCGCCAACGAGGGGCGAATACCGACGATTCTGTTCGGCGCTTCGGGGTTTTCCTTCGACCCGGTGACGATCGCGGTCGGCGGATTGAGCGTTGCCGCGAGCGCCGGCGACTTCAACGGCGATGGCCGTATCGACTTCGCGCTGGCGTCGGCGGACGACAGCGAAATCCGTTTTCTGGTCCAGGGCAGCGGCTCGCGCAGCTTCGTCCAGGGTGGTGCGATCGAGCCAGCCGATCGAGTGATCGACATGGAGTCCGGGTTTTTCGACGAAGACTCGATTCCCGACATCTTCTTCGCCGGCCCGGGTCGCGATGCGCTGATTCTCATCACCAACCCCAGCAATCTCAGCGCCTCGCAGGACGCCCCACTGTTTTCGATCGGTTCAGCCGATCCCAGCGCGGTATCGGCGTTGCTCCTCGACCCGCCCGAAGCGCGTCTGGATGGGGTTGTAGCGATTCCCGACAGTAATGAGCTGGCGATCGGGCTCGGTGACGGGTTTGGCGGGTTGAGTAGCCGCCTCGCCCCGCTGACGACCGGGGAAGGGCCGCGGGCGATTTCCTTTGGCGATATCGACGGCGACAGGCAGCGCGACTTGCTCACCGCGAATAGCGACGGGACGGTGACGATTTTGGTGAGCAGCGCGCCGCCCCCGACACCGACACCGAGCGATACGCCGACATCGACCATCACTGCCACGCCCGGCGATACTCCGACTGCGTCGCCGCAGGCGACCTCGACACCGGGTGATACGCCGACGCCGTCGCCGACTGCCAATACCCCGACCCCTACCAATACCAAGGCGGGAATTTTCGAGCTCTCGCCGAGCGGTTGCGCGGTCGATACGCAGCCGGTGCCGGACCTACCACTGGGACTGCTGATTGGGTTGGGGATGCTGCTGGTAGTGCGCACGCGCGGTCGAGGTAGCCGCGCGTCTGTAGCGCAGAGGGCCAACCGATGAACGCCGCTATGAACGTCTCGATCAAGCTCGCCTGGCGAACGGTTCGGAGCTCGTTGGCGGGCGTCGCGCCTGCGGTCGCGCTGGCAGTGGTCCTGGTCGCCTCGACTGCTTTCGGCCAGGAGACGCCGATGGTCGTCGACACGGCGACGCCCGATCTCGGCAATGGGACGCCCGCGCTATCCACCCCGACGCCGGTTGCCACCGAGTTGCCGACTGAGATTCCGATCGCGACGCCGACGCCACCGCCGAGTCCGACTCCGACCGACAGGGCCCTCAAGCTGCCCGGTCGTTGCACGATCCGAAGTATCGGTCTGCGCGGAATCGATGCCGGCGTGATCGGCAGCGTCAATCCCAGGATCGACCTCACTCCGGACCTGGTATTTGCCGACAAGGGCGGTGGGGCGATCAGTATCGCCTTACTCGATTCCGTTGCGCTCAAGCGCGCCGACTGCGAGCGCGCGGCGACGACGATGACGATCCAGGTTCCGGGCCCGGAGGATGTCGATCTGGTGTTTGCCGATATGGACTCCAATATCGACTTCGCGGTGCCGAGTGTCGACCGGAGTCGCTTGTTCTTCGGCGATGGCCAGGGTGGCTCCGCCGGCGGCACCGGGCAGGATATTCTCGTCCAGGACGGCCGCAAGATCGCCGGCGCCGATCTGAATGCCGATGGCGTCGATGACGCCGTGTTGATAGGCACACTCGGCGGCAGCAACGTCGAGATCGTCAGCTTCGGTGAGCTCGGCCCGTCCTTCGAGCCGCTCGACGTCGGCGCGGCGGTGGCCGGAATCGAAGTTGCCGATTTCACCGGCGACGGGCTGCCGGATGTGTTGGTGATGGAGAACAGCGCCCTGATTCTCTACGTGCGAAATGACGTTCCGGCTGAGTTGCCGACGCCGGCGAGGACGCCCGCTCCGGCCGTGCCGCCCAATCTGTTCTTGCCGGGAGTCGACAAGTTTCGCGTCAATCTCGCCGAGGACGATGCGCTACAAATTGCCGCGGTGGTGGTCGCCGACGAAGTCGGCGATTTCAACGACGATGGTATCCCGGACGTAGCCATCGCCGGGCGCCGACCGGCTGGCGGCGGGCGACTGGTGGTGTTCCTCGGCCAGCGTGGCGGCAGCGACGGCTACGACCTGGTGCAGCAGTCCGAGCTCGAGACCGAGGGGAACGGCGGGCGGCCATCCGATCTGGCGATCGGCGATTTCGTCGGCGACATCTCCCTCGACATCGTCGTTGCCGACGCGGCTCTGAACCAGATTCAGATCTTCGAAGGGGACGGCGCGGGAGGATTTCGCGCAGCGGATCTGAATGAAGACGGCGCTGCGAATGCCAACGACGTCATTGCGACCGGTCGCGGCCCCAGCGTGGTGCTGGTCGCCGATGTCGACGCCGACTTCGCCGACGACATTGCAGTCGGCAACGAAGCTGACGGCAGCGTCAATATGTATCTCACCAATCTGTTCCCAATCGCCAGCTTTACGCCGACGAAAACGAACACTCCGACGGTCCCGCCGACCGCGACGCTGTCGCCGTCTTCTACGCCGTCGAGCACACCGACCAGCACGCCTTCATCGACTGTGACTCCCACTTTTACGAGGACGCTGTCACCAACTATAACGACGACCCCGGGGCTGTTCGAGCTGCGCGGCCAGGGTTGTGACGTCGGCTCCGCGGCAGGAGCCGGCAGCGTTGCGTGGCAGTTTCTTGCCTTGGCGTTGGTTCTGGTGGGAGTGAGGAGCCGGGCTGGCAGAGGGAAGCGATCGGCGAAGAGCTGCGACCGCTAGGGCTCCCCTCGGTTCGGCCGGTGCTCCCAATCCGTGCCCTCGGGCGGCGCGACCATGCGTTATCTTTTCGGCATCATTTGGTTTCATCACCTCTCATTTCGCAACATCGCAGCTAGTGGGTAGCCCCGGCTCCGGGATTACGCCATGGCATTGCACTTGCATCGATGGGTGTCGCTGCCATGGAAAGAGTAGATATCCGGTCTTCCCGCCGGCCCCTGGTCAGTCCGTCCGCTTGGATGGACCGCAAGCGGCTGGTCCTCGTCGTTCGCTCGATTGTCGTCGCAACGGTGGCCTTCCTCGCGCTCGCCGACCGTACAGACGGCACGCGTTGGGCGTTGCTGTCTGTCATGGTATTTGCCGTATCACACGTGATGTTGTTTGCGGTGCCGCGGCAGCGTTTCGACGACCCGAGGTTCGGGCCTGTGCTGCTTCTGGCAGACACCGGGCTTATCCTGCTGTGTCTCTCGTGGAGCCATGTGATCTCGCAGGATCTGCTGCTGGTGTATTTCTTTACGGTCTTTCTGGTCTCGGTTGGCGAGACCTTGGGGCAGGTCGCCATCGGCAGCGCGCTGGTGGTGGGCATGTACGGTTACTGGCTGTGGCTCACCGGTGGCGAGCCGCTCGGCGCGACGGTGTGGGTGCGGCTTCCGTTCTTCTTTCTGATCGGCGTGTTCTACGCGTCGCTGATCGAGCAACTGAAGAAAGAACGCCGCCGCCGCATGACCGCGGAGTCGCAGAGTCGCCAGTTGCGGTTGTTGTTGGATCTCTCCGGCGCCTTTTCGGAGACCGAGGTCACCGAAGATTTCGTGCGCGGTATGGGCCGGTTCGTCGAGGGGACCTGCGAAGGAGTCCGCTGTTGGGTCGTCGACTCCAATGTCGAGAGCGATCCCGGCAAGTCACTGGTAGCGTTCCCCCTGCGTTCGCGCAGTGAGTCTCTCGGCACGTTGGTGGTGGATACCACGGGGCGCAGTTCGCTCGAAGATCGCGAACGCTGGATCTGCCAGATCGTCGCCCATACGGCGGCTGGCGCGCTGTATTCAGCGGCGCAGTCGGACGAGGCGGAGACCGCGACGCGGGCCAAGGACGAGTTTCTCGCCACGGTGTCGCACGAGTTTCGAACACCGCTGCACGCCATCTTGGGCTACCTCGACATTCTCGACAGCTCGGTCGATAAGAGCGACGATCCGATGATCGGCGAGAGCATCGAGCGTATGCGGGTGAACGGCAGCCGCCTCAAAAATTTGCTCGAGGAATTACTGACCTTCGCCGAGTTGCGGGCTGGGCATGGCCGCATTGTTTCTGAACGGTTGTCGCTGAGCGGGGTGCTCGACGAACTCGGTGCCCAGACCAAGGAACAGGTGGCGGCCAAGTCGGTTACGGTTTCGTGGCAGGTCGAGGCGGACGCCGATGCGATGACCAGTGATCGTCGCAAATTGATGCAGGCGCTCAGTGGATTGCTCAGCAACGCGGCCAAATTCACCGACGAGGGGCGCATCCACGTGATGGCTCGCCGGCGCGGTGGGGACCGGGTCGAGTTGTCGATCTCCGACACCGGCATCGGTATCGATTCCTCGGATTTGAGATTGGTCTTCGACGATTTCCGTCAGGTCGACGGATCCTCGGCGCGGCGCTATGGCGGGCTCGGGGTCGGGCTTCCACTGGTGCGTGAGCTGGTATCGCTGCTCGGTGGCCGGCTCGATGTCGAAAGCGAACCCGACAAGGGGACGACGGTGAGACTGTCGCTGCCGCGCCATCTGGAGGAGCACGCGGTGCACATCGAGCGCACCCAGCGGATGCCGAGCGGCGTTGCCGATCTGGCGCAAAACGAAGTTCGCCGCGTCGGCTGATCTTCCCCCGCTTGCCGGCGCGCGGTCGCTTTCTTCCTCAGCCTCGCCTGAGCAGCCCGAGGCTCTGCCTACGAGCAAAGCGAGTTCGAGTCGTAGTGCAATCGCACGATCAGTGCGGCCAGTTCTGGCGCCGAGTCCTCCTGCAGGAAGTGCCCGCCGCGTACCGTCGCATGCGCGAGATTCCGCGCGCCGGGGATCCGCTCTCGAAAGACGCTCGCCCAGGCGGCGGTGGTCGGGTCGCTGTCGCTGAACGCCGTGAGGAACGGTTTTTCGAAGCTTTCCAGGAATCTCCAGACCTCGCGGTTGTGGCGTGCGCCCGGATCGGTCTCGGCGACCGGGATGATCTGCGGAAAGGCGCGTACGCCGGCCTTGTAGGATTCGTCGGGGAAGGGCGCGTCATAGGCGGCGACGACGTCGGCGGGGAGCTCGGTCGTGGTGACCTCCTGGACGATGGCGCCGACCGGAAGCTCGGCAGCGCAGCGAGCCGTCTCCATCCACGCCTCGATCACCTGGCCGGGCCACCCGTCGACCTCGCCGTCCGGAGGATTGCGCGCGGTAGGCAGGATCGTGTTCGCCGCCAGCACCGCGGTGAATCGCCCGTCCGCGCCGGCGACGAGGCTGAGTCCGATCGGCCCGCCCCAGTCCTGACAGAACAGCGTGACGTCGTGCAGATCCAGCGAGCGCAGAAGCGACGAACACCATTCGACGTGGCGCGCGTAGGTGTAGTAGGAGACGTCGCCCGGCTTGTCCGAGCGGCCGAAACCGATGTGGTCGGGCGCGACCACTCGCATCCTCGCGTCGAGAAGAGGCGGGATCATCTTCCTGTACAGATACGACCACGAGGGCTCGCCGTGCAGGAGGAGAGCTACGGGCGCGTCGCGCGGCCCGACGTCGATGTAGTGCATCCGCAGGGCGACGCTGTCGGTGCCGGACACCGTGGCGTAGCTCGGTTCGAAGTCATAGCCGGGCAGACCGGCGAAGCGCCCGTCGGCAGTGCGGAGGACGTCCATGACTGGATCATCTAGGATCTCGGTTTTTGCGTCCAGTCGTCGGTTGGGTAACCCTCGCTGGCCGTGCGCCAAGGGTTACCGGCAGTCCGTTGCTGGGGTGGCAACTGAGCTCGGAGCCCGGGGGGGACTACCGCCACCGCGGGCTGCCGGGCTCCCGTTCTTGTCGAATGGTCTCGGGCGTGCCAGCGTGGGGGCATGCCAGTCGATGTGCCCGCCAACCAGCGCGAGATTCTCGTCGTCAGCCCGCGCGGGTTTTGTGCCGGGGTTTCGTATGCGATCGACATCGTCGAGCTGGTGCTCGACGAGCACGGTCCGCCTGTCTATGTGCGCCATGAGATCGTGCACAACCGACACGTCGTCGAAGGTCTGCGCCAGCGCGGCGCCCGCTTCGTCGAGGACCTCGCCGAGGTGCCGCGCGGTAGCCTGCTGGTTTTCAGCGCGCACGGGGTTTCGCCCGCGGTGCGTGCCGAGGCCCGCGAGCGCGAGCTTCGCGTCGTCGATGCCACTTGCCCGCTGGTGACCAAGGTCCACCTCGAGGCGCTGCGCCACGCGCGCGATGGGTTCGAGATCTTGCTGATCGGTCATCGCGGTCACGTCGAGGTAGAGGGGACGCTGGGGCACGCGCCGGACCGCATGCACCTGGTGGAGTCGCTCGAGGATGTCGAGGAACTCGAGGTTGCGGATTCCGCCAAGCTGGCGGTGGTGACGCAGACCACTCTGTCGGTCGACGATACGCGCGAAATCATGACCGCCATCCGGCGCCGATTCCCAGACGTTCGCGTTCCCGGCAAGGACGACATCTGCTACGCGACGCAAAACCGACAGACGGCGGTGAAGGAGTTGGCCGATCGTTCCGATTTCGTCTTCGTCATCGGTTCACCAAATTCGAGCAACGCCAACCGCCTGGTCGAAGTGGCGCGCAACGAGGGCACGGCATCGCGCCTGATCGAGGACGCCGGCGGGGTCGAGGCCGCGATGGTCCGCGACGTGTGCACGGTCGGTCTGACCGCGGGGGCATCGACACCGGAGTCTCTCGTCCAGGGTGTGGTCGAGCGGCTGCGCAGCCTTGGCTTCTCCTCGGTGCGCAATCTGACGACGGCGGAAGAGAATGTGATGTTCCCGCTTCCCAAGTCGCTGCGCCGGCGTGCCAAAGGATTGTTCGACGGGCCGCGCGCCGTGGGGTCGCGGTGAGGTATCCGCGAGATTGTGCCGGTATGCGATTCATGGCGTGGGTTGGATCGGGCGTGGGGGGCGGGATGAGGCGAATGGTTGTAACTGCGGCGCTAGGTGCGGCGGTCTGGGGCGTTGCTGTGGACGGTGGCTTTGCCACCGAGGCGGTAGCGGCGGGAAACCCGGGCGGTGGCGAAGTCGTCGCGAAGGGAGAACAGGCGGCAATGTCGGACGGGCTGAGCGAGCCGACCCGGGAGCTGTTGCGGAGTTCGGACTACATTTACACTGCTACCCGGCGCAAGAACGGCGACCGCAGCTCGATCGCCCCGGTATGGTTCTATTACGTCGGCGGCGACAAACTCTTCTTCACGACCTCGCCGGGCAGCTGGAAGGCCAAGCGGTTGGCGGCGGGGAGTCCGCTGTATGTGTGGGTTGGCGAGAAAGACGGTCCGTATCTGATCGGCGATGCGCACGAGGTGACCGATGCCGAGCTGATCGACCGCATGGGTGCCGCCTACAGCGAGAAATATTGGATCGCCTGGATGGGATTCTTCCGCCCGCGCAGTGATCGCGTCGGCAGCGGCAAGACCGTTGCGTACATGGTCGAGCTGAAGAATCCGTAACCGACCGCGGAAGAGGCGGGGGGGTGGGCTGGATTTGCCCCGCCCGCACCGCTCCGGCGCTGCTAGTTGAGTTCTTTTCTCGTGTAGTCGAGTAGGGATCTGGCGATGATCATGCGTTGGATCTCACCGGTGCCTTCGTAGATGTCGGTGATGCGCACGTCGCGGAACCATTTCTCGAGGAGATTCTCGCGCGATACCGCCAGCGGGCCGAGAATCGCAATGCACCCCTGAGTGATCTCGCGCACCGCGGCGCCGGCCTTGGCTTTGCTGACCGATGCTTCGACGTTGTTGGGTTCGCCGTGGTCGGCGAGCCAGGCCGCCCGCAGCATGGTGAGTCGAGCCGCTTCGTAGGTCGCCTCGAGCTCGATGAACCTGGCCGCGGCCGCCGATTGCGTATTGGTGTGGACGTCGTAGGCAAGATCGACTCCCGCCTCGGTGAGCTTGTCGCGGGTGAAGTCGAGCGCCGCCTCGGCCATGCCGAGACCGAGCGCGGCGACCATCGGGCGCGTCATGTTGAAGGTCTTCATGACGTTGCGAAAGCCGCCCGATCCGCCCTTGGGAATTTCCTCGTTGCCGCCGAGCAGGTTGCCGCGCGGGATGCGGCAGTCTTCGAACACGTAGGCGGCGGTGTCGTCGGCGCGGATTCCCAGCTTCTTTTCCTTGTGGGCGACGGTGAAGCCGGGCGTCCCTTTCTCGACCAGGAACGACTTGATGCCGGCGCGCCCGGCGGAGCGGTCGAGAGTGGCCCAGACGACGACACCGTCGGCGCGGCATCCAGTCGTGACGAAGATCTTTTCACCGTTGATGACCCACTGATCGCCGTCGAGCGTGGCCGAGGTGCGAACCTGCGACGGGTCCGATCCACATCCCGGCTCGGTGATCGCCATCGCCAGGGTCAGGCCGTCCCACTTCTCGATCTGCTCGGGGGTGCCGGCGGCTTTGAGCGCGGAGTTGCCGAGACCGCTCTCACGACGGCGCAACCGGACGGAGTAGTCGCCCCAGGTCGATCCGAGGGCGATCAGGGTGAACATGACGCTGCCGCCCGAATCCTCGGCGGTCCGGTTGGCCATGAGGCTCATGAAGTCCGGGTGGTCTTTTGCTTCGGGCAGCTCGTCAGGCGGGAACTCGTGCTCGTTCTCGTCGTAGTAACGCGCGTACTTGCGCGCGATCAGTGACTCCTCGCGCAGCGCGTCGAGGACTCTGTTGTCGTTTGCGGATAACTCGAAATCGGCCATCTCAATCTCCTGGTTTTTCGATCGGTCGCGAAACCCCCTGCGCGGCGACATCGCCGGTCAAGCCAGGGGGCCGATCCACCGCCCGTTGCCGGTTGCGAGGGACCTCGAACCGTATCGGGGAGTGTATCGTCATGGTGATTTGCATACCGCGGGCGCCGCCGTCAGACCGACGCGGTTCCCTCGAGGACGCCGAGCGTTCGCGCGTTGCGGTACCACATCTCGACTGGGTGCTCACGGATGAACCCGTGCCCACCGAGGACCTGGACACCGTTGTCGGAGATCCACATTGCCTTGTCGGCGACGTACCGCTTCGCCAGCGTGCTGCTGCGGGTGGCGTCGCGTCCCGCTTCGAGCTCGGTGGCGGCCTTCCATGTGAGCCAGCGACTCGACTCGATTTCGATGTGCATTTCGGCGAGGCGGAAGGCGATCGATTGCTTGCGGGCGATCGGCTCGTCGAAGGCGACGCGCTCTTTGGCGTAGGGGACGCAGTAGTCGAGCACGGCGCGCGAGAGACCGGTGAGGATTGCGCTGACAGCTACGCGGCCCTGGTTGATGATGCGGCCGACATCGGCACCCGCGGCTCCACCCAGCCGCTGCTCGGCGGTGACGTCGACTCCGTCGAGTCGCAGCCCGGTGGTCGGCAGGGCTTTGATGCCGAGATTTTTATCGACCTCGCCGACGGTCAGACCGGGTGCGTCGCGCGGGACGATGAACGCGTCGAGACCGGCGCCGTTGCGTGCGATGACGAGGAAGTTGGCCGCGCTGTCGCCGAGCGGGATGTAGGACTTCTCGCCGTGCAGTGTGTAGCCGGCGCCCTTCTCTTCGGCCGTGGTCTTGGGCGAAAACGCGTCGAATCCGGGCGTCGACTCGTTGATGGCGAGCGAGCCGGCGTGAAACTTTTCGCCGCAGAAGTCGGGGAGGAAGCGTTGTTTCTGCTCGCCCGTACCTTGATCGGTGACGGCATTCGCGAAGAGCGACGGTGTCAGAGCAGCGACCGCGAGCGCCGCGTCGCCGTAGGCTAGCTCTTCCGCCACCACTGCATTGGTCAGCGGTGAGCGCTCGGCGCCATAGCCGCCGTAGGCTTCGGGGATCTGGGTTGCGGTGAGGCCGAGCTCCCAGGACTGCTGGAAGAAAGAGTCGGGGATCGCCGACGCCTCGTCGTACTCGCGCGCATGGGGTCGCAATACATCGCTGGCGAAGACCTGCATGGCGTCGCGAGCGCTGGACTGCTCTTCGGTCAGAGCGAAATCGATCATTGAGATTCCTCCTTGGTCGACTCTTTCTGCCTGCGGTTGCGAGCCGACGGTTGAGCTTGCTGCGTGGTCTTGGGGTTCGTCTTTTGGGCGGAACTGGGCGGGTTGCGGGCGATCTGAAAAAAATAGCGGTCGATGGCCTCGCGGCCGCCGTCTTTGGCCAAGAGCCCGTCGCGGCGAGCCTGGCTGGCATCGGCGATGCCGAGAGCGATGGCGCACCAGATCCGTGCGTCGGCCGTGTAGCGGACGTCGGCGTGTTCGGCGAAGCCCTGGCGGACGGTGCAACTTCCGTCGGCGATGTGTACGGTCCAGACGCCGCCACCGCGACCGGTGAGGCGAATCTCGAACATCAGGTCGACCCCGCCGATGCGGTCTTCGCGCAACAGGAAGGGCAGGGACTCGAGGACCGATTGCGCCGAAGTGTCGCTGAATCGGTTGGCGTCGACGGCGAGATCGTCGAGGCCGTGGTGGACGTACCAGCGCGCGATCGAGGCGATGATCGGTTCGAGCGAACGACCGCGGTCGGTGACCGAGTAGACCGGTCGCGATCCGCTCGAGTCGATCTCTACGAACCCCTTCTGTCGCAACTCTTGCAGCCGGCTCGACAGGACTCGTGGCGCGATCCCGGAGCGGACGCGCAGTTCCTGGAAGCCGCACGGGCCGCGCAGGAGATGGCGCACCAGGACCAGGGTCCAGCGATCGCCGATGACATCGAGGGCCCGGCCGACCGGGCAGAAGATTCCGCCCGGGGCGATGATCTCCTGTTTGGCGTTGGCTCGCTCCCGCCCTTCCGCTACTGCTTTGGCCATCAATTTAGTACCCCTATCAAACATAAAACAGTATGCAAGTAATACCCTTTTGGTATTTAAAATGGCACCGGGTTGATGGTGTCCCGGTCGGTGTTGGTGGTGTAAGTCCCTTGGCATGGCTGTGAAGACGCGTGCGGTGGTTCAGGCAGGGCCGGCGAGCCTGGAAGTTCGCGAGCTGCCGATCCCGGCGATTGACGACGATAGTGGGCTGCTGCGCGTCGAGGCTTGCGGCATCTGCGGCAGCGACGCGGAGCAATACGACGGAGTACTGCCGGTGCCCTACCCGGTGATCCCGGGCCACGAACCGCTCGGGATCATCGAGAAGATCGGCGATAAAGCGGCGCAGCGCTGGGGGGTCGACGTCGGCGACCGCGTCGCGGTCGAGGTGATGCTTCCGTGCGGCCACTGTGCCGAGTGTCGATCCGGCGGTTATCAGCTCTGTAACGGATCCGGTGGTGGGTTGTCCGGCTACGCCTACATCCCGTTGTCGCGCCCTCCGGGATTGTGGGGTGCATACGCCGACTACATGTACCTCGCCCCGAACGCGATCGTACACAAGATGAACCGCGACATCCCGGCCCAGCGAGCCGTGTTGTTCAATCCGCTGGGCGCCGGGTTTCGCTGGGCAGTCGAGATACCGCAGACCGGGCCGGGCGATACCGTCATGATCCTCGGCCCCGGCCAGCGCGGCCTCGCCAGCGTGATCGCCGCGCGCGCAGCAGGTGCCGACGCGATCATCGTCACTGGCCTGTCGGCCGACGCGCACAAGCTCGAGCTGGCCCGCGAGTTGGGCGCCGATCATGTGATCAACGTCGAGGAAGAAGACGCGCGCCGCCGGGTCAAAGAGATTACCGACGGTCGCGGCGCCGACGTCGTTGTCGAGGTCTCGTCCTATGCGACGCAGCCGGTCGCGGAGTCGCTGCACTATGTCGCCAGGGGCGGGCGCGTGGTACTGGCTGGCGTCAAGGGATTCAAGAATGTTCCCGACTTCGTCAGCGATCTCATCGTCGTCAAGGAGATCACGCTGCGCGGTGCTTTCGGAGTCACCAGTCGCGCCTACCGATCGGCCATCCGCCTGATTGAATCCGGCCGCATCGAGCTCGACGCGATGCACACCCACGATTTTCCGCTCGAGCAGGCGGAGCTGGCGATCCAGACGCTCAAGGGTGAGGCGCCTGGCGCGGGCAGCATCCACTCGTGCTTGCTGCCTTCCCTCTGACCGTCTGATCTTCTGACCGTCTGATCGTCGCCGACTCCCCGCGCTTTGTCGGTTCTGTGCGTGCGAGCTCGTCTCGGGCGAGTTTGTCCCGCAGGTGGCTCGCCGTGTAGGGTCGGCGAACTTCGATGGCGAGCCCTGTTGAGCGAAAAGCCGCGGTCAGGTCGGACGAGCCGGTATCGAGCCCGGACGTGTACCGCTGTGGTGACAATCCTGGTGACCCAACTGGCGGCGCTGTGCGGGTTGCCTGCGACTCGCTGGTGGCGCTGGGCGACGCGACATCCGATGGCAGCGTCCTCTTCGCCAAGAACAGCGATCGCCCGGCGCTCGAGTGCCAGCCGCTGGTGCTGCTAGCAGCGGCTGCGCATGCGGTCGGAAGTCGTGTGCGCTGTCAGTACATCGAGATCCCGCAGGTCGAAACCACCCTTCGCATCCTCGGCTCGCGGCCGTTCTGGCTGTGGGGGCTGGAGCACGGCGTCAACGAAGCGGGGGTGGCGATCGGCAACCACACGGTGTTCACCCGCGACAATCCGGAGGGGCGCAAGCTCATCGGTATGGACCTGGTCCGCCCCGGCCTCGAGCGCGGCGCGACCGCACGCGCGGCGGTGGACGTCATCTGCGCTTTGGTCGAACGCCACGGACAGGGTGGCTCCGGCTATCGCGATTCGGACTTTCCCTACCACAGCTCCTTTTTGGTTGCGGATCGCGCCGAGGCATTTCTCCTCGAGACCTCGGATCGCTTCTGGGCATTGAAGAAGGTGGCCGCCGTCGGCAGCGCCACCAACCACGTCACGATTGGTCGCGACTGGGACTCGCTGTCGCCGGATACCGTCGCCCACGCAGTCGCCGAGGGCTGGTGGTCGGGTGCGGAGAGCGAGTTCGATTTTGCCGCCGCCTACCGGGACTCGTCGTGGGTTCCGCCGTCGTTTTCGAGCGGTCGCTATCGCCGCACCTGTGAGATCCTCGAATCCGAACGCGGGCGGATCGACGAGGCGACTCTGCGCCGTGCGTTGCGCGACCACTACGACGGTCCGGTGTTTCGGGGGACATACCCACCCGATGACGAACGCTACCTTTCGGTCTGCATGCACGCCGACCCGGTCGGTGCCACCACCGCGGCTGCGGTGGTGCGGATCCCGTCGAACGAGAAGCCGATTCGCTACTGGGCCAGCCTCGGGCCACCCTGCGTTGGAGTGTTTCTGCCGTTGTACGTCATCGCGGAGTTGCCACCGCTGCTGACATTCGGTTCTGCGGATCCCGACGCGCGATCGTTGTGGTGGGCATTTCGTCGACTGCTCGAGCTGGTCGAAAAGGACCGCGAAAGGCGAGCTCCCCTCGTGCGCAGTCGCTGGGACCGGATCGAGGCGGAGATCGTCGACGAAGCAGAGCGCCTGGAGGGCGAGATCGCTCGCCGAGCGGATCCGAGATACCCGGATGACCCGTTTGTGGCGGCGCGATTGGCCGTGTTCACGGAAAAGTGTGTCGTTCGCGCCTCCGGCGGTGTCGCTGAGATCGCCGCGGAGCTTGAATCGCAGTAACAAAAATCGGTCCTTTGCCGGTGGCGGTGCCAAAAATGTAACAATCATGGCCGGGCGCGTACAAACCTTGCGTCCGGCTATGAGCAGTGCCCCTGCAGATCACGCTACATTCGGCCGGCGGGCCATCTTGGCACACTCCCTGCTTGGATTCAGAAGGCAGGAAACGGGTAACGATGCGGGGCATTGGGCGCCGCTGTGGGCACAAATCTGAGGGGGTTTGTCATGCAGACGACGAAGAAACTGACGATTTTGGAGATCTTCCGAGCGGTTCAGGACACCTGCCGCAGCGACGACGAGGTGGTTGCCGTGATCGACCACTTGATGCGCAGCGGGCGGGTCACGCGCCGGCAGCAGCCACTGCTCGGCTAGCAGCCTGTTCTGCAACGGATTAGACCGCTCCACAGCAATTCAGGGAACTTTCCAACCTCCCCCCCCTGGGGTCGGTCGGGCCGCGTCAGCGGCACGGCCGGCCCCGACCCCCCTGGAGCTCGCTTCGCTCGTAGGCTGAGGCGAAGGCGAGGCTCAGGGCCGGAAGCTCAGTCGCCAGACGATTCGCCGTCGGCGTGGCGGTCGGGTTTGGGGAATGGATCGCCGAACGGCGGCAAGCGTTCGATGGTCGCCTTTTTTCTCAGGCCGGCGATGAATTGTGCGCGGAGCTCCGCCTTCTTATCGTCGAGCAACATCAGCGCGATCGAGTCCTGCAGATCGTCGAGCGACTTCTCGAGCCGAGATTCGTTGTCGGAGTAAAAGGCTTGGATTTCCTCCGAGCTGACGCTGACGCCGCGCCACACGGTCCGTTGCAGGAGTCGATCGGCGAGCAGAGTCCTGCGCGTGTCCAGTCGCAACCCGGCGGGCGTCAGTCCGCGCTTGGCGAGCGCCGCTTCAAAGCTCTTTTCGCTGTCAAAGTGCCGCCGGAGCTTGGCAATTTCCGTCTCGATTTCTGTGTCGGAGAGCGGCACCTTGGTGCGCGTCGCTTCTTGATAGAGTAGCTCCAGGTCGATCAGCGACTCCAGGGCCGCCATCGTCAAATGCCCGACCCTCTCGGTTCCAGGTGGCGTCGGCTCGGAGCGTGCGAGGCCTTTGACCAGCTCGTGGACTGCTGCGCGTTCGATGGCGACGCCGTTGACCCGTGCCGCGGGGATCGATTCGGTGGTTTCGCTTGCGCTGGAGGCGCACGGCAGGAGTATGCCTAGCGCAGCGGCGGCCAGTGCTGGGAGGCGCAATCGCATCGGCTGGATCCAAACAGGGTGGCGGTACGGTTGCAAGTGTCCGCCGCCGAACCGACCAAAACCTAATGAGGGCTGGTGACCTGTCGATCACCAGCCCTCACCACCCAAGCCCAAACCACATCCACTGCACCTTTTTTGGCCACCACATCGTCCACCCAACAACCTGCCAAAGGTGCCTCAACAACCACGGCTGCAATCCAATACAGCAATGCTCGTGCCAGTCTCGCGGAGAAGTACGAGGCTCGAGCTGCAGCCGGTGCCGTTCAATCATGACTTGCGATCTGATGGATCATCGACGAGATTTTGACGGCGGTGTGCGTCCGTCGACCGCGGTGTCGTGTTGTCCGGTTGATGGCTCAAATGCCTCGTGTCGAGTCCGTAACGCATTTGCTACGGCAACTCGGCTTCGTCGCCGAGTCAATACACCGTCTTTCGGCTTGGAATGGATCTTGGAGCATCTGTCCGGTGGGAGAACTGACCTATGATCCGGATTGTAGTCGCCGACGACCACGAGATGTTTCGCGAGATGCTGAGCATCGCGCTTCCCCGCGGAGGGGAGTTCCAGATCGTCGGCGAGGCGGCGGACGCCGAGGACGTGCGGGCGGTCACCACCCGGCTCCGCCCCGAGGTTCTGCTGCTCGACTACAAGATGCCGCTGGTCAAGGGTTTCAGCCGGCTGGTCGGCGATCTTCGGGATGCGAGCGAGGGTACCTTCGTGGTCGTGCTTTCGGGTACGGCGAGCACCGAGGTTGCGCGGCAGGCGGCCGACGGTGGCGCCAGCGGATATATTTTGAAGTCGACTCAGTTGAGTGCGGTTGCCGACGCCGTGCGCACGGTCGCGGCCGGAGGTATCTGGGTCGATCCGTCTTTGCCGCGCAAGGTTTTTGATGTCTTCCAACGTCGCGCGCACGGTACCGAGGGCCGGCCGGACAGTGGACTCGCGTCGCTGACGCGCCGCGAGCGGGAGGTTCTCGCCTGCGTTGCGCAGGGGATCAGCAACCAGGAGATCGCGCAGCGGCTGTGTATCAGCGAACCGACGGTCAAGACGCATCTGACGCGGATCTTTGCCAAGTTGTCGGTCAAGAATCGCATCTCGGCGGCGCTGGCGTTCTACAACCGAGAACAGCACCCAGCGGCACCGGCCACCGTCTGATCCGAGTCGGTCACCGGTGCCAACCGGTGGAGCGGAATCGCGACGGCGGAATTCGAACGGCGTGCGGCGGTTGCCGTGCTGTCAAGCATCGTTGGCAGCTCGCTTCAGCGAAGGCGGTTCGGGCATGGGCCCACTCTGTGTGAAGGCGGCCGGGAAGATCGCGGTGAAGCAGACGCGCTCTTCGTTGGTGAAGGCCTCGAGTGTTCCGCCGAAGCCTTCTTCGATCAGGTTCTTGGCGATCCAGAGCCCGCGCCGGTTGCCGATTGGATCGTCGCTGCCGAGTTGCTCGAGCAGCCGAGGGATCGCGGCCGGGTTGATCCCGCCGGCCCAGTCGATGACGCTGACGCTGACGCCCCCACGGGTCCGTTCGGCTTCGACCGAGATCCGACCGCTGCGGATCTGGTCCTCCTCGTAGGCTTCGATCGCACCGCTGATCAGGTCGACGAGCACCAGCTCGAAGCGCTGTCGGCTTCCATACACCTGCACTGCGTCGGGGCCTTCATCGTAGTCTACCGTGCAAGCGGTCTGGCGCAGTCGCAAGCGCAGTAGCCGGGTGACGTCGGCGAGGGAGTCGCGCACGGCAAAGCTCTCGAGCTCGTCGGCCGAAGCTCCTCTGGCGAGCGCCTGAAAGCTCCGCAGGTACGCGATCGTCCGCTCGAGCCACGCGGCGCTGGTCTGGGCGTGGCCGATCATATCGCCGATTGCCGTGTCCTGTTTGCGGGGGTCGCGCGGCGATTGGGCGAGAACCTTGCCGATCTTCGCGATGCCTTGCAGCGCGTTGAGGACGGTGGCGAGCGGGCCGCTGATTTCCTGGGTGAGGCCAACGCTGAGTCGGGTCAGTGCGGTCAAGCGTTCGGCGCGTAGGATCTCCTGCTGGTTCTGGATGAGTTGGTGGTGGGTGTCGCGCAATTTGTCGAGCGCTTCGCCCAGCTCGGCGTTCATCGCCTTGAGGGTTTCGGTGCGGTTGGTCTGCAGCCGCATGCTTTCGTTGAGTTCCTCCAGATTCTTGTGCAGGACGTCGAGCTTGTCCTGCGCGGCGGCGTTGGGCAGCGCCAAGGCGATTTGGGTGGCGGCGGCGCGGATGAATGCGATGTCGCGAGTGTCGTAGGGATGCGCGGACCGTTTGGCCGCCAAGGCGATGACACCGACGCAAGACCCGTTGCGGTACATCGGCACCAGCAGCTCGGCGTCGAGTCGGTCGAGCAGGTGTGGCGCGGCGCGGCCGGAACCGTCATCCCACTGATAGCGGACGGCGTTCTCGCCGCTCTCGAGCAGATCCGCAAAATCGGTCGGCACGGGGATTTTGCGTTGCTCCGGATCGTCGTAGGCGAGTAGCGCGAAACCACGGCCAGGTGCGCGCAGGAAGACGGTGGCTTTGCGCGGCGCGAGCGTTTTCCTGAGGATGTCCAGGGTATTGCCGATCATCGTCTGCGTGGTACGCGCCGAAGACAGGCCGTGGTTGAGCTTGGCGAGACTGCGGTCGGGCGAGTAGGTCTCCGGCGAGAACACGCGGTTGACCCATGCTCTGATGCCGCGAACCAGTGGCGCTACGGCGAACAGCAGGAGCACGTTGAGAATCGCGAACGGCATGGTCGTTGCGACTGGAGTACCGGGCTTCGCGATACGGACTCCGAGCAGGTAGAGGGCGCCGAAGTAGAGCGCCGCGACGATCAACACCGCCGATGCGTAGGACACGATCTCCCGCAGCCGTTCGTCGAGCGTGAAGAAGTCTCGTCCGGAGATGGCCGCGGCAAAGGCGAGGGTGATGATCGATCCGCTGGCGAACACCGCGGCCGGGATGATGCGCCAATCGGCTCCCGCCGCTGTCGTCCACGCCAGCGCCACCTTGCTGGCGGCGCCGATTCCAGTCAGTGCGATGGCTGCACGGCGGCGCACGATGATCGGGTTGTGCCGCGATAATCGCAGCAGCAGGCTCGCGGTGATCAGGATTGCGGCGCCAACGCCGGCGAAGGTTGCGGCCGCGTGCAGCATCGCTCCGCCGTAGGGGTCGGGCCAGGTGAGCTGGTACATGAATGCCAGTGCCGTGAACGGTGTGTAGATGGCGAACAGCCCGCCGACCTTGTTGCTGCCGAGTCGGTTGCGCGGGAAGACCGCCGCGAGGTGCAGAATTCCGGCGGCGGCGAGCGTCTGCGCGAGGATTTGCACGCGCGCCAACGAGCCCATCGAGACCGCGGCGACTGAGGTGATCGCTAGAAAGCCGAGACCCGCTCCGGCGATGAGGAAGGCGCTCGCCGCTGCGCTCTCGCGGTGACGGCACCACACCGTGGCGGCGATCAGAATGGTCAGAAAGCCGTTCGCGATCAGGCCGAGAAAGAGGAGAGTGAACTCTGCCGTCGCGAGTCTGCGGGACCGAGCCTGGAAACCGTCGCCCCGGACCCCGAGGCGTGTGGTTTCGTAGGTGATTTCACTTCCTTCCGGTTTCGATCGCGCCGCCTGGTACACATCGCCCGCGCTCTTCGCGCGCACTCCGTCGACCGCCGTGATCTGGGCGGGCCACTGGTCGTCCGTTGTCGGCCAGCCGGGCAGGGTCAACAGGGAGATCTGACGGGTCGGGTCGACGAAGAACCCGGGCGTCTGGGCGCCGATCCAGGACGCGCTGTGGACGGCGACGAACAGCGAGAGTGCAGCCGCGCCGACGATCAGCGTGCTGCTGGCGAGGAGTCGATATCGATTTTTCATGGCCACGGGGTGCAACGAGTAGCCAGATCATCGAACATCCGTATAGGACATCGAATCGAGGGAATGTATGAATTGGCGGTTTGGCCAGTAACCCTATACGACCTAAGTCGTAGGGACTACTCGACGCCGCGCGATCCCTACAA